>Ga0315290_10001767_pt1 | contig 14967 bp, 10 predicted proteins | sample YL17G12_0_MG_FD_203627 | JGI IMG/M metagenome (GOLD analysis project Ga0315290, IMG submission 203627) | Sediment microbial communities from Yellowstone Lake, YNP, Wyoming, USA - YL17G12_0 | ecosystem: Environmental > Aquatic > Freshwater > Lake > Sediment | place: USA: Wyoming | collected... | reverse complement strand
GCCTCGGTCGCGCGCGGGTGTATCCTCTCCCCCATGCGCATTGTCGTCGCCGGCGGCTCCGGGTTCCTCGGCCGCACCCTCATTCGGCGCCTCCTCGACGACGGCCACCGCGTCCAGGTCCTCACCCGGCAGGCCGTCCGCCCCGACACCGACAACCCCACCTCGTCCGTCCAGCGCATCAACTGGACCCCCGACGGCGACACCGGCCGGTGGGCGTCCGCCTGCCGCGGCGCGGACGTCGTCGTCAATCTCGCCGGCGAGGCCATCGGCACCGGGCGCTGGTCGTTTCCGCGCAAGGCACAGCTCATCGCGAGCCGCCTGAAGCCCACACGATCGCTTGTGACCTTCATCAGGAACGCCGACCCGAAACCCGCGCTGCTGGTTTCGAGCTCGGCCATCGGCTTCTACGGCGACCGCGGCGACGATGATCTGACCGAGTCGGCGGAGCGCGGAAGGGACTTTCTTGCAGAGCTGTGCGCCGAATGGGAGCACGAGGCGTCCACTGCCAGCAGCGCTGCCACCCGCGTCGCAATCGTGCGCACCGGCATCGTGCTCGACCCGACCGAGGGCGCTCTGGCGAAGATGCTGCTCCCCTTCCGCCTCGGCGCCGGCGGACCCTTCGGATCGGGCCGCCAGTACATGTCATGGATTCATCGGGACGACTGGGTGTCGCTTGTCCGCTGGATGGTCGGCACGCCGGGCCTCGACGGGCCCTTCAACGCGACGGCGCCGTGCCCGGTGACCAACGCCGAGTTCGCCCGCACGCTCGGGCGCGCCCTGCATCGGCCGGCCGTCCTGCCCACCCCCGGCTTCGCGCTCAGGCTGCTGTTGGGTGAAATGGCTCAGGCCCTGCTGCTGTCCAGCCAGCGTGTCACTCCGCATCGCGCGCTCGATCTCGGGTTCCGCTTCGCGTTCGAACGCCTCGACGCCGCGCTCGCAGACTTGCTGGCTATGTCCTAGTACCCTGCCAGCTTCCGGACCGCGTCCACGATCTTGTCCGCGTTCGGCAGGTTCGCCTGCTCGAGCACGTGCGAGAACGGGCAGTGCGAGTCCGGGTACGTCACGCGCATCACCGGCGCGTCGAGCACGTCGAACTGCTCCTCCATGATCACCGCGGAGATCTCGGCGCCCAGGCCGAGCGTCTTCACGTCTTCGTGCACGACGAGGAGCCGGTTCGTCTTGTCGAGGGAGGCGAACACCGCCGCCTTGTCCCACGGCGAAAGCGTGCGCAGGTCGATCACCTCGACCTCGACGCCTTCCTTCGACAGGCGATCGGCGGCCTCGAGCGAGGCCAGCACCATCGCGCCGTAGGTCACCAGCGTGATGTCCCCGCCCTCGCGGCGCACGGCCGCCTGGCCAATCGGCACGATCTCGTCGCCCTCGGGCACGGGCCCCTTCGCGCGGCGGTAGAGGTACTTGTGCTCGAGGTAGATGACCGGGTTGTCGTCGCGGATGGCGGCCTTGAGCAGTCCCTTCGCGTCCCAGGCCGTTGACGGCGCCACCACCTTCAGGCCCGGGCGGTGCACGAACCACGACTCGGGATTCTGCGAGTGGTAGAGGCCGCCGGCGACGTTGCCGCCCACCGGCGCGCGCACCACGATCGGGCACGCGACGCGGCCGCCGTAGCGGTACCGGAGTGTCGCCGCCTGGTTCACGATCTGATCGAACCCGCAGGTGATGAAGTCGCCAAACTGCATCTCGGCCACCGGCCGGTAGCCGCGCAGCGACGCGCCCACGCTGACGCCGATGATGCACGACTCGGAGATCGGCATGTCGAGGCAGCGGTACTCGCCGAACTCTTCCTGCAGGCCCTTCGTGATCCCGAAGGCGCCGCCGTACGCGCCGACGTCCTCCCCGAGCACGAACACGTGCGGGTCGCGGGCCATCTCCTCGCGGAGCGCCTCGCGAATGGCATCCAGATACGCAATCTCGCGCGCCATGAATCGTGCCCCTTGCCGTCCGTCTTCCTGCTGACTACTGACTACTCTCCGTCATGCGAGCAGATCCGTCGCCGCTTCGCTCGGGTCCGGGTGCGGGCTGTTCTCCGCAAACGCCACGGCCTCGTCGATCTCCGTGCGGACACGGTTCTCGGTCTCGAGCAGCAACTCGTCGGTCAGCACGTCGCGCGCCCGCAGATACGTGGTGAACGTCGGCAGCGGGTCGCGGCTCTTCCACATCGCCAGCTCTTCGTCGCTGCGGTAGAACGCCGGGTCGTGCTCCGAGTGGCCGTGCCACCGGTACGTCTTGCACTCGATGAGCGTCGGCCCCTCTCCCGTCCGCGCGCGGGCGATGGCGCCCTGTGTGGACTGGTAGACCGCCAGCACGTCGTTCCCGTTGATGGCCACGCCGTCGAACCCGTACCCTTCGGCGCGGACCGCCACGTCCTCGATGGCCATCGACTTCTCGATCGGCACCGAGTACGAGTAGATGTTGTTCTCGCAGATGAACACCACCGGCAGCTTGTGCACGCCCGCGAAGTTCATCGCCTCGTGCACGTCGCCCGTGTTGGACGCGCCCTCGCCGAAATACGCGATCACGACGTTGTCGCGCTGCTCGATCTTGTAGGTCAGCGCGATGCCGGCCGCCACGGGCGTGTTTGCCCCGAGCATGCTCGTGTTGCCGAAGATGCCCAGCTCCGGCACGCCGCTGTGCAGCGCCGAGTCGCGCCCCTTCGACAGCCCGGTGGCCTTCGCGTACATCTGCGCCATCATCACGCTGGGGCTCACGCCCTTCATCAGGAACGTGCCGAGGTCGCGGTGCAGCGGGGCGATGTAGTCGTCTTTCTGCAGGCCAAAGCAGGTCCCGACGACGATGGCTTCCTGGCCGATGGAGGAGTAGACGCCGCTGCGCACGCGGCCCTGCCGCACGAGGATGCTCAGCCGCTCGTCGAACGCGCGGATGAGTTTCAGCCAGTAGAGCATCTCCAGGAGCTGCTCGTTGGTGAGCTTGAACTTGTGTCGTTTGATGGACGGCATGAGCTGGAACCCCCAGTCTACCAAATCCCAGACCCCCCATCTGGGGTCAGCCCATCTGGGGTCAGGTCCAGACTGCGGTGTTTCCCCCCTTGGGGTCAGGTCTGAAACGGGGGAAAACACCGCACTTCAGACCTGACCCCAAGGGGGCGTCAGATGAAGGTCAGGGACGGCTTGCGGAAGTCGCCGCCCAGCAGGGCGACCGAGTTGGCGCCGAGCCACTGGTCGAGGATCCGTGCGTAGACGGACCGGAAGTCCGTGTCGTAGCGCACGTCGCCGCCGTTGTTTTCGAGCGTGGGGTTCTGCGGATCCGGGTTGAGGGAAGCCGCCGTCCCGTACAGGCCGCCGCGCACCGCTCCGCCGAGCGCCATCATGACGCCGGCCGCGCCATGGTCGCACCCGACAGACCCGTTGTCGTACACGCGCCGCCCGAACTCCGAGAACGTCACGAGCATCGTCGAGTCCATCAGGCCCTGCGCCTTGAGGTCGGCGTAGAACACCGAGACCGCGTCGTTGAGCTCGGTCATCAGCTTCGGGTACGAGCCGTTGGTGCCCGCCTGGGACGCGTGGGTGTCGAACCCGCCGAGTTGGACCCAGAACACCTTCGTGCCGACGCCCTTCGAGATGGCCCCGGCGACGTTCAGCAGCGTCTGCCCGAGCCCGGTGGTGGGATAGGTGATCGTGGGCTTGTAGGCCGCGACCAGCGCCACCTTGTCGAGCGTGTTCATCGCGGCGTCGATGTTGCCGTTCACGTAGGCGAGGTGCGGCCGGTCGACGGGCACGTGCGACGAGAGGCGCTGCGCGAAGGTCCGTTCGAGCGTTGCCTCGGTGCCGGCGTTGGGGCTCGCGTAGGTGTAGGACGCCGCCGACAGGATGGCCGGCACAGACACGTTGGCGCTGATTAGCGCCCGCGGGATGTCCCGCAACGCGTCCCAGGCCACCAGCGGGTTCACCGGCGCGGGCAGCGTGTCGAGATAGCGCCCGAGCCAGCCCAGCGTCTGCGGGTTGATCGGGTTGGCCGAACCCCAGATGTCCTGGCCGGTGAAGTGCGACCGGCTCGAGTTCTCGTACCCCGTGCGCTGGATGAGTGCGAGGCGGCCCTGGTTGTAGAGGTCTCGCAGTCCGGTCAGCTTCGTGTGCAGGCCGAGTGCCACGCGGTTGCTGTCCGACCCGATCTGCAGCACGTCGCTCGAGGGCACGGCAATCGACGCGCGGCGGCTGTAGTAGTACGGATCCGTGTACGGAATCAGCGTGCTCAGCGCGTCGTTTCCGCCGCCGAAGTACAAGACGACGAGCGACCGGCTCGACACGCTCTGCGCCCGCGCCAGGTCGGTGAGAAACGCCGGCGCCGCCAGGCCGATGGTGAACGCGCCCACGCCGTTCCGGATGAATTCGCGTCGACTAACCGCCATGACAACCTCTCGTGACGCCGGGCCTTGGTCCAGGCACCGTCTCTAAACGAACACGTACTCACCAGACCCGACAATCAGGTGCACCAACCCGGCCACCTTCGTCTTCAGCTGCGCATCCGATCCGGTCCACGCCCCGCTGGCCAGCAGGTAGGACCGCAGGTCGTCGTACGCGGCGTTCCCGAACGGCGACGGCGAGAGGCGGTCGATGGTGGCCGACAGCACCGAGTCGGCCGCCCGCGAGTACGGCCTCGCCCACGCGGCCAGCGGCGCGGCCTGGCTCTTGGCCAGCGTCGCGGCGAAGTTCATCCGCGCCAGCATGCCGCCGGTCGAGATCCAGCCCGGGCCCTGCTCCCAGCCGGCCACATCCGGCGGCTCGAAGAGCACCTGGCCCATGTTGATCATCTGGCTCACCGCCGTATCGACCGAGAAGCCTGCGAAGCCCACTTCCTTGATGGCGCGCGCGATGAACTCGGCCGGCCACGAGTACTTCGTGAAGTGCTGGCGCTCGTCGCAAAACTCCGGCGAGCGCAGGATCATGTCCAGCACGCCGCGGATGTTGTAGCCGTTGGTCAGGTAGAGCCGCGTGACGGCGTCGAGGAAGAGATCCGACGGCTCGTTGATCTCGCTGACGAACGTGTTCCACAGGCGGCGGACCAGGCGGCGCGCCGTCTCGGGATGGGTCACCACCGCCGTAATCAGGTCGAGGCCGTCCTGCAGGCCGGCATCGGCCGACCGCGACTGGATCGTGCGGCTGCCGTCCGGATAGATCGGGAAGCTGAACGTCTTGGCCGCCGTCTCGTGCTGCGCGGCGTTGTAAGCGAACTTGAACGACGGGTACGAGTCCGAGGCGGACGTCGTGGTGCGGCTGAGGTTCCAGCCGGTGAAGACGCGCGCCGCCGCGTAGACGTCGGATTCCGTGTAGAACCCGACGCCCATGCTGAACAGCTCCATCAGCTCGCGGCCGAAGTTCTCCTGCGGTTTCGTCTTCGTGTTGAACCGGCCGTCGAGCCACACCAGCATGGCCGGGTCCTTCGCCATCGCGATCACGAGATCGCGAAAGCTGCCGACCCCGAGCCGGCGGATCGTCTCCACCTGGCCTTCCATCGCCACGGGATCCTCGGAGGGCTTCGCGGCCATCATCCGGGTGGCGTCGCTGCTGCTGTACGCGCCGGCCAGCTTCGAGTACGCCGTGGCGAAGTGGTTGTGCCAGAACAGCGTCATCTTCTCCTGCAGCGGACGACGGCTGTGCACCATCCGGAACAGCCAGCGCTGGCGCGCGTCGTTGATGACGGTGTTCGGCTGGAAACTGCCGCGGATCGTGACGCCCACGTGCCCCGCGGTCCCGATGTTCGCGTCGACATCGTCTTCGACCTGCTCGAAGTTGACGAGCAGACCCACGGCGTCCTCGAAGCGGAGCTCGCCGTAGTAGCCGAGGTCGTCGGGGCTCGCGCCGAACCCCGCACGCCTGAGCAGATGCCGGACGCCTGCGTCCGCGTAGTAGGCCATCACCCGCACTCCAGTGCCCGTCGGGTCTGAGATCGTGTGCGCCGCCGCACCGGTCTCCCCCTGGGATCCCGCGCAGGACACGTCATTTGAACCGCTGAATTACCCGTATCCGTGTTGGACAGGGCGGCCCGCGCCCTGGTTAGGCTCTGTCGATGAACAAATATAGCATCTCGATCGTGTGGGCCCGCCATAAGGGCTTGTAAGCGAACAACTGCTGCTAACTTTGTTCGCTAACAGGCCCTTACATCGTCGCACGACTTGTGCCTGACGCCAACTGCCGTCTCACGTAGTGTCTCAAGTAGGACATGACCAGCTTCGCGCCAATACGAGGGAACTTCGACACAAATCTCCGCCGGACACCCTGATACGTGTCGGTCCCGGTTGCGTAGTCGACCAGCAACCCGGCGACGGCCGGGAACGCGCGCACCGCCCTGACGAGACGGTCCACGCGCGACACGTCGCCGAACAAGAACTGGCTGAGGAAGCGCGCGTCGCGCATCTCGGCGCCGATCTCGCGCCGCCAGGCCCGCTGGTAGCGGCGGGCCGCGCGTGCCGGTCCGGCAAGAATCGCCTGTCCCGCAAGCTCGCCGGTCACCATGGCGAAGAAGATACCCTCGGCCGAGAACCCGTTGACGAACCCGCCGGCATCTCCGGCCAGCAGCACCCGTCCCCGCGCGGTCTCCCGCAGCGGGCCGCCGACGGGGACCTGGTAGGGCGTGAACCGATCCGGATCCGGCGCGCCGTCCAGCAGGCCGCGATCGCAAAGCGTCGCCACGAACCGATCGTGGACCTGGGCGGGATGCCCGGCGATGTCGGACGTGTACGACGACAGCACGAACCCGATGCCGACGTTGACGAAGCCGGTCTTCGGGAAGATGTACCCGTAGCCATGCCCGCCGCCCGGTGCGAACGAGACCCACAGCGTCCGGTCGTCGGTGGCACGAAGGCTGGCGTGCGGCGTCTCTTCCATCATGTCGAGGGCCACGCGGTCGCGCGGCCAGCCGGGATTCAAACCCAGGCGCCGCGCGACAACGCTGTAGACGCCGTCGGCCGCCACGACGATCGGCGCGTCGAACGTACGCCCGTCTCGCGCTTCGAGTCTCACGCGCGCGCCGTCGTCGAACGCCCGCACGATGTCGACACCCTCGACGACCTCCGCGCCAGCCTCCCGCGCCAGCGACACGAGCAGCGCGTCGAACTCGAGGCGCCGCACCATGAGCACGGTCGGCCGCTTTGTCTCGATGGCCACCGACTCGCCGCCCGGGCCCTCCATGTAGATCCGCCTGATCGCGTGCGTGCTGATGCGCGGCAGCGCGTCCCGCAGATGCGGAAAGCGCTCGACGGCCCGGCTGGTCAGGCCGCCGCCGCACGGTTTGTTGCGGGGGAACGTCGCGCGATCGAGCACGGTGACGCGGGCGCCGCCACGCGCCAGGGTGCGAGCGGCGGTGGCCCCGGCGGGCCCGCCGCCAACGACAATGACATCCGCTCGGACGCCGGCCACCGCTAGCGCGCCGCTCCTGCCGCGGTCGCAGCCGGGGCTTTCGGCGCCGGGGCCTTCGGCGCGCGGCCGAGGCTGATCAAGTTCGCCAGCAGCTGATAGGCACCATCCGTGCCTGCGGGCAGCTGCCGCCACAGGCCCAGGCCGACGTACACCCAGCGCCCTTTCCCGACGCCCGCCTCGACCAGGGCGCCGAGCTTCGGCCCGGCGTTGTACGGGAACGGGTCCTCGATCTGCACGAGGTCCACGTAGCGCGCGTCCTTCTCCCCGAGAAAGTGGAGGCCGCGCTCCTGCACCCAGTCCCGCCACGCCGCCTCGCCGATGGCGTTGGGCCAGGTGAACACCGGATGCGCGGGCACGAGCACCTGCACCGGCGCGCGCTCGTCGGTCACGCGGTTCGCGCTCACCTTCACGGGGTACGGCCCGTACTGCGCCTGGTTGAACTCAAACTTGTTGTACTGGACGACGACGATCCCGCCGGCGTTGGCATAGGCGAGGAGCCTGGCGTTGTTGGCGCGCAGATCGGGGCGGCGTTCGTACGCCCGCACGCCGGTCACGATCGCGTCGTATCTCGAGAGATCGCCAAAAGCGAGCGCGTCCGCGTCCAGCAGCGTCACGCGCGCGCCGAGCTGCTCGATGGCGAGCGGCACCTGATCGCCCACGCCCATCACGTAGCCCACGCTGAGGCCCGCGGGCACGGTCACGTTGAGGATCTTCATCGTGGCGGCGGCCGCATTGATGATGTGCCGGCGCCGCGTGTGCGGGTACTCGACCACCTGGTAGCCGGCCGTGTCGCGACCCGCGCCGGAGGTCACCCCCGCCTTGACGGGATACGCCCCGGGTTTCGCGTTGAACGGCATGGCGACCGTGAAGCGCACCTGCGCCGCCTCGTCCTGGCGCTCGAAGCTGACGGGCACGCTCGCCGGCGTCGCCGTCCAGCCGTCGGGCAGCTCGAGGGCCACCTCGCCGCGCGCCCCGCCCCGGCTGCCGTTGATCACGGTCACACGCATCTCGCGCAGCGTCGGACGCGCGGATCGATCGAGCCGCGACGGCACGATCGCGATGCCCGGGGTGAGCGCCACCGAGAAGCGCGGCACGACCAGCAGCTCCGTGCGCTTCTCGCCGCTGAAGATGTTGCCCTCGTAGCGGTACTGCACGGCGCGCTCGGCGGTGATCGAGGCGTCGCCGATCTCCAGCACGAACGACACGCGGAAGGGCGTCGGCCGGAACGGGAGGCCGAACGGGGCATCTGGCTCGAAGCCGTACCGCGCGACGTCGGGCAGCCGCGACCAGTACGGCGCGCTCAGCCGAACCTGTTTCGACACCTGCAGCGGCGCCGTGCATGTATAGACGCCGCCTGGCGCCACCAATCCGCTCGCGCACACGCCGGCATCGCCGTCGAGGCCGCGGAACCCGATCTCCTTCACCGCCACCGGCACGCCGCCACGATTCGCCGCGACGAGCGTCAGCGTCACCGGCTGACCCGCAACGACGAGGCCGTCGTCCGAAAGCACCTCGAGGCGGATGGCGCCCGCCATCAGCACCGCGTCGGTGAACTGCTGCTCCTTGAGACGCAGCCTTGTGTCGATCTCGAAACGCGCGTCGTCGGGAATCCCCGTCGTCGCCGAGGCCAACTGATCCCGGAGCGCGCGCACCGCGTTCAGCCCTGCAGCCAGCGGTGCGACCGCAGCGGTTGGTCCGCCGGTTGCCAGGTTGTCGGTCGCCGCCGTCACCTGCGCCGAGATGGCCGCGAGCCCCTGCGTGAGCGCCGCGGGGGCCTCGCCCGGGACGTAGCGCGCAAGACCGGGAATGGTCGTGTCGATGCTGTCGAAGAGCGAGCGGTCGGCCGGTTCCTTCTGGCCGGCGATGGCACGTTCGGTGAGCGCGAAGCCGGCGCTCGCGGCCCCGGGCAGCGCGAGCAGTTGCGCCATCCCCTGCGTCTTGTGATTGCTGCGCGCGCGGGTGCCGAGCTCGGGGTAGGTTTCGCCAAGCAGCGGGTCGTACACGTTGAGATTCACGTCCGTCAGCGTCACGCCGGGCGGCGGCGGCGGCTCGCCGGGGAAGCCGTAGCGCATGGTGAAGTAGAACTTCTTCGCCTGCCACGGGCGCAGGCCCTCGCGCAGCTGCTCGGGGAACTTCAACGCATCGCTGGCGGCGAGAAACGCCTCGCGCGAGAGCATCGCAGAGGCCTGGTGATGCTGACCGCCGCCCGCGCCGTCCGGGCGCATCGCGATGACGACATCCGGCCGGATCGTCCGGATCATGCGCACGTAGTCGCCGAGGATTTCCTGGCGGCCCCATTTCTCGAAGGTCTCGTCCGTGCTGAACGAGAACCCGAAGTCCACGGCGCGCAGGAAGTACTGCTCCGCGCTGTCCATGCGATGCACGGCAAGCAGTTCTTCGGTGCGCAGGACGGCCAGCGCGTTGAAGAGCTCCGAGCCGATCTCGTTCTGGCCGCCGTCGCCGCGCGTCGCCGACACGACGGCGGTGCGCACGCCCTGGCCCCAGCCAAGCGCCGCCAGCATGGCGTTGTTCTCATCGTCCGGATGGGCGACGGCCTGCATGAGCACGCCGGTGGTGGCGAGCTGGCGGAGCAGCAGGCCCAGGCCCACCCGCCCCGTCAGATCGGAGACCGGCGGCATCTGCGCGCGGGTGGCCGGCGCCGACAGGATGATGACGCACGAGAGCAGCACAACGGCGGGCACACGGCGCCACATCGGAGCCTCCTCCTGGGAGATGTCGTCACGGGGACTGGAACTTCGAGTGTAGATCAGGCGCTAGAGAATGCGCGTGAACCCGAACAGGTCGTCGCCCTTCTCGGGCACGCCGAGGTACTGGCGCAGCAGCACCCGCGCCGCCAGGCAGGCGGACCCGACGCCGCTGTGGCCGGACCCGAAGGCGAACAGGTGCTGCGGGAAATTGCGGTGAGGCCCGATGCACGGGTAACCGTCCGGGCTGGACGCCACCGGCAGGCGCCAGCCGTACTCCGGCTGGATTCCGGAGATCGCCGGGTAGAGCTTCGACAGTTCGTACATCAGCTGTCCGGTCCGCTGCACGATCACCCGGTCGCGCGACCGCTCGGGCACCGGCTCGGAGTCGGCGCCCATGAACAGCACGCGATCGTCGATCGTCCGCCGCATCACGTGTGGCGGGTCCTCGCGGTCGATGACGATGGCGCGGCTGCGGCCGAACTCCCGGCGCACGAACGACGGCACCGGCGGCGTGAGCACGCAGTACGTGTCCCGCAGGTGGAAATGCCGGCGCAGCGCCTTGAAAGGCGCCGGCGGATAGTTGCTGGCCACGACGATTGTGCCGGCGCGCACGAGGCCGCCATCGGTGGCGATCTCGATGCCGCGCCTGTCGGTCCGCACCCGCGTGATGGGCGAGCGCTCGAAGACGAGCGCCCGGCGCCGCACCGCCTCGGCCGCCAGACCCAGCGCGACGCGGTACGGATCGAGGTGCCCGTCGCCGGCCGACCGGATGGCGCCGATGCCCGACAGACCCGTGTCCTGCCGCAGACGCGCGGGCGTCAGCCACGTGCCGTCGACGCCGGCCTCCCGCATCGCCTGCATTTCCCGGCGCAGCGCCTTCTCGTCTCCGGCGCCGAGCCCCACGCGCAGACCGGCGTCTGGCACGAGTTCGCTGCGAATCCGGAGGCGGCGGATCGTCGCGCCGAAATCCAGCCCCGCCCGGCGGAACGACTGCCAGAGATGGCGCGCGGTGCGCAAGCCGTGGCGCGCCTGCAGCACGTGGAACGGCGTCGCCGGCTCGAGACGCAGGAGGCCCGGACAGGCTGCGGAGCCGCCCTGCGCCAGGCGATCCGCCTCGAACAGCGCCACGCGAATCCCCGCCGCCGCGAACACGTACGCCACGGAGCAGCCGGTGAGGCCGCCGCCCAGCACGGCCACCTGGACGTCGAGCGCGCCTCGATGGCGCGGGTACGAAGGCTGGCGCGCCTTCGGGTATCGATCGATCCAGTAGGGGACGCCGTAGCGTGTTCGCATGGGTGTGCTGATCGCGAGGAGTGATTCTACACTCTCTCGGGACGGCGCGAAACACTCTTAACGACACTCTTGACGACAGGAGTATCCTTGGCTCGGCCAGCCGGGCCACGCGCCCGCGCCAGGGCCCCCCAATCACCATGACCAACTGGCTTCGTTTGCCGCTATCCGTCGTCGGACGCCGCATTGCCGGGACCTTTGAGCGGCATGCGACGTTCCGCATCGTGGCATTCGCCTTGGCGTTCCGGATGTTCTCCTCGTTGCTCGCCCTGCTCTCCAAGGTGCTGTTCCCACTCGTGGGCGAGGCGGCGTTCACCGTGCTCAAACGCGAGAACCTCTTCTGGGACAGTTTTGCAAGGCACGATTCGGGCTGGTATTTCGGCATCGCGCGCTACGGCTACGAGTTCGTCGAGGACGGCCGGAGCAACCTGGCCTTCTTCCCGCTGTATCCGCTGTTGATGCGCTATCTCGCCCTCGCGATGGGTGGCGGGCGCACGAAAGTGTACCTCGCGGGCATCATCATCTCCTGGACCGCCTTCGTCGTTGCGTGCGTGCTGCTCTACCGCCTGGCTCGCCACTTCGTCAACGACAGCGACGCGGAACGGGCGGTCACGTACGCCGCGGCGTTTCCCTTCGCGTTCTTCTTCGGCGTCGTCTACACGGAATCGCTCTTTCTGATGCTGTCGGTCGCCTCCTTCCTTGCGTTCCGGAACCGTTACTGGGTGTGGGGCGGTCTCGCGGGCGCCGCACTTTCGGCGACGCGCGTCAACGGCATCCTCGCGCTGCCGGCGCTGGCCTGGGTGGCGTGGCAGGCCGCCGGCAGCAGCAGCGCCGAGCGCCGGCGTGCGCTGCTCGGCGTGGCGCTGGTGCCGATGGGCCTTGCGCTGTACTCCAGCTATGTCTTCGCGTTGAGCGGTTCCTTCATCGAGTGGATGCACAGCATCACGCGATGGGGCTACTACCCGGGCGGTCCGCCCTGGACGGCCTTGCTCGATCTGATCGTCCCGATGCTCACCAGTCCGTACAGATACCTGACCGAGGCGCCGGGCGCGCCGTATCACTTGCTGAACGGCATGGCCGCGCTCTTCGCGCTCGCCATGCTGCCGGTCGTCAAGAGGCGGATGGGCTGGCCCTACGTGCTGTTCATTGTCATGAACCTCTGGCTGCCGCTGTCATCCGGTGTGCTCGAAGGTCTGGGACGCTACACCGCGGTACTCTTCCCGCTGTTCATCGCAATCCCGACCATTTCGTCGCTCCTGGGACGGCAGATGCTGCTGATCTCGTTTGCGTCGCTGCACATGCTGTGCAGGGCGCTCTTCACCAACCTGCACCCGATGTACTAGGCGGCCGACTCCTTGAGCATTCCTGCCGGCGCGGCAATCGAGGCCTCGGTCGGCTTCCAGGTGCGCGCGATCTGCCGCCACCTGGAGACGAACGGGTCGCCCCAGCACGCCGCCGGCGTGCAGTGGTTCTTCAAGGAAGCGGTGCGCTCGCACGGCTGGTACACGGCCCCCCTGCGGGCGTACGCGCGGACGGTGCATCGCGCGCTCGCGGCGGACCCGGGCATGCTGCTCGCCGTGGCCGATGCGCTCTTCGCCCGGCCGGTGCTCGAGGAGAAGGCGGTTGCCGTGACGATGCTGCAGCCGTCGCTGCGGCGGTTCGGCGCCGCTGAGTTCAGGCGCTTCGAGCGGTGGCTCGACCGCGTGTCGTCGTGGGCGGATCACGACGCGCTCGTCATGTTCCTGCTCGGCCCGTTGATGGCCGACGACCCGGCGCGCGCCGGTCGCGTGTTCCGGTGGGCCCGCGCGCGCGATCGCTGGCATCGCCGCGCGGCGGCGGTCTCGCTGATTCACGGCATACGCCGCGGGTTGTTCGCCGCCGAGGCGACGCGCATCACCCGCGCGCTCGCCGCCGATGACGACGACATGGTGCAGAAAGGGCTGGGCTGGCTGCTGCGCGAGTGGGGCAAAGCTCGGCCGGCCGACACCGAACCGCTGCTGCTGGAGATTCGCGCCCGGACGTCGCGGCTTGTTCTGCGGACGGCCTGCGAGCGCCTGCCGGCCGCCGCCCGCGCGCGGGTGCTGGCTAGGTCGTCTTCGTCACCTTCTGCAGGCCGCGCGGCTGATCCGGATCGAACCCGCGCGCACGGCTCAGGTGGAAGGCCAGCAACTGCCCGGGCACGATCGCGGCAATCGGCGACAGCCACTCCGGCATGTCCGCCGCCAGCGGAATCGGCGCCGACGCCAGCGCGAGTGACACCGGCCGGTTCGACAGCACGACCGGCCGCGCGCCGCGCGCCACGATCGCCCGCAGCAGGTCTTCGACCTCAGCGCTCACCGCGCCGGTCACGTTGACGACGATGGCCGCGAACCCCCTGTCGATGAGCGCGATCGGCCCGTGCTGGAAGTCCGCCGAGGAGTAGGGCTCCACGGCGACGTAGGCCAGCTCCTTCGCCTTGAGCGCGATCTCGAACGCTGTGGCGAGATTGAAGCCCCGGCCCAGCACGACGCCGTGCCCCGCGCTCTTGAGCGTTTCGGCCGCCGTCGCAATCGCCGAGTCGCCGACCGCGAGCGCCGCCGCCACGAAGTCCGGCACCCGCTGCAGTTCGCGCTGCCGGGCGCCGTCGCCGGAGAGCGCCGTCGAGAGCATGGCCAGCGCCGTCAACTGCGCGGTGTAGGTCTTGGTGGCCGCGATGCTGCGCTCCTGCCCCGCCCGCAGCACGATGGTGTGATCGGCGACCCTCGTGAGCGGCGACCCCGTCACATTCGTGATGGCGAGCGTCGGGCAGCCCTGCCGCCGCCCTTCCTCCACCACGGCGATCAGATCCGGTGACTCGCCGGATTGCGACACGCCCACGACGAGCGCGCCGGTCATCAGCGGCGGCGCCTGGTAGCGCGTGAAGAGCGACGGCGTCGCCAGCGTGACGGTCAGGCGGTTGTGCGCCCCGAACAGATACTGCGCGTAGCGCGCGGCGTTGTCCGACGAGCCGCGCGCCGCCATCACGACGTGATGCACGCCCCGCACCCGGATCCCGGCCGCGATGGCCTCGATCTCCGCCGCGCCGTCCCGCAGCAGCCGGGCGATGACCTCGGGCTGTTCCGCGATTTCCGATCGCAACACCGATTCGATCACAACGTGTACCCCCGCGTGCATGGCGACACGGGAGCGGTCCCAGAGCAAACCATGCGAGCACGGCGATCAGGAGTGCTCGACAAACGCATCGAAAGGGCCGAAATCCTGGTGGGGTGACGAAGTGGGGCCCCGCCTTCCGCCAACAGCACCCTGAAGATGCGTTTGTCCGCCGTGTCGAGCGGTTTGCGGCGTGACCGCTGCCGTGACGCCCTCGCCATTACTGTCTCCCGATGACAATCAGCGCATCACTGACCCGCCTCGGCCCCGTCGCATCAGACGGGTGATTCACGATCTTCCCCTTCACGACCATCGTCGTCGACCCGCCCCCGTCGAGGTTGAGCGCCGCGACGAGATTGAGCTCCTGCGCGAGCGTCTGCAACTCGGCGAACGTCATGCCAACGCTCACCGCGGGGTTGCGGCCGTCCACCGTGACGAGCCAGATCGCG
>Ga0315290_10001765_pt1 | contig 14968 bp, 13 predicted proteins | sample YL17G12_0_MG_FD_203627 | JGI IMG/M metagenome (GOLD analysis project Ga0315290, IMG submission 203627) | Sediment microbial communities from Yellowstone Lake, YNP, Wyoming, USA - YL17G12_0 | ecosystem: Environmental > Aquatic > Freshwater > Lake > Sediment | place: USA: Wyoming | collected... | reverse complement strand
GCAGCCGTGACGCCGGGCGGCAGGCCGACCGTGAGTTCCGGGTCCGATATGACGATGCCGGGCATCATCTTCGGGTGAAAGATGATCTTCTTCTGGTGCGTCTCCTCGTTGAGGATGACGCCGGCGCGGCCGACCTCCGAGCCGGTGCCGGCGGTGGTCGGGATCGCGACGACCGGTGCGATCCCGGCGGGATCGGCGCGCGTCCACCAGTCGCCGATGTCCTCGAAATCCCACATCGGCCGGGTCTGCCCCGCCATGAAGGCAATCACCTTGCCGGCATCGAGGGCGGAACCGCCCCCGAAGGCGACGACACCATCGTGCCTGCCGGCGCGATAGACGGCGAGACCAGCCTCGACGTTGGCGGCCACGGGGTTGCCCTTGACGTCGCCGAACACCGGCGCGCCGCCGAGCAGCTCTTGAGCGCGCCGAACCATCGACGATGCCCTGAGGCCGGCGTCGGTCACTACCAGAGGCCGCCGGATGCCGAGGTCGGCGCACGCTGCCGGCAACTCCGCGAGCCGGCCGGGGCCTGCCCAGATGCGGGTGGGGTAGTTCCAGTTGCCCTTCAGGATGGCGCTCATGTCTTCACCCGCAGGTGGAACGACTTTGGCCGGGTCAGGTGCTCGTAGCCGACTCGCGAGAGCGTGCAGCCGCGGCCCGAATCCTTGACGCCGACCCAGGCCAGCGCCGGGTCGAGGTAATCGCAGCGGTTCAGGAAGAAAGTCCCCGTGTCGACGCGGTTGCCGATGTCGAGCGCGGCATCCGCGTCGCTCGTCCAGATCGCGGCCGTGAGGCCGAAGACCGTGTCATTCATGAGTTGCACGGCTTCGTCGTCGGAACGCACTCTCATGATGCCCGCGACCGGTCCGAAGATCTCCTCGCGCATCACCGGCATGCGTTGCTCGACGTCGAGCAGCACCTCGGGCGCCAGGTAGGGCGTGCCCGGACGGCTGGCCGCGAAACCCGCCTCGTCGATCACCGCGCGCGCCCCGGCTCGCACCGAAGCATCGACCTGCGCGCGAATCGCGTCCGCGGCCGCAGTACGCACCACTGGCCCGAGCGTCGTCTCAGGATCGAGCGGATTGCCCAGCACGTACTTGCGCGTGAGGTCCACGAAGCCCTCGACGAACTTGTCGTACAGGCCTGCGTGCACGTAGATGCGCTGCAGGCCGCAGCACGACTGGCCCGAATTGAAATACGCGCCGTCCACGGTGTTCTCGATGGCATGGTCGAGGTTGGCATCGTGCCGGACGTAGACGGGATCGCAGCCGCCGAGCTCGAGTCCGGTGCCGATGAATCGGCCGGAGACGGCGCGCTGCACCGCGTGCCCGCCCGCCACGGAGCCGGTGAAGGCTACGAAATCGACGCGCGGGTCCTGCATCACCTTTTCGGTCGTCGCGTGATCTGCGTGCAGGACGTGGAACAGCCCGTCCGGAAGCCCGGCCGCCGCCAGCGCCTCGGCGAAGCGCTCTGCGCACAGCGGCGTCTGCGCCGAGTGCTTCAGCACCACCGCATTGCCGGCCATCAACGCCGGCACGACGCTGTTCACGGCAATGAGGTACGGGTAGTTCCAGGCCGCGACGGTGAACACGACGCCGAGGGGTTCGCGGCGCACGAAGCGCACGAAGTCGGGTTTGGGTCCCGCGTCGATGTCGGCGAGCGCGTCCGCCGCGATGCCGATCATGTATCGCGCGCGCTCCAGCGTGCCGCGCACCTCGTTGGGGGCATACCGCAACGGGCGGCCCATCTGGCGCGTGAGTTCCAGTGCAATCGCTTCCCGCTGCGACTCGAACGCGTCGCAGAATCGACTCAGGATCGCGGCGCGGTCCGTCACGGGCACGTCGCGCCAGCGCCGTTGCGCAGTGCGCGCGGCCGACAGCATGTGATCGATGTCGGCGGTGCAGGCGAGCGGTCGTTCGACGCATACACTCCCGTCCACCGGGCTGATGGTCTTCTGCAACAGAGTATTCATGGCCGTCAGATGATCTCGAAATACCGCGCCAGTTCCCAGTCCGTAATAGCCCGGCGGAATTCGCGCTCTTCCCAGTCGCGGCTCGCGGCGTAGTGCTCGACGAACGCCTGACCGAACAGGGCGTGGGCCGGTTTCGACTTCCTGAGCCATTCCGCGGCCTCGGCGAGCGTGCGTGGCAGCTGCCGCTTGGGGGAGAAAGTCTTGCTGTAGGCGTTGCCCTCGATCGGGGGACCCGGCTCGATCCTGTGCTCGATGCCCCACAAGCCGGACCCGATCGCCGCGGCCAGGGCGATATACGGATTGATGTCCGCCGCCGCGATGCGGTATTCGACGCGCTGGCTTTTCGGTCCTCCGGGAATCACCCGCAACGCGGTCGTGCGGTTCTCCACGCCCCATGCGGCCGCCGTCGGCGCCCAGAAGCCGGGGATCAGTCGAGAATAGCTGTTCACGGTGCAGGCCACCATCGCCAGCAGCTCGGGCATGAGCGCCTGCTGCCCGCCCACGAACCAGCGCATTTCGTTCGACATGCCATGGGGTTTCTTTGCGTCGTGGAAGACCGAGGCCCCGCCCTTGGCCTTGCCGAGCGAGACGTGCAGGTGGCCGCTCTGCCCGGGCCAGTCCTTCGACCACTTGGCCATGAAGGTAGCCATCATGCCGTTGCGCTGCGCCAGCACCTTCGTGAACGTCTTGAACAGTGCTGCACGGTCGGCTGCCTCGAGCGCCTCCGAATACTGGATGGCCGCCTCGAGCACGCCCGGACCGGTCTCGGTGTGGAGACCCTCGATCGGGATGCGCATCGCTTCGCAAAGATCGAGCAGCTGGTGATAGAACTCGGCGTGCACGGAGCTGCGCAGCGCGGAATACCCGAAGAACCCCGGGGTCATGGTCTTCAGGTCGCGATATCCCTTGGCGCGCACCGAGTCCGGCGTTTCCTCGAACATGAAGAACTCGAACTCGGCCGCGGCGTTGACCTTGTAACCCATTTCCGCCGCACGACCGAGCACCTTGCGCAGCGCGCCACGCGGACAGACGGCTTCGGCGCCCTCCGCGAATTCGGCGAGGAACAACAGCATGTTGCCCTCGAGCGGCAGGTCGCGGCAGGTGGACGGCAGCACCCGGACGGGAGCGTCCGGGTACGCCGTGTGCCAGCCTGTGTAGGACACGTTATCGTAGAGCTGGTCGTTGGAATCCCAGCCCAGCACGACGTCGCAGAAGCCGAAGCCCTTGTCCAATGCCGAGAAGAATTTCTCGCGGCCCATGTACTTGCCGCGCAGGATGCCGTCGTTGTCGAAAACGCCCACCTTGACGTGCTGCAGCCCGCGCTCGGTGACGATGGCCCGCGCCTGCGCGGCCGTGCTGACTTGTTCCGGCTTCATGCTCGTGCCCTTTTCTCAAGCCGCGGTTTCGCCCACGGCCCGCTCTGCTTCCTTGATCTGCTGCTGCAGGCCCTGGATCATGACGCCCTGCGGCGGCCCCTTGAAGCGGCGCTTTTCCACGCCGAACCAGACCAGTCCGGTGACCACAAGGAAGCCGATGGTGATCCACAGGGCCTTGTCGTTCGGCGGCTGGATGCCGAGGAACAGGATCAGGCAGATGGACAGGAAGCACAGTACGGCGACCAGCTTGTACTTCGCTTCACCCATGTTCCAGGGCCCCATCTTCGTCCAGCGCTTGCCCCACGCGAAGTAGCCGAGGATGACTGGCATGCCGTACGAGATAAACAGGAAGATCACGGTCACCGAGACCACGGTGCTGTAGACGGGCGTGTACATCGTGAACAGCACGCCGAGCACGGCGCCGGTCCAGATCGCGGCCTCGGGCACGCGGTACTTGTGATGCACGCGGCGCAGCCGCTCGGAGAAGGGCAGGCCCTGGTCGCGCGCAAACGCGAAAATCATACGCGAGCACGAGGTGACGGTGGCGAGGCCGCACAGGTACTGGGAGACGAGGATGCCGATGTTGATGACAGTTACCAGCCCCGGCGGGAAGATCGAGTTGGTCGTGTCGAAGAACACGCCCCAGCCCGTGGCGGCCGCCTTGTCCATGTCCGGGATCGCGAGCACGAATGCGCTGAGCATCACCCAGCCCGCGAGCATCGAGATCACGACCGAACGCACCATGCCGCGCGGCGCGGCGCGCGACGCGTCGACCGTTTCCTCGGACGTGTGCGCCGAGGCGTCGAAGCCGGTGATCGTGTAGATCGGCAGCAGCAGGCCCAGCAGGAACACGAACATCATGCTGTCCGACAGCGGCCACACGCCGCCGCCGCCGTCGCCGCTGTAATTGTGGAAGGTCCACAGGCGCGACACGTCGATATGCGGTGCAAACCACAGCAGCGCCAGCGTCAGGGCCAGCGTTACCGCGAGGATCAGGTAGCCGCTCAGGTCGGTCAGCCGGGTCGTGATGCCGATACCCAGGTGATTGAACAGCGCCTGCGTGCCGGTGATCAGCACCATGAAGATCACCTGCTCGTCGTAGCTGCCGTTCAGCCCGAGGCTGGCGCCGAAGGCGCCCTGGAAAAACGTGTACGTGCCGACGTTGATCGCGCCAAGCACGGTAATGAGGCCGAGCAGGTTGAACCACGCCGTTAGCCAGCCCCAGCCGACACCGCCCAGGATCGAACCCCAGTGGTAGAGTCCGCCGGCTGTCGGATACGCGGAGGCGATTTGCGCCATGCCTAGCGCGAATACCAGCGAGACCAGGCAGCCGAGCGGCCAGCCGATGCCGACGGCGGCGCCGCCGACACCGCTGATGCCCTGACCGAGCGAATTGATGCCGCCCGACAGGATGCAGATGATCGAGAAGGAAATCGCAAAGTTCGAGAAGCCGTGCATGCGCCGCGCGAGTTCCTGCGCGTAACCCATCGAGTGCAGGTTCTTGATGTCCTCGGCGATGACTTTGGATTCGTCGGCTGAATCGTGCTTCGACTCCATATGACTCCCCTTCGCAGAATTCGACGTGAGGTGGGCGATCGGCCGCTGTCGTACTGGCTCGTTCGAATTCGACCGGAGCTGTGACCGTGTTATTCGCGAGTCGGCGGCTCGACTGCGCGAAGTTTGTCCCCGGGCCGACTATCGCGCGTCCCGCCGGGCAAGGCAAGCAGCCGGGAGCAGGGGAAGGTGCGGTCAGCGAGGCGGGCGGGACGCCAGTTCGGCAAACCCGCCGAATTGCTGCCCGACGACAGCGTCGACGACAGTGACGAAGCCGTCGAGCTTGTGCGACGCATCGCCACTGACCCGGTAGGTCACCGTGGCTTCCGTGCCGTCGCCGGCGGGGGCCAGCATCACGGTCAGCACGCCGGTGACGGCCATCTCCTGCAGCGGGCCCAGGGCGCCGTTGAACCGCAGCGTGCGGTCGCGCCGCGCCTGGATGATGCGGCCGTGCTCGGCACTGCCGTCCTCCCAGCGCTCGCAGAAGCAGCCCCCGGCCTCGGGTGACAGGCTGAGATTGCCGGGATTGCCGGACCAAGTGTGGTCCCTCGGCCACCAGCGCTCCGGGTGCACCAGCACCTGCCACGCTGCAGCGGGCGGTGCCGAAATCTGGAACCTGTGCTCGATCAGGAAACCATCCGGCGCGGACTGCCTGACCGCCGGCCAGGCCAGGCCGGGCACCAGTGCGAAAAGCCAGAGGACGACTGCCCTGTACGCCATGTCACTTCCTTCGCCGCACCTGCCGCACACGCCGGTAGGCGAGTGTCGCGATGATTGCGGCCATCAGGCTGATGTAGAACTGGCTGGCGAGGCCCGGCGTGCTGATCATCGCGACGGGCACAGCCAGCAGGCCGGCGATGGCGAGGTAGCTCAGCCAGGGGAACAGCCATACCTTCACCACCTGGGATTCCGTTTGCGGGTGAGCCCGGCGCAGGCGGATGTGCGCGAACGCGATCGTCAGGTACAGGAAGACGACGATGGTGCCCGTCGCGTTGACGAGGAACGCGAAGACGACCTGCGGCGAGACCGTGGCGACGACGACCCCGATCACGCCGGCGATGGCGCCGAGCATGATCGAGCGCGCCGGTACGCGGCGCGCGTTGACCTCGACCAGCCAGCGCGGCGCGTCGCCCTTGTCCGCAAGCACGTACAGTACGCGCGACGAAACGTACACGGCCGAGTTGAGGCAGGAGAGCACGGCGGTGAGGATGATCACGCTCATCGCGGTGCTTGCCCAGCCGAAGTTCATCGCGTTGAGTGTCTTCGTGAAGGGCGACTCGCCGGGCACGATTTGCGTCCACGGCACGATGCAGACGATCAGGAAGATGGAGACGACATAGAACAGCAGGATTCGCCAGGTGATCGATGTCCCCATCTTGACGATGGCGCGGCTGGGCTCCTTCGATTCCGCTGCGGCCACGGTCGTGATCTCGGACCCGGTGATCGAGAAGAACACGGTCGCGACCGCGGCGAAGACCGGCGTCCATCCCTTCGGCGCGAACCCGCCGTGGTTCACCAGATTGCCGAGGGTCGGGCCGGACGCAGAGGTGACGCCGAACGCCCAGGCGCCCGCGACGATGATGAACGCCAGGATCGCGCCCACCTTGATCGACGAGAACCAGAACTCGAACTCGCCGTAGGAGCGCGCCGACATCAGGTTGACGGACGTCATGATGACCATCAGGACGAGTCCGATCTGCCAGATCGGCAGGTCCACCCACTGCTGGATGATGGCCGCGCCGGCGATCGCCTCGATCGGCACCACGATGACCCAGAAGTACCAGTACATCCAGCCGGCCACGAACCCCACCCCATTGCCCAGGCCGTGTCGTGCGAACTCCGTGAACGAGCGTATGCCAGGGTGCGCTACGGCCATTTCGCCGAGCATGCGCATGATGATGAACACGAGGGCGCCGGCCAGGACATAGGAAAAGATGATGGCAGGGCCGGCGGCGGCGATGGCGGCGCTGCTGCCGACGAACAGGCCTGCGCCGATGACCCCACCGATCGTGATCATCGTGACGTGGCGTGACTCGAGCGAGCGGCTGAGCTCGTGCGGCGCGGGGGAAATCGCAGTCGGCGTGGCGTCCGTCACCGGGTAGCCTCGAGGGTCGATAGTGACCGCGAACTGAATATCACGCGAGACGCGGAAAGACAAAGCCATGCCGGCCCTCACCCGGCGTGCCGCCGACCTCTCCCGCAGGGCGGGAGAGGCAGGAATCGCTCCCTCTCCCGCCTTGCGGGAGAGGGTTGGGGTGAGGGCTCTTCAGCGCCCGCGCTTTTCCCGGGTGGCTTCCTGCAGCGCGGCAAATGCGTCCTGCGTGTAGCGCGCGAGACTCTCGACCTCCGGCATTGCCGCGCCGTTGGCGGTGAATCCCATGATCACCTGCTTGCCGTACGACATGAACGTGACGTTGAGGCCGATGCCTGCGATGAGGGTGGACACCGGGAACAAGGCCTCGAGGCGCGCACCGTTCAGATACAGCGTCCGCTCCGGCCCGCGCACGTTGGAGATCAGCACGTTGGCCGGGCGCAGGCCAACCAACTCCGGCTGCGCGATTACCAGTGTCTCGGACATGGCGAACGCCATGACAGCGTAAGCGTAGGCCGCGCCCTTGCCGAGATTGCGCAGTTCCGCCTTCGCGGCCCGGGTGCTGGCCATGATCGATTCGAGCCGCTCGTCGATCGGAGCCGACACGGGTCCCATGGGCGGCCAGATCGCCGAGACGTTGGTCGTCGCCTGCTTCGCCCCCGGGTCGTGCAGCGAAACGGGGCACAGCCCGACCAGCGGGTGATCCGGAGCGCGGCCCATCTCGCGCAGATACCGATTGAGACCGGCATCGACGATGCATAGGGCGACATCGTTCAGCGTGGCATTCCAGGCGCGCGAGACCGACTTCATCGCCGGCAGCGAAAACCCGGTGTGAGTAATGGCGCGCGCGTTGTGGATCGGATCGTTCATCGGTGTGTGCGGCGCGGTGAAGGCGCGATGCTGCGACTTCGAAAATCCCCGCAGGCCCTGCAGAGCCTCCTCCAGCAGGTGCACGGAGCCACGGCCGATCGACAGCGTGCGCCGCGCAATTCGCTGTGCGTCGCGCTCCAGCGTCGCGCGCAGGCCGTGCGGCACGGGCCGCGGGCGGGTCGCAAGCTTCGTGCCGACCGTGGTACGGATACGGCGATCCTGCGCCGACGTGGAGAGCGATCGCTCCAGGATGGCCATTCCGGACTCGCCATCCACCAATGCGTGATGAACCTTGTGGTAGATCGCGAAGCGGTCGCCGGACAGGCCTTCGATCACATACACCTTCCAGCCAGGCCGGTGGCGCTCGAGCATCGGGGCATGCAGGTCGGCGACCAGCTGATGCAACTGCTCGTCGGAGCCCGGTGCGGGCAGGGCCAGGTGCAACACGTGGTAACGGGTGTCGATGGATTCGATCTCGCGCCATTGCGGCATGCCCGTCCGCTGGAAGACCGGCACACGATTGAACGGGGCCCGCGGCCGCATGCGCCGGTACGCCTCGACGATCTCGCGCACGGTTGCGGCGCCGCCGCGCTTCGGCCGGCTGAAGATCTGCACCGCGCCGACGTGCCTCGGGTTGTCCTGGGTCTCGGTCAGGAAAAACATCAGGTCGAGCATCGGAATCGAAGTCGGCATGTCGCACTCCCCCCGGACAGGCCGCCCATTGCATGCCAGGCGCCCGTCCGGTGGCAATCGCGGGATGTGCGGATGCAGCCGCTTCCGGTACGCTTGCGGCCGATGCGGGTTCTCGGGCACCTAACCAGGAGTACGGACATGACGCGGACTTCGATTGGCACTAGGACAGTGGGGCTGGTCGGCCTGGTCATGCTGGGGCTGGCGGCCTGCTCGAAGACGCCGCCGCAACCCGCGGCCGCGGTTTCCCAGGGTCCGCCGCCTGCGCCGACTCTGGAGCAGATTCGTTCTGCAACGGTATCGGGTGTGCTCGAGCAACCGGTGACCTTGGTAGGCGGCGCGTACGAGGGCCCGCCCGTCGAGGCGGGAGCCGCCTCACGCCCGGCGCTCACGCTTTGGGCGCCGTCGGTAATCTTCAGCGACGTCGACGGGACACCGGGCAACGAGGCCGTGGCGATGCTCAGCACCAGTTCCGGCGGCAGCGGCGAGTTCGTGCACGTGGCCGTGTTCGCCGTGCAGGACGGTAAGGCCGTGAGTCTCGCCTCGGCGCTGGTCGGCGATCGGGTCAAGCTGCACAAGTTGTGGGTGGAGCACGGCCAGATCCACATGGACGTCATCGAAGCGGGGCCCAACGATCCCGCATGCTGTCCGGCGCAACTCTCACGCAAGGCATTCGCACTCGAGGGCGGCGTCCTGCAGCAGAAGTCGAGCGATGTCGTCGGCGCTCTCTCGGTCAATCTGCTGGCGTCGACCGATTGGATGCTGGTGGAAATGGACGGCCAGGCCGTGGATCAGGCGGGCCGCCCGCCGACGCTGCTGGTGCAGTACGGGAAGGTCGTCGGATTCGGCGGCTGCAATCGCTACACGGGACCGCTCAAGGAAACGTCGCCTGGCCAGATCAGCGTGGGTCCGCTGGCGAGCACGAAGATGGCCTGCCCGCCGGCGGAGATGGAACTCGAGGACAAGTTCACCGCGCGCATGAACAAGGTCAAGAGCTACACGTTCCGTGCCGGACAGCTGGCGCTCACCTGGGGCGACAAGCAGGGCGGCGGAGTGCTCGTCTTCTCGAAATGACGGGCTGACGCGTCTGGGCCGACCTTGTGCTTCGTCAGCGCCACGGGCATGCTCGGGCCGGACCAAGAACAAGGGGAGGGCCCGATGGCACATTCGAGATTCCCGGTCTTCACCGCAGTCCTGGTTGCGGCGGCGGCATGGTCCGCAGCCTCGTTCGCCGCTCCGGTCAGGGACATTTCCGTTTCCCTGAGCACGGAAAAGACCGCCATCGACGCCACTCAGGACGTGGTGGTCGAGGTCAGTATCACCAACAACGCCAATCACCCGGTGCACGTGCTCAAGTGGTACACGCCGGCCGACGAGGTGGAAGAGGCGCTCTTTGCGATTACCCGCGATGGCGTGCGCCTGCCCTACCTCGGCGCACACTACAAGCGTCCTGCGCCCACGGGTAAGGACTACCTGAAACTTGCGCCGGGCGAAACGCTGACGCGGTCAGTGGAATTGTCGGCGCTCTACGACCTCACGCAGACCGGTGCCTACGCGATTCGCTACCAGATCGGCGCCGTGGACCTCGTCAACGACAGGGCTGCACCGGCGGGTGGCCGCCGCGGTGTCGACGAATTGGCGTCGAACACGCTCGACCTGTGGATCCAGGGGCACGAGTTCAAGTCTGCGCTGCCCAAGGGACCGCCAGCCGGTGGCGGCGGCAGCTGCAGCAACACCCAGCTCGCGGCGCTCGAGACCGCACGTACCGACGCGACGGGTTATGCAACCGTGGCGCAAAACTATCTCGCGAGTTACGCCACCGGGAGCCAGCGCTTCCCGAAGTGGTTCGGCACCAACACCTCGAGCCGCTGGGTGACCGCGCAGAGCCATTTCTCCGCGATCAGGGCCGCCATGCCCAGCCTGACGTTCGACTGCAGTTGCAGGAAGTCGTACTACGCGTACGTGTACCCGACGCAGCCATACAAGGTGTACTTGTGCAACGCGTTCTGGAACGCGCTGGCGAAGGGCACGGACTCCAAGGCGGGCACGCTGATCCACGAGACCAGCCACTTCAACGTGGTCGCCAGCACGGACGATTGGGCATACGGCCAGACGGCTGCGGCCAATCTCGCGATCTCCGATTCGGCCAAGGCGCTCGACAACGCAGACAGCCACGAGTATTTCGCGGAAGACACTCCGCATCTGCCGTAAGTTCATGATGCGGCGACCGCTCCATGCCTTGCTGGTCGTCGCCGCATCCCTCTCCTGCGGCTGTGCTTCGAGGGCCGGCGATGCGCCCGCGGTGGAGCCGGCGATGCCAAGCTTGAAATGCACGCTCGTGGTCGAGTCGCCGGCAGCAGCCGGTCAACCCATCGTGGCCCGTTTCACCCTGACGAATGAGGGTACAGCGCCTGCGCGCGCGCTGACCTGGTTCACGCCGCTCGAGGGCCTCTGGGGCAATATCTTTCGCGTGACGCAGGACGGGCGAGATGTGCCGTACGCCGGGCCGATGCTGAAGCGCGGGGCGCCGACGGCGGACGACTACGTGACGATCCTGCCGGGCGCCTCGGTCCATGAGTCCGTCGACATGTCGCCGGCCTACGACTTGCACTCCCCCGGCCGCTATCGCATCGAGTTCGTCGATCCGCTTGCGGACCGCGCGCTGGTGTGCAACCCGGTCGAGGTCGAGCGGCGCTAGGCGCTCTGGTCCTTGCCGCGCGCCATGACGGCAGCGCGGGTTCCGGCAAAACCAGCTTTGTCGAATCGCCCCGCGGCCGCGCGGCTCAGGCGTCCCTCGAGCGCCAGCCCTGCGGCCAATGTCGTCTCCAGGCCGCCGTTGATGGCGCGACGCACGTCACCGAGGGTGGCGCGATCACACGTGGCGATCTCCGCCGCGAGAGTGCGGCAGAAGGGCAGCAACTCCGCAGGCGACAGCACGTCGAACACCAGGCCCCACGACTTGGCCGTCGCGGCATCGATGAAGTTGCCCGTGAAACTCATGTAGCGGGCGCGGACCGGCCCGACGATGCGTGGCAGGATCTGCGACATGCCCCAGCCTGGGACGATCCCTACGCGAGCGTGGGTGTCGGCAAAGCGGGCGTTGGTCGAGGCGACCAGGATGTCGCAGTTGATGGCGAGTTCCATGCCGCCGGTGATCGCGAAACCGTTGACCGCGGCAATCGTGGGCTTGCCGAGCGCCGCAAACGCGCGAGCGGTCGGCCCATCGGGGCCGAGGTCGTCCGCCGCCAAAGGCGACGTCTCCAGTTCCTTCAGATCCACGCCGGCGCTGAACGCTTTCTCGCCCGAGCCGGTCAGGATGACGACCCGTACGCTGTCGTCTTGCGCCAGGTCGTGCAAGGCTGCGGTGAAGCGACGGCGCAGTTCCGCGGACAACGCGTTCATCTGGCGCGGGCGATTCAGCGTCAGCGTGGCGACGCCTGCGTGGATTTCCGTGAGGAGGATGTCCTGGGGCACTGCTTTTCTCCGTGTGTCGGAGGCAGCTTAACGCAGAAATCTTCAGATCAGCGTTGCGACTGCCGCGCACAGCAGGCCCGCGGCCACGAGCAACCGCAGGTACTCGCCGCCAGGCGCGAGCTTCTCAAGCATGACGACGATGGTGAGGCCCGCGACCCACATCAGGTTCATCACGCCGCCCACGAACAGCAACAGCATCAGCGCCCAGCAACAACCCAGGCACAGCAGGCCGTGCTCCGCGCCCATGCGCCACGCGCCGGGCAGCCCGCGGCGGAAGTGCCCCGCGATGAATTCCGCTGGCGATCGGCAGTGCTGCAGGCATGCCTGCTTGGCTGGCATGAACTGGTAGAGTGCGGCTCCCCCGAGCAAGGCCGCGGTCGCCCAGCGGACCGTCGTCGCGCCCATCGTGTCGATGACGCTGAGTTCGATGAGCGCAATCTGCAACAGGGTCGCGACTGCCGAGAACCCGGCCCACGCGCTGAAATACCCCGCGGCAAAGGCCGCCGATCGCAGCAGGCCCGTCGGGCCGGAGTCGCGGCGCGCCACGCGGTCGAACAACAACACCGTCGGTGCCACGCTCGGCGTCATCATGGCGATCATCATGACGAACCACATGGCGAACGTGAGAGCGCCGTACGGCAAGGCACGAACCCCGGAGTCCCCGGGCATCGGCATGGGTATCGCCAGCAGGCCGAACCAGCTCAATGCCGCCAGCGCGGCCAGCGCCAGCCACACGATCCATCGGCCAGTCGAACTCGATCGCCCGGCGGCAGGCGCAGCGAGCATTGCCTGCGACTCCCGCGCCGGCGTCAGTGCCGGACCGGTCCCTGACCTGTCATGTCGAGGTCATAGAGGTGAGCGTGAGTCCCGGTCCACAGCACCGGAATCGGCGAGTCCGACGTGCGCACGTGGCCGCTCGCGATCTCGGCCGAGACGAACTCGAAGCCGTCCGGCAATTCGATGCGCGCGCGTACCGGATCGTTCGTGATCGGGTGGCGGATCGGGTCGGCGCCACCTTCCACCAGGCCGGGCACGGCAAACTGCGCCTGACGCCGGTCCAGATCGAACGTGAACTGGATGGGCCGGTAGACCGGCTCGTGCATTTTTTCGAACGTCGCGGCAAAGACGTTGAAAATCGTCGCGCCGGGTTCCGTTTCGCCGCCCCCGAGGATCGTGAGGATCGCGTGGCGCTGGGGTTCCGTCGCATGCTCGTCGATGATCGCCAGCACCTCGCCGTGACCCAGGTGTATCGGGCCGGGCCAGGCGAAGATTCCGGCGAAACACACGCCATCGAGCGCGGTGGTGCCGAAATGTCCGTGCACGATGCGTGCGGCGACGGCGGCACGGCAGTGACCCCGGGTGGGTGGCGACATGAACTGGCAGGGGCAACCGACGTCGCAGTTGCAGGTGGAGACGACATGCCCTTGCAGGTGCCAATCGATCATGGCCATACGCAACCTCCTCGAGACGTGAGCGAACGAGCGGTTCACCGGGCAGACCGGGGACGCGGGCCGCGGTACACTGCTCCGCAAAGCGCTGGAAGTCCAGATGATGCCCCGCGCATGAACTTGTGCGCTGCAGCAGTTCACTCGGGCGACGAAGCAGAACTTCGTCGAGCCGCAGCCCTCGGCGAAGAAGGGCAAGACCTACCTCTCGGCGCGCAATGATTACCGGATCGACTGTGCCCGGCGCAAAGTCGCGTACCGCGAACTCAAGGCCTTCGAGGGAGCCGACCTAGGGCCGGCCCGCGCCCGGAATCTGCACCCGGGCTGTCAGGATGTGTCCCTGCCGCAGCGTGGACACCACGTCCGCGACCGATGAGGGTGCGGTCATCATGAAGAGCGTCCGCCCGTCGTCGCCGCCGAGCATGCAGGCGAAGCAAGGCTGATCCGTCTCGACCGTCGCCACGATCGCGCCGCCCGGCGCGACGAGCACGCATTCCGGCGCAATGGCGTTCGCAGTCCACACGTGACCGTCCGCGTCGAGACAGATGCCGTCCGGCGCCCGCATACCCACCGGTGCCCAGACACGCCGGTTCGACAGCGAGCCGTCCGCGCCGATGTCGAACGCGGTGAGCCGCTGCGCCAGGGTCTCAGCGACGATCAGCGTGCGGCCGTCCGGCGTGATGACGGAGCCGTTGGGAAAGTGCATGTCCGGTGCCGCCACGTGCACGCTGCCGTCGGGATCCACACGCGCGAGATTCGCTGTCGGATGGTCGGCGAGCACGCTCTCGACGCCGCGCCGCAGCAACTCGTCGTCGAGCGGAAACCCGAAATTGCCGACGTAGGCCCGGCCCTGCGCGTCCACCACCATGTCGTTCGCACGGTGCGTGGCGACAGTCGAAAGTTCCGCATGCACGCGGACGCCGTCCGCATCCACTCGCAGCAACCGGCGCTGGTTCATGGCGACGACCAGCATCCGGCCGTCCGGGAGCCAGCCGAGACCGGAAGGGTGGTCGTCGATCTGCAGTTCGGTGCGTACCGAGCCGGTGAGGCCGACCGACTTGACCGCGTGGTCATAGAAATCGCTGAACCAGAGGCGGCCGCCATGCCAGCGCGGTGCCTCGCCGAAATACAGGCCTGTTGCCAGCACGGTCGCCTTGCTCATCGAAACTCCTCCGGTCGCCTTACTGGATCACGCCGCCGGCCTTCAGCCGCTCGAATTCCTGCCCGTCCACGCCGATGGACTGCAGGACCTCGCGGGTGTGCTGGCCTGCGCGCGGCAGCACGCCGCCCTGCGTCGGCCGGGCTCCGTCGAGTTCGACCGGCAGCAGCGGCAGCCGGGTCGTCCTGCCGTCCTCCAGCGTGACCTCACCCAGACCGCCACTCGCCAGCAGGTGCGGATCGTCGAACAGCTCTTCGGGTCTGGTGATCGGCGCGAAGGGCAGGCCGGTGCGCTCCAGCTTCGCGATGAGGTCGGCCTTCGCATAACGCTTGAATA
>Ga0315290_10001759_pt1 | contig 14989 bp, 12 predicted proteins | sample YL17G12_0_MG_FD_203627 | JGI IMG/M metagenome (GOLD analysis project Ga0315290, IMG submission 203627) | Sediment microbial communities from Yellowstone Lake, YNP, Wyoming, USA - YL17G12_0 | ecosystem: Environmental > Aquatic > Freshwater > Lake > Sediment | place: USA: Wyoming | collected... | reverse complement strand
AAAGAATCGGGAGTCCATTTCTGTGAACAGGCGCAAATGCCAACTACAAAATTCTTAAGTATCTGAGTTCCATCTGTAGTATGATATACCTCCGGATGGAACTGAATTCCCCAGGTACTTTCCCCTTTTATATGATATGCCCCTGCTTTGACGTCTGCTGTTGATCCTGTAATTTCATAACCTTCCGGTATTCCGTCAATAGTATCTGCATGCGACATCCAGACCTGGGTGCCTGATTTTATATTTGTAAAGAGCGGATCGTCGTTATTAACAGAAACAAGGTTGGCCCTTCCATACTCACGAATATTTGAAGGCAAGACCTCTCCTCCATAGTTATGCACTAGATACTGTGCTCCGTAACATACACCAAGCAAAGGGATAATTCCCTTGACCTTCGAAAGATCAGTAGATGGAGCGTTTTTGTCCCGCACGGAAGCAGGACTTCCAGATAATATTACACCTTTAACACTTTCATCGGGAACAGGAAAATGGTTGAATGGATGAATTTCGCAATATACATTTATTTCTCTTATTCTTCTGGCTATCAGCTGAGTATATTGAGATCCGAAATCAAGTATTAAGATTTTTTCCTGCAAGCGTCAATAGTTTTTATTTAAAATGAATTCAAAGATAGATATCTTTTCTTAAAGATCATTAATATGCCCGACCTCAAAACTCTTTCCATCGATAGCAGAATAAGTCTGAGGGAATACTGTTCTTGCCTCTTCGACAAGGAACGAGATATCCCTATACCGGCCTGAGAAATGGCCGATTAGGAGAGTTCCGACATTAGCATCTAATGCAGTTCTTGCGGCATCAACAGTTGTTGAATGGCCCGTAACTGCAGCCAGATCTTCTTTGCTTTTATCGAATGTAGCTTCGTGGTATAAAAGGCTCACTCCCTTTACAAACGAGGCCAGTCGTTTGAAGTATTTCGTATCGCTGCAGTAGGCATAAGACAAAGGTTCTGATGGGGGAAGTGTAATATCCTCATTTTTTATAATAACTCCTTCCGCAGTCAAAAAGTCTTCCCCTTTTTTGATAGAGGGAATTCTCACCGGAGGAATCTGATATTTTGCAATACATTCTTTGATAATATTCCGCTCAGATTTTTTTTCTCTGAACAGGAATCCAAAAGCGGGGACACGATGTTGCAGGGGGAATGATGTAACTGTGAGATATTTATCATCGAGTATCTGAACAGGATCTTTCCCTGAAAGAGGTATAAAATCAATTTCAAAACCGAGATGAATATCAAAATCGTTAAGATGCGAAATAAGAATTTGCTGATAGTTTTCAGGAGCGTAAAGATGAACAGGATTTTTCCTTCCCATCAGGCTGTAGGTTGATAACAATCCATATAGTCCAAAAACATGGTCGCCATGAAGATGGCTGATGAAGATATGGTTTATCTTTCCGAATCTGATCTTATTTTTTCTGAGTTGCATCTGTGTGCCTTCCCCACAGTCTATCAAAAATAAACGCTCATGTGCATTGAGCACATGAGCGGATGGAAATCTTCCTGATGTCGGCAATGCAGAACTACTACCAAGTACAGTTAGTTTCATCGCATTCTGCAAAGCGATCTGTTTTAAAATATCATTTTTTCAGCATCATCAACCGATCCTGTTATTGTAAGGACGGTATCGAGCTGAGAAATGGTGATAAGTCGTTCAACGGCTTCATTAAGTCCGCAAAGAACAAATGTACCACCAGCATTTTTACATAATCTGTTGGCTACCAGTATAGCACTCAGACCAGAAGAGTCGCAGTACTGACATTTTTCTAGATCAAGGATGATATTTTTTTCACCCTTGCCTGAAACAAGCACAAGTTCCGACTTAAGTGCCGGAGCAATGTGCGTATCAAGCTTTTCTGACTGTATCTGTATAACAGTACTGTTATTCCGGCTTTCAATATTGAAATCCATAATGATAAATTTTGATAGCCTAAATTTAACTAATTTTTCGATTTCTTGGAAGCTTTATTCTCTTTTTCTTCCATTTCTTCTTTCAAAGCTGCTAGCTGAGAGATATCACCAAGGGTTGTTTTTTCAGAATTTGACTTCGGTTTACGAGTTGTTTTTTTGGTTGTTGAAGGTTCTGATTTCAACATTGGAGTCTCTGCAGCTTTCTTTTCATCTTCAAATACTCTGCTATGTGAAACAATGATTTTTTTAGCTGATTTATTAAATTCAATAACCTTGAACATCAATTTTTCATCAACTTTAGCGATCATTCCATCCTCTTTAATGAGATGTTTCGGAGTAACAAATCCTTCAACACCATAAGGAAGTGCTATTACAGCACCTTTGTCGAACACTTCCACAACTGTACCTTCATGAACAGAGTCAAGGGCAAAGAGATTCTCGAAGACATCCCATGGATTCTCTTCAAGCTGTTTATGACCAAGACTGAGTCGTCTGTTATCTTTATCAATTTCAAGAACAGCAACTTCAATTTCTGCATCAATAGCTGTGAATTCAGCAGGATGCTTGATTTTTTTTGTCCATGATAAATCAGAAATATGTATAAGCCCGTCAACGCCCTCTTCGATCTCAACGAAAACTCCGAAGTTGGTAAAGTTTCTGACTTTGGCAGTATGTTTTGCACCAACTGAATATTTCTCATCAATATTCTGCCATGGGTCAGATTTGAGCTGTTTGATACCAAGTGACATCTTTCTTTCATTCCTGTCGAGTGTCAGAATTACGGCTTCAATTTCGTCACCAACTTTCAAAAACTCCTGTGCGCTGCGCAGATGCTGAGACCATGACATTTCCGACACGTGTATCAATCCTTCAACACCTTGTGCAATTTCAACAAATGCACCATAGTCCGCCATAACCACTACTTTTCCATTTACCTTATCACCAATATTCATATTTGGATCAACAGAATCCCATGGATGAGAAGTGAGTTGCTTCAGACCAAGAGCAATTCTCTTCTTGTCGTCATCAAAATCGAGAATAACCACATTGAGTTTCTGATCAAGCTGAACAATCTCCTCCGGATGATTTACTCTTCCCCATGAGAGGTCTGTAATATGAATCAGACCATCAACACCACCAAGGTCGATGAACACACCGTACGATGTAATATTCTTAACGGTTCCTTCAAGAACCTGTCCTTTTTCCAGTTTAGCAATGATCTCTTTTTTCTGAAGTTCAAGTTCAGCTTCAATAAGAGCTTTGTGAGAAACAACGACGTTCTTGAATTCCTGGTTGATCTTTACAACCTTGAATTCCATTGTTTTCCCAACAAAGACATCATAATCGCGAATAGGTTTGACATCGATCTGCGATCCGGGAAGGAATGCTTCGATACCAAAAACATCCACAATCATACCGCCTTTTGTACGGCACTTGATGTAACCGGTAATGATCTCGTCTTTTTCAAGTGAGGCATTAACTCTGTCCCATGAATTAATTGCACGGGCTTTTTTATGAGAAAGAAGGAGCTGTCCTTTTTTATCTTCCTGACTTTCAACATAAACCTCAACCTTATCTCCAACTTTAAGATTAGGATTATATCGGAACTCATTTAAACTGACAACGCCTTCCGATTTGTAGCCGATGTTGATGACAACCTCACGTGATGTCATCTGAATTACTGCACCAATTACCACTTCGTCAACTGCTACAGTTGAAAGCGTCTCATCATAGAGGGATTCATACTCCTTATACTTTGGTGAATTACGCAGTTCTTCACTTTCAAAGCTATCCCAGTCGAAATCTTCGGGTGAAGCAACGTTTCTGATTTCAGCTCTAACTTTAATCTCTTTTCCCGGTTCTGTTTCCGGCTGTGTTTCAGGTTCTGTTTCAGGTTCTGTTTCAGGTAGTGTTTCAGGTTCTGTTTCAGGTTCTGTTTCAGGTTCTGTTTTAGGTTCTGTTTTGGTTTTCTTAGCCCTTTTTTCTTTTTTTACATCTGATTCTTCTTCAATAACTTCAGTCGTTATGGATTCAACAACTTGTTCTACTTGTTCTACTTTTTCTGTCTCTTCTGCTACAACAGCAGCAACCACTTCTGAAGCCAGGCTTTCAGTCTCAACTTCCTGTATTTCTTTGATCTCTTTAGCCTTAGCTTTTTTTGCCGGTTTTACCCGGGCTTTAATGTTTTCAACAACCTCTTTTTCGGTTGTTTTCTTTTTGCTTTCAGTCATAATTTTAATTTAAAAGAACTAATAATTAATAAGTTAGACATTATATTGTTTGAAAAATTGGTTGCAAAGATATGACTTTTTTTAAAACTGCCATAATATATCGTAGATTTTCATGGGATTAACAAGACGGCGGGCGGCAAGCGGCAGGCGGCAGGAAACTTAATTGACTAAAATGAATTGCCGGGAAGCCGAAAGCCGGAAGCCGGTAGCCTTTGTAAAAATTTCTCTATTTCGCATGTTATATTATCTTTGCATAATCTATGAAGTTTTAATCTAAAATATCAAAAGATTTATGCGAATTGTTGTAGTAGGATCTGGTTATGTTGGCTTGGTTACGGGAGCCTGTTTTGCTGAGAGCGGTGTTAATGTTACCTGTGTGGATGTTGATCTTGATAAAATACGACAACTTAAGGATGGGACTGTTCCAATTTATGAACCCGGACTCGAAGGCATGATCAGAAGGAATGTTGAAAAAAAGAGACTTTCCTTTACAAAAGATATAAAAGATGGAATTGATGGATCGGAGGTAATTTTTATAGCGGTTGGAACTCCTCCCGGAGAAGATGGATCTGCTGATCTGAAACACGTTTTGGAGGTCGCAAAAGAGATAGGATGTGTTATAAAAGATCATATCGTTGTAGTGACAAAAAGTACTGTGCCGGTGGGCACATCTGAAAAGATACGTAAAACCATTCAGAATGAGCTTGATAAACGAAAAGTCTCTGTTGCATTCGATATGGCTTCCAATCCCGAATTTCTGAAAGAGGGGGCTGCAGTTGAAGACTTTCTGAAACCTGAAAGAATAGTTATAGGGATTGATAATGATAAAACCGGGGAGATTATGAAGCGGCTGTATATGCCATTCGTCCTTAATAATCATCCTATTCTATTTATGGATGTTGCTTCTGCAGAGATCACCAAATATGCAGCTAATGCAATGCTTGCAACACGTATCAGTTTCATTAATGAAATAGCAAACCTTTGCGATATTCTTGGAGCCGATATTAACCAGGTGCGCAAAGGTATAGGAAGCGATTCCAGGATAGGAAGTAAGTTTATTTATCCCGGTACAGGATATGGAGGATCATGTTTTCCCAAAGATGTTAAAGCTATAATAAAGACAGCTCATGACAATGGTTACGAACTCAATGTAATTAAGGCTGTCGAAAAAGCTAATGAATACCAGAAAAGTGTCATATTCAGCAAGATGACAAAGTTTTTTGACAATAATCTGAAAAACAAGGTAATCGGAATATGGGGATTATCATTCAAACCTAAAACGGATGATATCAGAGAAGCTTCATCACTTATCCTGATTGAGAAACTTCTGCAGGCTGGCGCAAAAATTAAAGCCTACGACCCTGCTGCAATGAAAGAGGCAAAAAATCAACTTGGAGATATAATTGGATATTCCTCCGATCCATATGAAGCACTGATTGATGTTGATGCTCTGGCTTTGATGACGGAATGGGCCGAGTTCCACCTCCCTGATTTTAACAGGATGGCAGATTTGATGAAAGATAAGGTTATTTTCGATGGCAGGAATATCTATGACCCCACTGAACTTAAGAGGCTGGGATTTAAATATTTCGGGATAGGCAGAAGATGATGGGGAGAAAGGGAGAAAGGGAGAAAGGGAGATTGAGAGACTTTACTTTGAACTTTGAACTTTAAACGTGAAACGTGAAACGCTAAACGAAAAAACATGAAAGGAATAATTCTCGCGGGAGGTTCAGGGACAAGGCTTTATCCTATTACCAGTGCAATCTCGAAACAAATGCTGCCGGTTTATGATAAGCCGATGATCTATTACCCATTATCAGTTTTAATGCTGGCAGGCATCAGGGAAATATTAATAATCTCAACTCCGCGTGACCTACCAGGATTCGCAAAGCTCCTCGGTGACGGGAAATCTCTTGGAATGAATTTCAGTTACATAGAACAGCCATCTCCTGATGGTCTCGCTCAGGCATTCATCCTTGGTGAAGAATTTATTGGAACAGATCCAGTCTGCATGATTCTTGGAGATAATATTTTTTATGGACACGGCTTTGGAGATGCTCTTCTTAAAACTGCAGAACTAAAGAATGGGGCATGTATCTTTGGGTATTATGTCACCGATCCGGATCGTTACGGTGTTGTTGAATTTGATATAAATAAAAAGGTTATAAGTATCGAAGAGAAACCTGCAGATCCAAAATCAAACTATGCTGTAACAGGTCTCTATTTTTATGATAATTCAGTTGTTAAAAAAGCAAAATCGCTTAAACCATCTCCCCGGGGTGAACTTGAAATAACTGATCTTAACAGGGTTTACCTCGAAGAAGGCACCCTTGAAATAAAACTTATGGGGAGAGGTATGGCCTGGCTCGATACAGGCACATATGAAAGTCTGCTGCAGGCGGCTAACTTCATCGCCACGATTGAACAGAGACAGGGATTAAAAGCTTCCTGTATTGAGGAGATTGCTTTTAAAAGGGGCTTTATTAATAAAAATCAACTTTTAGCATTAGCGGAGCCATTAAAGAATTGTCAGTACGGCAAATACCTGTTACGAATAGCTTCTGATGAGATTAATGTGTTCGAAGGATTAAAATAAGTATGTGTTAAAAATGAAAATTATTGAAACAGGATTTAAAGGACTTTTAGTAATTAAACCCACCATTCATTTAGATAGCAGGGGCTACTTTTTCGAAAGCTTTAATCTGGTTGACTTTCAGAATGCCAGTATCTCATTTTCTCCCGTACAGGATAATGAATCAAAATCATCCAAAGGTGTAATAAGAGGGTTGCATTACCAGTTGAAGCCATTCGATCAGGCAAAACTTATCAGAGTTATTGAAGGAAAAATATTTGATGTGGCTCTCGATATCCGCAGGGACTCTCTGACATTTGGAAAATGGTATGGTATTGAAATTGACTCTGAAACAAAAGACCAGGTCTTAATACCAAAGGGGTTCGCTCATGGATTTTCAGTTCTCAGCGATATTGCCATTATTCAGTACAAGTGCGATAATGTATATAACCATCAGTATGAAAGAGGAATAGCCTTAAATGATCCTGCTCTCGATATTAACTGGAAAACAGGCTCAATAGTTCCGGTAATCAGTGAAAAAGATTTAAAACATCCTCTTTTTAAGGATGCCGACACCAACTTCTAAAAAAAAAAATCAATTATGGCTATAATTTTAATCACCGGAGCTAACGGGCAACTTGGGAACGAGTTGAAAATTGTTTCAAAAAACTTTTACGGTTACGATTTTATCTTTACCGACATCGATTCACTTAATATTACCAGTGCAGAACAAACTGCAGATTTCATTCAAAAATCGAAACCTGACTGGATAATAAACTGTGCAGCTTATAATCTGGTGGACAAAGCGGAAAGTGAGCCCGAAATGGCTATGCTCATAAACGGGACTGCTGTTAAAAATATAACAGAGGTAATTAAGGGATCTGAATGTAGGTTTATTCATGTCTCATCTGACTATATTTATGATGGTAAATCAAATGTCCCTTACAATGAGTATTCACAGTCAAATCCATTATCAGCTTATGGCAGATCAAAAATGGCTGGTGAAAAATATGCTTTGGTTCACCAGGGATCAATGATCATAAGAACATCGTGGCTCTATTCATCGTTTGGTAATAATTTTGTCAAAACTATTCTCCGACATGCTAAGGAGAAGGAGTCATTAAGAGTTGTGTTTGATCAGACAGGTTCGCCAACATATGCAGCCGACCTTGCTGGAGCAATCATGAGCATTATATCCGGAGTAATCAGAAATCAGATTGCCCTTAATGCAGGTATTTATAATTATTCGAATGAAGGTGTCTGTACCTGGTATGATTTTGCAATAGAAATTATCCGGGAAGCTGGTCTGTCCTGCCATGTAAATCCGGTTCTTACAAAGGATTATCAGTTAGCCGCACAAAGACCCGCTTATTCAGTTATGGATAAAAGCAAAATAAAAGATAATTACGGTCTTTCAATTCCGCATTGGAGGACAAGCCTGGAAAAATGTATGAAACTGTTGAAATAATACAATGAATATGTTATCTATTGAAGAGATCAGAAACAAGGCCGGAAGATGGCTGGACGAAGAGTTTAATGATGAGACTCGCAGAGAGGTTCGTGAAATGCTTGATAATGACGAAAAAAAACTTATTGATGCTTTTTACCAGGATCTTGAATTTGGCACAGGTGGTTTGAGAGGTATCATGGGTGCCGGTACCAACAGGATGAATATCTACACTCTGGGAATGGCAACACAGGGTTTGTCGAATTATATAATTAAACAGTTTGGAAATTCAGGAATCAGAGTTGCCATAGCTTATGATTGTCGTAATAACAGCCGCTACTTTGCCGAGACATCGGCAAATATCTTTTCTGCCAATGGATTTGATGTCTATCTCTTTGAATCTTTGAGGCCTACGCCAGAACTCTCCTTTGCAATCCGCAATTATAAATGTCAAAGTGGTGTTGTCATTACTGCTTCGCATAACCCTCCGGAATATAACGGATACAAAGCTTACTGGAATGACGGAGGACAGGTTGTGGCCCCCCATGATGATGGAATCATCGATGAAGTGCGGAAGATTAAATCAGTTCGTGAGATCAGGTTCAAAGGTAAAAAAGAGAAAATAAAAATCCTGGGAAAGGAGACAGATGATATGTTCCTCAAAGAGGTACATAAAATGAGCCTTAATCCGAAGGTAATTAAAAAGTTCAGTGATATCGGGATTGTCTATACCCCTATTCATGGAACCGGGATAAAAATGGTCCCCCCTGCTTTGAAAATATATGGATTTAAAAATATCATCAGTGTACCTGAACAAGATATTATAGATGGTAACTTTCCTACAGTCAAATCTCCCAATCCTGAAGAACCTGATGCACTTAAAATGGCTATTAAGAAAGCCGTTGAGACAGGTGCTGAGCTGGTAATGGCTACCGATCCCGATGCTGACAGACTTGGTATTGCAGTTAAAAACAAAACCGGAGAATTCATACTCCTTAACGGAAACCAGACAGCCGTTATACTGGTATGGTATACCCTTTCACAGTTCAGTGAAAGAAAAAAATACAAAGGCAATGAGTATATTATCAAGACTATCGTGACAACGGACCTTCTTGAAAGGATTGCCGAAGGCTTTAATGTTGAATATTTCAATGTATTGACAGGCTTCAAGTTTTTCGCGGAGCTAATCCGGGAAAATGAAGGGAAGAAAAAATATATCGGAGGTGGTGAAGAGAGTTACGGCTATCTCCCCGGAGAATACGCCCGCGATAAAGATGCAGTTGCATCATGCGCTCTTGTAGCCGAAGCTGCTGCCTGGTCAAAAAGCAGAGGAAAGTCACTCTTCGAGCTTCTCCTTGACATATATGTGCAGTTTGGTTTCTATAAAGAAAGACTAATAAATATTGTAAGGAAAGGCAAAGAGGGAGCTGATGATATAAAAGCAATGATGACCGTATACAGGAACAACCCTCCGGGAAAAATCAACAATAGCAGAGTGATTAAAATAAACGACTACGAAAATCAAATCTCGCACGATATTCTACAGGGCTCAAAAACGAATATTGATCTGATAAAATCAGATGTGCTACAATTCTTCCTCGAGGATGGATCTAAAATATCCATTAGGCCCTCAGGCACTGAACCGAAGATCAAATTTTATTTCAGTGTAAATACCAGGCTTGAGTCTGCTGATAAATTCGAAGAAACCGAGAAGATCCTTGACAAAAGGATAAGTGATATTATTAAAGAAATGAAACTTAGTTAATTGTTTGAGAATCTGTTATTGGGTTATTGGGTTATTATAGGTGTCTTTCAATCTGACATAAAACCCTTGACTCGGTAATCATAACCGAGTCTTTCTTTTATTCTCCAATGATCTTAACAAGAACTCGTTTACGCCGTTTCCCGTCAAACTCCCCATAAAAAATCTGTTCCCAGGGGCCAAAGTCGAGTCTCCCCCCTGTAACAGCAACAACAACTTCCCTACCCATTATAGTGCGTTTGATATGAGCATCCGCATTATCCTCAAATCCATTATGCTTGTATTGTGAATATGGTTTTTCCGGGGCAAGTTTTTCCAGCCATACTTCAAAATCATGATGCAAGCCTGACTCATCATCATTAATAAATACACTTGCAGTTATATGCATTGGGTTAATAAGAATCAGGCCCTCCTTAATACCACTTTCAGAAAGACACTTCTCAACATGTCCTGTGATATTTAAGAATGCACGACGAGTATCCGTCTCAAACCAGAGTTCTTTCCTATATGACTTCATAATTTTATTTTAAGATAATTATTTTTGGAAAGTTAATATATTATTTTGATCCAACTGTGTTGGTCCGATATAAGAGTGTTAATCAAAATAAAGGTGAAATAAGAATTTTCCTGCAGATTGCTCAGATTAGTGCAGATCATCTTTTATAAATATGCGAAAATCAGCGAGAATAGCGGGAAACAAAAAAATCCTCCGAAAAATTCACCAGATAAACCTTATCAGTCGACCGCGTCAAAGCCGTGTAAAACCAACGCAGATAGTCGATAGTAATTTCGTTCCTGTTGAACATCCCCTGATCGATAAAGACCCGCTCCCACTGCCCGCCCTGGGCTTTATGACAGGTAACAGCATAAGCAAATTTTATCTGAAGAGCATTGAAATATGGATCTTTTTTAACTGCCTCAAATTGTTTCCTTCTTATTTTAATATGCAGATAATCAACCATAACACTCTGGAACAGCTCTTTGTTTTTCTCAGAAGGTAAAGCCGGTGTGTCAAGATGCAGAACATCCATCATCACCTTCGACTCTATTTCAAGATTATAGTCGGGAAACTTCAGAACCATATCAGCAAAACGGAATCCGTATCTTTCCTCATAATTCCTGATTTTTTTCACTTCAGCAATATCTCCGTTTGCAATAAACCCGGCCCCATCCACCTCTTCATCTAAAATAAAATAATTATTTTTCACCACCATCACCATATCGCCGGTACTAATCTCCTCCTCTCTGAAGAATATCCTGTTACGGATACCCTGGTTATACCGGTTCGCCTGCTTATTTGAATTCACAACAATAATTGTCCCTTCCATCCCACAGGATCCGTACGCTGACGAGATCTCATCAATCAGCTCTTCGCCTGTTATTCTTATGGTATCCTTGTAGTTAACGCAATCTAATGACGGATGAACAAGGTCATTTTCTGCAACCTGCAAACGGACCCGGGTGGCATTCATAAGCACGCCGGATGTTTCGCTCTGTCTTACTACCTGCTTAAGTTCAGTAGTTATCAATCCGAACCCATATTCTCCAAGAGCTGAAGGATCAAGTGCCGGGCTCACAACCGACCCAACCGGAGGAAGCTGGGCAGTATCCCCTACAATGATAAGTTTACAATCAGTTCCCGAATAAACATATTCAATCAGATCGTCAAGCAATCTGCCGCTTCCGAACAATGTTGAATCGCCTGAACTGTTTGAGACCATCGATGCTTCATCGACAATAAAAAAGGTATCCTTATGAAGATTCCTGTCGAGCGTAAAACTGCCCAGACCATCTTTTGAGGATTTCTGCCTGTATATCTTCTTATGAATTGTAAAGGCCTGTCTGCCGGCATAGGATGCAAGTACTTTTGCAGCTCTTCCTGTGGGAGCAAGAAGAACAGAACGCATCCTTAACAGATCGAGGGTTTTAACTATTGAACTGATGACACTTGTCTTTCCTGTACCGGCATATCCGGTCATCAGGAAGATTACATCGTTATTGTTATTACAAATATATCCGGCTATTTTCTTTAGTGCAGCAGATTGATCATCTGTTGGAGTATTACCCAGATTTTTAGATAACTGGTTATAGATAATGGTATCGCGCATTGCCATTTGACAGCAACATAAATTGCTACATGGATATTTTTTATAATTTTGTTTGTAAACTTAATCAATTTGCCCGATTTTTCGGAGGAGTAGACAATAAGTTGCACAGATAAAGATTTTAATTCAATTTATAATATAAATTTCAGCGGATGCCTTTTCTGGAACTCTTTGATGAGACACTCGATATAAACTCAACTGAAAACTATGAGTTATCGATTCAGGTAAGCCCTGACGGATTCTCTTTTTGCATACTCGACACAATAAGAAGCAAGTTTGTTCTTATAAGGGCATTTGAAGCTGAAGAGAATAAATATTTCAATGCCAATAAGATAAATGAGCTGCTAGGCAAGGATGATTTTCTTACAAAACGATACAAAAAAGTCAGTGTTATATTGCCCTCTCCAAAGTTTACCATTGTTCCGTCACCACTTTTTGACCCGGGTAAAAAAAATGAATACTTCACATTCAATCACTTTAAGGAAGAGGGCAATATGATTATTACCAATAAGATAACAGATCCTGACTCTTATCTTATTTTCTCTGTATCTAAACCGGTTAGCGATCTGTTAAGTAGTTACTATCCTGAGATTCATCCAATACATCATATTAAACCATTGTTCAGTCACATTTCCTGCAAAAGGAAAAGTGTACATGGCAATTACATTCAGATTCACATTGAAAGAGAATTCTTCAACCTGATAATTTTTGATCATAATACATTAAAATTCTGTAATACATTTAATTACAGAAATATATCAGACATACTCTATTTTGTACTTAATGTCTTTAAAAACCTGGATATAAAACAGGAAGAGACAATTTATTTAAGTGGTCTTACAGAAAAATATGATGACCTTTCCTCCAACTTTTCAATATATGTACGGAATATAAAATTTGCCGAACCATCTGGCAATTTCACTTTCAGTTATGTATTTAATGATACGGAACTTCACCGGTTTATTAATCTTTTCAGTGTAGTAAATTGCGAATAATAGGAGGCAAATATAAAGGCAGGAGGATTGTTCCTACGAGTAACTTGAAAGCAAGGCCCACTACTGACTTTGCCCGGGAGGGTTTGTTCAACATTCTGAATAACAGAGTTGATTTTGAGACTATTAGTGTGCTTGATCTTTTTTCCGGAACAGGCAGTATAAGCTTTGAATTTGCATCCAGGGGAGCTGCTTCTGTACATCTGGTTGAAATAGATCTGAAACATATTTCAGGTATCAGACACATAATAAAGGATCTGGATCTCAACAATGTCAGACCGATACATATTGATGTGAGAGCATATTTAAAGACCTGTTCAATTAAATATGACATTGTATTTGCCGATCCGCCTTATGAACTTTCATGGTTGAAAGAACTGCCGGATCTTATTACGCAGGCCGGGGTGATAAATGAAGATGGTTTTTTTGTACTTGAACATCCGAAGGGCTTAAGTTTTACCGCTCATAAATTATTTCTTGAGCATCGTAATTACGGAGGTGTGAATTTTAGTTTTTTCAAACCGTTACCTTGATCTATTCATAAACCTAATGAGCCTTTGTGGGATATGACTTCGTTTTCAAATTATCTTTTACCGGAAGCCGCAAACCGCAAGCCGGGATTACTCTTTTATGATTTTTCGGATGAAACTCCCATCAGGTGTAATTATTTTAACCAGATATATTCCCGGGAAATAAGAAGACATATCAAGGCTATAAGTATCAGAATTAACATTGATAGCTTGTAATAAACAGCTTTGGAAATCAAATAATTGTAATATATACTTTCTCCCAGTAGACTCAATTATAAGATTGTCTCTAACAGGTGAGGGATAAAATTTCAGCAATAGATCCTTTTCGGCATCTTCAACCGACACGATAGTAGGAGTAGAAGCAGACCAGTTAGTTGCTATACTATTGTCTGACAAAGGATCGGTCAGTTCCAGGGAATACCCATTGGCATTAGCATTGGGCCATGGTGGCAGATTTGAATACAGAACATTGTCAATTACATTTCCAAACCCATCGACCAGGACCAGGTTCTCACCTGTATTTGATAAGTTCCTTGTAAATTGTCCGGATGGAGAGAAACCATGTTTTGCTGTGAAAACTAACGGATTACTTGCCAGTATTTTTGTTGCATTTGGTCCAATAAGAGAGTTAACGGGGAATTGGTAAACAAATCCTGTACCACTGAAATAAACCCCTGTCAATATAACTGTATTATTTCCTGTGTTTTTTATTTCGATGTATTCCTGGTCTTTACTGTTTGGAAAATCAACGGTCGAAATCGGATCGTACATGATTTTTGTAATAACAAGCGGAGGAGTTTCCACATTACTGCAAGCTGAATATGACCCAATATTATTTGTAATCCAGGATATTCGTTGTTGTAAGAATGTCTTTAGTTTAAGTATCTCATTCGCGTGATCGCCTATGGTTCCCCAGAGAGCATTTTCACGAACCGCAGCCTCGTTGATAGCTGCAACAGTCTGATCGATAAACTGCTCGACGCCTGAAAAATTTAAAGGCTGTCCGGGTTGTATCAGCTGGTTCCATCTTTTTGACAGATAACATTTGAATTTCGTGTTATTGAACAAATCTCTCCAGAATTTAGGACCTTCATTATCACCGTTGGAAAATTGCCAGGCATCAGTTTTGCTTCTATCAAAATTCCAGATAAACAAATCATTACCGTAGGTTAAGTCCAGGTCCCATAGAGGTCCAGCTCTCAGTTTCCCATTCCTGTCCTTATGATAAAATGTACTGTACTGATATGCATCGGCATTTGCAGCCAACTCGTTTAAGATCATGTAATCAACAAAAGAGGGTATATCGATAACAGAAGGATACCCGCTTTCAAGAGATAGATTACCGGCTGAGACGGTACTGCTCAGTTTAACAAATTCAGATCGGATGTAGGCGTTCTGCTCGGATGTAACATTTTCA
>Ga0315290_10001756_pt1 | contig 15001 bp, 9 predicted proteins | sample YL17G12_0_MG_FD_203627 | JGI IMG/M metagenome (GOLD analysis project Ga0315290, IMG submission 203627) | Sediment microbial communities from Yellowstone Lake, YNP, Wyoming, USA - YL17G12_0 | ecosystem: Environmental > Aquatic > Freshwater > Lake > Sediment | place: USA: Wyoming | collected... | reverse complement strand
AGAAAACGAGCTGGCTGCTGATGGCGAGCTGGCCGCCGCTGGCGAACTGGCCACCCCAGAACCAGGAGCGGGTCACGGCGTACTCCGCACCGAAGCGCCAGTTCTTGCCGGCGTAGCCGATGGCGCCGATGGCCCAGGTGTAGTTCTGGACCCGCGTATCGAGGGCGGAGAGCTGGGTTCCGGCGATGTCGCTGTAAGGCGTCTGCGTACCGCCCCATCCGCCGTAGACGCCGACCGCGTCCACGGGGCGGACGTTCACCTGGAACCAGCCGCCGGTTGCCTTGGGCCCGTAGGCGTTGACGGGGACGACGAGTGCCAGGGGCGAACCGGCGACCTTGAACGCGACGGTCTGCGCCGGAAGCGTTCCGGGGACGCTGTAGCCCTTCGACTGGTAGATCGAGCCCAGCACGTTCACGAACCAGAGGTTGAGCGTGAGGTCGGCTCCGAAGATGTTTCCCGTGACGTCGACGTCTGTGTCGGCAGGTCCGCCGGCCACCGAGGGGACGACGTAGCGCTGCTTCATCAGGCCGCCCCAGATGCCGAGGTCGACGAGCTTGGTGCCGCCCATGCGGTAGCCGGCGGAGACCCGGCCCTCGAAGTTCGGCATCCGGCTTCGATTGCCGGCGCCGAAGTCGACGGCGGTGCCGGGGGAGACGGGTGTCGTCCCGGCCGTCGTGATCGTCACGTCCTGCGGGTTCATCGCCTCGGCGATGACGCTCCAGGCAATGCCGTCCTTGGTCTCGGAGACCAGGCGGAGGGCGAGCATCGGGGCGCGGCCGTGGAGCAAGCCAGCGAACTGGAAGAGCGGCTGCTGGATCCAGGCCAGGCTGGTGGGGCGCAGCGGCGAGACGATCCGGTCGTCCTGGCCGGCGCGGACGGTGAAGATTCCCCAGTTCGCGTCCATGTAGGCCTTCCGAAGGCGGACGACCGGACTGTAGAAGTTCGCCGAGCTCGTCGACCCCCCGGCGATGCCACCGCCGAAGTCCACCTCGACGAGGCCGGACAGCTTGGCCATCGTCCACCCGGCGGTGTCATCGAACCCGATGCGCATGCCGAGGCGGGTCTGGTTCGCGTTCATCAGGAACAGCCCGCCCTGGTTGCATCCGCTGGAGGCGCCGGCGGCCGGGCAGGGGAGCGGGAATCCCGGGTAGGTCTTGTTGCCGGCAAACGGGGCGTCGTTGAAGAGCGCGTTCAACATGATGAAGCCGTACGGCGTGAAGGTGATGGGCGACGGCTTCGGCGCCTCCTTCACCACGACGGTGGTGTGCTTCTCGACCACCAGTTCCTGTGCGAGAGACGCGGCCGGGGCCAGCGCCAGCACCGCGGTCAGCAGAGTGAGGCTCCGTTGCATTCTGATATCTCCTTTGGAGTCGGCGCGGTGTGCGCCGGCGTCGGCATCGCCGAGTCGAGGCTGGCTTCTAGCAAGCCGCGCCGGGCTGCGAGGCGAAAGGTCTGCGACGAGGATGTGCCAGGAGTGAAACGTCAGCGCCGGAGAAGCACGACCGTCACCGCGTCGCCACCTTCGTGACGATCTCCCGGCCGAAACGAGGCCAGGTACGGCGAGGACGCCAGGTGATCCCGCAGGGCCTGCTTCAGCGCGCCGGTGCCGTGCCCGTGGAGGATGAGGGCATCCGCCGCCCCGTCGGCGAAGAGCCGATCGAGAAAGGCGTCCACCTCGCGCAGCAGATCCTCCACGCGCATTCCTCGCGCGTCGAGGCGCCGGTCGCCCACGGTGACCGCGGATGGGCGCGCGTTCTCTGCGGCACGCAGCAGGTCGTCCCGCGCCCGCGACAGCTTCACCGGCGCGGCCTTCCCACGAAGCGGCCGGAGGTCGGAGAGCGGGCGCCGGATCCGGAGCCCTCCGAGGCGCACCAGGGCGTCGCTTCCGGACACCTCGATGACCTCTCCCTCCTGTCCGAGGGAAGCGACCCGCACCCGCCCGCCCGGCTCGACCTTGGCGCCCGGCTCGGCCTCCGGAGCGGCCGCCGCCTGCGACCCGGCAACGCGGGCGGCCTGCCCCATGGTCTCCGACCACTCCTCGAGTTGCCGCGCGGCCTCGGTGGCCTTCTTCACGGTGGGTGCCGACTGGAGCTCGGCCAGGACCCGGCGCACCTCGTCGCGGGCCGCCTCCACGTCCGCGGCCATCGAGGCCGCGACCCGGGCGGCCGCCTCCTTCTCGGCGCGAAAGGCGGCCTCCTCGCGGCGTCGCGCCGACTCCTCGCGCAGGCGGGCGGCCTCGGCGTCCCGAGCCAGGCCGGCTCGTTGTGCCTCCAGGCGCGCCCGCTCCTCGCCGAGCGCGCGCAGCGCCTCGCCGAGCGCGCCGCCCCGCCCCGAGAGCGCGGCGCGGGCTCGCTCCACCACCGCCTCGGAGAGCCCGACGCGGCGAGCCACCTCGATGGCGGAGGAACTGCCCGGGCTGCCCATGTGGAGCTGGAAGGTGGGGGCGAGCCGCTCCGGGTCGAAGCCCACGCGAGCGTTTCCGAACCGGTCGTCGGACAGGGCGAGCGCCTTCAGCTCGTCGAGGTGGGTGGTGACGAGGACCTGCGCTCCCCGGTCGAGCAGATCCTCGAGGATGGCCGAGGCGAGCGCCGCGCCCTCGCGCGGGTCGGTGTCGGCGGCGATCTCGTCCACCATCACCAGCGACCCGGGGCCGGCGCCGGCGGCGATGTCGCGCACCGCGGTGAGGTGGGCGGTGAAGGTGGAGAGGTCGCGGGCCATGTCGCCGTGCTCCTCCACCGCGGCCCGGATCGACGGGTAGAAGGGGAGGCGGGAGCCGCGCCCGGCCGGGATCGGGAGCCCGGCGCGCAGCATGAGGGCGGAGAGTCCCACCGCGGTGATCGCCACCGTCTTCCCGCCGCCGTTCGGCCCCGACACCACCAGCGCACGTCGCGGGGGCTCGAGCCGCACGTCGCTCGCCACGACCTTCTTCCCCTGGAGCACGAGGATGGGGTGGCGCAGGTCGCGCAGGGAAAAGCCCTCGGACGGGGCGACCACGTCCGGAGCGAAGGCGTCCAGGTCGGCGGCCAGGCTGGCCTCGGCCTCGAGCAGGTCGAGGGCGGAGAGGATGGCCAGGTCGCGCAGGAGGTCGGCGGATCGCCCGGTCACGCCGGCCGAGAGGTCGCGCAGGATCCGCTCCTCCTCCTCGGCGGCCATCGCGGTCGCGATGGTGAGCTCGTTTCCCAACTCGACCATGCCCTCGGGCTCGACGAAGAGGGTCTGTCCGGACTGGGACGCGTTGTGGACGATGCCGGGAACGGCGGAGCGGGAGCTTGCCAGCACCGGCAGGACGTAGCGGTCGTTCCTGATGGTGAAGTAGGCGTCGCGCAGGTGAGGCGCCATGCCCTCGTCGAGGAGCAGCCCCTCGACCCGCGTTTTGAGCGCCCGGTGGAGGCCGCGGGTGCGGTCGCGAAGCTGCGCGAGCTCCGGGCTGGCGCGATCCGAGATGGCGCCGGAGGGCTCGATGGCCCGCTCGATCCGGTCGGCGAGCCGGCCGGCGTCGGAGAGCGGCTCGCCGAGCGCCCAGAGGCGGGGAAGGTCGGCAGCGCGCGACGCCAGGACGGCCCGGGTGCGGGCGGCCGATCGGGCCAGCGCCGCCACCTCCCGCAGCGCGAGCGGCTCGAGGACGCCGCCCTTGACGGCTCGCTCCAGGCTGGCGGCGGGGTCGCCGGTCGCCGTGATGGGGAGCGACGTCTGCGATCCGGAGAGGGCGCGGCCCTCGGCCAGGCGAGAGAGCGCCTCCCGGACCTCGGCGGGGCCGTCGAGAAAGGGGAGGGCGGCCGCGAGGCCCCTTCCACCCGGCGTTCGGCAACGTGCGGCCAGTGCCTCCAGGATGCGCGGCCAGCCCAGCTCCTCGAGGGTTCGCTCGAAGGCGCTCACCGGCCCTCCGCCTCCGCGGGGCGCCCCTGAAGTCGAAGGAGGATCCAGGCGACGGCGAGGCTCCTCGGGATGCCGGTGGCGAGCGCGGCAACCACGGCGCCCCCGGGGGCGTCGAGCCAGACCCAGGCCAGCAGCCCCTCGGAGAGCAGCCAGAAACCCAGGAGCCAGCCGAACAGGTGCAGGAGGCGTCGGGGGGCTTCGGGGGGGACGATCGAGAGGAGGAGCAGGGCGATGGCGGCCAGGACCATGGACGCCATCGGGGCGAGCACGGCGGGCGAGACCATGCCGCGGATCATCTCCGGCATGTACCGGTGCAGGAGGTGCGGGGGAGATAGCGCCGGCGAGGCCCAGGAGAGCCCGTCGAAGACCAGGTTCGCGCCCCAGGCCACGAGGAAGAGGACGATGGGTCCGGCTCGCTTCCCTGTCAACATGCCGTCCACGCGCCTCCCGCGGCGCCGGAGTTTGCCACAGGTCTCCGCGAGTCGGGGAAGCGTGGGTAGAATGGCGGCCATGGCGAGGAGGCGGCCGGTCGAGGTGGTCCCGGGGCTCGAGGTGCTGGCGCGGAGCCGCTTCGCCTTGCTTCGGGGGATGCGGGTCGGCCTGGTGTGCAACCCCACCGCGGTGGACCGCCGGCTGCGCCACGCCGCCGACATCCTCGCGTCGGCGCCCGGCGTCCGGCTCGCCGCCCTCTTCGGCCCCGAGCACGGCGTCCGCGGCGACGCGCAGTACATGGCGGCCGTGGGGGACGCGCTCGACCGGGGCACCGGGCTTCCCGTTCACTCCTTGTACGGATCCGCTCCCGAGTCGCTGCGGCCGCGCCGCTCGCAGCTCGCGGGGCTCGACGCGCTGGTCTTCGACGTGCAGGACGTCGGCACCCGCTACTACACCTACCAGGCCACCATGATGCTCTGCATGGAGGCGGCGGCCGAGGCCGGGCTGCGCTTCGTGGTGCTCGACCGCCCGGATCCCATCGGCGGCCGCGAGGTCGAGGGGCCGGCCCTTCGCCCCGGGTTCGAGAGCTTCTGCGGCATGCACGACCTCGCCGTGCGTCACGGGATGACGGTAGGTGAACTGGCGGTCCTGTTCCGCGAAGAGCGTGGCCTCGACCTCGACCTCGAGGTCGTGTCCTGCCAGGGCTGGCGGCGGCGGATGACGTTCTCCGGGACCCGGCTGCCCTGGGTGCTGCCATCGCCCAACATGCCCACCCCGGAGGCCGCGCTCGTCTACCCCGGGATGTGCCTGCTCGAGGGCACCAACCTGTCCGAGGGGAGGGGGACGACGCGCCCCTTCCACCTCCTCGGCGCGCCCTGGCTCGACGGCACGCAGCTCGCCGCGGATCTGACCGCCGAACGGCTCCCGGGGGTTCGCTTCCGCCCCGCCGGCTTCACGCCGACCTGGGACAAGCACGCCGGCCAGCTCTGCCACGGGGTCGAGCTCCACGTGCACGATCCCGAGGCCTTCCGCCCCTTCCGCACGGGCCTGGCCTGCGTCGCGGTGGCCCGGGCCCAGGACCCCGACCGATTCGCCTGGCGCACCGAGACCTACGAGTTCGTGGACGGCACTCCCGCCTTCGACCTTCTCTGCGGCTCCAGCCGGGAGCGGCTGGCCATCGAGGCGGGAGACCGCTGGCGAGACCTGGCCCGCGGCTTCTCGGCCGAGGAGCGCGCCTTTGCCCGCCGGCGCGCGCGTTTCCTCCGCTACGCGGACTGAGGCAGGATGGCCCGATGAGAGAGACCGCGATCCTGGGCGGCTCGTTCAACCCGCCCCACGTGGCCCACGTGATGGCGGCCTACTGGACGCTCGCCACCCAGGGGGTGAACGAGGTCTGGATGCTGCCCAGCTTCCGGCACCCCTTCGGCAAGGCACTCGCCTCGTTCGAGGACCGGGTTCGCATGTGCGAGCTGGCGGCTGCGCCGCTTCGGGGGGTGCACGTCTGCACCGCAGAGGCCGACCTCGCCGACGATCCGCTGGTGGGGAAGACGGCCAGGACCCTCGAGTACCTGGTGGAAAAGCACCCGGATCGAAGATTTACGCTGGTGGTCGGGGCCGACATCGTGGCCGACACGCCCAAGTGGTACCGGTTCGATCGGGTCCGCGAGCTGGCTCGCGTGATCGTGGTGGGGCGGGCCGGCGAGGCCTCCTTCGCCGACGGGCCGGCGCTCCCCGACGTCTCCTCCACCGAGGTGCGGGAGCGGTTGCGGCGGGGCGAGGACGTCTCGGCGCTCGTGCCGACCAGGGTCCTCGAGTACATCCGCGAGCGCGGATTGTACCAGGAGTGAATAGCGACTAACCGATGCGGCGGAAGGCCAGCGCGCCCGACTCCACCGCCACCTCCAGCTCGTCCCCGGGCACGAGTTCGCCAGCCAGGACGCGCTCGGCGATGGGACCCTCGACGAGTCGCTGAACGGCGCCGCGCACCGGCCGGGCTCCCAGGGCCGGGTCGAAGCCGCCGTGGACGAGCAGGTGTTCCACCACGTCGTCGCCGGCGAAGAAGCGGATTCGCCGCTCGGCGGCCAGCCGGTCGGACGACTGGCGCAGGAGGAGCGAGGCCACCCGGGCCAGGTCCTCGCGAGAGAGCGCCGGGAAGACCAGGCGCTCGTCGAGCCGGTTCCAGAGCTCGGGAGGGAGCGCGGCACGGGCAGCCTGCGCCGCCCGGTCCTCGCGGGTCCCGGTGGTCTCGGAGGGGCCGAAGCCCACCACGCCCGAGGCCGACCGCGTGGTCTCGAAGCCGCCCAGGTTGGTGGTGAGGACCACCACGGTGGAGGAGAAATCGACCTGCCGCCCGCGCCCGTCGGTGAGCCGGCCTTCCTCGAGCACTTGAAGCAGGAGCAGGAGGACGTCGCGGTGGGCCTTGTCGATCTCGTCGAGGACCACCACGCTGGCCGGGCGCCGCCGGACCGCGTCGGTGAGCTGCCCCCCCTCGCCGTAGCCCACGTAGCCGGGAGCCGCGCCCACCAGGCGGGCCACGCCGGTGGGCTCGCTGCACTCGCTCATGTCGAGCCGGACGAGCGCCTGGTCGCTTCCGAAGAGCGCATCGGCGATGCCCCGGGCCAGCTCGGTCTTGCCCACGCCGGTCGGGCCCAGGAAGAGGAAGCTGCCCATGGGGCGGCGGGACGAAAAGCCGGCGTAGTTTCGGCGCAGCACACGGGCGACCCGGGCGATGGTCTCGGTGTGGCCCACGATGCGCGACGAGAGCGCGTCCTCCAGGCCGAGAAGCCGATCCCGATCGCCGGAGAGGAGCCGCGACTCGGGAATGCCCGCCATCTGCGCCACCACGCGCGCGACATCGTCGGCGCCCACCTCGGTCGCCCCCTGCCGCCGGGCCCGGGATCCGGCCAGGTCCATCGCGGCCACCGCCTTGTCGGGCAGGAAGCGGTCGCGGACGTAGCGCGAGGTCAGCGCGGCGGCCGCCTCGACCGCATCTCCGGCAAAGCGCACGCCGTGGTGCTGCTCGTAGCGGGGAAGGATTCCCTCGAGGATCCGGATGGTGTCCGGAACAGACGGCTCGCGGACCAGCACCGGCGTGAACCGTCGCTCCAGCGCAGGATCCCGCTCGATGTGCTTTCGGTACTCGTCGTGGGTCGTGGCGCCGATGCAGGGGAACTCGCCGCGCCCCAGCCCCGCCTTGAGCTCGTTGGCGGCGTCCTGCGGCCCCTCGCCGGTGGAGCCCGCGCCCATGACGGTGTGGATCTCGTCGATGAAGACCACGACACGCCCCTCGGCGCGCCGCACCTCGTCCTGGATGCCGCGGAGCTTCTCCGAGAAGGAGCCGCGCAACTGCGTGCCCGAGAGCACGCTCGCCATGTCCAGCTCCACCAGCACGCGCGGGAGCCCCTGGGCCAGCATCCGCTGGGCGACCCCCTCGACGATGGCGGTCTTGCCGACGCCGGCCTCGCCGACGAGGAGCGGGTTGTTGGTGCGCCGCTTTCCCAGGACGTCGAGGGTCTGCTCCACCTCGATCTCGCGCCCCACCAGTGGATCGAGCCGCCCGGCGGCGGCGAGCTCGGTCAGGTTGCGCCCGAGCTGGGAGAGCCAGGGGAACTCGGCCGGGTCGAGGGCGTGGGCGGAGCGGGGGCGGGCAGGCGAAGGGGCATGCGCGGGGCCCGCCGGACGAGGCGCGGGGCGCGGAGAGAAATCGAGTCCGCCCAGTTCACGCTCGGTCTCGTCGGCGCCAAAGTCAGGATCCAGGTCGGGACTGCCAGGGTCGTCGCTCGGCGGGGCGGTGCGTCGGGTGACGGGCGGGGCCGGAGCTCGGGTCGCCGACTGGGCCACCCGCCGAAGGCGCCGCGGCATGCCGGCCGTGTAGTAGGAGAGCGCCACGTTTCGCAGCGCCGCCAGCTCGAGGCCGCAGGCGGCCAGCAGTTGATGGGCCGCGCACTGGCGCACCCGGGTCATGGCGATGAGCAGGTGCAGGCAGTCGGTCTCGTCGGCTCGAAGCCCCTCGGCCACCTGCCGGGCGCGCTCGCGGAGGTCGCGCTCGAGTCCGTCCGCCTCCGCCGGCGCTCCCGACATGGCGAGCAGGATCCGGTCCTCGTCCACGCCCCGTTCGCGCAGCAGCATCTCGGCCCGGTTGGGGACGACGAAGAAGGCCAAGAGGTGGTGGGCGCTGGTCAGCCGCTGGTTGACATTCCGCGCGATGTCGCCGGCCTCGGAGAGGACCTGGGCGAGTTCCATCGACTCGATGACGGGCATTGGCCTGCACGATGCGATATCGGGCCGATCCGGTCAATGATTCGGCGAATCCCGGCCGCTTGGCGAGATCGCGGCACCGTCAGTCGAGGCCCAGGTTCCGCAGTTGCTCCTCGTCCAGACCGAGGAAGTGGCCGACCTCGTGAAGCACGGTGACGCGAATCTCGTCGAGCAACTCCTCCCGGGTCCGGGCGAAGCGCTCCAGATTTCTCTGGAAGAGGGCGATCGAGGAGGGGAAGTGGCTCCAGGGGTCCATCGACGCCTTGTCGCCGAGCGGCGACCCGCGGAAGATCCCGAGGATGGACGGCGAGTGGGGCGGGTCGGAGGCCTGGAGCTCCTCCACGTCCGGAAGGTCCTCCACCGAGACAGCGACGTTGGCGAGGTAGTTCCGCACCGGCTCGGGGAGTTCCGCGAGTGCGTCCTCGACCACCTGCTCGAACGCGTCCGGGGAGAGCGCCACGCCTTCCGCAAAGTCGTCGGGAGCAATCTCCCGGGCCTCCCCGAGATGCCGGGCGGCGACGGCCGGGCGCCCCAGCCGCTCGAAGCAGAGCCCGAGCAGCCAGTGCGACCAGGGGTCGCCGGGATCCTCGTGAAGGATCCGGGTGAGGACGGCGGCGGCGTCCTCGAAGCGACAGAGCTCGTAGAGGGCGTTCGCCTCCTCGGCGCGGACGTCCAGGTCTCCCGGAAGGGCCCGGGCGGCCTCGGCGATCCGCGAGAGCGCGTCGCGCGCGCCGCCCAGAGCCACGAGGGCCTGTCCCTCGAGGAGCGCGAGCCTCCCGCGCAGCTCGGCATCCTCTCCGCGCCCCGCCAGCCGCGACCCCTCGGTGGCGAGGTCCAGCGCTCGCTCGGCTTCCCCCTCCTCGAGCGCCTCGACCGCCTCGTCGAGCAGCGTCGCCGCCGTGAGGTTCGCGTTCACGTCACGGCCTCAGCGCACGACGGGAGGGAGATCCGCCGCGGCGATGTAGACGACGTTCCGGGTGGTCTCCTTGCCCCGGTACATGGCCCGATCGGCCAGGTCGAGGAGGAGCGCCTTCGTGGGCGCGTGCTCCGGGTGGCTGGCCAGGCCGATGGACACGGTGAGGCGAACCGATTGCCCCTCCCGCGAGAGGAAGCGGTGGTCCTCGACGGCGCGGCGGATGCGTTCCGCCACCTTGAGGCCGCCGCCGGAGTCGACCCCGGCGAGGAGAGCCACGAACTCGTCACCGCCGTAGCGCACGAGCACGTCCTCGTCGCGCACGCAGGAACGCAGCACGCGCCCGAACTCGGTGAGCAGCTGGGATCCCATCAGGTGGCCGTGCCGGTCGTTCACCGCCTTGAACCGGTCGAGGTCCATGAAGAGCACGGTGAAGGCTCGGCCGCCGGCCAGTTCCCGCTCGAGGGCCAGGTCGAGGAACCGGCTGTTGTAGAGGTGGGTGACGTCGTCCACGTAGGCGAGTTGCTCGACGTGGGACAGCCGCCCGAGCGTCTTCAGCGCCATGCCGAGGTGGCGACAGATGAAGGCCGCCCGTCCTGCCCGCTCGGCGTCGAGCGGACCCGGAACGAGCAGGCAGACCGCGCCGAGGAGGAGCGGGCCGTCGGAGAGCGGCAGGCAGAGGCATGCCGAGGCTGGCTGGCCGGCAGCGGCCGGCAGGTCGAAGAGCAGGGTCGCGTCGGGGGACAGCTCGGCGAGGCGCGGCAGGGCCGGGGCGAGGAACTCGCCGGCGGCCTCGAAGGCGATGCCATGCACGCCCGAGAGGTGCCAGCCTTCCTCGCCCTCCCGTTCGAGCAGGGCCGCACCGCTGGCGCCGCACTCGGCGGCGAGGGCCGGAAGCGCGAGAGGAACCACCTTGTCCCGCTCCAGGGTGCCGGTGATCCGCTGGCAGGTCTCGAAGAGGTTCACGTGGCCGCGGAGCGCGGTGTTCTCGGCGAGGAGGGCCCGGGTGGAGAGGCTTCGCTGCACCGACAGCTGGATGGCCTCCGGGGTCACCGGCTTCACCAGGTAGTCGGAGGCCCCCGCCCGCATGGCGCGCACCGCCGGATCGACCCGGTCGAGGGCGGTGATGACCACCACCTGGATGTTCGGGTCGATCTGCTTCGCGTCGGCGAGCAACTGGAGGCCGTCCCCGCCGGGCATGACGATGTCGGTGAGGAGCACGTCGAAGCGCCGCCCCAGGAGGATCCGGACCGCGGCCGGCGCATTCTCGGCCACCTCCACGGCGTAGCCGGCCGCGCGCAGGTAGTCGGCGTACAGCGTCCGGGCGAAGCGCTCGTCGTCCACCAACAGGACCGAGGCCTGCATGCCCGTTGGTATACCATGATCGCATGCTCACCCCTCCGGGGCGCCAGGTCCTCCTCTTCGCCGCCGGGGGTATTTCCTTCGCGCTGCCCCTGTTGGCGGTCCGCGAGATCGTGAGGCTGCCCGCCGATCCGGAGCACCCCGCATCGGACCGGAGCATCGCGCTCGCGCACGCGCTCGGCCTCGAGGGCGACCCTCGATTTGCCCTGGTCCTGGCGGACTCGGCCCCGTCGGAGTTGCGGGTCGACGAGATGCGCGGTGTCGGCGACCTGGCCGAGGCCGAGGTCTTCCGGCTCCCGGCGCGGAGCGTGGCCGCGCGCCCCTCGCCATTCGCCGCAGCCGTCCGGCTCGGCGAAGTCCTCCACCTGGAACTGGCGCCGGCGGCGCTTCTGGACTCGAGGACAGTGGTCTGGCGGCCGCCTCCCGAACAGCACGACCTCCCTCCTGCCGAGCGGGAACTGGTCGCGGAGCGAGGCGGGCGCGCGCTGGCCGTGCCCCTCTCGCTGGTCGTCCAGGTCATCGAGCGGGCTCGACTGTCGCCGGTCCCGCTCGCGCCCCCCGGTCACCGCGGGCTGCTTTACCACGGGCGTGCGCTTCACTCGGTCTGGGACGTGGCGTCGCTGCTCGGGTGGCCAGATTCCGGGAAGCCGGAAGTGATCCTGCTCCTCGACGCCGGGGGGACGACCGCCGGTGTGCTCGTGGACCGGGTCCGCGGCCTGGGCGAGGGGGCGGGGCCCGTGCGCCGCCCGCGATGGGATGTACTCCTCGCGCCCCAGGAAGAGGGATAAGCTGCGAGGAAGATTGACACTCGCGGGAACGCCGCGTTAGCTCTCCGACAAGTCCCCGCGCCCGAGACCCCATGCCAAAGACCATCCTCCTCGCCGACGACTCGGTCACCATCCAGAAGGTCGTTGGCATCGTCTTCGCGACCGAGGACTACCAGGTCACGGCGGTGGACAACGGGGAGGACGCGCTCCGCAAGGTCCGCGAGATGCGTCCGGACATCGTGCTGGCCGACGCGGTCATGCCGCGCATGAACGGCTACGAGCTGTGCCAGGCGATCAAGGCCGATCCCCAGCTCGCCGACGTTCCCGTCCTGCTTCTCGCCGGAACCTTCGAGCCCTTCGACGAGGCCCGCGCCCGGGCGGCCCGCGCCGACGGCCACATCGCCAAGCCCTTCGAGAGCCAGGCGCTGCTCAGCCGGGTGCGGGAGGTGGTCGAGGGGGTGGCCGCCGAGCCGCAGCCGCAGCCCTACCCGCGCGCCTCGGCGCCGTCGGCGAACCTCCCCGTTTCACCGCCCGGCCCTCCGCGCCGCGCCGTTCCGCCCCCGTTCGCGCCGCCCGCGCGCCCCGCCCCGCGTGCGGGCCCAGGTCCGCTTCCCGCTCCCGGGGCCCGGGCCGCTGGTGTCCGGCCTCCGATGCCGGGTGTGCCCCGGCCGGCCGGCGGCGTGGTGCGCCCGCCCCCGCTGCCGCCGGCGGGGAGTGGCCCGCGTGGAGCGAGCCCGGCGCCGCGCCCCTTCGCGCCGGCAGGGCCGCCAAGGCCCGCAGCCCCGGCCCGGCCGCCGCCTCCGCCCGAGCCCTTCGGCTTCGCGCTCCCCATTGCCTCCGAGGACGACTGGAGCGGCGTGTCGGCCGGAGAGGTCGCCCTTAGGCCGGCCGCGCCGGCGGCCGCGGTTCCGGCTCCGACAGACGGCGGAGAGTCCGCGCTGCGGCTCGCCATCTCCCAGGCTTCACGGGAGGTCGTGGAGCGGATCGCCTGGGAGGTGGTCCCGCAACTCGCCGAGGTGATCATCCGCGAGCACGTGGAACGCCTGGTGATCGAGCGCCATAAGCGCTGAACGAGGCGGCACCCCAGGGAGCTCCACGAGTGTCCGAAGAACGACAGGCACCGCCCTCGACCGAGCTGTCGAAGGCCTACGATCACCGCGACGTCGAGCCCCGCTGGTACCGGACCTGGCTCGAGCGCGGCTACTTCCACGCCGACGAGAACGACCGGTCCCGGCCGGCCTTCTCCATCGTGCTGCCGCCGCCCAACGTCACCGGGTCGCTTCACCTCGGCCATGCGCTCACCGCCACCCTCCAGGACATCCTCATTCGCTGGAAGCGCATGAGCGGCTTCAACGTCCTCTGGCTTCCCGGGACCGACCACGCCGGCATCGCCACGCAGATGGTGGTCGAGAAGGACCTCCAGAAGACCGAGAAGAAGAGCCGCCACGACCTGGGGCGCGAGGAGTTCCTGCGAAGGGTCTGGGCCTGGAAGGACCAGTACGGCTCTCGCATCGGCGTGCAGCACCAGGCGCTCGGGGCCTCCCTCGACTGGCAGCGCGAGCGCTTCACCATGGACGAGGGGCTCTCCCGAGCCGTGCGCGAGGTCTTCGTGCGGCTCTGGGAAGAGGGGCTCGTCTACCGGGCCAAGAAGCTCATCAACTGGTGCCCGCGCTGCCACACCGCGCTCTCCGACCTCGAGGTCAACCACGAGGAGGACCACGCCGGCGAGCTGTGGAGCTTCGCCTATCCGCTGTCCGACGGCTCGGGCGAGATCGTGGTGGCCACCACCCGCCCCGAGACCATGCTGGGCGACACGGCGATCGCGGTCCACCCCGAGGACGAGCGCTGGCGCGGCGTGGTGGGCAGGAAGGTCCGCCACCCGATCACCGGGCGCGAGTTCCCGGTGGTGGCCGACGCCATCCTCGTCGATCCGAAGTTCGGCACCGGCGCCGTGAAGGTCACGCCGGCACACGACTTCAACGACTTCGAGGTGGCGCAGCGTCACGGGCTCCCGATGATCTCGGTGATCGGGTTCGACGGGCGCATGACCGAGGAGGCCGGCCCGTTCCAGGGATTGGACCGCTTCGAGGCGCGCAAGGCGGTGAAGGCCGCCATCGCCGAGAAGGGGCTGGAGCGCGGGACGAAGCCGCACCTGCTGCCGCTGGGCCGATGCCAGCGATGCGAGACGGTGGTCGAGCCACTCCTCTCCGACCAGTGGTTCGTGAAGATCGAGCCGCTGGCCAGGCCGGCCATCGCCGCCGTGGAGGAGGGCAAGACCCGCTTCATCCCCGAGGGCTGGACCAACACCTACATGGCGTGGATGCGCAACATTCACGACTGGTGCATCTCGCGCCAGCTCTGGTGGGGGCACCAGATCCCGGCCTGGTACTGCGGGAACGGTCACGTCACGGTGGCGCGCCAGGCGCCGCCGGCCTGCGCCACGTGCGGGAGCCCGTCGCTGCGACAGGACGAGGACGTGCTCGACACCTGGTTCTCGTCGGCGCTCTGGCCCTTCTCGACGCTCGGCTGGCCCGACCGGACCCAGGAGCTCGAGACCTTCTACCCGACCTCGGTCATGGAGACCGGGCACGACATCATCTTCTTCTGGGTGGCCCGGATGATGATGATGGGCATCCACTTCATGGGCGACGTCCCCTTCCGCACCGTGTTCCTGCACCCCATGGTGCGGGACGAGAAGGGGCAGAAGATGTCGAAGACGAAGGGCAACGTCATCGACCCGCTCGACATCACCGAGAAGTACGGGGCCGACGCGCTGCGCTTCACCCTGGCCGCGCTGACCAGCGCCCAGGGGCGCGACATCAAGCTCGCCAAGGACCGCATCGAGGGCAACCGCGCCTTCGCGAACAAGCTCTGGAACGCCACCCGCTTCGCGGTCATGAACCTGGAGGGAGCGCCCGACCCGGCCCGCGCCGCCGAGCTGGCCCGAACCCCGGCCGACCGCTGGCTCCTGGCCCGCCTTGCACGAGCGGTGAACGGCACGGTGGACGCCCTCGAGGCCTTCCGCTTCGACGAGGCGGCCAGCACCGTCTACCGCTTCTGCTGGAACGACCTCTGCGACTGGTACATCGAGCTCTCCAAGGAGGCGCTCTACGGGGAGGACGCGGAGACGAAGGCCGGCGCCCAGGCCGTGCTGGCTCACGCGCTCGACACGGCCCTGCGGCTCCTCCACCCCGTGATGCCCTTCGTCACCGAGGAGCTCTGGCAGACGCTGAAGGAGCGCATCGGAGCCCAGGGCTGGCCTCCGTCGATCCTGGAGGCCCGCTACCCGGAGCCGCGGCCCATCGACGAGAGCGCCGAGCGCAGCTTCGGCCCGGTGCTGGGCGTCATCGAGGCCATCCGCAACGTTCGTGGCGAGATGAGCGTCCCGTGGAAG
>Ga0315290_10001754_pt1 | contig 15009 bp, 17 predicted proteins | sample YL17G12_0_MG_FD_203627 | JGI IMG/M metagenome (GOLD analysis project Ga0315290, IMG submission 203627) | Sediment microbial communities from Yellowstone Lake, YNP, Wyoming, USA - YL17G12_0 | ecosystem: Environmental > Aquatic > Freshwater > Lake > Sediment | place: USA: Wyoming | collected... | reverse complement strand
GTTCAATTTATATTTAAATATTTAATTTAAATATAACTATATAACAATTATTTTATACATATAATATGGACAATTCGGAAAATAGTCCAATGACTATTTATTCATTGAATAAATCCGGAAAAATCACAGAACAGTGCAAGGTTCAAGAGACAAAGTATAATCAGCAACACTCGTCATTTAGCATTTCTCTCATAGAATTAGATAACCAGTTAGTTCATATGAGAGAATATCTACAAGAATTATTTGAATTGATTATGAAATATGAAGTAGATGTATCTTATGAAAAAGAAATTAGATATAAAACAAAAAAATATATTTTTGGAAGAGATAGATTCGGGCAGGAACAATATATAAGAGCAGTTATTTTTAATAAAGTTAATATGAGAAAAGGTACATATTTTTACGTATTACAACAAAGCGAGCGCAAGACTAGATTTTTATTATACGCACTTAATAGACAACATCATAGTTCGGATTGTTTAGGCGCTACAATGAGAATTCCAATTCCGTCAAACTGTATAAAAGATATGAGAGATAAATTATTAAAATTTACAATAAAACAAGTACATGATTTAAATATTAACAACTTTATAGAACTGGTCGGAAACGACAATTCGTTTTTTATATGAAAAACGAAATTATTTACATAATAGAACATTTCATTCCTTGTGCTGTGGCTGCTTCAGTTAGCTGCGTTAGCTGGTTGGTCGCGTCGGGTTGTACTACTGGCGGCGTGCAATTAACACCGTAACTGGCTACAAGGTTTGATTGATTTATACCAATATTATTTCGCATATCGCACATAGGATTTCCCGTTAAATCTGCCGTTATTGGATTGCTTACATTATCTTTGAAAATGCCGACCTGACCGTTCCATAAAAGTCCCCCGATGTTAGCATCTGGTGCTGTAGTAAAACTAAAGGTCGTGGTTGCTTGTGGATTTATTGCTATGCCTCCTTTTTTATATTCATCAACATTGTTCAGCAAATAACAACCTAATGTACCAGTTTGATTTTTTTTAATAGACATCCCATCGTATCCTTGCAAAATAGCTCTTTCGGCACAACTGGATACATTTACGTCTGAAATTCCGCTTTGCAAAATAAGAGGGGAATTTGTATTTTTATAGCATCCAACTTTACCCGCAGAATTGCCAAACAGAGAATTAATTTGGTATGCCATATCATTTTTTTGTGTTGGAGATAATGATTGATTAGAAGCGACCGCACGTGTGTTAGAGAGCACGTTATTGCTTAGGGTAGTATAATCTGAAACAGATTGTGTAAATTTTGAACTCAATCTATCTTCGGGGTAGGGTTGTTCTGTCCGTTTATTCAAATAAGTCATTATATATAATAAATATAATTGCTTTAATAATTATTTGAATATAAATTTGATTTAAACCGTAGAAAGTTTTTTTGTATGAAGGCAACAGATTTTGTTTTGAACTTGTATAAAATGTCTCGATTGTAGAATAATAAAATAATTATGGATAAGCATAAAATAAAAGTTTCCAATGTGTCTACACTCCCAGAATTTATTCTACCAAAAAATAAAAATACCAATATAGTGATAATTATAAGGTATCCTATACTATAGATCGAAAACATATTTCTTTCGAGGGCAAGCGATTCGTTAATAGCATCTATTTCTGTGTTTTTTTCTTTTAATATTTTTACACCATTGCTATAATAGTTTACTTCATTTGTAATGTCTTTGTTTGAAGTGTATTTTGGAGTTGCTTTATATACGCTATCATTTCCAATCATTCCAGAATATTTATTCGCAACTAATGACATATTAGAATTTATATCTGTCATTTGTTTTAAATATATGTTGCTTTGAGTTATATCATTCTTATCTAAATTAGATATATATGCGGATTGAGCAATTCCGTATTGAGATATTAATTTTTGAATTGTATTATCGTAATCTGATTTGCTTTCACTACTATTTTCGCTACTATTTTCACTCATGCTCATATAATAAAGCGTTAGAATAAAACAAAAAATTATTTACTATAAATACTACCGTAAAAATGATAACTTGCATACACTGCGATTGTAATGACTAGAATAATTTTATTAAATAAAAGTCGTCTATCGTATAAAGCGACAGTATCAAATAATACACCGACCGAAGCATTATCGCTTGCCTTGAGGTTATTTAATTTCTTTTCAAGTTCTGAGTTTTCAGAAGAGAGAGAAGAAATCTTATTGTTTATTTTTTTAATATCTTGTGTAAAAGTTTCGTTATTTTTATCTGCTACTCTTTTCATAATAAAAAAATCTTCTTGGATTTTTTGCAATTTTACTATATCTGCTTGAAATATCGTATCAGTATCAGGGCGTTTAGGAAATGTCGAGACCATACCATCAATAAGTCTATTATACTTAGCATTTAATGTACCCAAATCTTTTTCAAAAACTTTGCTATTCATATTAATAATAAACATAATTATATAGTGCATATACGGTAAAACTCGGTTGAAATTGAGGTTTTGCTTGGACGAATTATTTTACATATATTTCCAGGTCTTATTCCTATGAGTTGGGACACTGGTCCAAATCTAGAAATATCCGGAATTTGTTTATCGTTTGTTATATTATATTTTTGTCTGAATTCGTCGGATTCTTTGATAGTTAAAACTGTATGTTTAGGAACAAGTTCGTGATTTAAGATGTTGTATTGCAGTCGTTCAATATTGATAATATTTACAAAAATCCCATCCTGTTCCCATATATGATTGAGTGTCTTTTCTGTAGTCTCGTTCATATCTTCGCCAACTATAATTATTAAATCGTCGGTTTCTCCTTTCAACATACATTCAATTGTGAAGATATCTTCTACATATTGGTATATATTCGTCGGGCGAATTCCTTTCTCAATTTTTTCAGATTTTCCAGTATGATATTTAATGTAAGTTTTTTTACCATTGGTCGGATTGAGAACAAGCATATCCATCTGTTTTGCTTGATACATACTATTCACTTCGTGAATGCTGAAGTTCTCGTATTTTTTCACATCAAATCCCTGCTTTTTTAAACAGTCTAAGATAACTGTACGCGATTTATACAATTCCTTTGTTTCGTTTTCATTTATTTCTGTAGTCGCCATTCTTTAAATAATGTAATAAATATTTATATTATTCAATTTTTAATTAATTCTTTAATTGTATAAGATAAAATAATTCTTTAATTGTATAACAATAAAATAGTATATGGGGGATAATATAGATTTAAATATCGAAAATTACGATTTAACTGATTTATTAAATTTGTTTAAACTCGATTATAATTTTGGGGAAAATGAATTGAGAAGAAGCAAAAAACAAGTTATGCTTACACATCCAGATAAATCAAACATGAAAGAAGAATATTTCTTATTTTTCGTAAGTGCATTTAAAATATTATGCTCAATACACGAGTTTAGAACTAAGAGCAATATCTCATCTACTGCTAAAATAGTATATGGTCAACAGTCTTACTCCGTAGATAAAGATGAACATAGAGAAGAACTTTTAAAGAGTCTTATGAATAAACCTAATTTCAACAAATTATTCAATGATATATTCGACAAGTATAAATTATATGACGAAGACAAGGACGACGGATACGGCGAATGGTTGAAAGGAGACGACGGAATAGATACGGATACGCGGACGACTACTATGGGTCAAATGAATTATGCGTTTGATTCAAAAAAAAATGAACGAAAAAATACTAACGAAATTAGTATATGCGATTATAACAATGTCGGTTCTAGTCATTACGAATTGTCAAGGGATAGGCCGAATATATATTCTGCCGATGTGTTCGGTTCTCTCCCATACGATGATATAAGAAAGGCATATATGGAGACGATTATACCCGTATCTCAGAATGATTACAATCGACGTCGTAAATTTAACAATGTTGATGATATGAAGAAACATTCCGATTATAATTCTGCAACTCCTCTCACGATAGAAGAGGTAACTGATATATTGAATAGACAGAAATACAATAACGATATAAACGACGTTAGTCGGGCGTTTAAACTCGTCAAGCAAGACGAGCAGTCTAAAAAAATAAACGATGATATGATGAGACAGTTTAAAACTTTGTCTTATACCTGAATATTTATATGCGGCTGTGTAATTTAAAATGTAAATAAATTGTCAATTGTGAAATGAATATCGTGTTTATACTTTACACTGTTTAACTAAGCGATAAAGTTGGAAATGTAAAATATATTTATTGAAAAATAAATATAAAAAATAGATTTATATTTAAGCTTATTGTAACCTAAAATATAAATCAAACTTAAATAAATTAAATAGGTATCAAATCTTCCCGAGCTATTCTACTTGCGCGTTTTTTTGATTTTTTTATACGACATGTTACAGAACCAAATTTACCCTTTTCGTAACCATATCCATGCTTTAATAAGTTGTTGTTTTTTTTTGCACTAAGGTGTTTGCTGGATGATACAATTCGTCCGTTTTTTGTCATAGTTAATTTAGGTTTGGTCAAACCACCCGATGTCTTAAACGCGGTGCCGTTCCATACTTGTCTTCGCGAACCAACCAATGTAGAAAAACTACCCTGCAATTTATTTTTTCTAGTTTGAGGCATAATAATATACATGTATATTAAAATAAATAAATACTAAATTATTAAAAATAAATACTAAATATACTAAATTATTAAAAATAAATACTAAATATACTAAATTATTAAAAATAATTCTTTGGAGGAGGTATATACGCAGACGCTAAAGGATTTTGTATAAACCTCACAGACCCGCTTCCATTCGCTCTAAAAGCAAGACTTGACAAAAGCGAATATCTGGACGCAAGTGTAACGTTATTAACTATAACTAGATTACCATCAGACCCCATTTTTACACTTTTATCGTATATTGTAGGCGGACAGAACCCTGGTCGATACGCGTTATACATCTATAATATACTAAGTTAAATATTAGTTTAAATATAATACGAGTTCGTTATATATGATTTTGACTATAAATATAGCCGAATTAGAATCAGACAATATATTTTTATTACCTCCTATTAAAAATAAATTAGAAACGTTCAACGAATTTATTAAAATAATATATTCTACAGATATTATTAGCATTAATGTATTGCACGTACTTGTAAATTTGAATGATAAAACAGACATAATAGAACATATAACAGCACTAGAAGAAGTTATTTTAAATAAATATTCGGATTCTAATAAACAACCTGTTTTAAATATGGTTAAAAATGTGAATAAATATGTAAATACTATATACGATTCTTTTATTATACGAATATCTGGTATATGGATAAACAACAAAGAGTATGGTATAACATCTAAAATTTTACAATAATTTGTAATATTTAAACCCTCAATTTAGGGTTTATACAAACTGCGTGCGACGGGAATATATCTCCTGACATACACATGTCTCCTTCCCCTACACTTATACAGCTTCGAAATCCTCTGTCTTCTCCGATATAACAAAATCCAGATTGTAATTTAATTTCATCCTGTGCAACATACGGTTTAATGTCTGAAGGAAGAACAAACTCTCTTTTTTTATTGGGGGGTTGTAATATAGTGTTTTTTAAATTATTTACACCAGACACGTTCGACGCACTATCATCTACCTTCGCTGTGGGGTTATTGTCATAAAGTGATTGCATCTTGTTTAAAAACGAATTAACGAAAGGAGATGCGTATTTATTCCAGTATAAATTCCGAGTATAATAAACAAAAAAAACTATTATTGTAATAAATAAAAACAGATAAACTGCCCAATTTATAGAGTATGATGTGGGGGTTTGTTCGTTTATATCCATTGTATATATTATTATGTATTATATAATTTCCAAGAACGCCTAAAATATCCTTGTTGTACAGAAATTCTATTTCCATTTCTAATGTCATAATTAGCATATTCGTCTCGAGTGGGTTCTCTGCCACACGTAAAAGACGATATATTTATATAGTCGTCACTTAATTTATATTTTATACCTCTTATTAGTTTGACATCGTCCATTTTTTCAGTTTTATACATAGACCCTTCGCGTTTAGATATAACTCGATTGAATCCATCAAATAGTTGTGTTATATGACCATCCCCCATTTTATAAAATTGACTTCTGTCTATAGTTAGTCCTATTTTCAAACACCGTTCGTTCATAACATTATCTTCTATACCCCATCCCCATAAATTAGGAAATCCTAAACTGCGTTCGAAATCGGCGCCTTTAATTGAAAAAAAACCACCAAGAGCAAATTCAAACCCGTAAAAATGTTTTACTATTCCTGGAGAAGTATGGTAATTAATAGTGCCTTTATCAACTGGATATGTATCAACGTCGTTGAAAACAAATGTAATGTCTTTATAATTATTTGGATATTTGTTAATCATTGCAATAAACCCTATATTTTTCATTGCCCCTCTATTAAATTGTCTCTTATCCATTTGATGAGCAAAATAAATTTCATAAGAACCTTCTGGTTCATCTACTAATATTACTTCTTTCATATGTTTAACAAATCCATGTTTTTGAGTTATTCTATCCCTATATGGAACTATGAATATTATAGAGGGCACAATATTCATCTATAATATTAAATTTATTTTAATCCCGGGATTAATCCGTTTAATTTATTAAATGCTTGCCCTATTTTATCTATTTTATATGTAACAATTTCTACATGTTCTGGAGAAATTTCGTTTTTTTTAACGTCTCTGTATATATTTTTATTTTTTGAAAGTATGGTATTTATACTATCCATATCTGTTATTATATCTACAGTTAAATCGACGTGGTCCGTTAATATACTAATAGCAAAATATATTATAAACCTTCTTTTCTTTTTTAAAACTAGACTGAAATGCATACTGTATAGTGCCAATAACGAATTTATTATTTTTATATGAATTGAATTAGTTGCTTTAGTTAAAAGTATATCCCATATTATCCATATTATGTCGTGTTCGTATTCTGCGCTAACGCCGGCAAATGTTCGTTTATGTGCTAAAGATTTAATCCTCTTTTTTTTATTTATATTTTCAAACTCTATTATCCATTCTAACCAATAACACGCTGAAATGCAATTTTTAGAGTTTGCTGAAATATGAAACGCTAATTCATTCAAAGCAATATAAATTTCTTTAGGGTCGTCGTGTTTGAATACATCATTTATATATGTCGTATCTGGTGCTCTTAATTTCATAGTCATTTCTGATAAAACGAAATCCGCAGGGGTCAGTTTCACTATTTCCATACTATGTTTTTTTTTTGATTGCCATAAGACGCATACAATTTCGGCAAAAATGTGTCTTAATTGTTCATCGTTTCTAACATCAAGAGATCCTATGTCGTATTTTTTTATAATTTCTTTAAAATTATTGAATCGCATAAGAATGTATATAGGCAATTTTGGATTACCCAAATGAATATTTTTTGATATAAATAATAATATCGTATCCCATAAATCTAAATAATGACCAGAACATACCAGTTCGGCAGTCCAGTACAACGATTCTTCTAATTTTGCATTTATTAAACACGATAAAAGTTCCGCTATTACTTTATTTTTTTCGAATTTAGAAAATGTTATATTTTTGAAATCATCTGGTTTCCGAGAATCGTCTATTAAAATTTTTGCCTCCGTCATATAAATTATAAATACAATTTATATGAAAATCTAACTTTATTGAACTTATGTTCAATCATATTATAATAAATTTTTATGTATCAAAATTTGCGGTCAATAACATATTATTATTTTTCCTGTTTAAAAGCACCTTTAAACCATTTCTGCAACCCTAATAACCCAAAAGGCACTGCCGCAGCAGATATTATACTACCGCCTTTACCGCGTCTACCTTTTCTCCGCTTACCACCGCTAGCACCTAACGCCCTTATATTAGGTCCCATGCTACTGCCACTACTACCTGCTCCAGAATAAGCAGCACCTGGATTATTTTGAAAAGGTTGGCCTCCGTACATCTTGCGGCCGCGACTGCGACTGCGGTTGCGACTTAGACTGCGTCTGCGACTTCTACCACCGCTGGCGCCTAGCGCCCTTATATTAGGTCCCATGCTACTTCCACTACTACCTGCTCCAGCATAAGGAGCACCTGGATTATTTTGAAAGGGATTACCTCCGTACATCTTGCGGCCGCGACTGCGTCTGCGACTTCTACCACCGCTAGCACCTAACGCCCTTATATTAGGTCCCATGCTACTGCCACTACTACCTGCTCCAGCATAAGGAGCACCTGGATTATTTTGAAAGGGATTACCTCCGTACATCTTGCGGCTGCGACTGCGGTTGCGACTTAGACTGCGTCTGCGACTTCTACCACCGCTAGCACCTAACGCCCTTATATTAGGTCCCATGCTACTGCCGCTACTACCTGCTCCAGAATAATGAGCACCTGGATTATTTTGAAAAGGTTGGCCTCCTCTTAACTTGCGACTTCCTCCTCTTCTAATTCTATGTTTAATAGTCATTATAATATTATATAATAAAATAAATTATTATCATATACATTTAATTAATAATATTAAAATTGCTAGATTTATAAAAAAAATAAGAAATAATACAAATAATCCTAAACACATATATGGATAAACGCTATTAAACGCAATTTGTATAAATTGCGAAAAAACATCGTTAAACTCTTGTTTAATATCATCGCGTTTTAAAATCGCAACACATTCTTGTATTATAGAATTCTTTAACATAAATTGTATTATTTATTATATTTAAACTAATTTTTGCGTGTTAATGATAAATAAATATTATAATATTAGCATAATGGAAATCCAACGTACAGATGAAAACTTTGATTTTAATGTGATTGCGTTTTCTGATATAACTGCTTTAACAAAAAATACTTCGTGGTGTGATATAACAATTGACGATGAAAAGTTATTATATATTCAGATGCCTAAATGTACAACAAAAAAAGGAATAGTTGCCGAAAAAGACAAACGCACTTGCGAGTTAATGTACGAAGTTTCTTCGAATGAAACGATGATTGATTGGTTTAAGCAACTTGAAAATCAATTATGTAATAAAATCCAAGCTACTCATACACAGTGGCTTAGCAATGCTTTTGATTTACATACTACGAAATTAATGACAAAAAATATATTAAATTATCATCGAAATGGAAAATTTGTTTTAATTAAAACAACTATTTCCGACGAAACATCTCCAAAAACGGTTGCATACGATGAAAACGAGAATAGAGTAGATATATCTAGATTATCTAGCACAGATTCTATTATTCCTATTATAACGATAAACGGAATTAGCATATCGCCTAGCGGATTTGAAGTAAACGCTACATTATTCCAATGTATGATTTTAGAAGATACATTCATTAATAAGTGTATGATTAACAAAAAGACGATTTTGCCAAAAATAATACCTTTAACCGTAGAACCTTTAACCGTAGAACCTTTAATCGTAGAACCTTTAACCACAGAACCTTTAATCGTAGAACCTTTAATCGTAGAACCTTTAATCGTAGAACCTTTAACCGTAGAACCTTTAACCGTAGAACCTTTAACCGTAGAACCTTTAACCGTAGAACCTTTAACTACAGAACCTTTAGAGATTTTGCTGGAGGTTAATAATGACATCGAAAAGGCAAATATTAATTTATCTCCTCCGGATAAATATAAAAAAATATATACGGAAGCTAAATCAAAAGCAGACAAATTAAGACAAGAAGCAATAACTGCTTTGCAAGAAGCAGAAAAAATAAGATTAGAATATTCGTTTTACGAATCTGATAATTCTGAATAATATTATAATAATTTTAATTCTTTTATTTGAATTAAAATATATCTTTAAAAATATTTTATCACTTAATTAATATAATGGTTTTTATGAATTTAAAAAGTGGATCTAAGACTTTACAAATTTTATATGGGCTCGGTTTAGTTGCCGTAATATATTTTGTATATTTATATTCTACCAAAAAAGGAAATATGTCGGACGGACTTGCCAACCAAAATAAAAGAATTGCAAGACCCGGCAATATATCCAATAACTCTAACGCAAGTTCTATAGAGTCTTCTGGAGACGGAGAATACGTAGGTTCAAACCAAAACGATTTACTGGATTCGAACGAGCGAGTAAGTTCTCAACAATCTAGTTACAATTCACCAAGCTGTACTAAAGGGAAAATTAACGATCCATCCGAATTATTGCCCAAAGACTCCAATAGCCAATGGGCTAAACTAAACCCGTCCGGCGGAGTTGATTTCAACAAAGTTAATTTATTAAAGGCTGGGTATAATATAGGGATTGATACTGTAGGCAGCACTATGAGAAACGCCAATCTTCAGACTAGATCCGAACCTCCAAACCCTACTGCTGTAGTCAGTCCTTGGATGAACACGTCAATCGAACCAAATATGTTGCACGCGCCACTTGAAATCGGATGTGGTCCCAAACTATGTAGCAATTAATTTATTTTATTTTATTTTATTTTAATTGTATGGTATCATTTGTCAAATTATTAATATTCAATTAATATAATGAATATTAATCTGATTGGTTATTGTTTTATTGGGTTATTAATAATAATATGTATTAAGATATATAAAGATTCGGAATCTTTGCACCTAACATGCGTTATATCTGATGTGGATGGTAGAAAATACTGCGTAAGAGATAGAAAGCATATTGCTTTAGCCGCGGATAGACTTGCAAATGTCAACGTTAAAATGAATAAACTAGTTAAGCATTGTAACTCCAAATACCCTTCTAAGGAAAATGTAAAAAGAATGTATAATGGGTATAATCCAAAAAAAATACACGAGACTCTTCCTACAAGCGAATATACCGCTTATAGTCAAAACAAAGGAGAGAAAATCGCATTTTGTCTGAATAAAGAAAAAACATCTGATAATTTGATTGACCCAAATACATTAACATTTGTAGCAATTCACGAATTAGCTCATATAGCAACAAAAGGGTATGGTCATACAGACGAGTTTTGGGAGAATTGTAAGTTTTTGCTCGGAGAAGCAGGGGATATCGGCATTTACGAGCAAACCGATTATAGCAAAAATCCAGTAAGATATTGTGGAACAGATGTGTCGGACAATCCTTATTTTGACAAATAGATTTATTACTTTTATTTAAAATACACGATTTGGTTTATACGAATTATTAATATTATAGTAATACAATAATATTAATATAATATCAATATAATATTAATATTTTACCATTCTATATAAATGGCGTTTGTTCGTGGTGTATATGAAATACATTATATGAGCGAAAAAAAAGTGGAAAAAATATATGTGTTTGGCGAGGACGGGGTAGATACGGATACATTTAAATATATGCCGCAAATGATATATCCAGACGATACAGTAGAAATATTGAAATGGAAGATACAGAACTACTGCAATATTTTACCAAAAAGTAAAGAAACAGAAATATATTTATATGGAAAGAATGAAGTAGACATTGATATTTATGGAATATACAATAAACTAACGCTAGGTGGTAAATCTAAATTAACCAAACGAATTCTTTCATATTTTTTATTAAATAACAGCGTTTCTCGAGAAGAAGTTAGTAAATTAGATGATAAAGAATACTCTGTAACTGATATCGCTACACTACTTCCTGGCAAAAAAATGGGAGAATTGTTTTCAATAGGTCAGCGTATAGATGTGTCTAATAAAAACCAATATTTAATAGACCCTTTTGATTTGATTGACCTTGAATTAATATTTAAGAGCACCAAAGACATTATACACCTGAATAATAATTTAATAATGAACGAAGTCTCTCTCGTAAATGGGCGGACTGTGATATATATGTGTTTTCGAGAAGATGTATTAAAATTTAAGATTAAGGATAAAATAGATATTGGACATGTAACAAAAACATATTTCTACACTCCTCGTTCTACTGCATCGCGTGTAGATGACGTAGTTATTGCCGCAAATAACGAAATTATAGGCGGTTTTTACGAATCTTATAGAGAGGGTAAATTTAAGAATAAAAAAACTAATACAGTAGAACCACCTACATTTAATTTTATAAATTTTACCATATTCCAATCTATTGTGAAATTGGTTCCATTGGATACAATTTTTAGACTTATACACGCCTCAAAAAAGTATCCGGTAATAAAATTCAATACTTCAAAAAAAACAGAAAATCTCTATAGATTGTACGCTGATAAAATATCAACTACTGGTAAAAGACTACCATATTCTGAAAGTGCGGGTCTGGTTAAAAAATTAACAGGTGACAAAAATAAAAACGAAAATGTAAGTGTGTATATTTCATCCGAAATTAAAAAAGTTGGTGCCGACGTAGTATGTAAGTTTGATTTAAATGGGTCTATTACAGTTGATGCAAAATTCTCTCGGTCGATAATTTTAGAAAATGCTAATGCAATAATCTCAGAGTTAATTAATCCAGTATTTGACTTTATACGGGTTTTTTTGGAAAAAAATGGATATGAGATGAAGTTATTCAAAGGTATAGAAGACGACAGCATCGAAATAAATCATATGACTTGCGTTTATACCTTCAAAACTGATAAACAAGTTCGTATAAAAACCCTCCCAAGACAATTAGATGTTGCGTTCGCGACTACAGTCGCAATCAATGATAATTTATTAATAACTAGATTCAAAAGAATTTCAAACTATACAACGCCTGAGAGCGATATAAAAGCATTTATAAATGATATCTTCGACGAAGACAAGCCTGACGCAGATATAATCAATAAACTAGTAGAACGTTTCGGATTTAGTGTAGAGATATGCACCTTGGAGCTGTCTGAGTTTAAAAGGAATATGGAGACAATTTCGGCAAAGTCAAGTGACATCGGGTTTTATAAAAATAATCCTGGGTTTTTAACAAATATAACTAAGGGTGTTGGAGACAATAATATAGATGTGACTTTTGAAAATGTAAATAATAAAACCTATTTGAATACATTGCCTATATATGTCAATGCGATAAATGTCTATACAAATGCAAATACTAACGCCCCGCGCACAAAAGAACCTATAATCGTAGAAAAACCTATAATCGTAGAAAAACCTATAATCGTAGAAAAACCTATAATCGTAGAAAAACCTATAATCGTAGAAAAACCTATAATCGTAGAAAAACCTAGAGTCGCTAATGAATTGGACGATTTGATGAATGAATTGGAGTCGGATTTGTCGGGCGGTTCTGGAAAAATTAAAACCCCAAAAATATTACCAGAATACGATCATAATATTAAACTGGGATATCCAAATATTCTTCAGACTAGAATGGAAAAATTCGATCCGTCTATAAAAAATAAAGAGTATTCTTCAAAGTGCCAATGGCATGATAGAAGAATACCCGTCGTAATAGACCAAGAACAAAAAGACGCCATAGATAAGAAGGATTCAGCACTTCCAGTCAACGAAAAATCATACAGAGGTATTTTGCAATACAATTCAGACCCTGCCTCAAAAAAAAAATTGTATTACATATGTCCAAGATACTGGGATATTGCAAACCAGCGTAGTTTAACTGAAACAGAAGCAAAATCTGGAAATTACGGAAACATTGTTTCAGAAGAAGACATAGAGGGAAGAGCAAGAATGAGAAAGGGGGATAATATATTAGAATTAAATGGAAAGTATCACAAGAATGGAAAGAAAGGTGATATATCTTATACTCATTTAATCCCAGGGTTTTTGAAATCAAACGAAGAGGGCGTGTGTTTGCCGTGCTGTTTTAAAGGGCAAACAAAAAATACAATAGAAATGAAAAAGAAATGTGCTCCACCAGAAACTGAATTAACTACGGAAATATCTGACCCTAAAACAAAAATAAACACAGCGCATATTATCGGAGCAGATAGATATCCAATACAACCAAATCAGCGTGGATTTTTGCCAGAACCGATACAAAATTTACTTCTCCCGAATGAAAAACAATGCAATAGCGTATTTAATGAGATGTCTAATCAAACTTGCTTAGTGAGATTCGGAGTCGAACGTAGCACAACGCAGTCGTTTATTGCTTGTATCGCAGACATTTACGCATTTATATATACGTCGGGAGTTGAAACTAAAAAAGTACCAACTATAATCCAGTTTAAAAAACTCATTTCGAATGCTGTGAGCAAAGAACGGTTTAAAACTCTACAAAATGGGAATTTAATAAATATATTCGCACCAAAAGAAGATGTCGGAAGAAAACCTTTGAAATTCGAAGAAAAGGTGGCTATCTCTTTCAAAAATTTCCTAGACTTTTTAAAAGACGATGATATTGTTATTGATTATAAATATTTATGGGAAGCTATATGTAATCCTAACCCAGCATTATTCGAATTAGGATTGAATATGATTATACTGGAATCAAACAACAATAAAGTTAGCGTACAGTGTCCTACAAATTATTACGCACCCAGTTTATTTGACCCGTCAAGAGGCACTATCGTGATATCTATGCATAAAAGTTCTGACGGAAAATACATTGTATTTGAACCTATATATAAATTATATAAAAATAAATTATCTGTCGTATTTGGACTTGGGTTTGGTCAGGATATAGACAAACCATTATTATCAATTGTTGCTGCTCTCAAAGATAAATGTCTGCCTGTCCCCGAACCAAACATAGAGAATGCCCCATATACTTTTGTGCGGAACATCATTCTTCATAAATTATCGTATGAATTAGACTTGATTTTATATAAAATACTACGTCAGATAATGAATAACGATGGTCAGATTATCGGAGTTATTGCAGAAAATATAGAGAATTCAAAAAGCGTAAGTGGGTTTGTGCCGTGTGCCCCATCTGCATACAATCCGTCCGTAAAAGTTATAATGTCAAATGACCATAAATTGCTTTCTCAATGGACTATGTCCTATAAAGATACGCGTCGTTTTTTAAATGATATTTATATAAAATCGGTCGAAAAAATACCGTGTAAGCCTTATAAAGAAGTTGTAAAAGATAAGAAACGCATTGG
>Ga0315290_10001751_pt1 | contig 15018 bp, 17 predicted proteins | sample YL17G12_0_MG_FD_203627 | JGI IMG/M metagenome (GOLD analysis project Ga0315290, IMG submission 203627) | Sediment microbial communities from Yellowstone Lake, YNP, Wyoming, USA - YL17G12_0 | ecosystem: Environmental > Aquatic > Freshwater > Lake > Sediment | place: USA: Wyoming | collected... | reverse complement strand
GTTCGCCATGTTTACAATATACTCTGAACCAACATGTTTTTCAACACTCAGCTAAAGCTGTTCGAGAAACCCGGCTTATCCACCGCCGTTGAAACGGCAAGGCTTGCGGCGAGTTCCAATCGGTCACGGATGCGGTACGGAGTTCATCCTGAGGGCAAGTGCCCTAAACCTCTTTTTCCAGCAATTCCTGGATGATTTTCGCCGAGTCGCGCACCAGGCAGGGACAGATTTCTTCGAACACCCCCGCCTGTTGCGCGCGTTCGCGGTCTGCGGGGTTGAGGATCTCGAAACCAAGCAATGCGCGGCAATCGAGAGCCCCATGCAGGCTCTCGAAACGGCTCATGAATTCCTGGATAAGCGCATACGTCGCATCCCTGCCCCCGGGAGAGGTGTATCCGAATTTCAGCCCCAGCGCCATCAGGCCGCCGGTGACCGCGCCGCAGATTCTACCAGTGCGCGCCATGCCGCCGCCGAAGGGTGCGGCAAGTTTTAACGCTGTTTCATCAGGCAGTCCGAACTCGGACGCAAAAGCCGTCAGCACGGCCTGGCTTCAGGCAAAGCCTTGCGAGAAACGAGAGGCGGCAATTTCAGAGGCGTCAGGCATCAACAAATCCTTTCGAGACCAGAACCGATCAGGTTTTCATACAAACCAAGGTCGGGCTGGAATACCTTTACCAAATTCCAGGGAGTAACCGGGATCGAACCCGGCCGGCATATTCCCTATACCCATCCAATTCGCTTTGCAGTGTACGATCTTCCAGGGTGGTGCGCAGGAACAGGTTTGCGACCAGCAGCGCCATGGGAAGACATGCCCACAGTGAGCCGAGCGCAAAAGGCATTGCCAGGTACGAGAAAAGAAGACTCGCATATCCAGGGTGGCGGACATAGCGGTAGGGCCCGCCGGTCTGAACAGTGTGACCGCGGTCCTTCTGGATGCGGACGATAGTGGAGAAGAACTTGTTCGAGACCATCGCCCAGGTGAAGAGAGGATAACTCAACCCGAGCAGGACGAAACCAATGATCTGGATACCGAGAGGGAGCGCCCCTGCCCAGCTGAACCGTTCGTCCAGCCCGGCAATGGCCAGGATGGCGAATCCGCCCAATCCGGTGATGAGGCCGATGACCTTATCCCATCTTTTAGCCCCCTCTCCGATCTGAGACCGCTCTTCCACCAATTCCTTGTGCCTGCCCAGCAAGATATACGCGTTACAGGCCAGCATCATTAAATACAGACCGAGGTAGAACCAGGCGTTCCACCAGTCCCATCTCCATACGCTGATGAACAAGGCCGCAGCCTGTAAGAGAACCAGGAACCCTATTTGTGCCAGTCGATTGCGGATGGCGGGTGTCATTGGCTAGCCTCGATCATGATCCCTGTTGAGAGTCACCTGTACAGGGTTCTAATGGTAGATTTTCTCCCATGGATCTCGTAATATATTCCCCAGGATCTTATCCACTTCGCCCTGTGCCGGGAGCACATCCCCATCAGGTTCCACATACAGCCAGACCTTGCCAGCGCCCTTTGGGACTTCGTCCTCTATTGTCTCGTGGGCCACCGGGTTTTCAGCTGAGTATGGGACGGGCAGGTCCCAACGCAGGGTGAGACCCAGGCTGGCGGCTTTATCGCGCAAGCCGTGCAGGGCTTCATGAAGCGATGCCTCGGAAGCCCCTATTGACAGGCTCTTGACATTCAGGCTTGCCAGCTTTTCAAGGATCTCACCCCCCTGGAGGACATTCTTCGGAGTTACCGTCAGGTGGACAGTGGTGAACAGGTCTTCCGGCATGACCGTTCCCAACGCCTTCCAGGAGGCCGGGTTTTCCGGGTCGAGAATGAACAACAGATGGTCGAGACCCGTTTGTAATAAGCTCTTCAGGTAAGCCGGATCGGCAAGTTTGATCCCATCCGAAAGCAATCCTGTCACCTGACCGACCTTCTCGGCATGGGCGATGAGCGACGGCAGGTCTTCCCGCAGGGTGGGCTCGCCGCCGGTGAAGGTGATGTGCGGAATGCCAAATGCCCAGGCCTTGGTCATGATGGACTGCCATTCCGCGGTCGTCAGTTCGCGGTCTACCCGCTTGGTTGGGGCCAGGGAGGCATCCGCGCCGGAGGGCAGGCGGTAGGTGAGGGCGCAATCGAGGCGCAGGGGAGCGGTGAGATCCTGGGAGTGTGGCGCCACCCGTTCGAAATCGAGGAAAGTAGCCGGGTCGAGGTCGGGGGTGTGGATCAGGGTCTGGATGCGGTCGCGGAATTCCAGGTAATCCTTGTTCGCTTCCGCCTGGCTGATTCGGTAGCGCTTGGCAACATGCCTGGCAGTCTCCTCGGGGGAGGTGCCTTTCATCATGTGAAAGGCGAATTCCGCGGCGGTAGGGTTCAGGTGCAGCACGGTGGCGGCGTTGACGATCAAAATCCCGGAACCATCCTTCATCAGGCGCAGGTGCAGCCGGTAGGCAAGGTCTTCCGGTCCTGATTGGAAGGTGTGCGCCTCAGCAGGCAGAGGCTGATGGCGGGCGGGTTTTTCTGCCAGGATCCATAGAACCAGAAGACCCGCCAGGAGCAGGAGCGCCTGGATCAAGATGCTGTTTTTATGCAGGAAGCCGCGCTGCCCCAAAAAATAAAAGATTGCAGCATCCAGTACGAACACAACCCCGATGAGGCGTACAAACCAGCCTTTCACACTGTAAACGCCTACCTTGAGCCTGCCGGCGATCAGTAGGAACAGGCCCAGAAGGGGCACGAGGATCAAAAAAATAATCCTAGAGATAAGATCCAGATAATGCAACACGGTCGCGTACATCGCAGCCTCCTTTATTCACTCTTTTTCACTCACGGATGAAGTGCGGGATGGTGAATGGAATTTCAAACGAAAACTCGATGAAACCAGCGTAGGCGCCTTCCTTGTACCAGGGGGACTGATAGATCAGTTTCTTGACACCGTTCTTTTCGATGGTATAGATGTTGGTCTTGCGGTCATCCAGAAGGCGTTCAAGCTTGCCGCGCGCCGGGTCGGGGTGACAATCGTACAGGCTCTTGCCGATCAACGCCAGCCCGCCGTCTTTGGCAAAGGTTCTGGCAGCCATGGCGTTCATTTCGATGATGATGCCCTCTTTGTCACAAACAGTGACTGCGGCAGGGAATTCATTGATCCAGGCGTTTTCCATGCTCATACCCTATTCGCGAATGAAATGCGGAATTTCATCCGCCACCTGAAAAGAGATCTCAACAAGCCCGGCATAGACTCCGTCCTCATACCAGGGCGACTGGAAGAAGAAGCGTTTCTCGCCGTGTTCGGTGTTGAAGTATGCATTTGGGATCTGCCGGGCGAGCATTTTCTCCAATTTTCCCTTTGAAGGTTGCGGGTGGCAGGCAAGCACGTTCTTGCCCAGCAAGCTGCGCCCTCCATCCGCCTCAAAAAGCAGCTCGGCCTGCGAGTTCATTTCCAGGATGACACCGCCTGGATCGCAGACCATGATCTCCGCAGGATGCTCCCGCACCCAATTTCCTTGGCTCATGCCATCCTCTCCGCCGCGATCGGCTTCTCAAATTGCAGCGGGCATCCGCCACCGCATTCTGCCAGCAGGGCACATCCGGTGCATTTTTCCGGCAAGCCCTGGCGTTCACGCAACCTGACCGCAAGATCGTGGTTCCAGATCGAATCCCAGCTGTTGGTCAGCAGGTTGCCAAGGGGATGGTAATACGACTGGCAGGGCAGCACGCCGCCATCCGGCTCGACGCACATGTTATAGAGCGCTGCGGTGCAGCCCTTCACACCCAGGTCAAGCCCCATCGGGTCGAAGCCGCAGTATTGAGTGGGTGTATACCAGATGAGGCGCTGCCCGCGCGCGGCTGTCTTCTGCCGGGCAACCTCCAGCAGCGGCGCCAGTTCGGACTCAGCCAGACCCGTACCCACCTGCGCACCGCGACCGGAGTAGATCAATGCATTGAGCCCCACCGTGGGGACACCGGTATCGGCCAGGAAATCCAGCGTGGCAGGGATGGTATGGGCATTCGTTTGCAGCATGGTCGTATTCGTCATCACATAGAGAGGGCTGGCGAGGGCATTCTGCAGACCCTTGACCGTTTGGGCGAATGCGCCTTTGGCGCCAACCATCCGGTCATGAATATCGGCGTCGTGCGACTCGACCGTGATCTGCACATGGTCCAGCCCGGCAGCAACCAGTTCCTCGATATATCGCTCGTCTGAAAGGCGGCGGGCATTGGTGTTCAAACCGGTGATCTGCCCGTTCTTCTCTGCATGGGCCACCAGTTCGGGTAGGTCAGCGAACAAGGTCGGCTCGCCGCCGGTGAAAATGATGTGCGGGATGCCCAGCTCCCATGCAATGTCCAAAATGCGCTTCCACTCGCGGGTGGTGAGTTCGCCTGCACCTAGCCCGACCGAAGGAGAAGGATGTTGAACGTTATAACAGTGGGCGCAGTCGTTGTTGCAGCGGTAAGTGAGCGCCAGGTCCAGGCGGTAAGGTGCGCTTGGACGGGAGGAGAACGGCATGACCGTTTCGAGCCCCAGCTCGTGCAGCGGGCAGGCGCCATCCGGGCGGATCAGTTCTTCAAGTTGGCCGCGGATCGTCTCCAGGTCGGCAAGGGCACGCGCGGGTTTCACATGGTATTTCTTGCGCAACAGCTGTACAGCATCCTGCCGGGAGGTCTCCTGCAGGGTGAAATACGCCATCAACGCCGCAGTCGGGTTCAGGTGCAGGATGCGGCTGGCGTTGACGATCAGGGTTCCGTAGCCATCGGGATCGAGGCGCAGGTGGATGCGGCTCTTTTCGTCGTGGTTTTCACGACGAAAGTGGTAAAGACCAGGTCGAGGATCCTCTGTCGCTTTTCTTTGATTAAACAGTCTCTTCAGCATTCAACACCTGTAAAATGATCAACGCACCTCATCAGACATGATTGAACTAGCGTCCGCCACCGGCGCAGGCACAGGCGCAACCGGCACAGGCGCAGGCACAGGCGCACGAACGCCCGCCGCCGCCCCCCGAGCTGCCGCTGTACTTGGTGACCGGGGCGGGGTTGGTCTTGTTTGTTACACCGGATGTGAATGCCTTCAGGTCACCGAGCACCTTGCTGGAGAAACCCTGAACGCCGGTGACCACCGAGGCCGCGAATGCCGAACCCGGTATGCTCACAGGCGATCTGCTGCCCGAGGAGGGGATGGAAGGTCCGGATCCAGCGGAGACAGGGTGGTAACCGGGGTCATAATGGCTCCACCACATGGGTAGGAAAATCGGCCCGGTGAACACACGGCGGGTGCGCTCGTCGTAATTCTTATCTAACATGGTCCATTCGAGCGATTCATCGTACATCTGGCTCTTGACCTCGGGGGTGCCGGCTGCTTCGATCTGCTGCCAGGCGCGCTCCATGATGCTCTGGTAATAGGCAATCGTTTCCTTGCGGCTGAAGCCTTTCATTTTATCGGAGAGGCTGTTGACCATCTTGACGGTCATCTCCTGAAGTTTCTTGCGCCGTACCGCCAGGTCGGCCTCCGAGAAAGCCTGCAGGAAATCGGTCTCGTAATCGCGCAGGTCGGCGGGCAGGGGACTGGCCGGTTGAAGCTTGAGCGGATCGCGGGTGAGCACCGTGGCGGCGTTCTTCTTGACCACCCCGAACAGGATCATGGTCATGATCTTGTCGAGCGGTTGTTCCATCAAAATACCGGATTCGACCGCCGTCAGGCCGCGCTTGATGCCGTGTCCTTCGATCTGGATCTTGGGAGGCAGGTATTGGAGCTTGCGCTTGTTGGCATTGATCACGCCCAGGATCGGCGCGCCGGCAAACATCAAAATGAAGAATCCAAAACAGCAGAAACCGCCCAGGTTGCTCAACAGGCCGCTGAGCAAGCCGCTGATGTCGAAGGGTGGCGGGGTGTAGATCGCATCCGCGGGAACATACTGCACGGGGAAGGAGGCGCCGAACTTGTACTGGGTGGAACCGCTTGCAGTGGAACACTGCCAGGTGTAGGTGATGCGGTTCTGATCATCATAACCAGCAACAGGTTCATTTGCGCATGGCCAACCGCCCTGCGTGTCGTGGTAGCGCGGTTCCTGCGGCTGCACGCCGGGCGGCAGGTGGAACACGACCATCAGGTCGGTATCGCCGTAGGCGGTGGTGAAGTAAGCCGGCGCGAAAACGCCGCTGGCATACGCATTTGGATCGCTGGTATCTTTTTGAAGCACCTGCGTTATTTGCCCCACAAAGACATGCACGCTGCCTGTCTGCCCGGGCTGGATGGCATAGGCGCCCATGTCCACCGAGAATCCGTAAGGGCCATCGCCCTGGAAATCGGAAGAGGGGCTGATCGATTGTCCGCCCACATCAGCAGTGATTGTGCCGAAGTTGAAGTTTCCATTGGGCATGCCCACATCCACGAAGTCGATCACATGGCCGCCCGGGTCATTGGCGAAGGTGAAAACATAATCCAGCGCCATTGTTCCGTCGCTGTTCCAGTACACATGAACGATTTCCTGGGCCAGGTTAAATGTGTAGGATTGCGCAGCCACGCTGGAGACATTCGTGAACAGTAGGACGATCAACACGAAGGAAGCAAGCAGGCGGAGTTTCTTCATCACGACCTCCTATCTTTTATCCATAGCTGGAATTTTATAAGAGCAATATTACCACTTGGGTTCTTCGGTCAATTGATAAACGGTATTGCAATACGGGCAGTTGACCATTGGTGCCCCGTTGACCAGTTTGATGTTGTCGGCGGTCAATGAGCCTCCGCAGGAGCGGCATTTCACCTGTTCGATCTTGGTCTCTCCGGGCAGGTCCACCTTGAGGGTGATATTTTGGGCGGTTTCCTGTTTGGTCTTGCGGGCGGCAATGACGACCAGAGCAATCCCGGCTACCAGGGCTATGACACCAATCACGATTCCCCCACTCCCGATGCCGGTCACTCCCTGGGCTCCACCTGCAGCCCCGAGGAGGATAAAACCTCCAACGCAGATGCCGGCAGCAGCCAGGAGAAGCAGGATCACCGCTCCGATATACAACCAGGTTGTCGATTTCATTCAGGCCTCCGTAATATCAATGAAATATACGTTTGTTCGCGGTAAGTGTAGCATGTAAATTTGTTTCGGACAATTTATTTCTGCAGGGTTTTTTACCTGTTCTTATTCCCAGGTTTTACGGGAGGGCGCAGACCGTGCACCTGTTCCACCGGCAGCACCATTAATAGTCCTCTATCTGGTTGGTCCAGATCGCCAACAACTCGCTCGGTGGCGGCAATGACCGCCTGCACTATCTTTTCATCTTCTACCATTGAGAAGATGGTCCGGCTAAGGCTTTCGATCCTGGGTAGGAAATCCTCCAGGGACGGCATGAGTGGAAGATCGTCGCTTAGAGTATCTGACTGGTGCAGGCGCCCGAGACCAGTACTGAAAAGAACTGTCGCTCCACTCACACCGGCTTCCTTCCAGGCATTCAGCAATTCGCGCAATTTTTCCGGGTCATGTAAAACGAACAAGATCAGACTCATAGGTCACTCTCTTTCTGTGCGGTTTGCGAAGAATCCTTTATTTTAAAATGGGAAAAGACGATTCGTAACAGTGGAGGCGTGACCAGGGTACTGAGCAATACTACCACTACGATGGCAGACAGGGTGCTGCCCGTCGTGAGACCGGTTTTAATCCCCATGGAGGCAATGATCAGGGTTACTTCGCCGCGTGCCAGCATGCCGGTACCCAATTGGAAAGCCTCTCCGCTCGGAAGGCCTGCCAGGCGTGCCCCAGCAGCCGCTCCAAACAGTTTGCCCGCTATCGCTGCCAGTGTTACCACCAGGATCAACCAGATGGCATTGATCTGCAGGGTCTGCAGGTTAACTGTGAGACCAATGTTGATAAAGAAAATCGGGACAAACAGTCCATACGCCAACGCAGAGATACCGGGTTCAATTAGACTCTTCTCAGGTGTGCGCGCAAACATCAATCCCGCCAGGAAAGCACCGATCATGGCCGCCATATTACCAGCCACTTCCGCCGCAATACCGTAAGCCAGCAAGGTGATGATCGCCAGTGCCACCATCCCCTGGCTGATGTGCAGCCTGGATACCATGCGCACCAGCCGCGGCAAAACCCACAGGCCGAATGCCGTGGCTATGATGAGGAACAAGGCCATACGCGCCGCCAGCCAGACCAGCCCCCACAACCCTCCAGCTCCAGTGGTTACTGCCAGGAAGATCGCGAAAGCGAAAATGCAGAGGATATCATCCATCACGGCAGCACCCAGCAGGCTCAGCCCCACCCGGCTGCGTAAAAAACCCATTTCCATCAGAGTACGGGCTGAAATGCTGACACTGGTGGCTCCAAGTGCCAGGCCCAGCAGGAGGGCTGTAGCGTTGCTCATTCCGAAAAGCCGCCCCGCACCCCATCCCAGACCGATGGATAACAGCAATCCGCCGACGCTGGAAAACAGGGAAACCTTGCGATTGCTGGATAACTCCCCCAAATGCAGTTCCAGCCCGGCGATGAACATCAGCAACAACACACCCAGCTCGCTCAATTCAGAGATGGTGGCCCCCAGAGCCTCATTCTTTATGAAAGGAAGGTGGAGAATGTCGATCAACGATGGGCCGAGCAGAACTCCGACGAGCAGCTCTCCCAGGACCGAGGGCTGATGCAGGCGTGTGCTGAGGTAGCCAGCTGCTTTGGCAGCCACCAGGATAATGACCAGTTCGAAGGCGAGTTGAAGGAAAGAGCTCATGGCTGCACCTGACAGGCAGTTTACCATAAATCATTTCCATCGCTCCCAACCGAAAGCGTTTGGCAAGGAATGTGAAGATGCCTATGCTCGAAATGCTGTTTAACCTATAACCACAAAACCAGCCAATTTTGCCTGGCGATAATATTAATTTCTTTCCGCCAGATAACAAGCTTACGCCAGTTTTATGGGTCGACTATAGTCTCACAATTTGTGAAAGTATCAGTCCCGGCTCCCCCATAGCAGATATCCGTCCCTGCGCCCCCATTGATCGTGTCATCCCCATCACCTCCCAGGATGATGTCGTTGCCTCCCTGTCCGCGCAGGTCATCATTTCCCGCGCCGCCCAGGATGCAATCTGCGCCATTTCCGCCTGCGATCCTGGTTCCCCCTGTGTCATTGCCAGCAGTGCCCAGAAATAGGTCATTACCTCCCGTTCCGGTGCAAATTCCTGTTCCGGTACATGACACGATGTTGGTCAAATTCATGGTGCATTGCGGCGGCTTGAGCTGGTCAGCCGTTCTTGCTCCAAGGTTCAGATCATCTGCGCGCGTAGCCGGCACAATGTTGGCAGCCGCAGCCGCAGAGAGGATGCTGACCAGCACCAGTACTATAAGAACAAGAACGGCAAGCCGGGATATAAGCCTTATGTTCATCCAGCTGTTTCCTTGGAACGTGGTCGCCTCTTTACAAGTTTTTGGCTGGCCGCATTTCCGCTCTTCTCCAGGAGCAAGGTTACCTCATTGGCTGGTGCCGGGCGACCGAGCAGATAACCCTGAGCCAGGGTGCATAGGTGGGAACGCAGGAATTCCAACTGTTCTTCCGTTTCAACACCTTCTGCAACCACCTTCATGCCCAGGTTTCTACCTTCGGTGATCATGTCGCCTATGATATAGGCGTCTCCCGCATTACTGATTTTTTCTATGACAAGCCGATCAATTTTAAAGCTGTTGATCGGGAATTTCTCTAAAGCTGAAAGTGAAGATCGACTGGAAATATTATCTACCGAAAGTTGTAAGCCCAGGTCTGTCAATTTCTTTAAACCGGGTAGAACAGTAGATAAGTTGTTTATGATATTGGCTTCGGAAATCTCTATTTGAATTGTTCTGGGATCCACCCCTGTTTTTCCCAGGACTTCGGAGATGCGTTCTGCCGGATCCCTTTCCAACTGATACTCCGAAAGATTAATTGCCAGGGATATGCGCATTCCAGCTCTTTGCCATCTCTTAAACTGGGTGAACGCCACCAGTAACATCCAGTCACCGATATTTTCAATTAATCCGGTTCTTTCAGCTATGGAAATGAATTCTGCCGCAGAAATCAGTCCGCGTTCGGGATGTTGCCAGCGCAAGAGAGCCTCGACGGTGGTTATTCTGTCATCTGCGAGTGACACGATTGGCTGGTAATAAACCTGAAACTCGCCTCGCTCGATCCCTTGTTTCAAGCTATGTTCCAATTCCTGCATTGACATTACTTCTTGCAGGCTGCCGCCAGTTTCGTCCAATATAAAACGATATGTAATCCGATCCCCCTGTACAAGATAATGGTGTGTCAAGCCATGTGTCTCATGGAGAATCAAGGAGTTATGTCGTTCAGCCAGTTTTGCCAGGTCATCCATCGTGACCACATCTATTGCCGGCGATGACAACTCCAAAGTTCTGTCGTGTATATCCACCAACATCGCAGAATATTTCATTTGTAAGAGCGACTGCTGACTGCGCCGTGCCACAATAAAGATCATGGAAAGAAGCAATAATATTCCAAACAGGGAAAATCCCAGCCCGAATATTGCATACGTTCGCAAGTTCGAGATAATGAATTCTTTTCCAACAATGGCAAGCGTATTCTCCTCTGTTCGAAAGCCTGCGAGGATTCCTGTTTCCGACGGATTCAGGGGGTCGCCCAGCAGCGGATCCATCCTGGCAAGGTAGAAATGCACCTGATCAAATAGAAGGACCAGGTTGGGTTCGAACGTATCCTGTAATTCCCGCCCGGCAACCTTCCCAATAACTGTCACAGCAGGAGTGATCATAAGCGAATAGTAAGGAGACTGGAACTCGGTTTTCTGTTCCATGGCGGCAACGATCTGCTCAATCTGGCACAGGTTAAGAGTATTTTCGGTTGTAAAAGTATTCCCGCTAAAAGCCGTTTCTTGCTCTAGCGGGATCGTGCGCTGCCAGCCACTGTTGGTCTCAAGCACTTGAGCTATAAGTTGATGGGTACCGGTTAAATCTTGCAAGCCATCCCCTACGAGTGTGTAGCTGAATCGCAGGTTGAGAAAGCAAGTCAGTTTGGAAAAAACAGGCTCGCCGGAATTCAACTCATTCGAATCATAAACGCCGGGAGGTACAACAGCAGAATAGGAGAATGCGCCGGTTTGCTGGTAGCTGATGTCATTCGGTACGGTTCGCCAGAGCGGGCGGGTGTATGCAAAAAAACCCAGGACGAGAGAGGCAAAGGCCAGCAATCCCAATGCAAAGAACAGCCCCTCGATAATTCCACTCCAGCTTTTGGTTTCCCGTGCTCGGGTCTGGGCAGGGATTTCAGTCGCCGGAACGATTGCCCTGGATCTTTTCGCCCGGAGTGCTTTCATCAGCTCACTTGGGGCGAGGCTCTTTACCATCTCCTGAAAGCTTCGTTTTTTCATAATTTCAAACAACTCCAATCAGGATTTCTTGCTTCTCCTCATCCGGCGTCTGGAACGTCCCATCAATATCGCCGCCATCAGGATGCCTCCGGCTGCCCCGGCCATGAGCGCCATGTTTATCGGGAGGCGCAGCCATTGCACCACCTTGCCAGCCCTGGGAATATGGATCCACAATTTTCCGACCATTTCTTCCCGGGTTGGCTGAAACGAATCAGTCCAACTATTATTGTCCCCCTGAAGGATGAAATGGTCAAGGTTTTTCCCGATGATACGATGAAAGACAAATCTCTTCAACTCTGCACTGCGGTAGACCACAATATCCCCGACCTGGTAGTCCAACACCGGGTGAACAACCACCAGGTCCCCGAGATGAAAACCCGGCTCCATGCTATTGCCGGTCACAATCACATAAGCCGCCTGCCCCCCCAACTGAAGCGGTGCGAATATCATCCAGGCGGTAATGACAAATACGATTAGAAAGGCTGCCAAAACAGCCTGCCCCCATCGTTTGAAGGAACTCATGTGTTCTGGCCTTCTGCCCTGTAAGACAAACCTGTACCGGTTGCGCCGGGCTGTGTCGTCCAAAGGTAATCTGGAGCAGGTTCGTTCTTCAGGCGTGGTTGGGATCAGCATCGGATTGCAGGGTTGGGGTTGGCTTCGTCAGTCAGCGATCACAAGGCGTAAACTATCTGCCGTGGCCACAGTGGCGCCGGAAGTGGTGCAGGACACGTTCGTGCCACCCGTGACCGTGCAGGCGTACCAGGTGGAACCAGCAGATACCAGCTTGATCCTTACCGTGGAGCCATTCTTAATATCCGTGGTCGTTGAGAAGGTAACGGAGTCGATGTTTTTCGGGTTGTCTGCGTTCAGGTTGTAGTATATGCTCGTTGGCGAGACAGAGTAACCGTTGATAGTTCCACGGCCATCACCCGCCTTGCTCGCAAGAACGACATTGGCAGCCGCGTAGGCATAAGTGACGGTGGAAAATCCAATTACCGCGAGGGCGATAAAAAAAACCTTGAACGCGCGTGAGAGAAACAAATTAATTATTCCTGCCTGTTGCCATTCACCGCAATCATATCAGATTTGGCGCCATCCCTCGCTTGATATATAGACATTCCAGACCGCCGCCCTTTCCAACCGCAGCACCGGTGCTGAAGAATGACCGATCCTTCACCGGTAAGTCGTCTTTGGTTATTAGAAAAATAAGGGCATCACCCCTTTTACGCGGGTGCGCCCTTATACCACCTATAATGTTAGGCCACAGGCCGAAAGAATATTAGTCCGAAACCACAACTCGCAGGTCATCAGCTAAAAGAACCGTTGCACCGGGTGTGAGGCAAGTCACTGCCGTGCCAACATTTGTGCAGCTGTACCAGGTGCTGCCAGCAGCCACCAGTTTGATCGTGATCGTGCTGAGGGCAACTGGTGCTGAATCGAGGGTAAAGGTCACTGAGGTGATGGTGGTCGGGGGGCTGGCCAGGTTGTAGTGAATACCACTTACATCGTAGCCAGAGATGGCTGCGCTGCCATCGCCTGCTTTGCTTGTATCAACGGTGTTGGCAGCCGCGAAGGCGGTACCAACGCTCGCGAAAGCAAAAGCTGCGATGGCGATGATAAAAACTTTGATGGATCGTTTGATGAACATATTATTTTCCTTTCCTAATTAAGATAAGTATATCAACCTTATTATTATAAAAATATTATATCGGTTTATTGCGAAAACACCATCCTGGAAACGTCTTGAATGAATTACAATTTTGTTAGTATGTGTCCTTCCGGGTTGTCCCTTGCGATCCCACAGGTGGGGTACTTTTTTGAGGAATTGGGCTTATTCCACCATATCTGGTGGGGTAGTCAGATTTTCCGATGAATCGGGTCCATAAAATAAGATTAATATCAAATAAGCAAGCTATTATTAGAATGGCAGGTGTTTGGAAAACTCTCTGGTCAACTTGCCGACCTTGTTCGGAATCTCAGAAATAATTCAACCATCAGGAGTAGAATTGCCACATGCCAGCAAATATTGAGATCAAAGCCCGTGCCCGCAATTTCACCGATCTGGAACGCAGGGCGGAAGCGCTCAGCGACACTCCCGCCCAGGTGATCCCGCAGGAGGATACATTCTTTAACAATGTAAGAGGACGGTTGAAACTGCGCCAGCTGGCACCAGACCGGGGTCAGTTGGTGTACTACGAGCGCAAAGATGCCTCCGGTCCCAAGCGCTCCGATTATCTTCTGGTTGAGACCACGGATCCATCCGCCCTTAAGGCCGCTCTCACCGCCGCCCTGGGTGTGCGCGGGGTGATTCGCAAGAAGCGCACCCTTTACCTGGTTGGTCAGACCCGCATCCACCTGGACGAGGTGGAAGGGCTGGGGAATTTCATGGAGTTGGAAGTGGTGTTGCGCCCGGAGCAATCTGACACCGAAGGGCAGGCCATCGCCAGTGACCTGATGACATGCCTGGGAGTGCAGGAGCAAGACCTGATCGAAGGTGCTTACATGGACATCCTGGAAGGAAAATGACCACTGCAATCGCGCTGGTGCAGGCGCCTGGGCATGTCTACCCGGGTCACGAGGAAGCACCCTCCCGCTTTAAGCACCTGGGCGGATGGGAATCGAGACCCTATGCCGCCGATCTCCGCTTTCTGACTCCGAGCCCGGCGCCGTACGAGGCTGTGAAGGCGGTCCATACCGAGCGCATGCTGCAGGATTTCAATGCTGCCTGCCTTCGTGGACCCGGCATCACCGATTACGCCCCCACGTATGTCACGCCTGCCTCCTACGAATTGGCTTTCCTCGCTGCCGGCGCCACGCTCGACTGCACGCGGGAAGTGCTGGCAGGGCAGGCGCAGAATGCCTTTGCCATTGTCCGCCCGCCGGGTCACCACGCCGAGCCGGAGGCCGCCATGGGCTTCTGCCTGCTCAATAATATCGCCATCGCTGCCCGTCAGGCGCTGTCTAATGGCATCGGAAAAATTCTGATCGTGGATTTTGACGCCCATCACGGCAACGGCACTCAGGCCTGCTTTCTGGATGAGCCGCGGGTTTCATTCTTCTCCACCCAGCAGGAAAATATCTACCCTTTCCACAGCGGCTTCATGGAGGATGCCCCGCATGCGCTCGGGAGGATCGTCAACCTGCCGCTCCCCGCCCGCAGCGGGGATGCAGCCTTCGGGCGCCTCTCCGGGCAGGTGTTGACCCCACTGGTGGAACGATTCGAACCGGAAATGATCTTCGTGTCCGCCGGCTTTGACAGTCACTGGAACGATCCGCTGGCAGAATTGGGGCTTTCATCGGCTGGATATTTCGCCTATGCAAGGGCCTTGGCAGCATTGGCGCAAAAGCACTGCAGTGGAAAGATCGTCTTCGTGCTGGAGGGCGGCTATAACCCGGACAATATCGCAACCGGCGTGGATGCCGTCCTGGCGGCATTGACCGGCAGGCAGTTCATCCCGATGGACCCCAGCCCCTATCCGGAACTGGAGGTCACCAGCCGACTGGACAAAGTGTGCGCCCGGCATGGATTCAGCTGAAACTCCCCACAGCTAAAGCTGGGGGGTTCTTGGAGAAACATGCTCAGGTTCAGCTTCGTTCCAGGAGTTTTCCTCGCACCACGAACGATCGAGCAACAGCCTCACGGCTCCGGTCTCCCGAT
>Ga0315290_10001745_pt1 | contig 15035 bp, 24 predicted proteins | sample YL17G12_0_MG_FD_203627 | JGI IMG/M metagenome (GOLD analysis project Ga0315290, IMG submission 203627) | Sediment microbial communities from Yellowstone Lake, YNP, Wyoming, USA - YL17G12_0 | ecosystem: Environmental > Aquatic > Freshwater > Lake > Sediment | place: USA: Wyoming | collected... | reverse complement strand
CGACTGGACGGTGGACTTGAAGCCCCTGTTCGTCCAGCCCAGGGACGATGACTTCGAGAAGCTCACCTGGAACGCCACAGTGCGGTCTTCGGACGGTTCCATCCTCGGGGTGGTGGGTCCGACCTACAAGCCACTTCAGAACGTCGATGCCTTCTCTTTCTTCGACCCCTTCCTGGAGTCGGGGGTGGCCACGCTGGAGACGGCTGGTTCTCTCAAGGCTGGGAAGCGGGTCTGGGTGCTCGCCAAGGTGGCTGGGGATCCGGTCGAGATCGTCCCAGGTGATGCGGTGGAGCGGTTCATCGTCCTCAGCAACGGCCACGATGGGACTCTGGCAGTTCGTGTCGGATTCACACCGATCCGTGTGGTTTGCAGCAACACAATGGGCATGGCCCACACCGACAAGGCCAGCAAGCTTCTCCGGGTTCGTCACACGAGCAACACGGTCAACACCCTGGAAGTCATCCGGGACACCATGAAGGTGCTCGATCAGGAATTCCTGGCCACCACGGAGCAGTTCAAGCTCCTGGCCAAGCGTCAGGTCAAGGCTGCGGACCTCAAGGAGTACGTCCGCCTCGTGTTCAAGCCCCAGATGGTCCAGCTTGTCGAGAGCATGGACATCAAGGCCGACGATGCGGATGGTCGGGCCGACAAGCTCTTCAACAGGATCCTACCCCTGTTCGAGAAAGGCCGTGGCAACGACCTCCCCGGTGTGGCCGGGACTCTTTGGGGGGCGTACAACAGCATTTCTGAGTACGTTTCGTGGGAGCGTGGTCGGAACGTGGACAACCGCCTCGACTCTCTCTGGTTCGGGGACTCGGCCAACGTCAACCAGCGTGCCCTCCAGGTGGCCGCCAAGATGGCCATGGTGGCGTGATGCCCCTCACCTCCGCAGATATCCGTCTCCTCCTCGAAAAGCTCGGGGAGGAGACGGTGGTGGAGCCCTCCGATAGCTTCCCGTACAGAGTGAGCTGTCGAGCTATGGGCTACTCCAAGGACAAGAAGATCGGAGCCCTTCAGGCCAAGCTGAGCATCATGCTCGAAATGGCTCACAGGCGTGAGGGTTGATCCCGGTACCCTGGGGAACGTAGACACATCATGTTCCAGCACTTCCGCAACAAGCTCATGCTCACCTTGACTGATCTCCGGAACGAGTTCGTGGCTCAGTCAGGGATCTGGCAGGCGTTCTCTATGCCCTCTCGTGATGAGATGGGTAGCTCGCATTCTCTGGGGTACTACGAGGGGGACTTTGAGGATGTCCTCCAGGCTGTCCACCAGGATCACGGCCGGGAGTTCCATGATAACTCCGGAGAGTGTGGGGAGATCATCCGTATCCAGCCGAAGAGAATCGTAGCTGAGTCAGCTCATAAGGAGTTCGGAGGTTGACCTACATCATAGGGATCGAAAAGGGCCAGCTCTACGTGATGACGCCTCAGAACAACGTCTATCACGTTGGGATCCACAACGAGCCTAGCCTTGAGGATATCTTCACGAAGCACGGGCTCCCAGAGGTCTGCATGTACTCCTCCAGCACAGACTTTCCCGAGGAATATGGAGTCCCCAAGAACTACTCCGCTCGGAGAGTCATTGCCGAGGTTGTGCGAAAAATGACCAAGCCAGACCTGGAGAAGCCGGGGCACTGGAAGCAAGAGACCCCTCAAGGCCAAGCCGTTGCCATCATCGGTGGTATCGAAGGCTAGGTCTCGAATCTCGAAGATGGTACCTCGAAGCCCGAAAGGGTCTCTGCGGAGATCAAGAAGGGCTTGGAAGACCTCCGGATCCTGTGTGGCGCTCAACGTGGTCAGCCAGAGGGCTGGCTCAGAAAGACCTGGTAATCGTGGCCACAGTCCTTGCTCACTACGGTTCCAAGTCCCGTCCGGGTTCTGCCGGATACAACATCCTCTCGTCTGAGGGTGGCCACGAGATTTACTGTGAATGTCCGGCGTGGAAATTCCAGAAGGGCAAAGGACCTCAGGGCCGTCGCTGCAAGCACCTGGACGACTACTGGAAGAAAGAGAACCTACGGGTTCAAAAAATCCTCCCGGCCACCGTCTGGGATCGTCTGACGGCAGAGCTGTTCAGTGACGAGGAACTCAAGGCTCCTCCAGCTCCCAAGAAGACCAAGCGGAAGCCCCAGGGCTCTGGTCCCACTGCCTGGGAACGGCTGAATGAGGACGAGGGTTGATCCTCGTCTGAGCTAGAACGTAGGAACACCATGCTTCGATCCAACGCGGTCATTAAGCCACCGTCCATCCAGGTCCAGGAGACGGATCTTCGGGAGGTCACTCGTCACTCAGACCTCTGTCTGACGGTGGTTTCTATCCAGACAGTCTCCTGGGATCGCAACTCCCGGGTCAAGTGGCTTGTCTGTGGACAGTCACGCCTTTGTCCACAGAATGATCGCCCCGATGGTCGTTGGAAGCTCGAAGCCTACCTCCCTGCGGGTGTGACCGACTTCGAGCATGACTCGGCCTATGCGTTCAGGCTCCCTCTCATCGGGGTTCAATTCGAAGGAGTGAGCTACGGCCAGACTACTGTCCTGGCGTGGATTGACCCCAATGAGGATCCTGAGCTTGGGATGTCCGACTTCCACGTGCCCCGTCCCGGGTACAACCCGATGAAGCTCCCAGGGGCTACGTTGTGCAAGGCCAAGGACCATGGCTACACTTGCCACAAGAAGCCGCACATGATTGTGCCGGAGAAGCATTACGTGCCGCCCACTGACAAGGATTTGTACGAGGCAGTCAAGGGCAAGAGGGTTGAGATCCTGTTCTCCCCTGTGTTTCCGAAGAAGGAGGATGAGTCGTGAAGTACGCTCAGTTGAAGTTCCAATTCAAGTCCGGGAAGGCGGCCTTTAGGGCCTACCGGTTTCTCATTCTGGGAGTAGAGCTGGAGATCCTTCCTCGGGTCGAGTTTCAGCTTGATTCTGAGGCAAAGACCCTGCTCGTCGGCTGGTACGGGACCTCAACCACGGTGAAGCTGTGAAAAACCTAGTCCTGCTACTGGCCCTCCTCACTCTGGCTGCGGACAGCGGCAAGAAGGCCCAGTGCCACCAGGAGTGCTACTCCTGTGAGACCCGGTGCCGGTTGTCCAAGGACTACGAGTCCTGCAAGCTGGTATGCCTGGAGGTCAAGCGGTCTTGCTGTGCAGGCAACGGCTTCGGGGGAGGACCTCGGACGACTTGTAGCTGCTCATGAGCAAGCGGTACAGTGAACCAGCTTGGGTCGAGGACGGCATGACCGTCTGGCTCCCCTGGAACCGAGAGAAAGGTTCGGCACTACGCTGCAAGGTCGCCTGTGCTGCGGGTAACCATGCTCGGGTGGTCAATGAGACCTACGGTGTGGACAAGTGGGTGTCCCTCTCGGATCTCCTGGTTCCTCCGGGGAACAGCCATGAGTACGGAAACGAGCAAGTGCTGGAACAGATCCAGAGGGCCATGTTGCCTACTGTCTGGGACCGCTCCCAGACAAACCAGAGGGGATGCAGGATGCTGAAACCACCGGGACAGCTCACGGGAAAGACAGCAGAGGATCCTCTTGTTGCCCTTGCTCCATAGAGCCCATGCCTACCGAACGCCAGATTCTTTACAGGTACGACCGGACCGATCCCGCCAAGGCTTACGAGCAAGCCCAGGCTGATGCCCTGCTGCTTCTCGGCCGCCTCCAGCGCAAGATCGGTCAGGACATGAAAGACATCAATGACAAGTGGGGCCAGGTTGGTAACCTGGCCCACACCATTGAAGAGCTAGGCGACCTGGCGGACTTCCTGGGAGCTTGACCCATGGCCTATTCCTACGAACGCCAAGCTGCCCTATCTGGTTGGATTTGGGACGTCAAAGAACTGAGCCCCAAGTTCCATACTGCCTTGAAGAGGGCCATCGCCTCTGAGAAGAACCGGAAGGTCAAAGCAGCCCTTCAAGAGGCTGCCAAGCATTTTGAGCAGGTCATCGACAACCTCAAGGTCGCTGAGCATGAGGACGAGAAGAGCATGCGGGAAGCCTCAAGTCCTGTTCAGGACGCCATGGCTACCTTAGATAGCCTCAAGGAGCTGTCCGACAACCTCTCCGAGATTGAATCCACCTTCGACTCCCATTACTAACCATGAACATTGATCCTGAAGTCAAGAGCCAACGGGACGCTTTGATCAAAGCACGTGAGGGACTCAAGGCTGCCAAGCAGGTGTTGGAGTCTGTCACTGGGATTCTCAAGGTCTACCCGGACGACAAGACCGCCATTCGAGCCAAGGCTGATGCTGAAACGATGGTGAATCGTTTCGAGAAGCATGAGATTGAGGCTCACAAGATCATCGAGAAGCTCACCAAGAAGGTACTCCCGCCCAACCTCAAGAAGGTTGGACAGGTTGCCGAGAAGCTCCTCCGGGATCGTCTCGTAGACCCCAACTCCTTGAAAGTCATCCCGTGGCAGGTGAACTCGACCAGATGGGTAGGGCGTCAGAGCATTGAGAGTGTGGAATTTCAAATTGTCTTTCGGGTAGGTCTTGTTGGTGGGGACGTCTCGAAGCACACTGGCCAGTTCGTCTTGTCCGAGCACACCGGAGTGCTGGATGGATTGAGGTTGACCTACGGCACATGGGAGGGTGTAGGCGTAGGCTCCCCCAAAGAGGTCGTGGAGTTCATCGTCAAAAAGCTTGCGGATGAAGGCTGGACTGGCCTCAAGGGTCAATCCGAGGTTATCTCTGGGCGAGAAGCCACCGCCAAGGCCATCCAGCAGATCATCACCGACGTTTGTAGGTCTGGCTCTTACGACTCCGAACGTGCTGAGATCAGCCAAGACAACCGTCGTATCGAGTGTTCGTACCGTTCGAACTTGCCCAAAGAGGGCGAGCGTTCTGTTGGTGAGGACCGGTACTACGAGATGGTGGGGGACGAGATTGCAAGGTTCCGTAAGCGGTTGGACCCAGCTCTCTCACGGTACAAGGACCAAATCCAATCCATCGACATTCACGATGGTGAGAAGTCCTGGATCTACGTGGTGGTGACTCTCAAGTGACTTATGACCGTACCAAGACGGCTGGGTACTACGACAAGCACCTCAGCAAGGCCACCTCCATGGCCAAGGCCCAGTGGGGCACTGGTTGGTCAAGCCTAACTGAGGACATGCGAACGGCCTTCGTGTGCCGAGCCCTGGTAGGCATCATTGGTGGGATCGACTTCGAGAGTGCTTTCACAGCCGAGACTGAGACCGAGAAGAAGCTCCTCTCACGCCTGGTAGACCTGGGTGAGGTCTGCACCAAGGCTGCCAGTAGTGGAGGTTGAGCCTCCCCGCATGACTGTGTGACCCCTGGTTGAAGCCCTACCGCAGAAGACACTGAAAAGCGGTACTCAGGTCCAGAGGCCCCTCAGTCACCTGCCGCGTCTCTTCTCCGTTGCAGGGAGGCTCGACAGCAGCAGGCGCATCGGTGTAGTACCGAGCCCATGCTGGTCACAGTTTCAGGTTTTGCAAATACAGGCAAGGATTCGGTGGCCGACCTCTTATGTCGGACACACGAATTCGTCCGTGTGTCTCTGGCGGACCCCCTGAAGAGGGCAGCCCAGGACTTCTACGGATTCACAGACGAGCAACTGTGGGGTCCCAGCCACATGCGGAATGCACCTGACCCCAGATATCCCAGAGAGCACACCTGGCAAAGGAACGGCAAGGAATCAACTTGTGCGTGCTGCGGTCAGGAAACAACTCGCAGGATGATTGAGGACGATCTCTGGGTCGAGAACGAGGTCGAACCGTGTTTCCTGACGTGCCGCTATGCCCTTCAAAATCTGGGTACGGAGCACGGTCGCCACTGTTACCCAGACATTTGGGTTGAGTACGCCATTCGAGTCCATGACCGCTTACAGCAGGGCGGGTGTGTCTACGACCAAAAGGGTGGGGTGAGGTTCACGTCTATGGTGGACTCCGAGATGATGACCTCCAAGAAGAATGTGGTCATCCCGGACACCCGATTCAGAAACGAGCTGCGCCTCATTCGGCAGGCGGGTGGCCTGTCTGTCAGGGTCAAGCGGCCGGGGGTCGAGACTCCCGCCTGGCAACACGCCTCCGAGACCGAGCAGTTGAGTATCCCCGATTCCGAGTTTAACTACATTGTGGTCAACGACGGAACCCTGGATGATTTGGCTCAGAAGGTCCAGGCCATGATCGAAAAGTTGCCCATGTGAAAAGACTCCTGTACCGTAGGCAGCATGAAGGTTCATTTCGAGATTGACGTGCCTGACGATACCACGGCGTCAGAAATGCAGGGCTTGCTGCAAGAGCTGCACTGGCTCGTTCGCCTCCGAGGTTGGAGAGCTTTGTTGGTCCTGCCTAAGCGAAAAGCTCGGGCTCCCAAGGCCGGTGTAGTACATGACACCGTTCAATGAAGCCTACCGGTGATCCTAGAATCGACCTCTCGACTCATTCGGTCATCGTAGGCTCGGACGAAGTTGGACTTGGGGCCTGGGCTGGGCCGCTCTGTGTAGCCGCTGTGGCCGTCCCGAGGGACTGGACGGACCCCAGGGTCAAGGACTCCAAAAAGCTCTCAGCGAGGCAGCGGGAGGCCCTGTACCAGGAGTTCTGGACACCAGAAGGGTTCCCGATGCGGGTGGAGCTGATAGAACCAGAGGTTATCGACGAAAAAGGGGTCTGGGCTTGCCTCATCCAAGCCCACCATGACGCCACTCACGGGATGGGCCACCGGCTGGTCTATGACCCTTTGATCATCGTGGATGGGAAGATACCTGTAGAGGGAGCCACCTCTCTCCCTAAGGCGGATTCTTTGGTTCCTGCTGTGGCTCTAGCTTCGATCATCGCAAAAGTGACTCGTGACCGCATCATGGTTGACCTGGACAAACAGTATCCAGGGTATGGATTCGCTAAGCATTCGGGGTATGGTGTCCCAGAGCACCAAGCAGCCCTGGATCGGTTAGGCCCATGCCCAGCCCACCGCAAGAGCTACGACCCTGTGGCCCGAGCCCTTCGAAAAACACCCCAGGAAGATTGGTCTATCCTAGATGACTGCTGAGAAAACCGCTCAACCCAAGCCCTTCCTGAAGTGGGCCGGTGGCAAACGCAGCTTAGCCCCTACTATCCTGAAGCTGCTCCCCCGGACCATCAAGACCTACTACGAGCCCTTCGTGGGCGGTGGTGCCGTCTTCTGGTCCATGCCTCCGGCCAAGTACGAGTCTGTCGTCCTGAACGACTTCAACGCTGAGCTGATCAACGTCTACAAGGTCGTCAGGGACTTCCCAGATGAACTCTTGGCTGAGGTCAAGAAGTTCCCCGTGACCAAGGACTTCTTCCTTGAGCTTAGAGCCAAGAGTCCAGATGATTTCTCCCCCGTGCGTCGGGCAGCCAGAACGTTGTTCCTGAATAAAACCGCATTCAATGGGTTATTCAGGGTGAACAAGAAGGGGTTGTTCAATGCCCCGTGGGGCAAGTACCGGAACCCTACCATCGCTGACCCAGGAGTCATCCAGGCTTGCTCGGATGTACTGGAGCACGTCAAGCTCACCAGCCTGGACTTCGCCTTGGCCGTGAAGAAGGCCAAGGCCGAGGATGTGGTCTACTTCGACCCGCCCTACGTGAAGGTCTCCGAGACTGCAAACTTCACGAGCTACACTTCAGCGGGCTTTGGGCTGGAAGCCCAGCAACGACTGGCTGATTGTTTCCGTGATCTGGCCAAACGGGGTGTAGCGGTCATCGCTTCCAACTCCGATACCCCCGTGGTCCGGGAGATGTACGCTGCCTGGGAGGTACATGCCGTCAAGGCCCGGCGGAACATCAACTCCAAGGGCAGTGCCCGAGGCCCCGTGGGTGAGCTGATCATCGTCGGCCGCCCCCGCTGACAGTCTATCTCACCTGGTTGGCCCAGGGACGGGCTTTGCTTCCTCAATGGCTCTAGGCCCGGTCACCTGGTTCAAGAGGTCGCCAAACCGAAGCCAGGCCCTCTTGTCGTACTCTGGGCTCTCCTTGCAGTGTCCCCAGAGCTTGTGCAGGAGATGCTGGACTTCCTGCTGCCATTCGCTTGTTATTTTCACCATGTGGGACAGAGTAGCACCTCCACCTACATGTAGGCAAGAGAAAAGTGAGCTACCGGGTCAGCTCTTCCCAGCGGGCATCGATCAGCCTGGCGTAGGTGATGCTGGGGAGGCCGTAGTGTCCTAGAGCGTAGGCATCGTTGACTTCGACAAGCTTGGTCTCCCCCGAGTCTGTGACCCCGAAGTCCAAGGAGTAGGCTCGGGGGCCGGACTGGAAGGCTTGGATGGCCTCAAGGACCAAGGCTTTCTTGGGAGCCACGAAGGCGTCCCCCTTGTAGTGCCGCACTCCGACAAGCTCGTCATCTTGAACGAAGCAGCGGTACTCACTGACGAACTCGACCTCGTCGGATACCCAGACCTCGGTTTCATCTGGAAGGGAGGCCACCCTGATCTGGTCCCCCATCGCTGACCTCCAGACGAACCCGGTGAAGAGCTTCTCCTCGACTGGTTTGAAGAAGAACGGGTCCAGCTTGCGACGAACATCCCCCAGGGTTGACCGTGAGACTTCTCGACCGAGCCACGGCCGAAGCTCCTCGGGGTAGTCCATCGGCTTCGGGAGTGGACGGCCCATCTTCCTCAAGGCGTTCCAGACATCCCCCACGAAGCCCACCACCATCACCTCTGGCCCCAGGTCTGTCAGCTCCTCAATGTCACCGAACCCGTAGAACGGTGCCGTCTCCACCCCGAGCTGCCGAAAGCCATCCAGAGCTGCAAAGTTGTTGACGGATTCTGGAAGGTCTTCCCGATACCGGATGTAGGCTTTTCGAACGGTTACGTGGGGCACGAAAGAAAGTACACCGCCAGGTCACAGACCAAAGATAGCCCTGAGCAGGGGCTCGAACTTGGCTTTGAAGCAGGCCACGCACACGTGGAACTTCCTCACGGTGTTCGACATCGGAGGCGAGAACACCAGGGCTCCCGCCTGTTCCACCTGGGCTCCACAGGAATCACATTTGAAGTCGAGCATACGTCTACACCATACCCCGGTCTGTGTCAGGGGACCAGATGTACCCTGGGCGGTATCCTGCGTGAATTTCACGATGACACCTAGCACAGACGAGTTCACACTTTCGTAACTCCCCCTCGATGGCTTTCCAAGAGGTCATCTTGGCCGAGATATTGAAATCCTTCTCACCCTCTATGGTGTGGTGGAAGTCCAATCCTTCTACACAGCTATCGTACCCGCAAATAACACACTGGCCCCCTAAGAACTCGACGGCTCTGGCCCGGAGTTGCCGCCGACGTTCTGCCTGCTCAAAGCGGTCCATCAGCGTTCGTAGGCTTCAACTTGAGCCAGCTTCACCTGACCGGGGAGCACAACGTCAAGCCAGCTCCGGATCTTCTCGTGAACTGCCCGGGGGCCGTAGGCTACCAGCAGCCCGACTGTTTCACAGAAGGCTTCTTCAGAGTTCTTCCCGGCGTACCCCGTGATGGGTGTCTGCGGCACCCTGAGCTTAGTTTCACCCTTGTCCAGCATTGCCTGGAAGTCCTCCCTCTTATCAAGCCCACGTCCAGCGAAACCCCCAGGCTGATAACCCTCGGAGACTGTGGCTACCTGGAGAGACAGGATAGGGTCAGACTCCCTGATGGATTCCGAGAAGTCCATGGCCCAGGTCACACTGGAAGGCCACTTCTGGAGTAGCTCACGGAGGTCAAGGTCCCCATAGTCCCCACGGATGAGAGCGTACCACAGCTCGGTCGCTTCCTTGGACAGGACACTCTTGAAGATGTGATGACCCATCTCGTGAGCTAGAGTCTTGGTCATCGTCGTGGCGGTATCTTTTGAGCCGATTGCTGAGGTGGCATTCAGCCAGATATACTGGCCGTGATAGCTACCACCCGTGCTCAGACCACCCTCGAAGTCGATGATCAGAGGGAGCTGCTTTTGGAGAAGTATGGGCAATCGTTGTTTGGCCTTCTGCCGGTAATCCTCCAAGGCCCACTTCACCTGCTCCAGGGCACTGGGCATGTAGCTGACTGACGGGTCATACCCTTGGATCCGCACACGGAAGCCCGAGAGCGTTAACTGGTCAATGTCCGGTGTCTTGACCTGGATCTTCTCAGGGTCATCCTTCCACTTCATCCGGATACGTTCGTACCACTGGATGGTCTCGGACATGTCGGTCCAGAACGCTCTGGCCTTAGACTTGAGACGATTGGCCCAGCGGTCCTTCTCCTGCTCCCACTGAGCGAACCGTGCTTCCTCGGAGTAATACGCATCCGCATGCTGGATGGGCGGCCCAAGCTCGATGTAGAAACTCCAGCCGACCTTTCGGAGCTTCTGGTCGATGTAGCTCCTGTCCTGATCAGAGAGACTGGTCTCCTCGTACTTCAGGCTCTTGTTGAGGAACTGAACGAAGAACAGCTCATTAAACCGCTCCCCATAGGTATGGAGTGCCTTGCTCAAGGTCCGGGCCTCGGTATAGTTCTTAACCCGAGGGACGTTCTTCAGGAGCGTAAGGAAGTCCTTACGCATCTTGTCTACCCAAGGACCATCCAGGGTGACGGTTGCGGCCGTGACAGTCTTTTTTCCCAGCAAAGCTTCGACGATGGGGACCCACGCCGGAGCTTTGCTCTTCAAGTCGGATCTGTCGAGGTGGTAGCTCGCAAAGCAGTCTGCAAACGCCTCGTCCATGTTAAACTGACCGAACGGGAGAGAAGAGCTGTCCCAGGGGTCCACACCGAGGTCTTGGGCCACCCCTATGGCCTTCTGGAGGCCATAGGCACTCAAGGCAAAGTGACCAATCTCGTGTGCAAACACGAAATCTCGTGTCTCGAAGTTAAGCTTCCAGAACTTCGGAAACAACCAAACTTCGTTCCCGTGCTGCCGTGCTTCCCCGTGTGGGCCAGTACCCCCGGAAGCCTTGTCTAAGACCTTGAGTGTGGCGTACTTCCGGAGCGATGTGTGTCGGTGAAAGAATGTCTCAGCCCATTCGGTGGCGTCGATGATCCGGGCTTGTTCCTTGTCGCGAAACAGAGGGTGTTCCGAATCCTTCAGTCGGCCTTCCACAGAAGCCAAAGCCTGCTGGAAGGATGGCCACCCCAAGGCTTCTAAGCGACGCCCCCCTTCGAGGTAGATGACCTGGTACCGCTGCATACCAGGTCGGCCGAGGCCATCCGTTATTTCTACCTTCCCGTCCGGGCTGGTCCAAAATGGACGTCCCGCACCCCCAAACTGTGGGGTCCACCCTGGAGGTGCCTTGACCGCCCCCTCACGATCTAAAGGGCGCTCGTACCAATCCCCTGTTGAATCCGTGGCCTTCTCTGTGGGTTCACGCTGAACGATGACTGTGGCCGTCTTCGTCAGCTTGTCGATGACCGTCCCGTCCTTGATATAGGAGTCCTCCAAACCTGGGACGAGGTATTGCCCAGATAGGGTCGCAGGCTCATGGCCGATGTCCTCGGCAACCTCGGCCAGAGCTTTCTTCCACTCAGCCTTGAGCTTCTTCTCCCGCTCCTTCTTGTCCGTTGGAAGCTTGCCTCCCTTGGAACGAACGGCCTTGAGAGCCTCACGCATACCGTCGTTCGCATGAAGTCCTCTGATGTCCTTGGCCGTGATGTTGAACGTCTTGAGGTAGGCGTTGACGTGCTTGGCCTTGATGGCCTTCTCTCCACTGAAGATGCAGTTGTCGTCGCCCTTCTCGCAGGCGTCATAGGCTTTCTTGAGAGCCTTCACGAGCCCAGCGTCCTGGATCTTCTTGACGTGCTTGACCCCCGACTTGCCCGTGTACTTGATCGTCGCCCCACCCTTGCCGAAGGTGATGTGCTTCCGAGTCCAAGTGGTCACCCCGAAGTGCGGCTCCCCGTCCTCGTTCAGGTCTCCATCGGCACTGGCGTCCGAACCAACCCTCTCGGCCGTCTCGTCCATCAGGCCGACCGCCAGGGCAGTCAGAGCCTTCTCGGGGTCGTTCGACTTGAGGTCACGCTTGACCTGGGCTCGGAGGGACTTGATGCTCTTGGTGAGCTTCTCCAGCCTCTTGGCCTTCTTGCGGTTCCTGGCAGCAACTTGCGCTTCACTGTACAGATAAACGGTGTTACCACTCGGGAGCTTCTTCTTCCCCTGGTACTTGCCCACGACATGGAAGCCGCCCTCCAGGCGCTTCACCGCCTTGAACCTGGAGAGGACACGGAAAGACGCCTTGTCGAGCATGGTCCACTAGGCCCGACTCACAAGGATTTCACCGAGAGCGGTGTATCCTCAGAAAAGCCACGATGTTCATCAACTTCACTGGACCCCGCGTTGAACTGGACCCCGAGAGATATCCCGAGGGCCTGGTCGTCTCAATCCGCTCTCAGGACGGGAACTTCGAGGTCACCTGTGAGGAGTTCATCCTGAACCCCAAGGTGCAGTATTCCCGGAAAACTGGGAATCAGACACATTCCCTCCTAACCTACAGTTTGACCGAGGGTGAGGAAGTCACCCAGCTTGACGACCAGGGGTATGCAGACTTCAGGGTGCCCTCGCACTACACCCCCGTGGACGGAGCAGACGGCGTCCGGAATATCGGGGTCAGCCTCATCCGTCGGCCGGAAGGCTGGATGGTGGAGCTGACGGACAACCTCAGGGAAATGGAGGATTCCGACACCTTCAGCTACCCCCTTGGCCCAAGGTTCAATCCCCTGGCCACCATCACCCTGGAAGGCCCCAAACCCAAGGAAGTCCCCGAGGAAAAGCCCCCAGGGGAGACTATCTGGGAGCGGCTGGACGAGGACTAGCTCCAACGACAGAGGGATCGCTCTCGACTAATTTTTCGTAGCGGTCCAGCAGCTCTTTCGCCAGGCAACCTTATCCGCCACTCTCTGACCTCTGGGTTGAGAGGTGGACCATAGCTCCAGGTTCTCTATCCGGTTATCACTACGCACCCCGTTTCGATGATGAACTAGAGATGATAAAAGTAGAAAAGTGCTGACCAGAGTTGATCCTTGGGCTGGATGGCCCGTATTATCCCTACAACCCCTCAACCCTGGAGTCCCCAAATGCTGCGCTCGATATCCTCCGCCATTTTGTCTTTCGGCCTCGTTTCGATTCCCGTCAAGCTGTACACGGCGGCTTCGGCTGAGGGGGTCAAGTTCTCGATGATCACCCCGGCTGGGAACCGGGTAAAGCAGAAGTACGTCGATGCGGTGACCGGGGTCGAGATCCAGCAGGGCGACTGCAACAAGGGCTACGAGTACAGCAAGGATCAGTTCGTGGTCTTCACCAAGGATGAGGTCAAGGCCCTGGAGGCCGAGAAGTCCCCCTCGATGGAGATCAAGGAGTTCATCCCGGCCTCGGCCTTCGATGCCTTGATGGTCGAGAACAGCTACTACCTCGGTGCCGACAAGGGTGGGGACAAGGGCTACATGCTACTGGCCCAGACCATGAAGAAGACCGGCAAGGTGGCGTTGGCTCGGTACAATAGCCGGGGCAAGGAGCACCTGATCATCGTCCGTCCCTTCCAGGATGGTCTGGTCATGCACCAGATGTTCTACGCGGACGAGGTCAGGGACTTCTCCGAGGTCACCGAGAAGGTGGCCAAGCTGGCCTTCCACGATGTCGAGGTCGAGATGGCTGCCAAGCTGGTGGAAGCTCTCTCCACGGATGCCTACGAGCCCGAGAAGTACAATGACGGCTTCGTGGCCAGGGTCAAGGTGGCGGTGGACCAGAAGCTCTCCGGTGAGACCGTCACGGTGGCGGCCCCCGCTGCCAAGTCAGACCTCATTGACCTCATGGCAGCCCTCCAGGCCAGCCTGGATGACATGGCAAAGAAGAAGGGCTGATCCCGCGTGAGCCGCAAGAGTCGCAAGAGTCGCAAGTCGTACATACTCAATGACTGTGCCCGTTGTAGGTACGTCGTCGGGGCGACTTGCGGCTTTGAGCCTCTGTCCGAAACCGAACGCAAGATTCTCCTGGACGATGGCTACGAGCTAACCCAGAACGCTCAGGGTGAGGGGATTGCTCGAAAAGGCTCGGGACATTTCAACTCGGCACGGTTCGAGCTACATCGAGTTCAGTGCCACCCTACCTGGTCCGACGTGCTTATGATGGAGACTGGTTAACATGGCTGGCCAAGAGAACTCGCCAGGAACCGGTTGATCTCGGCTCCCTCTGAAACGTAGTCCCCTCGTGGGCAACACCTGCATCAAGAAGCTCCGGAATCTGGCCCAGAAGTGGGGCGGGAAGCTAGTGGAGCTTTCCAGGGACGACTTTGACACTCGGTTTGGAGGGAAAGACCCCCACAACCTCAAGTACCCCAAGGGGCTCTATAACGCCCCCTTCTCCAGTCATGACCTCGGGATCCATTGGGCCAAGAAGCAGGTGATCTATTCCCTGCCAGCGGAGTGGCCCGAGATTGTGCATGAGATGGGCCACGTCTTCGCCTGCAAGAAGAACCCAGGCCGGAGTGACGAGTCCACGTTCCTCGGCTGGGAGTATGCCCTGGCCCTCTACATCGGTGGCCCGATGAACGAGTGGGACAACTGCATGGGAGACTATGGCGTAGAAGGTCAGGAGTACGGCAGCCTCTCCAAGGCTGAGCAGCAAGAAGTCCTGGCTGAAAGGCTGGCCTTCGCAAAGAATAAGGGCCTCGTGTCAGCGGACGGTACCCCGTTAGCTATTCGGTAGACAACCGTTCCCAGATCGTCTCGGGCTGGGAACGGTTGTCTACCCAGGGTGGTGCATCGGGATCACGAGGCCGGTGGATTTCGACTGAGTACCCGTCCGTTGACCCAAACTCGAATCTACGTCGGTGGGTACGGCTGACCGCCTGGAAGTACGGGCCGTCCATCTCCTCAACCGAGGGATGGGTCTGGTCGCTCAAGGTGTCGATGTGGTCCAGCAGAGCAAACAAGCCCTGGGCACATTCCTCAAGTTCGACCACACGTTTGAGGCCATTCGTCCGGAGAGTCTCCGTCTTGGCGAACTGAACGACCTCATCTACCCAGCGGCAGATGCCGTCCAGGTCTTGAGCATCGACCAAAGCTTGGAGTCGTCGGCGTTCCAAGCTCATGGCAGCCGTTCCCAGACGGT
>Ga0315290_10001744_pt1 | contig 15035 bp, 4 predicted proteins | sample YL17G12_0_MG_FD_203627 | JGI IMG/M metagenome (GOLD analysis project Ga0315290, IMG submission 203627) | Sediment microbial communities from Yellowstone Lake, YNP, Wyoming, USA - YL17G12_0 | ecosystem: Environmental > Aquatic > Freshwater > Lake > Sediment | place: USA: Wyoming | collected... | reverse complement strand
CAATGGTCAACAGTCAATTGATAACACTTGAAGAGGCTATTCTCCTCCATTGACAAATGACCCATGACCCATGACTACTCCAGCGGTTGCGGCAGCGTTCTCCACTTTGTTAAGATCCCCGCTCTCCGCACATCCTTGGATGGTGGGTGTAGCTCAGCTGGTTAGAGCGCCGGATTGTGGATCCGGAGGTCGCGGGTTCGAAACCCGTCACTCACCCCATACCCTTCAATTGCGTAAGTTGATGATCAAAGGTCTGGTCTCCCAATAAAGCCTTTGGCTTCATCGCTTTCCGCAGGCGAGTAACCTTTATATCTCTTCTAATTTTTCTACTGTTTCCCGCCATTCAAGCCTTCTACTGGCACAATTTCAGCACAGCGTCACGCTGACAGGTTCAATCCTGCACTGCTCCCCGACTCGGGCAAAGATGGGCACTGGATTGAGGTTCTTCTGCTGTTCTGAACGGCTGTAGACGACCCGTTGCTGCCGGTCGCCGTTTCGATCAGCCGATGACCGCTTTTCACACCGACGCGCTGATCGTGATTGTAGGCATCAATGACCGCTTCATACGATTGCGGTCATACGAAATTAATTTCGCAGTAAATTGGCATTTCTTGTTTCGAATGGCAGCTTCACAAGAAGTGAACGCGAAGTCCCGACCCAGAGCCGCCAGAGCATTGTGTAGCGCAGGAGTCGGCTCCACCCCAAAACTGTAAATTGCAGTCGGCGCTTTGCCGCGATTGCCAATGTACGATCTCAACCACCAAGTTGGCATACCATATCGTTCGCCAACGCTCACCTATTCACTGAAAGCTTCCATGAAGCCGACGGCCGAGTCCAACATGTCGGAAAATTGCTGCAGTTCGCGTTCACGTGACGATAGCAAACAGACCATATTGGGACAAGGCCGTTGACACAGTTGGTACACCTGTATACCCTGCGATCACCGTAGGGCAACCAGAATTCTGGGGGGTCCGTTAGATGGCGACGCCCGACAAAGTCTTCAAGCAGACTTACGATTGGTACAGGGGATCGATCGATCGACTGCTGGTAGCTAGCATGATTCCTGTGGCTGAGCAGGCTGCGGTCAAGCAACTCATCTGGCAGGTGCTCGGGGTGATCAATTCTGCGGCCCCCCCGGCAAACCCTGATTTGTCGGACTTCAAAGACAACGGCGCGGCAGCAGAATCGCTGGCCATCGCGTGTGAGGTCATCGCCGAAACGCTCACCGCCCTTGGCTACGTAAAGCAGGCCGTCGATGCACTCGACGGCGGCAACCCCGCTGCAGCACTTGCGGTCGTCGGCCCTGTGATGAATCAGATCGACCGCCTCACTCAACTGCAGGCGAATAGCCGTTACCCGAGCGCGTTTTCGATTGGCAAGATGCTGCTGATGCTGACGGGTGACGCGCAAGCGAACCCGGCCGCAGGTCACGAAGCGGACAAGCTCGCCGCACTGCTGGGCGCAAACTCGGCGGACGATGTCGCCAACGCACAGTCCGCGTTCGGCATCGTCGTGCTGCTCCTCGGCAGCATGCTCGACCGCTCGTTCGCAGCGCCATCGTCGAGCGCCTTGGCCGGCTTCATCCCACAGTTGATTCCGTCTTTAGCAGGCAAGCCGACGTTCTCGTTGGCGGTGCCTGGCGGCCTAAACGGAACGCTCGTCTTCGACGTAGGCCCCCCGAGCGCGATCAAGACGTCCATAGCGCTCGCGCTGAATCGTTCCTTGCCGATCGATGGCACTGAGATCGTGCTCGGATTCACGGCGAAAGGGGGAGTGGATGTGCTCGTGCCGGTCGCGCCCGCTGGGGCCGTGGCCGTGAGCAATGCCTACGACATTGGCCTGGACCTCAAGCGCAAAGGCAATGCGCTCAAGATTGGCAGCGACGCGCTCGGCGTCACGATATCGATCAACGAACTCGGCGTGTCCCTGAAGCTGATCAATGGGACGCCCTCGCTGCAGTTCTTCGCGCACGATACCAAGGTGGTGATCAAGCCCTCCGATAGCTTCCTCAAGCTCATCCTCGGCGAGGGCATAACCATCGGGCTCGACATCGCAGCGCAGGCCGATGCGTCGGGCAAGCTGCGTCTCATCAACGGTACCGGCCTGCGCGCTAGCCTGCCGGTGCCGACCCTGCCCACGGGGCCATTCGATCTGCAGCTGATCAACCTTGGGCTCGATCCGGAAGGCGGCAGCTTTTCGAAGCTTGGCGTGGAAGTGTCGGCGTCGTTCGGACTCTCGCTCGGGCCATTCGCGGCGTCCGTCGATCGGCTCGGCGTGCTGCTCAAGCTCGACCTCGGCGGTGGCACGCCCATCGCCTTCGCGTTCAAGCCTCCGAACGGCATTGGGCTGTCGCTCGACGCGGGCGTCATCAAGGGTGGCGGCTACCTCGGAGTCGATGAGAACGGCTACGCCGGTGTGCTCGAATTGAAGTTCCTGGTGGTCGACGTAAAGGCGATCGCGCTGCTCAACACGCATTCGGAAGCCGGGTTTTCCCTGTTACTGCTCATCTTCGGCCAATTTCCAGCAATCCAGCTTTCGTTCGGCTTCACGCTCACCGGTATCGGCGGCCTGATCGGGGTGCAGCACACGGCCAGCCCGCCGGCGCTCTCGCAGGCGTTGAGCGCTGGCCAGCTCGATGCGGTGCTGTTCCCCGAAAACCCGGTCGCGAACGCGCCGCAGATCATCAACACACTGCGCCCCATGTTCCCGGTAAAGGCGGGCGGCTTCATCATCGGCCCGATGCTCGAGCTCGGCTGGGGAACGCCGAGTCTGGTGACTGTACGTCTCGGCCTTCTCATTGAGGCCAACCGATTCACCCTGCTCGGCCAAGGCATCGTCGCACTGCCGCCACTGATTTCGGCGGACCTCGCCTTGCTGTACCTGCGGCTGGATTTCGTGGGCTCGGTGGTCTTCGATCCGCTAAGCATTGCGTTCGACGCGAAGCTGATCCATTCGCGCGTCGCCTTCATCTCGATCTTCGGACAGTTCGCGTTCCGTGCCCGATTCGGCGACAACCCGACGTTCATCATCAGCGCCGGCGGTTTTAATCCGCATTTCAAGGAGATCCCTTCGGACATTCCGGCGCCGTTCGATCGCGTCGGCATGAGCTACGACATCGGCATCGTCGGCATCTCGTTCAAAGGCTATTTCGCAGTCACTTCGGCAACCGTGCAGGCTGGCGCCGAGCTGCGTGCCTGGGCGGACATCGGCATCGCGAGCATCGCCGGTGGCATGGGCTTCGATGCCATCTGTTATCTGGTACCGAAGTTCTATTTCGAGGTTGACGTGTTTGCCTATCTCGACGTGCACGTGTTCGGCATCGACTTCGCCTCCATCCATCTCGATGGCACGCTGGCGGGCCCTGGACGCTGGCACATCGCCGGCAACGCCGAGGTGCACACGCCATGGCCGCTGCCGGATTTCTCGGTGCACATCGACGAGCATTTCGGCAACGACGTGGATACGCCTCAGATCACCGTCGACGTTGCAGACCTGCTGCACAAGGAGATCGAGAAGAGCGCCAACTGGAGCGCGCAGCTGCCAACGGGTGGCGACAGTTTCTTGAGCCTGGCGAAGATCGAGGCTGGCACCGACGTGCTCGCGCATCCGCTCGGTGCGCTGACTTTCCAGCAGAAGCTCGTGCCGTTCGATCTGCACCTCGACAAGGCGAGTGGCAGCAAAATCAGCGGCGCGAACGAGTTTTCGGCCGGCGCACTCGTGCTCACCCAGGGCGGAGTGCCCACATCCGTCGGCACCGCTGGCGCGCAGACGATGAGCGACTTCTTTGCTGCGGCGCAGTTCATCGAGATGTCACAGGCCGACAAGCTGTCGAAGCCATCGTTCGAGTCCTATACCGCGGGCTATCGGCTGGCCAGCGAGGACTTCGACATGGGCGAGATCCTCGCCGAGGACCTCCACTATGAAGAAGCTGACTTGGGTGAGGAGGAGCACACACTCAAACTCGGACGTCGCAAGGCAGCCGACGCGTACCTCGAGCTCACTCATGGAGCCACGATGAGCTTCGGTGCCGCGGGCCGTTCGCCGCGGCGAGACCGCGCTCTGAGTCAGCCCGCACAGTCCGTCGCCCTGAAGATCTCGCCGGCGCCGGTGGCGGTGGCCGACAAGTCGACGCTCGCGGTCACCGCGGGAGGTCAAACCTTCAACAGCGTCTGGCGTGCAACGCAAGTGCGCGATGCGGTAGCCACTGTCGCTACCACGAGCCTGCACGTCGTCGAACTCGCGGAGCTGCCGGCATGACCATCCCGTATCGCTTCATGCCATGGACACGCCGCGGACTCGCGCGCACGCACGCGAATCCTGATTCCGCTGGCGCCGCACTCCAGACGCGCCCTCGCATCAAGGTCGGCCTCCAGTTGCAGGCCAAGCACGACGGAGCCGTCGCGACCGCAGTCTCAGGCAACGTCGACTTAACGCTCTACGGTCCAGCTGATGTGATCGGCATCGATCAACGCCTGATAGTGCGCACCGAACCACGTGCGAACGTGACCGACTTCGAGCCCAACTACCTCGCGGCGGTCGACTTCGATCCGCCGGATTTTCCATGGATGCTCACGCCGGCACGCGCCAACGCCACCGGCCATCTGCGCCCCTGGCTCGTGCTGGTCGTCGTCGAACGAGCGAAGGTTGGGCTACCGGCCTTACGCAGCGGCCGTCCGTTACCTTCGATCAGCCTGACGGGAGCGCAGGTCAAGACGGAACTGCCGGATCTCGCGGAGTCTTCGTTGTGGGCGCATTCGCAGGCGGTCTCGACTGTCGACGCGCACGACCCGAGCGCTGTGCAAAAGCTCTCCGCGGAGTTGCAGCAATCGCCCGAGCGCAACATCTCGCGCCTGATCTGCCCACGTCGCCTGACGCCTCGCACGGACTACGTTGCGTGCGTCGTACCGGCGACCGACGGCGGTCGACTGCGCGGCCTCGGTCAGCCGGTCAACATGGCTACGCTCGGCCCCGCGTGGTCGCAGCAGGCGCCGAATGATGTCGAACTGCCAGTGTTCTTCTCATGGGCTTTTTCGACGGGACCGGTCGGCGATATCGAGACGCTCGCGCGACGCCTGCGTACGCCCGCGCAGTACGGTGGCGATACGGAGTTGCTCAAGAAACTGCGCGCAATCGGTCAGCGCGACGTCTATGTCGACGGCGATCACCTGCTCTTCAACGGCTTGGCACCCGGCCAGACGGTGTTTGAAGGCGCAATGGTGGCACTCGGATTTACGCCTGCCGTAGCGAATGCAACCTATGCGAACAAGCTGGCGGAAATTCTCAACAGCGGCGCGACGAGCCTTGCCAATGGCACCGATCCCGCCGCCCACGTGCCGACGCTTGCACCCCCGATCTACGGCGAGTTCCCGGCGAAGCGCCACACTGTCAATACGACGAAGGTCGCGAGCCACTGGCTGGAGGGTGTATCACTCCAGCCGCGCTACCGGCTCGCGGCCGGGTGGGGCGCCGAGGTAGTCAGGCAGAACCAGGACGAATTCATGCAGGCAGCATGGGAGCAGCTCGGCGATGTGCTCGCCGCCGAACGCGCCTTCTCACTCGCACGCCTGGCTCGCGATGTGCTCAAGCGCGTCGAAGTCCGCCATCTGGCGAAGCTCTCGCCCGATCGCGTGCTCGCCGTTATGTCGCCGGCACGCGCCCGCATCGCCGTCGCGGCGGGTCAGTCGCTGTACGGCCGCATTGCGAACGCGACGCTGCCACAGGAACTGTTCGACGGATCGATGCGCCGGCTCGCGAGTCCGCGCCGCGCTGCGCTGAAGAAGGCACGCTGGCGCGAGCGCAACCTCGGAATCCCATCGGTCACCGCGCAGATGAGCGCACTGGTGGACAACTTCGCCAACGCGTCGAAGCAGCTCGCCGTTATCGACCCGAACCGCTTCGTACCCGACGGCATACTCGGTAGCCGTTCCTATGACAACGTGCCGCTGCCGGGCAACCTGGACACGGTGGTCGACCTGATGCCATACACCGGGCTCGTATCGTCGATGACTGGTAACGAGATCAAGACGATCCAGGACGCCAATGCTGCGGCGCGCAAGCTCGCGTCCGGCATGAAGAAGAAGGCGCCGCTGATCGGCGACGTGTGGCACCACGGCTTGCTGACCGAGACCCACGCGATCCGCATCGCCCAGCTACAGAGCCTGACCAACGCCCCGCTGGTCGGCGACATCGGCGCGGTCATCCAGCACAGCAGCAAGCGTGGGACCGAAGGCGTGCTGCTGTCGGCGTCACAAGGCGCCGTCGTTGGTCAGGCATTGCGCATCGATGGGCGCAGCGGCGTGATCAAGCAGCTCGGCAGCCCTCTGCGCGCTATGCCCGAGGGCAAGCCTGTACGCCTGGCGCGCGCAGCCGGCGTATCGATGACGGCGGTGGCCACCATCCCGCTCCACGCGCTCAAACTTTACGGCAACACGGCGGTGTTCAACACCTTGCCGCCGTCAACGCTCGGCCGGAGTGTCGAGCAGGTCAAGATCGGTCTCGGCCGGCCCGGAGAATTCTCGAAGGTTCCACCTGCCGGTTTGGACGTGATACCGACCATCACTGTGCCGCCGGCCGTCAAAGACCGTGCGACACTGCATCGCTACTCCGAGGCGTTCAAGGAGTACCAGCGCGTCGTGGCGCCGTCCGTTTCGTCGGTCATACCGATCGAAGCAGTCGACTTTGCAACCGCCGCCAACGCGATGCAGACGCGCACGCGCATCGATGCCGATCGCACCGTGCCGGCTCGCCTTGCGAGCAGCTTGAGCCTTGGCTCCCAGGCGGTGAGCTGGGCGGCAGGCGCCATGACGAACTCGTTCATCAGCGCCACGCTGGACGGCGCACTCGTCGAGCTCCTGCGCTATGTGATACCGCGCACTTTCGATCGCGTCATGGCGTTTCCGCACTTGCCGTTCCCGCTCTCTCGCAAGCTCGAGACGCTTGCGCCGGATGTCTTCCTTCCGGGCGTCGGCGTGCTGCCGAATGACTTCATCATGGTGGTGCAGACGAACCCGCGCTTCGTCGAGGCGCTGATGGTCGGCGCCAATCACGAGATGGGCCGCGAGATGCTGTGGCGGGGCCTGCCCACCGATCAGCGCGGCACGCCGTTCCAGCATTTCTGGCAGCGACTCGATGGCAAGCCCGACATCGACTTCATCCACCAATGGAACGCGCTGCCACTCGGCTCGCAGCCCGGCAATACGCCAATGACGGTGCTGCTGTTCCGGGGGCGCCTGCTGGAGCGGTTCCCCAACCTCTCGATCTATGCGTACAAGATCAAGGACCAGGAGAAGCGGCCCGGCGGCACGAGCCCGCCGCCGGCCGGGACCGACACTGCCGAGATGGATCCCGCCAAGGCCGTCATGCCGGTGATTCGCGGCCATCTTGCTCCGGACATTACGTACGTCGGCTTTCCCATCGATCCGACAGTCATGCAGACCTACTTCTTCATCGTCGAGGAACACATGACGGAGCCGCGCTTCGGCTTCGACGAACGCGTGGGCAACGGCCAGAACAGCAGCAGCTGGCAGGACGTCGACTGGGACGATATCAGCGTCAAGAGCGGTAGCCACTTTGGATCGGCAGCACTCAAGAATGCGCAGCCTACGAAGGTGCCGGAGGCTGTACCGTTCTGGGTGGATCCCCATGCGGCAACGGTCGCCGACGCCGCGTTGCAGCGGCCGTTTCGCGGCTACTGGCGCGGCGCCGCGCTGATGATTCCGGGCGGCTGACGCGAGAGAGACAATCAAATGTCACGCATCGATATAGACCTGAGCAAATTCGCAGCGACGCGCAGCGGCCTCGAACAGCTCGCAGCGAAGCAACGCATCGCCGATGCGGACGTGACCGCCGCCAAGCTCGCCCTCGACTCTGCCGTCCGCGCAGGCGCTGGTCCTGCGAACACCGCATCGCTGCGCGAGCGCCTCGGTGCGGCCCAGGCGGAGCGCAGCGGCATCGTCGACAAGCGCCGCATCCTTAATCGCGAGTTCGACGACCGGGCCAACGATGCGCTCGCGGGGCGTGACCCCGCAACGCTCGTCAGCAGCCTCGACGGCCATCAACCGATTGCTATGCTTCCGATGCGCCTGGAGACCCGTTACTTTCCCACGCCCGGCACGCCGACGGTGCTGCGCATCCGCATCTATCCGGACGACATCAACACCATCGACCACGAGCCGACGCCGACTGCCGCAGAACTGCAGGCGGGGAAAGCCTATTGGAGCGCGCGATTCGTGCACGACGATGACGAGTCAGGGCGCATTCTGAGGGATCTCACATCGGCGCATGGGCGGGGCCGCGCCACTTGGCTGCTGCGCACCCTCACGCCGAGCAATGCAGTGCCGCCAGCGGACGCACAGGAAGATCCCGTCTTCCCGCCGACCGAAACGATCGACAGCCGCGCGAAGACCACGCGCGCGGTTCTCTTGCCGGAACGCTTCTGCGCGATCGGCTATGCGGCCGGACGTCACGAAGTGTTCCGCGTCTGGGGCAACACGATTCCCGACGAGCTGGTCCTGACGCCCGACTGGCTTGCGACCGACAATCCCGAAGCGCTGCTCGGTGGCGATCGCGCCTGGATGGTCGACTTCGACGCCGCGGTTGCCAAAGGCATGGCGATCGAAGTCACGCAGGCGCAGGTCAAGCCGTCAGCGCTGGGCGGCCCTTCGTTCAATCTCGCGACCGGCATGCTGGAGCGACTGGTCGTTGTCGGCTTCGAATGGACCAAGAGCGCCGCCGACAGCGCGGCCGATTTCACCGACTTGCTCGCCGCACATCGCGATTCGAAAGGCCTCGCTTTCGCCGCGCTCGGCACGCCTACCAACAATACCGAAAGTGCATCGGCCGGCTACAGCGCAAGTGCGAACAAGCTGCCTGCGCCTGCGACGCCGGGCAATGGTCCCGAAGATCAGGACGCGCTGCAACTGCTGACCTGGGCGATGGGCATCGATCCGAAGGCGCTGCCCGCCGACAACATCGAGAACGCGCATCTCACCGACCAGCGCACTGCGCTGCACATGATGAACGCGCTCTGGCGCGGCACGTTCGGCGACTATCTGCTGGCGATGTGGAACCCGTACGTCAACGGCGAGGAGTTGCTTGACGCGACGAAGATCTACGCGCTGCGCCATTACGCCGTGTCCTACGTGCGCCCCACCGGTGCCTTGCCGATCCTGCGTGCGAACAAACAGCCTTACGGCATCCTGCCGCTGGTCGGCAAGCGTTTCGTCAGTTCCGGAGATTCGGCGGTAGAGACCGCGCTCGGCAAAGTGCTTGGTGTGCTGCGCCCGATGTGGGAGCTGGCGAGCACGAACGTGCCGCTACTCAAGGACGGTGACGTTGACAAGGCGAAGGACATCCTGCAGACCGCGGCGTGGTCGCAGAAGGCGTTCTATCGCGACAAGGAATGGAAGAACGTGTGCATGAGCCCGACGCCGTTCAGCGGTTCGCAGGGCACAGGCCGCAACCAGCTCGTGCAGAACGTGATGGCTGCGCTCGGCCCGTTCAACAGCTCGAACGTGCACATCGGCTACTGCAATGACTTCCTGCCGGATCCGCCGTACGAACATGGATATCTCGCCGGCGTGCCGTGGGTGTTCGCGGACGCCAAAGATCCGAGCAAGGAGGCGAGCGACGACACGAACTTGCCCGCAAATAACTACCTCACTGCAATCGCGATCGCATCGATTCAGACGCCCGCCGCGGGCAAGGCCGTTCTCGACGCGTACCAGGCCGGGCCGACGCTGCTGCAGACGCTCACCGCGTACTCGGTACAAAAGGAACAAGGGGATGCGGTAGACCGATTCCTCGGCACGAGCACCGCCGTCAATTCCGTGCTCTCGCGCGCTATGACGACGATGCCTTACGTCGAAGCCGTAACCGAGAATGAAGCCATGTTTACGGTACAGACGCCCAAGGAACTGGCGAGCGTCTCGATACCTTCGATCACGGGCCGCGCGACGTTGGGTGAGCACGTCGCCACTACGCTCGCTGCGCAGATCCCGGAAGTGCCGAAAGGCGAGTCGTGGCAAGCCGCTGCCAAGTTGTTCGACGGCGTGCGGCATATCTTTCTGCAGACGCGCGATCTGGGCGCCGTCAAGCTGAGTCTCGACTACTTGTCGACGCGTACCGTCGGCGAACTCAACATCGCTTTCCGCTCGACGCTCGATGCGTTCTCGTACCGCCTCGATGCGTGGATCGCGGCGCGGGCGAACCGCCGGCTGGAGCAGGTGCGTGCGACGAACCCGACGGGCCTCTACGTCGGCGCTTACGCGTGGGTCGAGAATCTGAAGCCGGATGCTCGGCCACCGAGTGAAGGCTTCCTGCTCGCGCCATCGCAGGCCCAGGCTGCAGCTGCCGCGATCCTGCGTAGCGGCTTCATGGCCAACCATGAGCAAGGCGCTTTCGATATCTCGCTCGATTCGAAACGCACGCGCCGCGCGCTCGACATCCTGCAGGGGCTTACACGCGATCAGCCGCTCGCCGCACTCTACGGCTACCGGGTCGAGCGTGCATTGCGCGACCGGCAGCTCGGCAAATTCATCTGGCCGTTGCGGCTGGCTTATCCATGGCGTCCGGGAAACGCCGGAGAGTCGAACGAGCCCACCGAATCGATCGGCGCACGTGATGTGGTTGATGGTGTCGCGTTGTTGGCCGAGTGGGAAGGCGGCCCGACCCAGGTCTTCTCGAAGCTCACGGCAGCGTTGAATACCATGAAGCCACCGGCGGTCGCGCCGACCCGGCCCGAACAACAGACGATCGAGGCGATCATCGCTGATGCGTTCGACCTCGCCGACGGCGTCAGCGACCTGCTGATGGCGGAAGGCGCCTACCAGATCGTGCAGGGCAACCCGGTACGCGCGGCAGCGGCGATGGCGGTGGCGGACAAGCAATCCCTGCCGATCGAAACGCAGGTCGACCGGACGCCCCGGGGTGGCGCGAGCTACACGCAACGCATCGCTGTGCTCTGCCCGGGCCCGTCGCAAGGCTGGCCAGAAGATCGTCGCTCGCGTGCCGAACCGGGGGCAAACGCATGGATTGCCCGCATGCTCGGCGATCCGTCTCGGTACCGATTCACAGCTCAAGTGCATCGCGTGGACAACGCGGGCAATCCGCTGATCGATGCGATTCCCCTGACGGCGACCTGGGCCGATCTTGCGATCTCACCTTTGTCCGCCGTCATGTTGGCCGAAGGCGTTGCGGCGCAGCGGCTTGCCGATCGCGCGCAGACAGGTTTTCGCAGCATTGTCGCGGCGGCATTGATTGCCAAGCTGGCGGATGCGAGCAACGTCACCGGCCTGGACATCTCACCCTTGGCCGACGATCCAGCATCGCTTGGCCTTGCGCACTTCGAGGCCATGGCCATGACATTGAAGGCACTGCTCGACAAGTCGCGCTTCGCGACGCGCAAGGACCTGGTGCGCATCGACGACACGATCGAAGCGACGCTGCCTGCGATGGGCGAGTATTCCGGTGTCGATGTCGCGGAGATCGTCGGACGTGCCGATGCGATGGCCGATGAGTTCGATGCTGCGAGCGTTGCCGTGCTGGCAAGCGTTGGCGCCGACGCACTGTTCGCCGCACTCGAAAGCATGACCGACGTGCTGCCGCAGGTGGCATGGCCGGCGCAGGTGTTCGCGATCGATGCCAAGGGTGCCGACCCCGCCACGCGCGATGCCCGTGCCGCGGAGGCAGTCGTGGCGTTGAAGCCGAGGCTCGATACCATCAGCGAGGCGGTGCGAGCTAATCCACCGCTCGAAGCCGACCAGCTTGTTCCAACTGATGCGCAGCTCGCCCAGCACGCGATGGATCGGCTGCAACGGCTCTTCGGCAAGGACTTCCCGGTACTGCCGAGGTTCACCATCGGTGCCTATGCGACCGAGTTCAATGCGTCACTTGCTGAGCAGGACGCGTTGACCGTCACCGATCCGTGGCGCATCAACGGCTGGCTTACGCAGATCGGCCGGGTGCGCGAAGGCGCAGATCGTTTCACTGCGGCAGTGTCGGCGCACGAAGCGCTGTGTGCTCCGCTCGCGTTGGGTGATATGAAGGTCGTGCAGTTTCCGCATCGGGCGGGACAGATCTGGGCCGCGTTGCCGCAGGCATGGGTAGAGAAGGAAGGCACCCCGTTCGATCCGAAGGATGTGCCGGAGGAGTTGCAGGACTATCTCGCGGCCAAGCCGGGCACGCCGTATCGCAACATCCAGCGGGCCGCGCCTTCGCTTGCCATCGCCTTGCATGCGCCGGGCCTGCAGGCAATCGACGCGGCGCAGACCCTTGCGGCCTTTGTGTGCGACGACTGGCCCGAGTTCATCCCCGATCCGTTTCAGACCGCAGCGATCGGCTTCCACTTCGACGCGCCGGGCGCCCGCCCGCCGCAGACGATCCTCCTTGCGCTGCCTCCGCAGGCCGCGCAGGCAGCGTGGAGCTTCGATGACGCTGTTGATGTGATCCACGAGGCCTTTGACCTCGCAAAACTGCGGGGCGTACGGCCGCAGGATCTGGCGGGCGGACTGGGTGCCGTGCTACCCGGCAACTTCCTGCCGCACAGCTACACCGATGACCTGCCGAGCGTGCGAATGCTCGAACTGATGCAGGAAGCGAGAAAGAAGATACTCTCGACCGAAGCGCGCGAAGTCACCGCGCTCACGCTCGGCAAGGTATGAGCGAGGAGTAACCCGTGCGCTACGAACTATCCAAGAACGCCGCAACGCAGACCTTCGCGGGCGTCAAAACGCCGTCGATCACTGGCATCACGCGCCTCGAGACCCTGCCGACGGCCATTAACCTCCTGGCTGGCCTGGCCGCGCCGCTCGCCGATCCGCTGTGGATGCTGTCGCGCCAGTGGCAGTTCAACGAGTTCCAGGGCGAGGACGCGGGCACGCCGTTGCGGCTCTCGTTTCAGGTGCAGGGCACGAAGGTCGATGCCTTTCGCGCCGGTACCGATCCCGAAGGGGTGTGGCAGCCGATCATCGATCACGACGTTCCCATCGAGACGCGCGTTGAAGCTGAAGCCGCATGGAAGACGCATCCGCGACTGCGCGGGGAGGCCGGCATGCATGCATTGCGCATGGCAAGTGGGCCGGTCCGAGCCGCGCTAATCGCGGGCTATCTGTTCAAGCTTGCGCCACCGACGGATTTTGATGCCGATCGTCCCGGCCTGCTGTGGTCGACGCTGCTGGACGCGCGAACGATCGACGCGATCCTGCTCGCGAACGAGGTGCGACCACTCCTCAATGCAAACGGCAAGCTGGCTGCCTTGCCAGCGCGACTCGCGCTCGCTGGCGCTGATGCCGAAGACGCGAAGACGATGCTGGCCAAGTGGATCGCGTGGCTTGACGAGATGCTTTACGAGGGCGATGCCGCTCAGTCTTCATGGCAACGAAATCGCATGGAGTATGCGTTCGCGTTGAAGGCCGGTGATGCCAAGCTCGAAGCCGCCGAGTACACCGACGGCCATGTCGACTGGGAAGACTTCCAGGCCGGCGCGGTTGTTCCAGTGGAAGAGCCGATTCGCCAGGCTTTCTCCGTCGCCTCGCGTCACCCGACACCGGTGCGTTACCCCGGCATGCCGGCCGAACGATTCTGGGAGTTCGAGGACGGCGACGTCAACTTCGCGGGCGCCGAAGCCGGTGTCACCGACCTGCTGCGAATGAGTGTGACCGAGTTTGCGCTCACCTTCGGCAACGACTGGTTCCTGGTACCGGTGCGGCTGCCTGTCGGCTGGCTCCATCGCGTCTCGGATTTCGTGATCACTGACAGCTTCGGCGTAGTGTCTTCGACCAACGCCATCGTGAATCCCGATGGCGCGCAATGGTCGATGTACTCGATGACCGCCGCTGCGGATCTTCAGGGTCGGTTGCAACACGTAATGTTCCTCCCCGACAGTCTCGACGGCGTGCTCGAAGGCGCGGTGCTCGAAGAGACGACGCTGGTGCGCGACGAGATGGCCAACCTCGCATGGGCCATCGAACACACGGTGCAAGGCACGTCAGGCGAACCACTCGATCGCGAGCTCGAGGCGCATGCGCTCGCGTTCCAGCAGCGCATCGTCTTCGATGGCGGCATCGAAAGCCCGCAACTTGTCTATCGATTGCAGACACCGGTGCCCGCCAACTGGACGCCGCTGCTGCCAGTGCGCGACACGCCGTTCAAGCTCGATGATCCACTGACAATCCGGCTCGCACGCGGCGGCATGAAACGCTTCTATCCGGAGGCCAGTATCAAGGTGATCGGCGCGGTCGATCCATCGTATGTCGAATTCCTCGCGCTACTCGATGCGGAGACCGACTTCATCAGCCGTGTTGACATCGGCGACGGCCTGCGCTCGTATGTTTTCTACCCGCGTGGTTGGATGCTGCGCCGTGATCCGCTGCATCCGATGGCCGACGACGACAACCTGCTGATCGAGGAAGAAGAAGTGCCGCGCATCGGCGCCAGGCTCAGGCGAAAGTTCCAATACGCGCGAAGCAGCGATGGCCGCACATGGTTGTGGGTCGGTCGGAGCAAGACGGCGGGCCGAGGCGAGGCGAAGAGCGCACTGCGATTCGACGTGGCCGTGAAGCGCGACACGCTGCGTTGACTATGCCCCGTAATGTTCAGATACCTGTGCTTTGCAACACGGCCCGCGAGTTTTGATACAGATACTTGTATGTATGGTCGGGCCATTTGTTATTGGGTCATCCGATCCCAGCGTTGAACCGCGAGCTTTGCTCCCGAATTTACCTATCGCGGCGCGCACTGCGTTTTCCCCTTATGGCCGCGGCTGAATTCCTCGTCGGTCGGCAGAGGGAGTTTTTCTTCACCACATGGAGAAGAAGGGGTCAAATCTTTATTCTTGACACTCAGCCCTGTTTTCGGTAGAACCCCGCCATGGCGCGAGCCTTAAGAATACAGATTGCAGGTAGTTACTATCTCGTCACTTGCCGAGGCAACGAACGCAGAGCGATCTACCGCGATGACACGGATCGGCAGGTCTTTTTGGACAGGCTGAAAAGTTCGCTTGCCATCTACCAGGTCGAGCTTCATGCCTACGTGCTGAT
>Ga0315290_10001742_pt1 | contig 15048 bp, 6 predicted proteins | sample YL17G12_0_MG_FD_203627 | JGI IMG/M metagenome (GOLD analysis project Ga0315290, IMG submission 203627) | Sediment microbial communities from Yellowstone Lake, YNP, Wyoming, USA - YL17G12_0 | ecosystem: Environmental > Aquatic > Freshwater > Lake > Sediment | place: USA: Wyoming | collected... | reverse complement strand
GGCCGGCTTTCCCGCCGGGACCGAATCGGCCTGGACGCCGGACGAACAGGCCGACCTGGCTGATTTTCTGAAGCAGATCAAGCTGGACCGGGCCACCCGGGCCCGGATCTTGCTTACGTCCCGGCGGGACGAAGAGGGGTGGCTCCACGGCATCCCGTACCGCATCGAAATGCCCCGGATGAGCCTGAGCGACGCCGCCAAACTGGCCCGCAGCCTCGGCACGGAGCGGGAGATCGCCCGCACGGAAATCGCCGACTGGTGGGCGCTATTGGACTACTGCCACGGCAACCCCCTGACGCTCCGCGTGATCGTCGGCCAGGCCATGCGCATGGGCCTCCGCGGCAGGGGGCCGATCGGGGACTTCGTCGAGGCCATGCGGAGCGGGGAGCAGGCCATCGAAGACGTTGACGAGAAACAAGGCCGCGACAAGTCGCTCGGGGCCTCGCTCGACTACGGCTTCCGCAACGCCTTCCAGGTAGACGAACAACCGCTGGTCGCGCTTCTGCACCTGTTCCAGGGCACCGTGGACGTGGATGCCCTCGAGGCGATGGGGAAAGGCGCCCACGCCCTGCCCGAGCTCCAGGGCAAGACCAAGGAGCACCTCACAAGCGTGCTGGACCGGGCACGGGACATCGGCCTGTTGAGCCACCTCGTCGACACGTGGTACACCATCCACCCGGCCCTGCCCTGGTTCCTCCGCCAACGGTTCGCCCGGCACTACGACGGCCAGGAAGGCCGCTCAAGCGCCACGGCCGCGCTTAGGGCCTGGGTCGAGGCCATGGGCGCGCTGGGCGACTACTACCACCACGAGTTCGGCCAAGGCAACCGGGAGGTCATCCAACTGCTCGCCCTGGAAGAGGCCAACCTGCTCTGCGCCCGCCGCACTGCCCGGCACCGCGGCTGGTGGAGTCCTGTCATCTCCGCCATGCAGGGTCTCGACGTACTCTACGAATACCAGGGCCGCCGGTCCGAATGGTCGCGGCTGGTCGCCGAGATCACGCCCGACTACTGCACCCCCGACGATGCCCCCATCCCCGGCCGGGAAGACCAATACAGCCTGGTTATGGAGTACCGTGTGCGCTTGGCCCGCGAGCAGGACCGGGACCTCCCCCGAGCCGCCGCCTTGCAGGAGAAGGTCGTCGCGTGGGACCGCCAGCAAGCCGCCCCCGCCCTTGCCCTTGCGCCCGATGCCGACCTCGACCCCGAGCAACGCAACCGCATCCGCTCGCTCGGCGTGAGCGTGTTCACCCTCGGCCACATCCTGCGCGAACAGGGGAACCCCGAGTGTGTGGCCGCGTACGAGGAAAGCATCCGCTACACCCAGCGAATCCAAGACATTGCCGCCGAAGCCATTGCCCACTACAACCTCGGCCACGCGTACCTTACGATTCCCGCGATCCAAAACCTGGACGCCGCCGAGGCTGCCTACCAGCGAAGCCTGGCTTTGCACGCCCCGAAGGATGCTGCGGGCCGTTCCACGTGCATCAAGCAAATCGGCATGGTCCACCACGGGCGATTCCGCGAATCCCGTGAGCGAGGCGAGCCAGCGGCAACCGCGCTCAAGCACGCCCAGACGGCCGAAGAGCACTACCGCCAAGCGCTCGCGCTGTGCCCCCCTACCGCGATCACTGACCTCGGCCCCATCCACAACCAGTTGGGAAGTCTCTACAAGGAAGTCGGCAAGATCGAGGCAGCCCAAGAGCACTACGAAAGGGCCGCCCAGTCTTTCGAGCAGACCGGCGACCGCTACGGCGCCGGCCAAACCCGCTTCAACCTTGCGCTGATGTACCTTGAGGCCGCGAAGCGCGAGTCCACCGCCTCGCGTCAGCGCGACCTCCTCGCCCGCGCGGCGGCCTACGCCCAGGCCGCCCTGCGCGACTTCAAGCACTACCAGGGCCGCGCCGCCGCAGACGAGGCCAAGGCCCAGCAACTCCTCGCCGCCATCGCCCAAGCCCTCACCACGCGGGCGCAGCCGTAGGGCGAACGGCGGGTGGCACTGGCGTCTCGCCAGTGCTGGGGGTGGATGGTCCCGAGGGAGTTGCATTGCAGACAGGGCGTTGAGTGCCGAGCGCCGGGCCCGGCGTAACGTCTTCGACGGCGCATGGGAGCGCGGCCCTGGGTCGAACACACCGACCCGACCCAGGCACTGGCGAGACGCCAGTGCCACCCAACCACCCCGCACGGCGTTTCGCCGTTTCGCCCTTTCGGGCTTTCGCGGTCCTCCTGGGGATAAATCATCCCAACCCAAGGGGAGTCAATTCGACCTCCCGCTGGGGTCTTACACGCTCCACGGGCTGCGGTAGTCGCGCGAGAGCCACTTGGGATCGCCCGTGCCGCCGGCGAAGGCGAAGGTCTTCGGGTCCCACTGGATCTTCTTGCCGTGGTAGTAGGCGAGGTTCATCAGGTGGCAGCAGATGGCCGAGCGCCCGCCCACCTGCTCGCTGGTGATGGGCTTTCTGCGGGCCGCGACGCACTCCATGAAATCGGAGACGTGGTTCTTGCTGACGTAGAGCCGGACCTTCGCGTCTTTGAGGAAGGCCCGCTCCGCCTCCTGGACCTGCGCGGCGCAGGAGGTCTTCCGCTCCTCTTCCCTGCCGGTGAAGGAGGCGATCGTCTTGTCGCCGCGCTTGAAGACGAATTGGCCGCGGTTGACCCGGACCTCGCCTTCCGTGCCGTAGAAGTGGGCGCCGAAGCCGTTCTTGTGCTCCACGGTGACGCCGTTGGCGTAGACCAGCTTGGCGCCGCGCTTGGCGCCCGGCTTTTCCGGCGGGAGCACTTCGACGGGCCCGCCGTCGTCGGTGCCCAGCCCCCATTGGGCGATATCGAGGTGGTGCGCCCCCCAGTCGGTGACCATGCCGCCGCCGTACTCGCGGTAGTTGCGCCAGTCGGGGAAGTGCTTGTGGATGCCGCGCGGGCTGAGGACCGAGCTGTAGGGCCGCGTCGGGGCGGGCCCGAGCCAGAGGTTCCAATCGAGGCCCGGCTCCATCGGCTGCTCGGGCAGGTTGCAGGGGACGCCCGGATTGCCGAAGCTGCACTCGACGCGCAGGAGCTTGCCGATCGCGCCGTTGCGCACGAGCTCGCAGGCCACGCGGAACTCCTTCGAGGAGCGCTGCATCGACCCCGTTTGCAGCACGCGCTTGTGGGCGTCCACCGCCCGGATGACCTCGACGGCCTCGTGGATATTGTGCGTCAGCGGCTTCTCGCAGTAGACGTCTTTGCCGCTGCGGAGCGCGGCCAGGGTGATGATCGTGTGCCAGTGGTCCGGCGTGGCGATGCAGACCGCGTCGATGTCCTTGCGGTTGATGATCTCGCGGAAGTCGGAATAGGCGGCGCATCCGTCGCGTTTCTGCGCCTTGTCGGCGTAGTGGTCGTCGACCCGCTTCTTCGCGTCGTTGCGGCGCGTGGCGTCCACGTCGCAGACCGCCAGGACCCGGGTCTCCTGGCCCAGGAACCCGCCCAGGAGGCCGCGGTTCTGGGTGCCCATGCCGATGAATCCCATGGTCAGGCGCGAGTTCGGCTTGGGTTGCGCTGCCCAGACGTGCGACGGCAAGAGGAACGGAGCCGCTGCGGCCGAGGCAACGGCCTGCTTGAGAAACGTGCGTCGAGAGGCTTGCATGGTGACCCTTTCCGATCATGGACCGAGGTTTCTCATTGCCCAGGAGTCTCGAACCGATCCGGACTCACGGGGCTGACCCATCTTACCACGAACCGCCTGCTTGCACATCCCGTGCCACTGATGGGAAGGGGTTCCTTGGGTGGCGATCTCCGCCCCGGTCCGTTTCGATCCAGCGTCAGCTTCAGCGCTAACCGATGTCTCCAAGACTATTGATCCCGTCAAAGACGCTGTTGGCCTTCTTCCGGAGTATCGTGTTGCCGTTGTACAACGCTCCATTGACGGCCTGATCCTCGGCGTGCAGCAGGATGTCCATCACCGTCATCACCGTATTGTCCGCCACCCCGAACGCCGCTCCGTTGCTGCCGACGTTGTAGGTGCAGTTGCCCAGGCCGTACTCGGTGACGGTGAACCCGTAGGTGCCCGCCCATAGACCCCCGAGAGAGCGGTTGGTTGCGTAGACGGACAGCGCGGTGGCCAGCACTTGCGCATCGAGCTTAACCCCCTTAACCAGGAACCTCTGCTGGTAGACGGCAGCGACCTCGGCGTTGGTCTTCCCGTCAAGGTTGTTCATCGCGGCGCTAGCCCCGAAGATGTTGGGCAAGGTGGCGGCGAGCCAACGGCTCAGGTTCGTGGAGTCCGGTCCGCCGTCGAAGGCTTTGATCAAGGCCTGGCCGTGCTTGTTCTGCCAGAAGCCGATCCCGGCCGATTGGCCCCTGGTCTCCGCCGATCCCGGTGCCGGCCGCTCGCCGAAGTTGTAGTTCAGTCCGATCTGGTCCTCGGCGAGGCCGATTAGCCTGAAGACCTCGTCGACGGGATCAAATTGTCCGCCGGCAGTGCCCAGGGCGTCCTTGCCGTCGACGTAGGCCGGGGGAATCGCTTCTTCCTGGATGGCGTAGGTGCCGGGGCGGAGGTTGAGGAAGTTGTAGGCCCCGTCTTCGTCCGTCAGTAACGATTCGCTGACGCTATTGCCCAGGTCATCCGTGCCGGTCAGCGTGATGTTGATGCCAGCGATGCCTTTTTCGCCGAAGTCCACGAGGCCGTCGTCGTTGAAGTCCACCCAGACCACGCCCGACAGCGCGGCGTGAGCCGGGGGAACGGTGGCCCCCGGACCGCCGGCGTCGGCGACCCGGCCGTTGGCCGTCAGGTCGTCGTCCCCCCGCTGCCCGTCGACGAAGTGCAAGGTAATCACACCATCGCCGATCTCTGCGCCCGTGTTCCCATCGAAGGCGAACTCGTACCAATGGTTGAGGGGGTTGTCCGGCGTGGGCCCGTACTTGTAGTAGGTGGTCACGGTCAGATCCGGCGGCAGAAGGAGCGTGATCGTGCTTGCCCCGGAGGTCGGCACGCCGTCGACTGTGAATTCGAAGAAGCCGGCCGGGAACTCGACGCCGGCGGGGGCGTCGGCCTCAGAAGGGTTCTGCAGGGCTTGCACGCCTGCAAGCGTCGTCCCTCCAGGAGAGACGAGGGTCACGTACCGCGGATCCACCACGTTGGGGAGCGACGCCACGTTGGCCTGCTCGCTGTCCGGCAGCCCGTCGTTGTTTCCGTCTCCGCCATTCGGCGCGCCCTGTTCGATTCCGGCCGGCACGCCGTCGCCGTCATCGGTGATGATCCCAGGTCCTCCAAGGTGCGAGATCACCCCGTTTCGCATCAGATCGTTGTCGCCCCGCTGGCCATCAACGAAGTGCAGCGTGATTACACCGTCAGCGAACTCTGCGCCGGTCAGTCCGTCGAAGGCAAAGTCGTACCAATGGTCGGCCGGGTTGTCGGGCGTGGGGCCGTAGTTGTAGAAACTGGCGACGGTCACGCCAGAGGGAAGGAGGAGGCTGACCGCTGCGGTCTCCGGCGAATAGAGGAGCTTGAACTGGAAGAAGCCCACGGGAAAGCCCGTTCCCGCCGGGGCGTCAATGGGAGACGGGTTGGCGAGGGCCCCCACGCCGCAGAATTCGCAACTCGTTAAGGTAAGGTACTGCCCGTCGACGGCGTTGGGGAAAGACGCGACTTCGGCCGCCCAGCGATCCGGCCATCCGTCGCCATCGCCGTCCCCGCCGTGCGGTGCGCCATCTTCCACGTTGTCAGGCACACTGTCTCCATCGTCGTCGCCCCCAATGTCCTCGATCCAGTTGGAGAACTCCGACGTATTGCCGTGCGGGTCCGTAGCCGTGGCCGTCAGGGCATCCTCTCCGTAAAGGTCGTCCACCACGAACGTGAAGCTTGCCTTGCCGTTCTCGTTGGTTCTCACGATCGCGGCCCCAAACGGGTCTCCGCCCTCGCCAAAACCGGAAGGATCCCTGTTGGCGGGTCCGTAGAACTGTATCCGGAAATCGGTGTTCGGCGTGCTATCAAGGCTCCCGTAGACCACGTCGCCCCAATCGCCCTCGTCGGCTCTCGCAACCAATACGGGCGCATTCTGTAGACTGTTTGCGCCCGTGTCCTCGTCGCCTTCGTCGTTGACCGTCACGCCATCGCCTCCGAGGTCGATGCCCAGGCTCGCATTCTCATAAATGTAATTGACGAGAATGGCATTGCCGGTCCCGGCGTCCGCAGCGAGCGTGATCCCATCCCCTCGGTTACGGGAGATTTCGTTACCGTTGTCTTCGTTACAGGCGTCGCCGATGACCGTGTGGGACGCCGATGAGCTAATCAGAACGCCGCTGCCAGAATTGTGGCTGATGCTGTTCCCAGCCAAGACGTTGCCGGATGCAGTGGCCCCGGAAATCCGCACTCCCTCTTGGCGGTTTCCGCCGATGTCGTTGCCGACAATGCGGTTGTCGGGGGCAGAGTCAATCACCAGCCCCTTTCCGTTATTGTAAAGCCCACTGCCCAAGAGGACGTTACCGAAAGCCGGCGGGCCGACGATTTCGATACCTCGGCCGAAGGAAACGACATATAGCCCTCGGACCGCGTTCTGCGCCGAAGCGATGGACAGGCCCGCAAAGCTGTCCGTGCCTGGGCCGTCGTCGTCCACCGTCGTCACCGTAAACACGCTCCGTACCGTAATGGTCGCGGTGGCCGGACTGGAGTCCAGACTTCCGTCGTTGGCCACGTAAGTGAACGCGTCGACGCCGTTGAACCCGTTGTCTGGCGTATACACGAACGATCCATCCGCGTTGAACTCCAGCGTTCCGTGGGAAGTGCCCGTCACAAGATCCGCGGTGATCGGCTGCCAGTCCGGCTCGGAGTCGTTCCACAACACGTTCTCCACCAGCACCGTACCCGTATGCACGTCAAACGCGTCGTCCACCGCCACCGGGGCATCGTCGACGGGGTAAACCGTGACCGACACCGCGACGGAGTGAGAGTATTCCATGCCGTCGTAAGCCGCGTAAACGAACTCATCGGTGCCGGGCCAGTCGGGCGGCCAGTCGCGCAGCGGCGCATACGTGTACGTGAACGAGCCGTCCTCGCTGAGCGTGAGCGCGCCCACCAAGGGCCCCCGCACCAGGGTTGCCGTAAGGCGATCGCCGTTCGCGTCCGAATCGTTGGCAAGCAGGCCGAGGCTTGCGTCGACGCTGAGCGTCGAATCCTCGTCCATGTCGTAGGAGTCGGCCAAAGCCAACGGCGGATTGTCGATCACGATCGTGACTGTCGCCGAGCGCGAGGCCAGAACGCCGTCGCTCGCCCGGTAGGCAAAGGTATCGATCCCGTGGTAGTCCGCGGTCGGCACGTAGGTGAACGACCCGTCGGGGCTGAGCGTCAGCGCCCCATTGTTCGGCCCCGCTGCCAGCACGGCTGTCAGCGCGTCGCCCTCCGCGTCGCTGTCGTTCACCAGCACCCCCTGTTCCGCCAACACGTTCAGCGTACTATCCTCGTCCACACTGTACGCATCATGCGCGGCCAACGGGGAGTTCACGCTCCAACGCTCGGTCGCATCCTGCGCCAGCGCGTTGCCTTCGGCGCCGTGGATTTCCGAGCCGGGAGCCAGGAGCGTCAGCACGTACTCGCCCTGCGCCGCGGTTAGACCGCTCAAGCCGCCGAGTATCCAATGAATGTTGTCAGCCGTGATGAGCGTCGCGCCGCTGCCCGCTAGCAGGTTGGCGCCGCCGCTGCGGGTGAGCGTGAGGTCCGAAAGATCAAATCCTGCGACTTCCTCGCTAAATAGAATGGTGATTTCGCTCACTGCCGAAACCCGTGGATCGGGGGTGACATCCTCGATATCTGCCGTGGGGCCGGCAATCCCGCCGGGTTCCGGCGTGTCGAAAGCAAACGCCGCGCCAACGTCAATCGCCGCGCCGTCATCGAACGGGGCCCCCACGATTGCCCTGCCTCGGCTCAAAGCGACGGGGGACGCGAATCCGGTGCGTTCGGCGCCTGCGGGCGTAGGCTTGTTGAGCGTGCCGAGAAGGGCACCGGTGTTCGCATCGAACATGGAAGGAGAACTTGGGCTGCTCGCCGGCCAGTCGCTGGAACCCGCGCCGACCAGCACGAAGGAGCCCCAAACGGCCACGGAACCGCCGAACTTCGCATAGGGTGCGGGCGTGGGGTTATTCAAGGTTGCAAGAAGACTGCCGGTGTTGGCGTCGAAGAGATACGCGGACCCGGAATCGGTGGCGCCAGTGTCGTCTCCAAACGCCCCCACAACCACGGTGCTCCCGGCCACGGCGACCGCCCAACCGAAGTAGTCAGAATCCTGCGGCGTAGGATTGCTCAGCGTCCAAAGGAGATTCCCGCTCTGGGCATCGAAGACGTACGCCGAACCGGAGAAATGAGCGGCCGCGGAGTCTTGCCACGCCCCCACGACAATGAAGGACTCCGAGACGGCCACGGAGGAGCCGAAGTCGTCCCAGGATCCGTGCCCCGGATCATTGATCGTCCTAAGGAGATTCCCGGTTGCCACGTCAAAGACGTACGCTGAGCCATCGGAGGAAGCGCCCGGGGAATCGCCGGGGGCCCCGACAACCGCGATTGATCCTGAAACGGCGACGGATTGGCCGAAACTATCGCAGCCTCCGGGCGTGGGATTATTCAACGTGTGAAGGAGATCGCCGGAGGCCGCGTCGAACACGTAGGCCGAACCGGCGTCCGTCGCTCCCGTGTCGTCCGCTCTCGCGCCCACCACGACCGTGTTACCGAAAACCGCCACGGAAATGCCGAACTCGTCATAGGTCTGCGGTGTGGGGTTGTTGAGCGTGTGAACCAGGCCGGTCGCGGCGTCGAAGACGTACGCCGATCCGGCGTCGGAAGCCCCCGTGTCATCGTAAGGTGCGCTGACGACCACCAGCGACTCCGAAGCGGCCACGAAAGCGCCAAAACGGTCGTTGGCTGCCGGCGTGGGGTTGTCAAACGTGTGCAGCAGGTCGCCGAGACTCAGCAACCAGCGGTTTTCCAACGGCTCGAGCGCGAGGCGCCTCGACGGCACCATGTCGTGGTTCGCCGACGGCAAGTGCTATTCCTGGTCATGATTCGGTCCTCCCCGATGAAAGAGACTTGTCGCCCCGGGACAGAGAAGAGAATTGCCCCGTTACTTCGATTCCTACTTGCGTGCCGGCACGGACTGCCCCCGCCTGCAGCGTGGCTGATCATCGCCTGCCTGCGGGTCAGTCTCCCTGATCCTGAAGTCCCACGCAATGCCCACCCCGGGGGGGAGGGAAGCGCCGGTGTGAGTGTCCATTCTCCTCTTGGGAACGCGACGCCGCAGCCCGCCAGATGGCGTAGACCGTGGCGCGGGCGCGTGTCATAGAGACTCCGCGATTCCACTGCGGAGTCCACTGTGACGGGCTTGCACTGTGCGTTGGATTGTCTTTCCGCGAGGAGATCCTGCCGCACGCAGTCGGGTGGCAATCCACGCCCCGGTCCGGTATAGTGACGTGTTTGGAACGGGAGGTTCCCCAGAGCAGGTATCGGCCATGAGTTTCCGTGAGATCCGCCAGCAGTTCTTGGACTTCTTCGCCCAGCGGGGGCATACGATCGTGCCGTCGTCCCCCCTCGTCCCGGGGGATGACCCGACGCTCATGTTTGCCAACGCCGGGATGAACCAGTTCAAGGACGTCTTCCTCGGCCAGGGGACCCGGCCGTACCGCCGGGCCGCCGATACCCAGAAGTGCATCCGCGCTGGTGGTAAGCACAACGATCTGGAGGACGTGGGCAAGGACACCTATCACCACACCTTCTTCGAGATGCTGGGCAACTGGTCGTTTGGCGACTACTTCAAGCGGGAGGCGATCGCCTGGGCGTGGGAGCTGCTGACCAAAATCTGGGGCCTGCCGGTCGATCGCCTGCACGCCACTTATTTTGCGGGGGATGAGGCCGAGGGGCTCCAGCCCGACGACGAGGCCAAGGGCCTGTGGCAGGAGGTCACCTCCGTCGACCCGCGGAACATCCACCCCGGCGGGAAGAAGGACAATTTCTGGGAGATGGGGGCCGCCGGGCCGTGCGGCCCTTGCACGGAGATCCACATCGATCTGACGCCCGACGGCAGCGGCCACGGGCTGGTCAACGCGGGCAGCCCGCTGGTCATCGAGTTGTGGAACCTGGTGTTCATCCAGTTCAACCGGGCGGAGGACGGGCGGCTGAGCCCCTTGCCGGCCAGGCACGTCGACACCGGCATGGGCCTGGAGCGCGTGGTCGCGGTGCTCCAGGGGAAGAAGAGCAACTACGACTCCGATCTGATGGCCCCGATCCTCCAGCAGATCCAGCAGGTGACCGGGGCGAAGCCGTATTGCGGCACGTTGCCTTCGGCCCGGCCGACGGAGGCGGAGCTCCACGACGTGGCCTACCGGGTGGTGGCCGATCATCTCCGCTGCCTCACGTTCGCCATAGCCGACGGCGTGATGCCCAGCAACGAGGGGCGCGGCTACGTCATCCGGCGGATCCTCCGCCGGGCCCATCGCTACGGACGCCAGCACCTCGGCATGGACGGGCCGTTCCTCTACAAGCTCGTGCCGTTTCTGGTCGATCACATGGGCGACTCGTTCGCCGAGATCCGCAGCGAGTCGCGCCGGGTGATCGACGTGATCCACGAGGAAGAGCGGGCCTTCTCGCGCACGCTGGACCAGGGCATCCGCCTGTTCGACCGGGCGGCCGAGCAGGCCGAGAAGAACCGCGGCGGGGTGATCGCCGGCCTCGACGCCTTCAAGCTCCACGACACCTACGGGTTCCCCGTCGACTTGACGCAACTGATGGCCCAGGAGCGGGGGCTTTCGGTCGATCTCGACGAGTACAAGCGGCTGATGGAGGAGGCCCAGGCCAAGGCCCGGTCCGGGCGGCAGCAGGAGTCGGCCGACACGGTCGACGGCCTGGTGGCCGCCGCAGCCCGTTGCGAGGAGGCGGTCCTCCAGCGCTGCCGGACCGACGAGCACTTCAAGTGGGAGGCCGACTCGCTGGACACGGTGCTGGTCGGCTGGTTCGACGCCGCGGGCCGATTCCACGACGACGAGCTGACCGGGCCTGCGCACTGCGCCCTGGTGCTGAGCCAGACGTGCTTCTACGCGGAGCAGGGGGGGCAGGTCGGCGATACCGGGGAGATCGCGGCCCCGGGGGCCCGCTTCCGGGTCCTCGACACCCGCAGGGTCCAGGACGCCGTGCTGCACTACGGCGAGCTGGTGGAGGGCCGGCTGCGGCCGGGCCAGCCGGTCCGCGCGGCCGTCGATGGCACGTGGCGGAGCCAGACCAAGGGCAACCACACCGCCACCCATCTGTTGAACCACGCCCTGCGCCTGGTGCTGGCCAAGGAGGTCAGCCAGAAGGGCTCGGCGGTCCATCCCGGCCGGGCCCGCTTTGACTTCTCCCACAACGAGCCCTTGCGTGCCCAGGAGGTTCGGCAGGTGGAATCGGTCGTCAACCTCCTGGTCGAGCACGGCCTGCCGGTCTACAGCGACTTCGCCCCCCGCGATCGGGCCACGCAGATCCACGGACTGCGGGCCGTGTTCGACGAGAAGTACTCCGACACGGTGCGGGTGATCTCCGTGGGCGTGCCGGTTGCCGAGCTGGCCGCCGATCCCCAGAACAATGCCTGGGCCAACTACTCGGTGGAGCTGTGCGGCGGGACCCACGTGGCCAACACCGCCGAGATCGGGCAGTTCGTGCTGGTCGACGAGGATTCGGTGGCGCGGGGGGTGCGGCGGGTGGTGGCGCTGACCGGCCTGGCCGCGGAAGAGGCGCGAGCCCGGGGTCGGGAGTTGTTGGAGCAGGCCGCTCGGCTGGCCGACGTGCCCGCCGAGAACCTCACGACAAGACTGACCGAGTTCCGCCAGCACTTGGCCGAGGTCACCATTCCGCTGGCCGACCGCATGGAGCTCCGGCAGAAGCTCGACGAGCTGCAGCAGACGGTCGTCGAAGGGCACAAGAAGCGGCTCAAAGAGCAGGAGAAGGAGGAGGCCAGGCGAGTGGCCGACGTGGTCCTGGATCGGGCCGCGGAGCTGCTCGAAGCGGCCGAGCCGATCGGCACCACGGCGATCGTGGTGGGCGAGGTGCCCGACGCCAAGCCCGAGCAGCTCCGCACGGCGATCGACTGGCTCCGCCAGAAAGCGCCGTCGTCGGCCGCGGTGCTGGTGACCACGAGCGAGTCGCGGGTAGTCGTGGTGGCCGGGCTGACGCGGGACCTGGTCGGCCGGGGCCTGTCGGCCGCGGAGCTGATCCGCGAGCTCGGCCCGCTTTTGGGCGGCAGCGGCGGCGGCCGGGCCGATCTGGCCCAAGGGGGCGGCACTCGGCCCGAAAACAGTCTCGCGGCCCTCGAAACGGCCCGCGACTGGCTCCGAAAACGGCTCGCCTAGCCGGGGAAGATCTCGGCCACCGGGAGGGCGAAGCCGGGAAGGAGGTGGCCGCCGCTGAGCGTATCGGCCGCTGCGAGCCAGACCACTTCGCCGTCACTGCGATAGACCCGCACGGTGCGGCTGTCCGGGTCGACGACCCACACGGCGGCGGAGCCGGCTGCCAGCCACTGCCGGACCTTCGCGACCACGTCACCGGCACGATCGTTCGGCGAGAGGACTTCCACCGCCAGATCGGGGGCGCCCTGGTAGAACCCCGAAGGCTCGTCGGCGGGGACACGCTCGGCGCGGACAAACGCCACGTCGGGGGCTCGCACGGTATCCGGGTCGTGGCCGATCTGAAAGCCCGCCTCGGCGGTCGTCACCACGCCCAGGGCGTGCGTCTCCACGTAGCTGCCCAAGCGCACCGCAATCCGGCCCGCAATGCGACCATGCGTGAATCCGGCAGGGGTCATCATCACCAACTCTCCGCGCACGAGCTCACACCGCCCCAGGCCTGACGCCTGCAGCAACTGCTCCGCCGTCGTGATGTGTTCGGTGGTGGTCACGAAGGGCATGCTACCAGATGGGTGGGGTGCCGTCAAGGAGGGATGCCGTCGCGCGACTGGCTCAGGCAGCGACTCGCCTGACATGCCGACCCCGTGAGCCTACCTTCGGCGGCGTTGCCGGACCCACAGGACCCCGACGGCCGCCGCCGTGCTGACCAGCACCGCCAGCAGCGCAGGATACCAGAGCCCCTTGAAGCGCTTGGAGAAGCTCTTCTTGGGGTACGTGATCCGCCCCGCCACGATCTCCAGGTTGTCGAAGGACCATTCGAAGGGGGCGTCGAGCGCCGGCCCCCAAACCAACACCCGACACTCCATGAGCGGGCCGTCGCCATAGGGAATGGCTCCCAGTTCCTGGAACTGGCCATCCGGGCCGGCTACCTGGAAACTCAGGTTGGTGCCGGTCCGCTTCAGAAGCAACGACCCGCTTTGATGCTCGGTCGGGAAGCGCTGGAACGTCGTGGCTTGGTGGCTCCACATGAAATAGCTGTGCTGGTTGTTGGGAAGAACGGCCCGAGTGAGGGATGCGCCGCCGTCCCTGCCGTCGAAGGCAATCTCCGCCTTGATCTCCCCGGTCTCGAATTTCGGAATGGCCACGATTGCATAGTCGATGCGGAATTCGAAGTCCCCTTCGAAGCGGCAGCGGGTCCGAATCCCGACGGGTCGATTCTCGCCGCGCCGCGGGAGGACGGAGACTTGCAGTTTGCCGTCGGCCGGAGCGACCGTCGCCCGCATGAGGTCAACCACCCAGGTGTCCGGATCCAGTCTCTTGGAGGAGAAATCCTCGCGGATTCTGCCCGGCCAGACCTTGCTCCAGAACGACGCCGGGACGATCGAGCCCGTGGTCCACCATTCGTAGCCGCGGTCGAGCACCAGGGCGGCCGCGGCGGCGATCGCGAGGACCCAGGCGGCGCGCCGGAGCCGGTCGGGCTTGGGCTCCGCCGGCGGGACAGCCGCGGCCGCGGCCGTCGCTTCCGCGGCCCCAGGGGGTTGGGCCTGGGAACTCCCCGCGACAGGGCTCCCGGGCTTGGGCGGCGCGGCTGGGGGCGGCTTCGGCTCCTCGGTCGCGCGGGGCACCCCGACGGGCGTGGACTCGTCCCCGGCGGTGGGGGCGGCGACCGGGACCTGAGCGGCCCGGAACAGCCCGATCACGTCGCGGGCCGCAATCCACTCGTTGCTCAGCTCGCGCCGGACCCGGTCGTCCTCCTTCAGCTTCCCGGCGCGGACCATCTGCACCATGTCTTGAAACGTCACGGGCCCCAGTTCCTGCCCCGCAACCCGGCACCACCACGGCGAAGCCATGTTTGCACCCCCGTCCCGAAGCCATCTTCGGCAATCCGTTCCGCCACGATCCTAATCGGCATCCTACCAAATCCGGGAATTCGTGTCAAAAGACCCCTTGCCGACTTGCCGACGAGCTGGGGCGCGGGCGCTGCCGAGCCCCGTTTCACAGGCTGTGGCTGGCGACCATCTTCACGCCGGCGGCCTGCATTTCGGCCACGGCCAAAGCTGCGTCGCCGGGGCGAAGCTCGACGCCCCGGCAGGCGTCGAGAACGACGGCGGTCGAGAAACCGAGGGCCACGGCGTCCAGGGCACTGAACTTCACGCAGTAGTCGGTGGCCAGCCCGGCCAGGTAGATCTCCCCCACGCCTTGATCGTTGAGGAACTCGGCCAGGCCCGTGGCGCGGCGATGGGCGTTGTCGAAGAACGTGCTGTAGCTGTCGATCTCGGGATCCATCCCCTTGCGGAAGACCCGGCGGACGCGGCTGAGGTCGAGCGACGGATGGAACCCCGCCCCCGGGGTGTCTTGCACGCAGTGGACCGGCCAGAGGACCTGTTTGAGCCCAGCCAGCTCGATCACCTCTCCGGGTCTGCGGCCGGGATGGTTGGCCGCGAAGCTGAGATGACCGGGCGGATGCCAGTCCTGGGTCGCCACGACCAGATCGAACCGCGGCTGGATCCGGTTGACCAGCGGAATCACCCGATCCCCTTCCGGCACCGCCAGCGCTCCCCCCGGACAGAAGTCGTTCTGCAAATCGACGACCACAAGCGCCTTCACCGCACTTCCCTCTCGCCACTATCCACTATCCACTGTTCCCTGACGCCCCCGCTCCAACCGCCGGCTTCCGCCGGCGGCTAAGGCCCCTAGATCCCCAGTCCCTAATCCCCAGTCCCTAAT
>Ga0315290_10001741_pt1 | contig 15049 bp, 9 predicted proteins | sample YL17G12_0_MG_FD_203627 | JGI IMG/M metagenome (GOLD analysis project Ga0315290, IMG submission 203627) | Sediment microbial communities from Yellowstone Lake, YNP, Wyoming, USA - YL17G12_0 | ecosystem: Environmental > Aquatic > Freshwater > Lake > Sediment | place: USA: Wyoming | collected... | reverse complement strand
GGGCATCGCGCAGACCCTGGCCCGCGACGGCTACCTGGTGTGCGTGCCCGAGCACGCCTCGCCCAACCCGAACAGCCGCCGGCACGTGGCCAGCCTGGTGTCGTTCTACGGGGCCGGCGATACGGTGGGCGTGCCGCCGATGGCCCTGCGCGTGTGGGACGATCTTCGCGCGGTGCGCTACCTCCTGGGGCGGCCCGACGTGGACGCCGAGAAGATCGTCGTGGTCGGCTTGGGCGTGGGCGGGGTCGACGCGGCAATCGCCGCCGCGGTGGAGCCGCGGATCGCCGGCTGTGGGCTGGTCGGGGCGATCACCGTGCGCGACTGGGCCCATGAGGTCGCCCCGAAGCTCGACCCGTTCGATCGCATCCTGCCCTACTTGCCCGACCTGACCACGCAGACCGACCTGGAGTACGTCGCGGCGGCCGTGGCCCCGCGCCCGCTGCTGTTGGTCGACGCGACCGACCGGCCGAACTGGCCGGCGGCGGGGTACGAGCGGGTGCGGAAGATGGCCGAGCACCTCTTCGCGGTGGAGTCCACCCCCAAGGGCCTGACGGCGGTGTCTGCCCGCTCGTCCTGGGGTGTGGAGGAGGTCCGCGCCTGGTTGACCGGCAGGTTCCCGCCCAGGGATCCGTAGCCCATGCCAAGGGGCCGCGCATACGGACGCGATATGGGAGTTGTTCCCTTCTTCCCCGCCCGACGCAGGGCGACATTCACCCGAGGACGATGCCGCGCGAACCGCCCGACCTGCCGAGCACCGCAGGACCACGATAGACAAGGAATTCGTCTGCTTGATCCTGGGCGATGATGTCGCCGTTTGGACCGTATACGGTGCCCTTCAATAGGCAGACGTCCCCGGTCACTTCGATTCCCAGAAGAAGGTCGCCGGCCTGATTGCAGATTCTGTACCCTTGGGGTGTCATTTCCTTCCGACAGCCGGAGCCCTCGGGGAAGTTGTTTGCAACTTCACAAGCACTCTTGCCGCTGTGGTCGAGCAGCGTGGCGTTGATGAGAAACTCGTTGTTCTCGATCTTCGCCTCGAGATAGTAGGCCGTCACTCCTCTTACGCCCAGCTCGAGGTAATTCGTGAAGTTAGATGCGACTCCGAACATCTTCTCTCCAGGGCGGACGAAGATGTAGTTACCCTTCATAACCGCTGGCATGGGTTCTCTCCATTCTATTTGGGCCATTTCGGATCCGCGAGCGCGTATTCCACGGAAACCGCATGGTGCAGTCCCACGTAAGTGTACTTCAGCGAATACTCAACGAGATCGCGAATCAAGGGAAACGCCGCAGCTCCGGGATGGCTGGACCAGGTGCGTAGGCTGTGCGAGAGCACGTCGTGGATTGCGTGCTTAAGGGTATTAATGCCGACGACCTTGCGCGACGGCACGTGCAGCATCGGGCCGCCCGAGCTGCCAAACTGAATCAAGGCGTTGGAGACGACCGTCCGCATCTGGTGCAAAGCATTCACGTGGCTGGGTCTCGACGTAAGCGCTGAGACGATGCCGTGGGTCGCGATAAGGGTGTCGAAGTCCAGAGGGAATCCCAAACAGATAACGTCGTCACCTCGCTTCACCGATCCAAGATCGCCGACTTGGACACAGGGCGCAGACGCGAGCCCCTCGACTTTGAGAATGGCGTAGTCGTAGACCATCGGAGGGTCGGCCGAGGGGTCGTTCACAAGACTCACGGGATAATCGCGCCCATTGATGCTTACGTGGATCGCGTCTGAATAGCGCCTTTCAAGCTTGCCTGCGACGAGCCTGATCTGGGCTACTACGTGATTGTTGGTCAGGACATGGCCGGTGGGGCTGATGAGGAACCCCGAGCCGCTCTGGCCGATGTCGGGGCATTTGATTGCGACCACGGCGGGCTCGACACCTGCGACCAAATCTGCATACACAAGGCACCTCGTTGGCAGCGAAACAGTTGGCGTCCAGCTAGGAACGCCTTGGACGATGTCCCCCCAACGCCCGACAACTGCAACCGAAGCCCAGTGCGAAGACGGAAGGACTGAGTCGTTTCCCGGCGCTTCACCGAGGCTTCTTTCCCTTGCCTGTAGTGTACTGGGTGGTGGGTGTAAGACAAGGGGAGCCATGCTACGCCCTTTGCGCCCCCCCGGTGTAGCGGTCCGTGCAGTGACGTGCCTGGGCAAAGAGCTGCGGACTCTGCTGAAGCAGCCGGATCGGCTCTGCCGGTTGTACCGGAAGTGCGGGCGTGCCGGGGGCCGGACAGGGCGGTTGCGCCCCGCGTGCCGGTCGTTCGCGTCGTGTCTGCACGGCAAGGGGAAGGGGCCTCCGGCTGCCCATTGGGGATAGCGTGCCAGGATGGTCGATGCTTGGATCTGGCGAGAGGAGGGCCGCGAGGGCACGGATGCGCCCTGGGTACATCAACTCCGAAGGGAAATCCCCGTCCGGAGGGCTTGGGCAAGTCCCCCGGACGCCGCTCCGATGCTCGATCATCGCAATCTCAAGACCGATCTGTTGGCCCTGGGCCTGCTGGCGGCGGGCCTGTTCCTGGGCACCAGCCTGCTGAGCTACAGCCCGGCTGATCCGCCCAGCCAACTGGTCTTTCCCGAACGGACCCACACCGGCAACCTCTGCGGCCGCTCCGGGGCGATGGTCAGCACGCTGTTGTTCGAGGGGCTGGGCATCGGCGCGTACTACCTGCTTATGTCGGTGGCGATCCTCGACGCCGTGCTCTTGGCCCGGCGTGAGATCTCGATGCCCCTGGTCCGGCTGATCGGCTGGCTTGTCTCGCTGGCCGGATTGTGCACGCTGGCGGCGATGGCCGTGCCGCGCCTCTCGCCCGGACCGGTCATCGGGTCCGGGGGCTACCTCGGGGCGGCAGGGCGGGGGCTCCTCGAGCGGAATTTCGCCGCCGCCGGGGCGTACATCATTGTGGTCAGCCTGATCCTCGGCGGGCTGATGCTCTCGACCGACTACGTCTTGCTGAAGATCCTCGCCTGGACGCTCGGCGTGCCGGCCAAGAGCCTGGGCCGCGGCGCAGTGCGCGTGGGGAGGGCCTACGCCGACAAGATGGGCCGGCGCCGATCGGACCTCGACCCGCCGGCGAGTGACGACGACCACCGACAGCACACCGCCCGGCCGGTTCGCATCACCAGCCGCTCGCAGGAGGCCCCTTCGCAGGAGCCGGGCAAACGAGCGGACAAAGCGGGGGCGAGGCAGCCGGGCCCTTCCGAGGGGCCCGACCCAACCGCCGCCAAGGAGCCCGGCGCAGAGCCGCGCATCCGCAAGCCGGCCAAGGCCGGACGCGAGGACCTGCTCGGCTCGATCGAGCCGGACACGGGCGCGGGGCTCACCGACTACGAGCTGCCCGCCGCCGACCTGCTCCTCGGAACCGAGCCCGTCCGCTTCGAGGAGCACGAGAAGGAGGTCCGCCGCAAGGCCCGGATCCTCGAAAGGACCTTTGCCAACTTCGGCTTCAACGTCCAGGTCGTGGAGATTCAGACCGGGCCGGTGATTGCGCAGTACGAGGTCGAGCTGGAGGCCGGGCTGCGCCTGAGCCGGATCGCCGGACTGGCCGACGACCTGGCCATCGCCCTGCGCGTGCCCAGCGTGCGCATCGTCGCCCCGATCCCCGGCAAGAACACGGTGGGGGTTGAGGTGCCCAACAACGAGCGTCAAATCGTCCGCCTCCGGGAGGTCATGGAGGAGGCCAGCAACAAGGCCCAGGCCATGCGAATCCCCATCTTCCTGGGCAAGGACGTGGCCGGCAGCCCCCTGGTCGTCGACCTCTCGACCCTGCCGCACCTGCTGATCGCCGGGCGGACCGGCACCGGCAAGAGCGTCTCGCTCAACTCGATCATCGTCTCGATCCTCATGACCCGCCGGCCCGACGAGGTCCGCATGCTCCTGATCGACCCGAAGATGGTCGAGCTGAGCCCCTACAAGAACATCCCGCACCTCATGCACCCGGTCGTCACCGACATGCGCAAGGCCGAGGCCATCCTCGGCTGGGCCGTGGAGAAGATGGAGGAGCGCTACGAGCTTCTGGCCCGGGCGGGCGTGCGGCACATCAGCGTCTACAACCAGCTCGGCGAAGAGGAGCTCATGGACCGGATCCGGCCGGCCGACGAGCAGGAGCGCCGCGATATTCCCACCCACCTGCCCTACATCGTCATGGTCGCCGACGAGATGGCCGACCTGATGATGACCTCCGCCAAGGAGGTCGAGACCCACATCATCCGGCTGGCGCAGAAGAGCCGGGCGGTGGGCATCCACCTCGTCCTGGCCACCCAGAAGCCGACCGTCGACGTCATCACCGGACTCATCAAGTCGAACCTGCCGGCCCGGATCTGCTTCCAGGTGGCCAGCCGGACCGACAGCCGCGTCGTGCTCGACGAGATGGGCGCCGAGCGCCTGCTGGGCAACGGCGACCTGCTGTTCCTCTGGCCAGGCACCAGCATGATCCTGCGCGGCCAGGGCACTTACGTGAGCGACGACGAGATCAACCGGGTCATCCAGAGCGTGGCCACCGCCGAGCCCCAGTACGTCAAGGAGCTGGTCCAACTGAAGGCCAGCGAGCCCGAGCCGGAAGGACGCCCGGTGTCCAGCCGCGATGACCTCTACGACCAGGCCGTCGAGCTGGTCGTGCGCGAGGGGCGCGGGAGCTGCTCGCTGTTGCAGCGGGCCATGGGCATCGGCTACGGCCGGGCCGCTCGCCTGATCGACTTCATGGCCGAAGACGGCATCGTCGGGGCCTACAACGGCTCCCAGGCCCGGGAAGTGCTCATCGGGCTGGATCAGTGGGAAGCGCGTCGCGGCCGCACGCTGCCGAGGATCCCCGCGCTAGCCACGCCGCCGCCCCCGGCCCGGCCCGGCAACAGGATCGTGCTGAGCCCCGGCCCGGTCCGCCGCGACCGGCCGCCGTCGGGCGAGGCCCCCGACCGCCTGAAATCGGAGGAGGACGACGCTCCCTTCGACGAGACGCCGGAAGACCACGGGCAACCCGACGAACAGCAAGAGGACCTGGAAGACGAAATCGGCGACGAGGGGGACGAGCTCGACGAGGAAGGGCCCGAGCACGACTCGGACGAAGAAGACCCTCAGGACGTCGACCCGGAAGACGAGGCCGACGCCGAGCCCGAGGGCGAGGACGACGAGCAGCCCGATCGCCGCAAACGGCCATGGAAGGCGGAAAGCGCCTGAGCGCGTAGGTCTCTTTGAGGGCGTCCTGGGATTCGATCTCTCGCAAAGGCGCCAAGGCGCAAAGAGGAGAGAAGAAGAAAGAAAGGAACCGCAGAGCACGCAGAGCACGCGGAGAAGGAAGACGAAAAGAGGTGAAGAGGGGATAAGGAACGGCCAAGAGAGGCAACGAAGGGAGAGACAATAGCCGTCGGCGGAAGCCGACGGGTGGCACGCCCAGAGCGCAGCGATGGGCGTGGTGAGTCGCCGCCTCCGGCCCCTTGCCGACCTCCTATACCCCGGCGACCCCTGCCTCTGGGCGATTCTCCTGTTCCCGCTCCCGCCCTTCGCTCCAGCGCCTTGTCAGGAGTTCCTTATCCATTTTCTCATGATCGGGGAGATGAGCAGCACAAGCCAAAATGCCGGTAATGCGATGGTAAAGACCGGGCGGAGGGGATGATAGATCAAGTAGGGATTTCCGAAGTCTGGTGTTCCAGCTTCCGGCCCCAAGGTATATCGATAGGTGTCGACGGCTCCAAGGAGCACGAACAAACCAAGAAGTGCCGCGACGGCATAGACCTGTTTTCTCTGCGGGGTGAGGATAGCGGCTATGGCGAAAAAGAGTGTAAACAGGTAGAGCCCGAGAGCCGACCAACCCGTGTAAGGGATGATGGCCGCATTGAGCGGGGGTGCATAGAACCCGCTGAAGGCTAAGGCTGAGGCCACCAGCGCGAAAACGACATAGGCCCGAAGAATCAGCGGCGCGTGGGTAAATCGGAACCAGAAGGTGACGCCGACCGTGGTATTCATGCTCTTCTCCTAGCTCGGCCTTAGCAGTCTCTGCGCAACACCTGGAGGCTGCCGATCTGCGGCCTGACGCGCCCGCACGAAACCGACGCAAATCGGATCCTTTCAAGTCGGCCGGCAACAAGCCGGGCATCCCCTCTTCAGGCGGGCGTTAACCCGTCCATTTTACCGTCTGCCCTCTTCCAGGGCAAGCGGCTGGATGCCCGAACCCCCAGAATTTGGAAGTAACAGGCTGCCCCCTAGGGGGGCATGCCGATGCAGCCGATCGGCCGCGGTTGACACTGCGGGGGTGGGGCGGTATGCTTGATAACTCGTTGGTGCTGTGCGAGGAGTGATCGAGGAGTCAGAAAAACGCCGATGCCCACTTGGTCCGTCCCTAGCCCGATATGCCACCCCCGCTGCGGCGTTGTTGCCGTCGTTGGGATCGTCATTATTGGGGGTTAGGGGCCTGCGGGGCGTCGACCGGCCAACGCGACCGAAGAAAAGACGAGCCCTCAGGCCCAAGCCGGCCCGAGGGTTTTTTTGTTTCCTTGGGGTCCCAGGTTCACTGCCATGCGTCGGATAGAGGTCTACGATACCACCCTTCGGGACGGGGCCCAGGCCGAGGGGATCGATTTCTCCGTCCAGGACAAACTCCTGCTGACCACCCGGCTGGCGGAGCTTCATTTCGACTGCGTGGAGGGGGGCTATCCGGCGTCGAACGCCAAGGATGCGGAGTTCTTTCGGCGGATCGACCAGCCTCGGCTCGGCCAGACCCGGGTGTGTGCGTTCGGCATGACCCGGCGCAAGAAGACCCCAGTCGACAAGGACGAGGGGATCGCCGCCCTCATGAAAGCGGGGGTCCGGCACGTCACGCTGGTCGGCAAGGGCTCGGCCTTTCAGGCCCGGGAGGTCCTGGGCACCTCCTTGGACGAGAATCTTGCGATGATCGCCGAGAGCATCGCCTTCTTGCGCGATGCCGGCAAGGAAGTCACGTTCGACGCGGAGCATTTCTTCGACGGCTGGAAGGCCGACGCGAAATACGCCCTGAAGACCCTGCGCGCCGCGGCCGACGCCGGGGCGAAGAGGATCGTGCTGTGCGACACCAACGGCGGGAGTATGACCGACGAGGTCGCCGAGATCACCCGGGCCGTGGTCGGGCAAATGCCGGTCCCGGTGGGCATCCACTGCCACAACGACTGCGGGCTGGCGGTGGCCAACAGCCTGGCGGCGGTCGACGCGGGGGCGTCGCAGGTCCAGGGCACGGTCAACGGTTTCGGCGAGCGGTGCGGCAACGCCGACCTGATCGTGGTGATCGCCAACCTGGCTTTGAAAAAGGGGTACGAGGTGCTCCAGCCTGACAGCGTGCGCCACCTGACCGAGCTCTCGCGCTACGTGTACGAGCTGGTGAACATGAACTACCCAGCGTGGCAGCCGTTCGTGGGCACGAGCGCGTTCTCGCACAAGGGGGGGATGCACGTCAGGGATAAATCGGGGGATAAATCGGGGGATAAGGTAAATCGGGGGACACAATACCAGTTACGCTGGAAACAAGTAACGTGTCGCCAGATTTCCTGCGCCAGATTTCCTGCCGGCCGGCCGGGGTGCTTTCGCAGACAGGATCGGGGCAGAGGGGATCGTGCCGGGGCCCCTGGGATGAGCCGTGGCCGGTTCGGCTGGCGTCAGGCGGCGCTGGAGGTGCGGTTCGTGCGACTGATCTGGCGGCACGCCGCCTTCCAGGCGCCCGTGCGGGTCAGGGCCCAGACGAGGATCACGTGGCCCAGCCGCGTCGCGCTGACCTGCCACATCGTCGACCCGTCCCGGTTCTCCACCACCGACTCGTCGATCGACCAGCCCAGCCGGTCCATCAATTCCTGCCAGTGGTCCAACGTCGTCGACATGGCACAAGCGATCCAAAACAAGTGCGGACTGCGAACAAGGTCTCTCCCAAGGTATTCGCCATTATACCGGCAATCTTGGTACCGGAGGATGGTGTCTTCGGGGGGAGCCGCACCGCCCCGGGCGAACGCGCAGGCGATGCGGAAGTTCGGGAAACATCGGCAAGAGGCGGGAGAGATACGGGGAGCGCCGGGGCAAGATCGGTAAGGATCCGGGAAGAATCGGCAAGAGAGGAAAACGAGGAAATCTTCCAGCCGCCCGGGTTTGCAGGCAACTTTTTGAGCGCCGACACGATAATAGGGTGCAGGTACAGATCAAGACCATGGGAGCAGGCCAATGGCTCAGACCAAGCAACAGGCAATCGCGAGGGTCCCCTCGCACGTAGTGCCCAGGGACTGTTTTGTGTGGTACATGGACAGCCGGCGAGGGTGGGAGCCGATTCCCGGGACCGGATGCGCCCACTACGTGGCCCATCGGCTGGGGATCACTCGGGGCGCCGTGTGCGACGCCGGAAGCTCCATCCGCGTCTCCGACGTGGTGTCCGGGATGGGGCAGGTCGCCTCGGGCGACGCCCAGGTGGGCGACGTCTGGACGAACTCCGCACAGAGCCACTGCGGCATCGTCGCCGCGGTGAGCGTCGACCCGCAAAGCAGCGCTCGGACCATCACCATCGAGCACTGCTCGTCCGGCCAGGGCGGGGTGGTCCAGAACGATTGGGCTACCTACTTCAGCTCCCAGGGCGCTTTCTATCGCCCGGCCGGGTCGGCGAGCCGTGGGCGAGGGACCGGTGCGGCCGTCCGGGTGGCGCAATCGAAGTTCCCGGTCCGCGAAGCCTTTGGATAGCCCAGCAGGTTGGGCTCGGCGCGGTGAGAAATGCGGGCTAGTTCTTGGGCAGACGCTCGGCGTCGGCCTCGGGCTTCGACTTCGGCTTTGCCTTCGGGTCGGGCGTTCCGTCCCCGCCCCGGATCACGATCCGGTACGTGCCCGGGGGGAGCTTCTGCGTGTACCGGCCCTGGCCGTCCGTCGTCGCCTTGACCGGCGGGCCTTTCTCGGGAACCAGCTCGATCTCGGCCCCGGCCAGCGGCTTCCCGTCGACGGTCACTTGGCCGCTGACCGCAGCGGGCGCCGGGCCCGGCTTGGCCGCAGGCTTGGCCTTCCCCTTGGATTTCGCCTTGGCCTTCGGTGCCCCGGGCTCGACGTCGTTGTCCTGGTACTGGGCCTTCAGCCGGGTGATCTCGGCCTTCAACTCCTTGACCACCTCCGCGTAGGCCGCCTCGGAGTAGACGCTCTTGAGCTCCTCGGGGTCGGTGCGCAGGTCGAACAGCTCCCACTCGCCCAGCTCGTGGTAGTGCACCAGCTTGTAGCGGTCGGTCCGGACGCCGTAGTGCTTTTGCACGCTGTGGACCGCCGGGAATTCGTAGTAGCGGTAGTACATCGACGTGCGCCAGTCGGCGGGCGGGGCGCCTTCGAGGATCCCGCGGAAGCTGCGGCCCTGCATGTCGGCCGGCACGGCCTGGCCGGCGCAGTCGAGGAAGGTCTCGGCGAAGTCGAGGTTCAAGACCATCGTGTCGCAGACCGTGCCCGGCTTGACGCGGCCCGGCCACCGGATCAAAAGCGGCATCCTCAGCGATTCCTCGTACATGAACCGCTTGTCGAACCAGCCGTGGTCGCCCAGGAAGAAGCCCTGGTCCGAGGTGTACAGCACGATCGTGTTGCCGGCCAGGCCCGAGCGGTCGAGGTACTCCAGCACCCGGCCCACGTTCTCGTCGACCGAGGCAATGCACCGCAGGTAGTCCTTCAGGTAGCGCTGGTACTTCCAGCTCACCAGCGCCGCGCCAAAGAGCCCTTCGGGCGGGTCCTGCTTCAGATCGGTGCGCGTCAGGTGGCGGGCGACGGTCATCTCCTGCGTCCGGGCCGCGCTGGACCGGTTCGACCAGTCGTCGAAAAGCGTCGGCGGCTCCGGGATCGTCACGTCGTCGTAGAGGTTCTTGTGCTTCGGGCCCGGCTCCCAGGACCGGTGCGGGGCCTTGTGATGGTACATCACGAAAAAGGGCTTGCCCGGGTCGCGGCGCTTCTGGAGGAATTCCAGCACGGAGTCGGTGATGATGTCGGTGACGTAGCCCTGGTGCTTGGTGCGCTGGCCCATCTCGATGAGCACGGGATCGTAGTAAACGCCCTGGCCGGGGAGGATGTTCCAGTAGTCGAAGCCGGTGGGATCGCTCCCCAGGTGCCACTTGCCGATCATGGCGGTCTGGTAGCCGGCCCGCTGGAGGAGCTTGGCCACGGTCTGCTGGCTGCCGTCGAAGCGGGTCTCGTTTCGGGTGTAGCCGTTCGTGTGGCTGTACTTGCCGGTGAGGATCACGGCCCGGCTCGGCCCGCAGATCGAGTTGGTGCAGAAGCAGTTGGTGAATCGCATGCCCTCGCGGGCGAGCCGGTCGAGGTTCGGGGTCTGGTTGATCCGGCTGCCGTACGCGCCGATGGCATGGGCGGCGTGGTCGTCGCTCATAATGAACAGGATGTTGGGCCTTTGCCGGGCAGGTGCGGCCGAATCTTCCGCAGCCGAGCCGATCCCGGCCGCCCAGCCCCACCCCAGAAGCACACTTCCGAGCACGATCGCTTTGGAACTACCCATACCCATCGAACGATCCTCCTCACGCGGGCCTGCTGCTACTGCTGGGGCCCATTATAGCCGATGGCGTCGCTGTGGGAGTCCGGGCTGGTGGATCGTTCGCAAGTGCTTGGCGTGACGGGGTTTAGTCGCCCCGGCGGTGGAGCGGGTCCGGCCCAGCCCCGTACCATGGCTGGGCCGCTACTCGGCACCGACCACCGGACGCACCCCGTCGATGCGGAAGTAGAGGAGGTATTTTGATCCTTCCTCGCTGACGGGCGGGACGCCGCGCCGGCGGATCGAGTGGATCTTCTCGACGTCCGTCTCCTCCCGAACCATGGTCAGCGTGAGCCGCTTGCCCACGTAGTCTTCGCGTTGCTCAACGAAGAGGTACGCCGCATGGGGGTTGGCCTTCACGTTGTCGTGGCTCGCCCGGTCGCTCATGATGAAGGCACACGTGCCGTCGTCGTGCTCGTCGAGGAAGTGCGGACGGGCGTAGATGGCCACGTTCACCTTGCCCTGGGCGTCCGCCGTCGCCAAGACGCCGATCCCTTTCGCCTGCTGGAAGTACGCGCTCAGCTTCATCGGTCACTCCCTGGTCGGTGGTCGACGCCCCGCCGAAGGAGAAAGGTGACAGCCACCAAATCTGGAGGAGTTGGGCACAATAGGGCCGCAGAAGGCTTCTCTACATTGCCCAGATTTGGTGGCTGTCACCCTTTCTGGTCCCTCCGTTTCTGGCCCCTTTTCTGGCCTGGTCTTGCATGCCAAGGGAGCGCCTCGGGCTTGGCATGGGGTTCCAGGATCCATGTGCCGCCGCCAAGGCGTTTCACCTGATTGTCCTCGGTAAGCGTGTAGAGGACCCAATACTCGCGAGATCGCACCGTGTCGACCCTATGAGTGGATATCCACTTCCATCCGTAGACTCGCCAGACGAGCCGCAGGCTGTTGTCGGCAAACACTGTGCGCAGTGAGTCGGAGCGAACGAGGCACGCATTATGTTCCTCGTCACATAGGTATTGGGCAATCGGGCCGTGGCCGTCTCCCGCGACAAAGTCAAGACCTTCCCTCCTCCAACGCAGACGCAGCAAGGTTCCGAGTTGCGGCGACGGAATCACGCCGCTGAGTCGGTGGAGATCGTTGTGCCCACTCTCGTAATTGCACGTCGTGAACCATGCTCCGTCTGTCTTGGCAAAGGTGCGAGCGCACCACATGGCGGTATCATCGGCGCCCTCGGGATAGGTGACGAGCCCCGCCAAATCGGACCGATGGCCCGGCGCGTCCGGAAGCATGTTGTTGTCAAGCCTGGGGGCAAGCATTGCGCTCACGAACCGCCGGAACGCAACTCTGGGCACTGCATAGGAATTCAGAGACCAGGAAAGGACGGCGTGTTCAGACTCCCACCGGCCGCAGAAGCACGGCACGGGCTCGTGGTACTCGAAGTAAGCCGCCAAGGCGAGCCAGGTGTCTGCTCCGTCGTATAGCCTCAACAAGGGAGTCGGCTCATCCACCGCGGAGCGGGCGACGAGAGGCCGGCGGCGCTCGTCGCTGAGCGGCCGCGGGAAGGGATGCACGTAAGGCGCCCACCAAGGCTGGGGTTTGGCGACGAACCTCAGGTCCGCCCGGGGATCCGGCGGTCTTGGCTCCAAGAGAAGTGGGTCCAGGAGGTCCGGCGGGTCCAGTTGCGCGGCCGAGGTGAACAGCCGGACCTCGCCCTCGTAATCGCCAGTCATGTGGTAGCGGTCGCTGAGCAGACCCAGGAACTCATACAGGCCGATCCACTGGTATTTCTTGCCGAGTCTCTCATAGGAAGGGCGTTTCCTCCCCTCGTACGGCCGATCGGGCGTCTGGTCGTCCAGCCCACCGTCAAGACCCAAAGCGATCACGCGGCCAATGACGTAGCGGCGCGCAATGCGATCGTCGAATCCTCCTTCGGCCGACTTCCGAAGAGGCTTCTGGTCCTTTCGTCGCCTTGATTGGAATTGACATACCATCCAACCCATCGTGTAGCGGCCCCAGTCCCCATACATGGCATCCGAGACCGTACGTGTTGATTCTATGACCGCGCTCAGCGCTCGGAATCCCTCGTAGTCTCGATCCACTTGGGCCTTTATCCTTTTGATCTCTGCTTCGGACGGTATGTCCGGCCATTCGGAGTCGTACGGCGGACGAAACGACTCCGCTGAAATGCTGCGAGGCAACATGCCTTTCGCGAGGGCTTGTTCGCATACCACCTGTGCGTAGTGGCGGATGAGCAAGTGGGTCAATGTCCTCTTGGCCCCGAACACCGCGTCATGTGCCGCGGCCGCCAGTCTCTCCAGTCCGGGATCGCGCGGGGGCGATTGCAGCGCCGCTGCTGCCGCGGCGTACAACACCGCTTCCAGGACATAGGGGTCGTTTACGTCAGAGAAGCGTTCCACCAGCCGGGCTGCCACTTCCCGCCGATCGCGAACCAGGCGCCCGAGCGCCACTGCAATACGCCTACGTTCCTTCACGGCCGTCGAGGAGGACAACCATGCCAGTGCGGTCGCCAGGAGGAATGCCTGGGCCGCCGGCGCCGACCTGGCTACCTCGCTCTCGGCCAGCCGAATGAGCCTCGCGGGCGCGCTCTCGTTGGCCTCGTGGCAGAACTGCGCATTCAGCCACAGCGTCCAGGTCCGGTCGCGCTCGGCTAGCGGAAGGCCCGCGAGTATCCCGTGGAGGTGCTCGGCATTCCAGGGGTGGTTCTCGTTCGGCGCGATGGGTAAGAGGAGACCGAAAGACCGCGCGGCACCGCCCGGCGCCGTGAGTTGGTCCAGTATTGCGTGCGTGCGTGCCATGTCCCTTCGCCGGGTACGCCATGAAATGCTGTCGAGAAAGGCGCGATCTACGGCGCAATCTGCGCCTGGTGCCACGCCCGCTAAATCGTGCAACTCGCCGTTCCCCTCCTCGGGCAAACGGATGGCGAATAGCCCCAGAAGGTTGGGATGATCGCGCCGCCACGTGTTGCTGGCGATCTTCCCGCGCAGGTCGGGCCCGGGCGCTGTGTCGAACGGCAGAAGCCGTTCCCCTAGGAAGAAGTCCCATACCTTCTGATACGTGAATCGCACCTTGTTCACCGGTCCAAGGGCATCATGTCGGACCACCTCATGGATGATGCCCTCCGAGCGGAGTGCAGCGTAAAGGCCCAAGTGCTCCTCCGTCGCCGGATGACGCTCGGTGAGCAATTGACGTACGCGCGACTCGGGCAACGACCCTTCCGCAACGGCCAACACCGTGGCGGCGAGGTCACGGATCGCAGTAAGCACTACGTCGGCCCGGCAGCCAATTCGGTCGTGAATGTTCTTGGCCTTTCGAGCGGCGTAACGTCGGAGAATCGCGGGTAGAGTACGCGATCCGGCAGGCACCTCCTCGTCTTCGAAAGCCTCGCAAAAGGTCCTCAGGAGGAGAGGGTTCTCGAACTCCTTGCTGAGTGGCGGCACGCCGAGCCCGCGCACGCGAAACGCATGAAGATACTTGGGTAGAGCTTCAAGTACGCTGAGTCCAAGACCACCGTGGGTTATCTGGCCCCAGCCGACAGCGGTCGTCTGGCGTACCGGGTCGGGAATGGTGAGTTCCGCGAAGTCCGAGCGGCAGCTTACCAGCAACTTGAGATTCCGGTACTTCTCCAACTCGGCGGCGAATCCTTGCAGTCCGTGCAGCCACAGCCCTCGCCGTGGCGATTCGTTGAGGGCATCGATGCAGATCAGCCCCGGCAACGGTATTGCCGCTGCCATTGCCGAGAAGCACTCCAGGAAGTCGCGGACTCCGCCCGGGAAATCGGCCCATCGCAGGAACTGTGTCCACGGGTCCTCTTGCGAGAAGAACTTCCGTCCCTCGACGAACAAAGCAACGCCTCCCGACTCCTCGAAGCGAGTACAGACTTCGGCTAGCGTGTGGGTCTTCCCACAGCCAGCCTCCCCGAGGACAAGGAGGGATTGACAATCGTAGACGAGACCCAGGTCGCTAAACATGTGCGCCCATCCGGCAAGGCTCGCGCGCTCGCCCATGTCGCGAAGGCATTTCTGCTCGATGGACGACTCGTCGGAAGTGGGGCTTTCCAACTCGCCAGAGCCGTCTTGAAGGCGCAAGGACTCGCGGTAGGCGTTCCACAAGGCCCAGAGTGCTTGGTCATAGTCGTGAGCGGCTCGCTGGACTCCCCGAATGGAGTCTGGCAGTTGCGTGCCCTCCCCGAGCATGCTCATGACGATGTCCCAGCGTCGTTTGGCTTCGTCGACAAGCGGCCGAAGGTCCGGGGGCCAGTCCGCCTTTGCGCGCCACGCTCCTTCGGCGGCAGGCGGAACCAATCGTCGGGTCTCTTGGCAATACTCCTGACGAGACCACTCGCTGCGGAGAAAGCGGTGGATCAATTCCTCGCACCGAGTGCGCGTGTGGAGCTGAGGAACATAGCGGTCTTGTAGCTCCTGACGTGCTATCGCGCTCAGTCGAGCGCACCGGCATGAGTCAAAGTCCGCGTAGTTGAACCAGTAAAGGTATTGGCCGCGGTTCTCTTCTCGCAGGAGCATCCCGATAAGTCGCGAAGCATCCCAATGCTCGAAGGCCGGCGCATCGGGGTAGCCAAGTGCCGTGGCCT
>Ga0315290_10001740_pt1 | contig 15049 bp, 29 predicted proteins | sample YL17G12_0_MG_FD_203627 | JGI IMG/M metagenome (GOLD analysis project Ga0315290, IMG submission 203627) | Sediment microbial communities from Yellowstone Lake, YNP, Wyoming, USA - YL17G12_0 | ecosystem: Environmental > Aquatic > Freshwater > Lake > Sediment | place: USA: Wyoming | collected... | reverse complement strand
AAGAACAGGAATCGGGAGAGAGTCGCAGAATTTAAAAACAGCATTCCACGTTACGGTAAAACCTCCCGCTCCTCCCTGGATAAGCCTTATGATAATCCATTTTACCGTTGGATTAAGTGGAACACCTATTACAGTACCAGCTGTCAGTGTGGTAGTAAAAATATTGCCGGCTGACGCATCGATTATTAAAGGATTAGCAAATCCAACAGGTACCTCAGTCATTCCACCACCGACACCACCGCCTGGCCATGATCCAGAAGAGTATCCACCACCATGATAGATTTTTGATGTTTTCATCAGCAAACCTTACCACGAAATTCGTTAGAAAATTTTGGATCACAAATACCCTGAATGCTCAGGGAAATTCGAAGTCTCATCGATGCTATTCCGATCATTGTCGGAAGCTGGACGCATGAGCCTGAAAGTGAAAGCGTAAGAAAATCGTTTTTTTGATCGCTCATAATCCAGGCGTCACAATCTCCATGATCAACGTATTTATCAATCGGTAAAGGATAGGTATATACCGATACGTTCGGCCGCGCTGTTCGCCGTACCGTCAGAAGTGGAAAATCAACAATTGAACCGAGATAATCCTCTTGAGGAATATTTCCGCCGACAGATAGCCGCCGCACCCAGTAAATATACCCCGCCTGCAATTCCATTACCGGTATGTTTTGACAGCCTGGCGTACCGACAAAATCATACCGGCCGGGAATGATTGCATTGAATACCGCTTCAAACAATGTTGAAGTCGGTAAAAATGTCGATTTGTGCATGTACTTATCTTGAATACCCATATTTACCTTTCAGACAATTTCAAGCGGGAAATTGTGCATCACTTTTATAAATGGTACTATGTGAATAGTAACCCCGTTTAATGCTGCAGGTACACCAACCATTGAAAGCCGTTTCGGGTTAACGCCGCTATTCCAGGGGAAATTCGTTTCAATCCAGAACTTCTCTCCGATCGCTTGCGCCGCGTCTACGAATATTCCCATAGCCATTTCATAGTTCTGAAACGGCATTTTCATGTTCCCGAGAAAACCAAATTGATTGAGTGGTATCTGTACGCCGACACCAGGCGGGAGAGGGTCAGTAAATGCGTATAGTGCAATTGTTAACGATGGATTTTCTATACCTGCACCCCCGGAAACAGGTTCATACATTATGAAACGTTCCGGGATAAAATAGCCGTAGGATAACAATTCGATATTATCCCCGGACCGAAAACAGTAAAAAAATTCATCAGCGCTTTTCATTGGAACGGCCGCTATACTGTCAGGAATCGCTACAGAATTTACAGCCGTATTAACAACTACGGCCGGACAATCCGACGTGTCTGGCGTCAAAATATCAATGAGTTCAGCCATTTAATTAATCCCCCTGAATTGCACCATTTTTTTATCAGGTATCATATACCCGACCAACATCACATCGATAAACGCCGGGAATGGTGTCACGTTATGTCCGGTAAAATAGAGTTCTATATTGTCCCGTTGCGGCAACATTTCATCGATGATTTTAAATGATGTTGGTCCGGTTGCCGTCATACCTGCAGGTGCAGTCAACCGAACGCCATTACCGCACGGAGAAGACAATAAGCGCAACGGTATAGGAGCATTTTGGTACTCTCTATGCCTGGCGCTTCCGCGTATCTCAATTGCCATTCCAGGGTTATACACAACCCCCGCCGCGTCTACCTCCGGCCATTGACAACGGATATGCCGTATCCAGTACCAATAACCGTTTTCAATCGGATAAAGGAAAGCGCCCCTGGCATTGGCAAACAGGTTGATTCTCTGGTAAATAAACAACGGAACTATTTCCGTCAGTTTATTTACATCAATTTTTTTTAGCAAAGTTACCCCCTGGCTTTATTTCTGCAAGCGTCCGCCGCCGCCCCTGAAAAAATCCTCTTGCCGTGAAAAGCTATTTCGAACGATACCGGAGTCGTTGACGTGCTGGCAACGTTCATGGTGATGTTTGAATTCACCGCGAAAATATGTTCCAGCTCCATCGGATAGAACAGCGTATTACCGGCCGGATCGGTTGCCGGAGTAACTGTCAACGGAGATTTCCGACGTCCGGGAGTCAGAAACAGGCTGAACGGTACGCGGTCGCTGAATAGCGGTCGTGTTCCGTCGCGTAATTGACCGAACAGGTAGTTAACCCCCGTATCGGTTATAACTCCGCCAACCAGGGTGATCGTTTCGAACGTGCCGGTAATAAACTGGCACAGAAAATGTCCGAGCTGTGAGACATTTATTGTAATGTCAGTACCGCCTGAACCTGCAGGTATTGTACCTTGCATGACTAGTATATCCCGGTCCTGTGCGTTTTGAATTTCAAACGCAACGTCGGGCAATACCACCTGTGAGAATAATCGATTTTTCATTTTTACCTCTCGCTATTGGTAAACAGGAGCGCCCCCGGAATCCGGAAAGGCGCCCCCCACTGGACACTATCAACCGAAGCGCAAGCGCTCAGTTAATGCGTACCTCAATACCCGAAAGACCGAAGCGCAGCCGGTCGCCGATCGTTGCCGCTGTCGGAGCAACGGAATGAGTGATCTCGACGAAATACTGAGTCTGTCCGGCAATCTCAATCGTTTGGTTGAGCGGGAAAATGCCGTGAAAGCGCGGTTGCATCATCATTTGATTCAACGTTGCTGCCGGTTCAACCGCAACCATGAAACAAGCGCCGAAAAGTTCCTGCAGGGTCCATTGTCCGAACTCGCGGTTGTTGATCATGATCGTTGCCGTTGTACGCGCAATCTGCGTATACATCGCCTGAATGAGCGCTCCAGTAGTTTTGTCCGTCGACAGGTTGGAAACGTACATGACTTTCAGCGCCTTGACATACATTTTTCTGTTCGACGGCATTGAACCTGCCTGAGTATTGTTTGTCTGATCAAGCAGCAAAGCGCCACCGACGTTCTGAAAAAGTCGGTTCGTCAGAGGAGCAGCAGCAAAAATTTCTTCCGCCCATAACGTCCTGTTGATTATGTCGCCCTGCGTTCCGGTCGTGCCGGATTGTATTTGAGCAAGCGCGTTAAGTTGTCCATGTGAATCCATAAACCCCCCTATACGGTTAGGTTAAATTGTTGTTATTATGTTACACCGTGTAACACGTATCAGAATATTACTGTCAAACGTTTGCCGATGTAATGTACTCTTCATCAGCGATCTCGTCTAGGCCAAGCTCTTCGACACCCATACCACCAGAATAGTCGGGAAGCTTGTCATAGCTGTCTGCCCCAAGCAGGTCGGGATTAATGGTAATTTGCTCTTCTCCCGCCAGCAGAGGAACGTTCGGGTATTGTGCGCGGACACCGGCGACACCACCCATAACGATCATACCGGTTGCCAGTTGCTGCATTATCGGATTGTTTTTACCGATTGTCAGCGCAAGGAGAATTCCGGCAAGTACGGGAGACAGCGCCTTAATAAGCGGTTGCTGTATCGGTAGCTTATTTGCAAGCATACCGGCAGCAAGCCCCCCGCCGATCGCTACGGCCGCGTTTTTAACCATATTCATTAAACCGGCTTTACCCATGCCGCCGCCAACCTTACGAGTCCGGCGATAGCTTTTTTTCAAGCTTGCCGAACTTCTCCGCCGATTTGTACGTTTTGCCATCGTCGGAACTCCTTTCCTCTTTGAACGTTTTTTTACTTTCGTAATCGCTTTCGCGACTATTTTTTTTGCTGATTTACGACGCTTTGTTTTCGTGCCGCTTTTTTTTGCCCTTGACCGTTTCATCATATCGGCAAACTTTTTTCGTGCCGACGCCGTCCATTTTTTCTTTGCCATCGTATACCCCCGATTATTTATGAGTAAATGTTTTTACTTGCGCCAATAGATACGCTGCAGCTCCGATACCGGCAACGATTAAAAATATTTTAGATGTATTAACCGCCGTCCCCGCCGCTTTAGTAACGGATTCAAGAATACCTTTTTCCGTTGAATAGGTTTTTCTTAATTCCGTACTTTCCTTCCAACCTTGCGGATTCCATTTTGCAAACGGTATTTTCCCATCTCGGGAAAGGACAAAAATAGCTTTGAAAAATGCCGTCACTATCGAAACATCGACATTAGTTTTATTCCCTACAATTGCGGCAAGCTGTATTGAATCCTGTGATAGCGTTCCGCCATTGCCGGATGAATCGGGCTGAATCGAATACGTCACGGGCTGATATTTTTTTGCCATCAGCGCGGCATATTCGTTGTATAGATTTTTTACAAGCGCGACATTTAAGCCTCCCGCCTGAAAAAAATCAGACAGCTTTTTAGCTGCAGCCGTTCCTTTTAGCTGCTTCTTTATGAATGATGCAACCTTCTCTTCCCATGAAAAGCCGAATATACCCAGATATTCGGCTTTTTCTTGTAAATCAACAGTCATACATTATCCCATAATGAACGGTATCAATGCTGCAAGCGCGGCAATCGGAAGTATCGCGCTCATGCCGTCTTTTTTCGTTTCTGTCGTACCGGTCGCGGCCGCTCCATCTTCATCAGTCGGCATTGCAGCTGTCACTGTTTCACCACGTTCGACCTGTTCTTTAATTGCCGATGGAACAACGGCAGTTTCCACTTCACCAGGTTCGTCCGGAACTACGCTTGCCGCCGCTACCGCCGCCCGTCTTGCTTGCTGCACCTGAGCTATTTTTTGAGTGGCTTTTTTAGCGGCAAAACCGGTTGCCGCTATTGGTGCAGCCGCTAGGAGCGTTGCCGTAGTTGCTGGCATAAGGGGCGCAAGCGCTAATCCCGCTACTATCCGTAACGGTTTCGGCAACTTCTTGATATTAGAGATCACCTTATTTTTAACCGCTTTGATTTGGTTAGCGGTTTTAACGCGCTCCTTTTTGCTTGTCGCGAGCTTTCCTGCCTTAACCGTTGCCGCCGTAGTTGCTGCAGTAATAAACGTTGTCGGCATAAGTGGCGCAAGCGCGGCACCCGCTACTATTCGTAACGGTTTCGGGAGCTTCTTTATATTCGCGACAACCTTTTTTTGCGCTGCCTTGATTTTGTTTGCGGTCTTAACGCGCTCTTTTTTGCTGGTCGCGAGCTTTGCCGTTTTCACGGTCGCTTTTGTGGTCAGCGCGGTTATAGCCGTAGTTGGCGCAAGAACCGCCATCGACACTTTTGCGATACCGCGTAACGGTTTCGGCAGCTTCTTGATTGTCTTCTGTACTTTCGCTTTTGCTTTTTTGATGAACTTTTTTAATGCCGCACCCATCAATTCAGGATTATCGGTATTATCCATTATGTAACGGATTTCATCAGCAGATAACCGCTCAAACTGCTTTGGATTTCCGGCACATTGACCGCACCGTTGATATTCTCCACAATAGATGTTGACCTGGCAAGAGGGATTATTGCGGGAGCGCTGAACGTCGGAACCTGTCGGACGTGAACGGGAAAACTGTATTGCGCCTCGAGACGGCCGGGAAAACCTTTTTGCAGTATTTCTATTTTGTGCGCTTAAAAAATCGATTGTCATCTTTTTCCGCCTTTCCTTTTCGACTTCGACAATAGCAATGCAGCAAGAGAAATTCCGGCACCGATCACCAGAGGATTTTTAAACATATCAGCAAGACCGGAAGAGGAAGCGGTTGAAATCGCTTCTCCCGGATCGCTCTGTTGTTGCTGATCGGTCCAGGTTACGCCGCCCGGTCCAAGTTGAGCTGTACCCCGGTCGGTGGTTAGTTGCACCGACTTCGTTTTGTTGATTGCAGATTTTAACTTTTTTCCGATATCCTGCAACCAGGTGCCCATCATTTCGGGATCGTTGAAATCAACTCCCATCATTTTAGCCTGGCGTACTACGCTTGACACGTGCCGCTTTGTACGTGGATGATTGACATGCCGTTTAACGATGCCCGTTGCACGGCTTTTAATCCGACGTACCGACGATTTTATTTTCTGGCGTACCTTGCCGGACATGCAACTACATCCGAACAATTCGCCGTCATCGGGAATGAAATTAATCACAATAACCCCCCGTTATTTTTTTTTCATCAGCATAAACGCCAGTAGAGCAGCAACGGGAAGCCCGATTGTAAAAATCATTTTTTTCTGTTCAGCTTCCTTCTCCTGCTTTTCAAGCGCAATACGTTTCTGTTCGACGATTACGGCAGCTTTTTTTTCTTCCGCCACTTTCGCCGCTGTTTTCTTGTCCGCCGCTTTTTTCTTTTTCTTATTGACGGCCTTTTTAATGCCCTTGGCAATTTTCGGTATTGCGCCGATAATCGCTTTTCCCGCCGCCGCAATAATAGGCCATATTCCGAGATATTCAGGATACCGTTGATTCAGGTACGCCAATTGACGCGGGGAAATTTGTTCATTGTAGGTCAGTATTGCTGCGTCATTAGGTTCAATTCCGAGAAGTTCAGACACTTCGAACGGATCACTACCAAGGAATGATTCGTTCTCGTCCTCTTCCTCTTCATCACCTTCAATTGTTACCAATTGAGGATTATATTCAAACGGCATTTAGTACCTCCATTTTTGTGACTTGTTTCCGCTCGAACGGACGATAGTTCGGATATGTCGCGTCAAAGTTTAGCCATTGACCGTTAAAACCAAGTTGCGGAAAAACGTGATGAATGCGTCTTGATGGTAGGCGGGATGAAGCTATGAGACGGTATGGCAATCCGCGACGCCGCAAATAAGCGGAAAGCACGATTGCTTTTTTTTTGCAATCCATACCGTTGTCTTTTTGCCTGATTATTTCCGCTGGTCGGGCAACGACCTCAATAGGTTTCCTGTCTTTTCGATAGGGAATTCTTCTTACGAATTCATAAGCTTCGTTCAGGGGGAGAGAGGAAAACGGTGTCAACATACCGCGTCGGAATATCATTACATGATCAAGGTCGTTGCAATAAACGCTGATCAATCGATGCATCTCATTTCCGGTTTGATCTTTCGATTTTAACCTTTTCGATGTAATCATAGCTTAAAACCTTAATCTGATAATACATCTATTCAGGTAAAAAAAGCAAGGGGAAACGGTATGTTCTACCATTTCCCCTAAATTTAGCTCAAAATAAGAATAATTAACGCTTATTTATGCGTTTTTTCTCTATTTTTATTATCATTTCCAACGCTTTTTTTCCGATCTTCTGAAGGTCAACAACAATGCCGGTATTGAACAGATTAATCATTGTGGTTTTATCACCCCTTTCAATTGAATGTAATAATTGTTCATAAACGCGCAATCGCACCATTGCCAGAATGTCAGTCGGTTTCATGTCGGGAATCCCATATCGATGATTCTCTTTTCAATCTCATCGAAACGCTGTGCAGATTTTTTTTGTTCTGTTCGCAGATAAACGACAGAGCTATTCATTCTATCCTGAAAACGTAAGATTTTACGTTGCTGATCGACAACAATACCCGAAAGCGCGACAACGGCATTCATATAATCGGCCGGGACCGTTTCCCGGTCGGACAACAGGCGCAATAATACCTCCGGGTCGCGCTCCTCAGCCCTTATTATACTTGGCATTTTCAACTTCCTTATCTATATCCGCCGCGTGTCCAGATAGGTATCTAAGGAGGACATTACAGTTTTCTACCGCTTTGGCAAGCTTGCCGCAAATTTCGGCCGCTACTGTCATAACGTCAAGTTCACCTTTTTCGTCAATCATGACGTTGCAATTGTATTCAGCGACACGAAACAATTTTCCGCTTGCTCCGATACAGAAAAAATAGGTGTCTTCCTTTTCTTTCGGAACCTGTTTACCACTACCGTCGTCCATCATTTGGATGCGCTTTTGAGTAGTGTACCCGATTACTGGAATAAATATTTCCTCAGGCATTTCCTGAGGTAAAAACTTCGAATCACCGGTAAACTTCGCTTTTAACTTCCGTTGAAAATAGATCATTTTATATTATCCTTCCAGTGTTAAAAAATAGGAATATTATAGCCGCTTATCTCTGGAGCTTATCTTTTTTCCTTTCGTTTTTAAAATCGGATTACCGATCTTTGAGAGTAAGGGAAGTAATTGTTTCATGATGTTCTGCTGATCTGATCTTGATACAACCCGCCACATCGATTCCCTTATTTCCATTTCAAACCGTTGCGCTTCAATATTACCGATCCTTTCGAAAATATCGATAGCACGGTCGAACCGGGCAAGAATACGGTTGATTAAAAGGTTGTCCTCATTCGGAAGGACATAGCTTCCCTTTTCAGAAATCGGCTTAAAAGGTTTAAAACTTTTCGATTTTCTATTCACGACTTACTCACTTTCTTTTCTTTGATTGTTCCGGAAATAGATTCTCCCCACGTTGCGATTCTGGGATATACCCGCTTTTACGAATAGTTGCCGCTTTCGTTGCTACATCCTTCATAACCAGGACATAGCAATAATTCGAGACCGACATTTTTTCGAATTCTGCAGACAATGCAAGATCATCGAATTCTTTTATTGTGAAGCACAAGTTAACCCGCTTACGATCTGCTTTTATATCATCTTTACTTACTTTAGCTTTTCTTCTGCTCATCTTCACCCCCCTTCTTATGATCGAACTTAAAATTATCTTCCTCTTTTTCAAAGTAATACCATGAACAATAATTTTTAATCGATATCTCTATGTTGTTTTCTTCAATTGAGAATTCGCATAGAGCTTTCTTTATTTTGTGTTGAGTAAAATATAAAAGCATTTCCCAGTAGATTGTTTTAACCGGGAAATGCAGTGCAACAATAGCTTTTTCCTTTCCGTTATTGGTTAATAAAGAGTACCCATCAAAAATAGATTTAACTATTCCTATCCACTTGAAAAGGTTTTCAGGATTCAATTCCTGACAGATTAAAATCTTACTCATTTTAAACCCATCATTAATTTATCAATCAGCAAATCAAGATACATTAAGGCATGAATTTTATTTAGTGTAACATCGACATAAGAGGAACTTTTTATGGTGTCTATTCTTGCCTTTTCAGTATTCACCATATTAATTAAATTTCCTATATCTTCAATCGACAAAATTACCTTTTTATCTTCGTTCGCCATATCTTTACATTTCTATTTTTTTTTCAATTTTATCTATTCTCTCGTTTAATAGATTAAAGTTTTTTTGAGTCATGAACTCAATTCGTAACCATGCGAAATACAAAGCGAAAACTGCAATAACAATAATTACAGCATAAAAAAAAGCGTCATTCACTGACAACATAAACAATTTATCTTCATTTTCTTTTTTATCACTCATAGTTCAACTTCTTTCTTAAAATACTTATGTAAATTTTAATACATTTTTTACATAATAACTTATCTGATTTTTCAAAATATTCTAATTTTACTATTCCAATATTTAAAAATTTTCCGTCACTTTTTAAAGGATTCAATCCACACCAAGTGCGTGAAAAAAAATCTTTTTCATTAAATGACAAATGATATTTAATTTTAGACAATAAAATCCTCCGGTTTCCATTTTGGTGCTATCCCGGTAATTCCGTCATTCGATTAATATTACACCTGCATAGGTGCATCCGCTTAACGTTGCAATACTTTCAATTTTCTTAACCACGCTTTTTATTTAACGTAACAAACAACTTTCTCGCTAAACGTAAATTTTGCGATTGGCTGATATGAATCGAATAAAAATATCTACGATCACAAAAATTAGTTTCAGATAAAAATTTGATATCTTTCAATAAAATCTACCGGCTTATACTTTGGAGCTATTCCCGCCAGGCCGTCATTTAAACCGCTGGCAATTTTTCCTCCCTTTGATTTTATAAGCTCTATGTGACAATCCTCACCGTAACATTTTCCATGGAAAAACCTTCTCAATCCGTATTGATACCCAACTCGGTACTCATCGCTGCAAAACATTTTCACCTGCAGCATGTAGCTGCAGAACTCTTCAAAACTGATCACGGTTGTATTATTCATAAATCACCATGTTCTGAAGTGCGTGATATGTACCCAACGAGATAATACCGCTATTAAGAGCTTTTTTCAGTCCAACCAGAACAAGGCACTTATTTTTAATTGAGATATTCATTCAAACCCCCTCGATAAATGTTACACCATGTAACATAATGATACTCTATTACAAACATAAAAATCAATAGGCAAATTTTGCCGGTGTTACAAATAATGACTTAAGTATCAAGATTTAGGTAACACTTCCGCCCCCTGACCCGGCCGTCGACGGGAAACCGGCAATTTTTGCCTAGTGATTATTCCTACAAGGCAAACAAAAAAGCCGATCGCGACAAAACCGGCAATTTTTGCCTAGTGATTATACCGATTAGGAGTATACTGCAGCCGGATCGCCGCGCCGGTTACTACTGCCGGGAGTGCCTGCAGGTGAAAAGTTAATTTATCCGGAGAATTTCGGGGGAGAGTCTACGACCAGGCAAGGGACACCAGATCACGGTAATTTATTCCAGGGACGTATACACCATTCAGCGCCAGGGGTGCATGATATTTGTCACAGTTTGGTTGACAAACAATACCGTCTTCGTAAGTGCTTCTATTTCGATAACTTATGGATTGCCTATATAATGTGTATAACTGATTAACTCTTCCCCGGAATTGCTGCTTTAACGTATCCAGGACAATCGCCAGGCTTTCGCCGTAGTTTATACGCTGTTCAACAAGTTTTTTTCTCCGGCGACGATAATCACCTAAAATCCGACCGACTTCAGAACGAGTCTTCGTTATCTCTTCATCTTCGAGCAGATCGCGCACGGTACCAGGTACAGGCTCACCATAGCATCCCTTTTCCCAGTCGTAAGTTAATACAAAAGTTTCTTCATCGTTCGCGGCCGGGTCTTTATAGTCGTCACCAGTTACGCGCCTGAACTCTCCGTATGTTGCGACGAAACGCTTGTTGAATGTATCTGTAATAATTGTGATCATGTCGGCCGGGACATTGTCGGAAGGTTTCAACGGGTATTTTAAAACTTCGTTTGCCTGGCGAAAAACAGAGTCTTCAAACGACATTGCCATGTATTTGGCTTTTTTCTTTTCGGAACAATTTGCCGGCACATGGTGAATAGGAGCAACGTCGATGCTCATGGAGTCCCCACCAGTAGCGCGCAACCATTCCGTTGATACTTTTGACGCCGGAACCGATTCCCCGTGAAAGGAAACGCTCCTAAGCGCAATACGGTCAAGAAGCCGTCGCGGTATGTTACTACCATAACGCCGCTCTAGTCGTTTCTTGCGTTTCTGATCGTAGACGTGGTAATCAATCGGTTTGTCAGTAAACACCAAATCATGACTGTGAGGGTGCCACTGTTTACCACCCTCACCGCGCTTTATCTCAATTGCCGAAATAGCCGCCCGAAACTTTGAAGCTTCACCCTTTGACCGACCATCTATTCTTTTTTGACCGAACAGCCGGAAAGCTTTTTTCGATTCCTTCAAGTGCTTCATTCGTTCGGCCAGGCTGTCGCCATCGGTTACGGTATAAGTGATGATGTAAGCATAGCGTTCTTTTTCCTTCACCCTCACTGCTTGCTTACGGATAGCACCAGCGAAGCGAGCATGTCTACGGGACTGAGAACGGTTTGCGCAAATTGGACATATTACCGGCTTTTTGCAGAAATTTCCTCCTGAGACTTTCATCACCTGGTCGTAATCGTTACCATTTTGGATGAACGTTGATTTTAATTCTATGATATTGCAGCAAGAGGAAATATGGTCGATTCGTTCTGAAAGGTCGTTATAGGTAAGCCCGGAATCTGATACGCTTTTTAGATCACAGAGCTTGAGAGGATCATATTGCCGGATCTTTTCAACCTGCCGGATTGAAATTCCCTTTAATTTTTTGAGCTTTCGAATATCACACATGCGTAATCTCTTTCAAAAAAAAACCAACCGCCAGCATTAAGCGCTTGCCAGTTTATATTTTTAGAGTTATATTATCAGCATCGACAACAAGGGGCGCGCGCGTATCACACATGCCGCAACCGCAACTTGCCTAAGCCCGACGGGAACGCCGGGCTTTTTTTATATCTACCGCTTCAGCTTCAAAACGGCTAAAATTTTATCGGTCTTTTCCTTTCCTTCTGAAGCGTCAAGATGTTTTAATAAACGCTGAAAACTGCCCCGGTCCTTCACGATCGCCGCGAATTGAGGAGTTGCACGCGCTACGGCCGCTACACCCTCAGCCCTTTTACCACCGCCGACGAGCAGCGGAATGAATTGCTGTAGAAATGGCGCTAACTGCTCAATAATAGTTGGTTCCTTTTCGGTCGTATTATCCGGCATATCGTCCCCACCTTGTTCAATTTGATCTCTCATTCCATCAAATGCCCTTATTGTTGATAATTGCTGTTTTTTTAAAACTTCAGCCGTATCTTTATAATTTTGATAAATGAGAGATTTTAAATCCGGATCGCTGGGCCGAATAAGTAAGGGAGCTAAAACCTTCATAAGCCGTTCAATCATCTCGAACATTTGAATGCCGGAATTGTCTTTTACTATTACCTGGCTTTGCTGTTGAGGTATTCCTGCAGTTTGTGGATAAGCTATTTTATCGTACCGATTATGAACCCTGAATCGATATACTCTGCAAAGTGACTCACCTTTCTTATACGGTACCGCCATAATTAGCATATACCTGCCGCTACCGAACGACCGTCCTATTTCGTCCTCGCTGGGTGGATCGTCCCGAACGTAACGCTCAATAAATGACTTTTCTTCAGCATTAGACGGATTATCGTATTTGTATAATGTGAATGTAGGCGTTTCCTCAATTTCGCATTTAGCCAACAATTCAGAAATACGAAATGTATACGATATATTGCCGCGCTTTGCTTCTATTTCCTCGAACGCTTCCCCCGCTTCGGAATCGTCATCGGTTGTCTTTTGTTGTCCAGTGATTTTTGACATAAGAAAAACTATCCTTTCTTTTTTAAAATGTTATATAGAAAAAAAAACCGGTTACAATCATAGCTATGGTTGCCAGTGCATTGCCGGCTATTCCCTCGACCTTGTTCACGTAATCGGCAATTACATTGATTCCAGGATTAACCCGTATAACCGATGCGGGAAATGGCGTAGACGGTTTGAACTTGCGCCACTTCGGATAGAAAACGGACAGATACAATTCCTGTTTGTTCGCGAACGGTTTGAATTGATCAAGATACCGTTTCACAATCGGCAGCTGATCGCTGATTGTCGGGCATTTCGTTACCAGGTCCAGCGAGTCTTTAAAGCCCAGGGCGGCCGCCGTCTTGTCCGTGAATTGTATCAATCCGCGTGCGGACGAAAAAGGGTTTTTTGCTTGCGGATTCCATTTACTTTCGAACTTTATCAGCTTGAAAAGATCGTCAGTATCTACCTGCAGCTGCATCGCAATTGCGTCAAGAATACCGAGTTCATTTTCAGTAAGTTGAATCATTTTCTTTTTCCCCCGATCAAATAACCAAGAAAAAATATTCCTGCAGCAAATGGCAACGCTTTTTTAATTGCCATCGGTACAACCATCGGGAACCAGTCTATGCGAACATCACCCGGACCTGAAGCTGAAATCAGCTGCAGCTTTTTTTGTACCTCTTTGAGCTTATCCGCTTCGTAGTAAATACGGACGTAATCAGGTCCATAGACATAGGAAGGTGCAATGCCGGTCATCTTCTGCAGCAATAGACCGACACCTTGCGCCTTAGTTATAGATTGGAGTGACGCCATGATATTCGGTAAAAGCTACTTTTTCGCTGTTTTATTTTCGGAACCTGCATGTGCAACTTTATCCGCAATACGTTCAAGCAATGCGACAGCTTTTTGGAGAGAATCAGCAATCGACTGCAGACAGTCAAGAACGTCAATTTTTTTATCGGGCATTTCAGTCCTCCATTTTTAAAGAGATAAAAACAATCGACATATTCGTCGTAAGCTGATAAAAAGTCAATTCCATTGATCGACAACAAGGAAATAATATTATATCCGGTTACTTACGCCGGTTTTTAAACCAGTTTTTTAATGAAACAATAGCTCCAAAAACAAACGTTACGCATGAATAAGTGACCGTTTTGTTGATCTCAAAACCAGCACTTGCCGCCGTTGCCGCCGTTGCTTCTGAAATTATTGGAATCAAAAACGGGGCAATTCCTTTTACGATGGTTTTTGCAGGAGAATATTGTTGATCCAACATAGTCAATCCTCTTTTCTATTATGGAAGGAAAAAATTTCCTCGCGACTTACCCATGCATATATTAGTTCCAAACGCAGAAAATGTGTCAATGCCCTTTAAATAAATATTACCTGAATACCCGCCGCCGCCAGAACCATAAATATTGAGCTTAAAACGGCTTCCAACACAAATGTTTTCATCCGCAACCGAATATGGTACTACAACATTAGTATCATTACAGGTTACTCGTAATAATGCACCAACCCTCTCCCAAGTGACGATATGATTGATACCGCTTTGATTAATTTTGTTAAAAATATATCCACCTAACATTGACGTATTATAATACAATACACGCACACGGTCGGCGGAGTAAGAATAATCGAATTGAATACCATATCGGATAGAAACTAGTGCGTTATCCCAAATACCAAAATAAAGGGTACAGTTATCATCTAATGCCCCTCCATCAACGTATAACTGCACATAAAAACCATAGTTGAGTCCTGGAGTTGCAGGTATAGGTATCGCAATTGTCGTAGGAGCAACGGGTATAGTATATGTTCCTGAAATAAAATTAATATGACAGTTACCCGACGAATAATCCGTAGTAAATAGTGTACCTCTGTTTGGATTAGCCTGTATTTCGGCACAAAATTTATCAGTAATAGCCGTACACGGAGAATAGTCATACATGGATCCACGTTGGCACATATCAGGACGTATAATCATACGTGGCCGTAAGCCTCTCCCACAAAGTCCCAGGTTGAAGTCAACGAATTGTAAATAAACTGCAGGTAGTCACGCTTACCAGCGGCAACAGAAAGAACAGGAATCGGGAGAGAGTCGCAGAATTTAAAAACAGCATTCCACGTTACGGTAAAACCTCCCGCTCCTCCCTGGATAAGCCTTATGATAATCCATTTTACCGTTGGATTAAGTGGAACACCT
>Ga0315290_10001739_pt1 | contig 15051 bp, 11 predicted proteins | sample YL17G12_0_MG_FD_203627 | JGI IMG/M metagenome (GOLD analysis project Ga0315290, IMG submission 203627) | Sediment microbial communities from Yellowstone Lake, YNP, Wyoming, USA - YL17G12_0 | ecosystem: Environmental > Aquatic > Freshwater > Lake > Sediment | place: USA: Wyoming | collected... | reverse complement strand
GGATTTGAAGGTGACGGCAAGGGTGAGGACGAGATCATGCTGTCGCTCAAGGTGCTCTGAGGCGCATTCCAGCGCCGGGAGCTGCCGCGCATGATGCTGCAGTGGATCCTCCGCGGCACCATGGCGCTGCTGCCCGTGCTCGTGTTCCTGGGCGCCCTAATCTATTTCGACAGCTTCAAGGTCGTGCGCGCGAAGGCGATCGTGATCGCCGCTGCGGCCGGCATGCTCGCCGCGTTTGCCGGCTACTGGATCAACGGCTTCCTGCTCGACCACATCGAGATCGGCTATGTGCCGTACTCGCGCTGGATCTCGCCGTGGCTCGAGGAGTCGCTCAAGGCGGCGCTGATCGTCTACCTGATCCGCACCCGGCGCGTCGGCATGCTGGTGGATGCCGCGATCTACGGATTTGCCGTCGGGACGGGTTTCGCCCTGTTCGAGAACCTGTACTTCCTGATGATGCGGCCCGAAACGCATCCTGCGGTGCAGGTCATCCGCGGCTTCGGCACGGCAATCATGCATGGTGGCGCCACCGCGGTCTTTGCCATCGTCGCGGTTTCGCAGGCGGAACGTTTTCCCGACAAGTGGCTGCGCGTCTTCCTGCCCGGCCTGGTCGGCGCCGTGATTCTGCACGGGGTCTACAACACGCTGCTGGTCCGCCCGGTATTCGCGACCCTGGGCGTGCTCATGCTGCTGCCGCCGCTGATTTACTTCGCCTTCGAGAACAGCGAAAGAACGCTGCGGGACTGGCTCGAGTCGGACCTCGACTCCGACGTGCAGCTGATCGAGACGATTCACGCCGGGGAGTTCCTCGATTCGCACGCCGGGCGCTACGTGCACTCGCTGCAGGACAAGTTCGACGGTCCGGTTCTGGCGGACATGCTGTGTTACCTGCGCCTGCACTGCGAACTCGCTTTGCGCGCCAAGGGCGTGCTGATGCTGCGGGAGAGCGGCTTCGAAGAGCCGCCGCTCGACGACGAGGTCAAGGCGCAGATCGAAGAGTTGCGCTATCTCGAGCGCAGTCTCGGGAAGTCAGGTCAGTTTGCGCTGCGTCCCATTCTCATGGCGACGGGCAAGGACCTCTGGCAGCTGCAGTGGCTGCAGCACTGAACGGGTCGCGCTGACAGCGACCTGCGTCCGCACCCGGCGGCGGGCTCACCCGCGGCCGATGGCGCTCTTCTTCGTGTCGAGCTCCGCCCACCGTTCGAACGCCACCTCGAGCGCCTGCTCGATTTCCGTAGCGCGCGTCGCGTCGTTGCGCATCTGCTCGCCACCGCGCTTGTGGTACTCGGGCCCACTCATCGCCTCGGCCAGGGCGCGCTGTTCGGCTTCGAGCACTTCGATCTGCAGTGGCAACTGCTCCAGTTCCCGCGTTTCCTTGTAGCTCATCTTCTCCGGCGTCCTCTTCGCCGCCTCGCCCGCGGGCCCTCCCGCTCCCGCCCTGGCGGGCGAGGGTCGGGGTGAGGGGCTCTTCTCGTCCGCCGCCGTGGGCAGAGCGGGTCGTTGCCGCAGCCAGTCACTGTAGCCGCCCACGTATTCGCGCCAGCGGCCGTCGCCGAGCGGCGCAAGCACCTGCGTCACGACGTTGTCGAGGAACGTGCGGTCGTGGCTCACCAGCAGCAACGTGCCGGCGTAGTCCTGCAGCGTCTGCTCCAGCAACTCCAGCGATTCGATGTCGAGGTCATTGGTGGGTTCGTCCATGACCAGAACGTTCGCCGGCCGTGCGAAGAGCCGTGCCAGCAGCAGCCGGTTGCGCTCGCCACCGGAGAGCATGCGCACCGGCGAATCCGCGCGCTGCGCAGGGAACAGGAAGTCGGCGAGGTAGCTCACGACGTGGCGGCGCGATTCGCCTTCGCCGACCCAGTCGGAGTTCGGGCTGACGGTGCCGGCCACCGTGGCGTCCAGGTCGAGCTGCGTGCGCAGCTGGTCGAAGTACGCGACGCTGATCTGGGAGCCGAACCGGACTTCACCCGCGTCGGGCTCCAGTGTGCCGAGAATGAGTCTCAGCAGCGTCGACTTGCCTGCGCCGTTCGGGCCGATGAGTCCGAGGCGGTCGCCGCGCATCACGCGCAGGTCGAGGCCACGCACCACGGCACGGCCGTCGAATGCCTTGGTGACGTTGCGCAATTCCGCGACCAGCTTGCCGGAGCGTTCGCCGGGATCCACGTTGAGTTTCACGTTGCCCAGCCGCTCGCGCCGCGCATCGCGATCGCGCCGCAATTGCTCCAGCCGTTTCACCCGGCCTTCGTTGCGCGTGCGTCGAGCCTCGACGCCCTTGCGGATCCAGACTTCCTCCTGCGCCCAGAACTTGTCGAACTTGCGGTTGAGCACGGCTTCTTCGGCCAGTTGCTCCGCCTTGCGCCGCTCGTAGGCGGCGAAGTTTCCCGGGTATGAACGCAGCATCCCGCGATCGAGCTCGACGATGCGGGTTGCGACGCGGTCGAGGAAAGAGCGGTCGTGCGTGACGACGATGGCTGCCGGGCTGCCCGCGAGGAGCAGATCCTCGAGCCGTTCGATGCCGTCGATGTCGAGGTGGTTGGTGGGTTCGTCCAGCAGCATCACGTCGGGCTCGAGGGCAAACGCGCCCGCCAGCGCGGCACGCTTGCGTTCGCCCCCGGAGAGGCCCGTGGTGGTCGCCGTGCCTTCCAGCCCGAAACGATGCAGGTATTCGACGATGCGCGCGTCCACCCGCCAGCGCGCGCGATCGTCCTCGATCAAATCCAGTTCGGCCCAGAGCGCGAGGGATTCCCGCAGGCTCGGCGCGACCGGCAGCTCGGGTTCCTGGCGAATCGATACCACGCGCAGCCCGCTGGATTTCTGCATCTCGCCGTCGTCGAGCGCGATGCGGCCGGTGATCACTTCCAGCAGCGACGACTTGCCGGTGCCGTTGCGGCCGATCAGCCCGACGCGTTCGCCCGGCTCGAGACTGAACTCGGCGCGGTCGAGGAGGGGGTGGGTGCCGAAGGCGAGTTCGGCGCGAAGCAAGGTGAGCAGCGACATGGACTTTGAGCATCGCACAGCTGCCGCGCCCGTTGGCCGCTTCCGATGCAATTCATTCGCAATGACGGCGCCCGGGACGGGCATCTTCGGCAATCCCTCATGAATTGCCAGTCGTCAACTTGATAGTCATTCACTGTCTTCCGCGCGGCAACAACGATTCAGGCACGTCGCGCGGAAAGGGGGGAGTGCCGTGGACAACCATACTCGTCTCGAATCGACGGTCGAGCAGCTGCAGCAAGCCGTGCTGGCGTTGCAGCAGCGCATCGAGTTGCTGGAAGCAGGACGGCCAGCAGCGGCCGGCCATACACAGTCGGCGACGTCTCCCGAGGCGGCGACGACCAGTGTCCGCAAACGGGCCGCCAACGATCCGATCGCGATCCTGTCGCTGATCGGCAGGCTGTTCCTCGTCCTGGCGGGCGGCTTCTTCCTCCGCGCAATGACCGAATCTGGCGTGCTCGCGACGACGGTGGGCCTGTCGATCGGCTTCGCCTACGCGATGCTATGGCTGGTGTTCGCCGATCGCGCCGGTCGCAGCCAGCAAGTCCACAGTGCATTCTTCCACGCCCTCGCGACGGCGTTGATCGCCTTCCCGCTGCTGGTCGAGGCGGCGACCAAGTTCAAGGTCCTGCCGGGTGTCCCGAGCGTCCTGGCGGTGGCCACGCTGTGTGCCGCGATGTTGTTCGTGGCATGGCACCAGCGTCTGCAGGTGGTCGCCTGGATCGCCGTCCTCGCGGCCATTCCCACCAGCGCCGTCCTGTTGTCGCAGACGGGCGCAGTCGCTCCCTATGCGTTGTTCCTGATCGTGCTCGGCATCGCCACGCTCTGGCTTGGCAACGCACTGGGCTGGTGGGGCTTGCGCTGGCCTACGGCGCTCGCCGCGGATCTGGCGGTGGTCGGAGTAACGCTGCGCGTACTGGCACCCGAGCAGCAGGATTCTGCGGTGGTGGCGATCGCGCTGCAACTGACGCTGCTCGGCGCTTACGTCACGAGCATCGCGGTCCGTACGTTGATCCGGGGTCGCAACGTCGTGCCGTTCGAAGTCGCCCAGACCGCCGCTGCGCTGATCGTCGGCTTCGGCGGCGCGCTTTATTTGACCAATGCCACCGGCATCCTGCCCGCGACGATTGGATGGGTCGGTGTCGTGTTGGGCATCGCGAGCTACGGCGTCGCCATCGTGTTCCTCGACCGACGGCAGGACAGCGCGCGCAATGTCTACCACTACACCACGCTCGGGCTGGTGCTGGTCATTGCCGGACTGTCGCTCGTCATCGACGAGGCGTGGCTCGGTGTCGTGCTATCCGTGCTGGCAGTGCTTGCAGCGTGGTCTTGGTCGCGGTTCGGGCGCTCGTTCATGCTGGTGCATGCAGCGTGCTATCTCGTAGCAGCCGGCGTCGTCTCGGGAGTCCTCGCCTACAGTTTGCGCGCTGTTGCCGTTGCGGGCGCCGACCCATGGATCACGCCGAGTGTCGAGATGGGGGTAGCGCTCGCGGCCGCGCTGCTTGCAGCCGGGTTCGCGTCGGCGCGACGCAAGCCAAAGAGCGACGAGATCGCGAGTGGATTGCGTCTGATCATCGCTCTCGTTTTGATAGCTGCCGCAGCGGCCTGCGTGATCGGTTTCCTGGGGCCTGTCGCGGCCGGCCGCCCGGATCGGCGCCTCGATCCCGGCGCGTTTGCGACGGTCAGCACCGGCGTCCTCGCCCTGGGCGTACTGATCGTTGCCTGGCTGGGCCGCAATCCGCGGTTCCGCGAGTGGACGTGGCTGGTCTATCCGCTGCTGGTCGGCATCGGTCTCAAGATGGCGATGCAGGATTTCAAACTCTCACGTCCGGCCACGCTCTTCATCGCGATGGCCCTCTACGGCACGGCGCTCATCGTCGCGCCACGGCTGCGCAAGGGAGCTGCACGCACGAACGAGGATCCCGTGGAAACGGAGCAAGCGATAGGTAATAACGCTTAGTGGAATGAACGGCTACGCTGCATCGCAGCGCTGAAGGATCATGCGCCCACAGGCCGATCGCGACGGCCGTTCAATCGAGCAGTGCAACCCATGACTAGTCTCAACGCGCATGGCTGGGCCCGACCGGGCACCGGTCTGATCGTCCTTGCGTCTTTGCTCTTCGCCGTCGGTGCGGTGCGCGCCGACGACGCGGCCTGCCTGGAGTGCCACAAGGATGCGGCGTTCGCCTCGCCGGCGCACCCGGAGACGAAGTGCGCCGAGTGCCACACCAACATCGGTGCCGGCCACAAGGACGCATTGCCTGCCGAACTCAAAATGGAGCCGGACGCGATCTGCGCGCAGTGCCACGGCATGGCGGCGAAGCAGCTGCCGAAGAGCGTGCACTCGGACCACACCTGCAAGAAGTGCCACGGTCCTGCGCACAAGATCGACGTTGCGACCAGCGACGATGCGAAGATGTCGGCGCTGGGTCAGCTCAAGAACTGCGGCAAGTGCCACGACGAAGTCGTGCAGAACTACAAGGACAGCGTGCACGGCAAGGGCCTGCTGCTGTCAGGCCTGACCCAGGCGTCGCCGTCGTGCAGCGACTGCCACGGCACGCACAACATCCAGAAGCACGACGGTGCAAAATCCAGGACTGGCCACCTGAAGTCACCGGAAACCTGCGGTGCCTGCCATACGGACGTGCTCAAGCACTGGCAGGACGAAAGCGCGCACGGCATTGCCTGGAAGGAAGGGCGCAATGGCCCCGTCTGCGTCGATTGCCACATCGACGAACACGGTGTGAATGACCCGACTTCGGCCGCCATGCGCAAGCACGTGCCGGGTGACTGCGGCAACTGCCACAAGGAACTCATGGAGAGCTTCCGTGACAGCTTCCACGGCAAGGCCACCGAGCTCGGCTGGTCGTCGGTCGCGATGTGCTCCGACTGCCACACGCCGCACCAGAACCTGCCGGCGAGCGACCCGCGGTCGAGCATCCATCCCGACAACCTCAAGGCGACCTGCGGTAAGTGCCACGCGAAAGAAGTGCAGACCGCGGGCTTCATGACGTTCGATCCGCACGTCAACCCGAGCGATCCGAAGACCCTGCCGCAACTGCGCTGGACCTACTATTTCATGACGGGGTTGCTGCTTGGCGTGTTCGCATTCTTCGGCATCCACCTCCTCCTGTGGCTGCAGCGCGGGCTCGTCGGCAGGCTGCGTGGCGAGTTCAAGTCCGGCCATGGCGGCTCCGGTCCGTACGTCAAGCGCTTCAGCCGTGGCCAGATCTGGATCCACGTCTCGATCGTGGTCAGCTTCCTGCTGCTCTCGATCACCGGCCTGCCGCTCAAGTTCGCGGCGGCGCCCTGGGCCGAGACGATGATCAGGTACCTCGGTGGCGCACAGTCGGCCGGCATCCTGCACCGCATCGGCGCGATCATCACCTTCGGCTACTTTGCGGCGCACCTGGTCAACCTCGGGTACCAGATGTTCTTCAAGGGCCAGAAGGGCTTCCTCTGGGGCTGGCGGTCGATGGTGCCGCAGCTCACGGACGTCAAGGACTTCATCGCCAACATGAAGTACTTCCTGTACCTCGGGCCGAAGCCGAAGTTCGACCGGTTCACGTACTGGGAGAAGTTCGACTACCTGGCGGTGTTCTGGGGTGTCGCGATGATCGGCTTCTCGGGCCTCATGCTCTGGTTCCCGGAGGTCTTCGCCAAGGTCGTGCCGGGCTGGGTCCTGAACGCGGCGTACATCATCCACAGCGATGAAGCACTGCTCGCGACGGGCTTCATCTTCCTGTTCCACTTCTTCCACACGCACCTGCGGCCGGAAGCATTCCCGATGGATCCGGTGATCTTCACGGGTTCGATGCCGCTCGAGCGCTTCAAGGAAGAGCGTCCGCTGGAGTACCAGCGGATGGTGGCGAACGGGACGCTCGAGAAGCACCTGGTGCCGGCGCCCGAAAGTGCGAACCTGACGACGGGTTACGTCTTTGGCACGATCGCCGTCATCGTCGGGTTGCTCTGCGCCGCGGGCATCTTCGTGGCGCTCTGGAGGCAGTTCTTCGGGTAGCTCGCATACCGGCGCCCGGCCCTGTACAGGGGCCGGGCGTTGCCCGTTCAAGGCCAACGCCAGGACCACCGCGCGCCCCCCCTTGGTCGGGACGGCATCCACGGTTCACCGCACTCGCATAGTAGATAATCCGTAGATCGCGCAACGCACCTCGACGCATACCATCGGCCGCATCGGCTGACGCACGGCTCGGTCGGCCACTCGGGGGAGCGGTCGTGAAAATTCCAGAACAGGTCAAACGGCTCGGCGTGATCGTCGTGCTGTTCCTCGCCGTCGTCATCACGCGCTTTTTCCTGCTGCCCGAGACCTGGATTTCGGCGCAGCCGCACCAGGCCGCCAAGGTCGTGCGGGAAATGGCCAAGCCGATGAGCTACGCCGGCATGCCAGCCTGCCGCCAGTGCCACGAGGAGGAGTACGCCATCAAGCTCGGTGGATTCCACCGCACGATCGGTTGCGAAAACTGCCACGGCCCGGCGGCCGCCCACGTTGCCAACAAGGACGACAAGGCGGTCACGCCGCCCAAGCACCGCGAGCGGGAGTTCTGTCTCAACTGTCACGGCTTCGTGGCCTCCCGTCCCAACGGGTTCCCGCAGGTCGATGGCACGCAGCACAACAAGGGCAAGAAGTGCGTCACCTGTCACGACCCGCACGATCCCAGACCTGACGAGGCGATCACGGATTGCGGCGGCTGCCACGGCGTCATCGTCCGGACCAAGGCGCTGTCGACGCACTCGCAGCTCGAATGCGCCGAGTGTCACCAGGTCAGCGAGCAGCACATGGTCGAGCCGCGTTCGGCGCTGCCGACCAAGCCCACGCGGCGCGATGCTTGCGCACGCTGCCACGACAGCGGTTCCACCGATCCGGCCGCCGCCAAGGCGCGGCTCGACCTCAGTACGCACGGTCGCACGTTCGTGTGCTGGGAGTGCCATAACGCTCACCTGCCGGAGGGGACCAAGTGAACAAGCGCGACTTCCTGAAGAATTCGATCATCTTCTTCCCCGCGGCGGGGGTGGTATCCGCGCTGACCTGCCAGGCGGAAGGCAAGGAACTGTCGGCCTCGATGACGACCGGGTACGACGCGTCGCAGCACTGGTACGGCATGGGCATCGACGTCGACAAGTGCATCGGCTGCAACAAGTGCGTCGAAGCGTGCAAGGCCGAAAACAACGTGCCGACCGAGCCTTACTTCTTCCGTACCTGGATCGAGCGCTACACGATCCACGCCGACGGCGAGGTGAAGGTCGAGTGCATCAGCACCAAGACGCCCGAGCAGCGGCTTGCGCAACAGAACCAGCCGCTCGACCCGAGCGTGGTGCGGTCGTTTTTCGTGCCCAAGCTGTGCAACCAGTGCGCGAATCCGCCCTGCGTCCAGGTGTGCCCGGTGGGCGCAACGTTCCAGACCAAGGACGGCGTCGTGCTCGTCGACGAAAAGCGCTGCATCGGCTGCCGGTATTGTATCCAGGCGTGCCCGTACGGCGCCCGCTACCTGAATCCGGAGACCAAGACCGCGGACAAATGCACGTTCTGCTATCACCGGATCACCAAGGGCCAGCTGCCAGCCTGCGTGGAGGTGTGCCCGACCGGGTCCCGCATCTTCGGCGACCTGAAGGGGCAGCAGGACAGGCTGGTGCGCTTCCAGCATAGCAACGAGATAAGCGTGCTCAAGCCCGACCTGAACACCGAGCCGAAAGTCCGCTATGCCAGGCTCGACGGAGAAGTGCGATGAGCGACGCCTCCATTCCCGCGGCACTGAACGAACAGCTCGCCAACCAGCTGAGCCAGGTCATCGGTTTCATCTACCCGAACGAAATCGAGACCCACTGGTCGATCCTGATCGTCGTCTATCCGTACCTGACCGGCATCGTCGCCGGCGCATTCATCCTGGCGTCACTGGTGAAGGTGTTCAACGTCGTCGAGGTCCAGCCGATCTACCGGCTGGCGCTGCTCGCGGCGCTGTCTTTCATGCTCATCGCGGGCATGCCGCTGCAGTTGCATCTCGGCCACCCGGAGCGGGCATACGAGATCTTCATGACGCCGCAACCGACGTCCGCGATGGCGATGTTCGGCTTCGTTTACCTGTGGTACCTGCTCGGCATCCTGTTGATCGAGGTCTGGCTCGAATACCGCGAGCAGCTCGTGCTGATGGCGCGGGAGGCGAAGGGCATCATGAAGCCCGTGTACCGTGCGCTCTCGCTCTGGTCGAATGACGTCAGCCCCGAGGCCGTCGCCTGGGATCACCGCGTGAGCAAGATCGTCACGATCATCGGCATTCCCTCGGCCTTCCTGCTGCATGGGTACGTCGGCTTCATTTTCGGTTCGATCAAGGCGAACCCCTGGTGGGGCAGCGTGCTGATGCCGATCGTGTTCCTGATGTCGGCGATCGTCTCCGGCATCGCGATGGTGATGCTCATCTACATGGTCATCAGCATGCTGCGCAACGAGAAGATCGACATGCGCTGCCTCGACAAGGTCGGCCTCTTCCTGCTCGTCGCGCTCATCGTCGACTTCGCCCTCGAGGGCCTCGAGTTCATCCACCGCGTCTACCAGAACGAGGAGTCGCTCAAGATCCTGAGCGAGCTCATCTCCGTGAAGCTGTTCAACAGCCTGGTCATCATGCAGGTCGCGCTCGGCATGCTGTTGCCGCTGCTGATCCTCGCGCTCGTTCGCAGCCGGCGTCTCAACGACGACATGCGCAGGATCATGTACTTCCTCGCGGCGCTGCTGATCCAAGTCGGCATCTTCAGCATGCGCTGGAACGTCGTGATCGGTGGACAGCTGTTCTCGAAGAGCTTCCGCGGCCTGATGGCCTACAAGATGGAACTGACCGGCATCGAGAGCCTGTGGATGGCGCTGGTGCTGCTGGCGCTGCCGTTCATCATCCTGACCGTACTGAATTACCTGTTGCCGACGCGATGGCTGGAAGAGCGAGCATTGGCAGCCCATTGAGTCCGATCACACCCCTGCCACCACAAAGGACCGTCGCATGAAAAAGCTGACCGTGACCGCAATGCTCGCCGCCAGCCTGGCGCTGACGACCTCCGTCCACGCCGCGGACGTTGCCGCCGGCAAGGCGATGGCCGAGGACGTGTGCTCCGACTGTCACGGTGCCGACGGCAAGGGCGATGCCGACTTCCCGGCCATCGGCGGCCTCGCCGTCGACAAGTTCACCAAGGCCATCCAGGAGTACCAGGACGGCACCCGGACCAAGAATGCGAAAATGACCAAGGCCGCGAAGAAACTCACGGCCGCCGACGTCGCCAACCTCGCCGCGTACTACGTCACGCTCAAATAGGCGAAGCCGCCTCGGACTGTGCCGGCCGCGCCGTTGCGGTAATACCGAAATGGTGCACCGCCCGCGAAGCGTTTATCCTTCGCGGGCGTTTTTTTCGCGGATGACCGGCCCTGGGGGCCAAGAATGATCAAGAATTATCTCTCGGTAATCACCCGTAGCACCCTGAGCATCGCGGGCACGGCCATCGCCGTCGTCGGTGCGGCCTTGTTCATCACGCTGTTCGTGATCCAGAACATCGGGTTCCGGGGCGGACCCTACCTCGGCATCATCACCTACCTGCTGATCCCCGCCGTGGTGGTCGTCGGGCTCGTCCTGGTTCCGGTCGGCATCTGGCGGCAGACGAAGCGGGAAAAGTCTGCGGTCGCTCATGGCGAACCGGTGCCGGGGCTGCCAGTCATTGATTTCAATTCGGCCCGGACCCGCAAGGCCCTGGCCACTTTTGGGTTCCTCGCGCTGGTCGGCGCGGTCGTGCTCGCGGTTGGCACCTACAAGGGTGTCGAGTACATGGAATCGGTCGAATTCTGCGGCACGACCTGCCACACGGTGATGCAGCCGGAGCACACGGCCTACCAGCGTTCCCCCCATTCCCGCGTGGCCTGCGCCGATTGCCACATCGGTGCCGGTGCCGACTGGTTCGTGAAGTCGAAGCTGTCGGGCAGCTGGCAGCTGATCGCGGTGACCTTCAACCTGTATCCGACGCCGATCCCGACGCCGGTGCACAACCTGCGCCCGGCGCGCGACACCTGCGAGGAATGCCACTGGCCGACCAAATTCGCCGGCGACAGGCTGCGCGTGCGCGTGCACTACGCGGAGGACGAAAAGAACACCGAGCTGCACAACGTGCTGCTGGTCAAGGTCGGCGGCGAGCATGGCCGCAGGTCGTCCGGCATCCACTGGCACGTCAACCCGGGCGTGACGATCCGCTACCTGACCGACGAAAAGCGCCAGACGATCTGGGACGTCGAGATGACGGCACAGGACGGCACCAAGAAGCTGTTCAAGCCGAAGGATCCGGCTCCGGCCACGGCGCAGTGGCGCACGATGGATTGCATCGATTGCCACAACCGCCCAACGCACATCTTCCGCATGCCGGCGGACGAGGTCGACGGGGCCCTCGACCATGCGAGGATCGACAAGACGCTGCCGTTCATCAAGCGCGAGGGTCTGCGGGCCGTGCAGGTCGAGTACCCGTCGCATGAGGCGGCGCGCGCCGGCATCGCCAAGGACATCGCGGATTTCTACGCCAAGAACTACCCGGACATCGCGGCGCAGAAGAAGGATGCCGTCGCTGCCGCAGGCAAGGCACTCGGCGACGTCTATGCGTGGAACGTGTTCCCTGCGATGAAGGTGACGTGGGGCACGTATCCGAACCACCTCGGCCACAAGGAATCGCCGGGATGCTTCCGCTGCCACGACAAGAAACACAAGACCGACGAGGGCGACAAGATCAGCAAGGACTGCGACACTTGCCACACGATCCTGGCGGAGGACGAGGAAGACCCGGCGGTCCTGCGCACGTTGGCGGGCGAGGAGCCTGCAGCCGCCACCGCAACGGCGCCCGACGCTCCGAAGGCGGATGCAGCGGCCACAACGTCAGCCGTTGCTCCGGCCGCAGCGGGCAAGCCCGCGGGCTGAGCCGCACTCACCTCGCCCCAGCCCTCTCCCGCTGACGCGGGAGAGGGTGAGGGAACGCAAGCGCAACGTGCGCTATTTCTTCTGCTGCGCCCGCTCTGCGGGCGTAAGCGTATTGGCGGGGCAGTCGCTGCATCCGCCCGCCGGGGCCTGGGCCAGCTTCCGCAACCACGCCGCTGCTCGTCCACGCACGCCGGGGGCCTCGGCCCCGCCGAGGCCGTGAGCGAGCCGCAAAGCGCAGCGGTTGCGTGACACGGCCGGCGTCAGTGCCCAGGCCGCATACCCGGTGGCCGCCACTACGATCAGACCCACGAACATCGATTCGAGCATCGGGACTTCCTCCCGTTCAACCCAGCAGGGCGCTCGCGACGTGGTACGTCACGAACGAGGCGAGATAGGCCAGTGCGAACAGGTAAACGGCCATCGCGATCGGGTACCGCCACGAGTTGGTCTCGCGCTTGACGACGACCAGTGTCGACAGGCACTGCGGCGCGAAGACGTACCACGCCAGCAGCGACAGCGCCGTTGCCAGGCTCCAGGTCTGCGCGATCATCGGCACGAGCGTTCCGGAGACGTCGCCATCGTTCGACAGCGAATACACGGTGCCGAGCGCACCTACCGCGACCTCACGGGCCGCAAGACCGGGCACCAGCGCCAGCGAAATCTGCCAGTTGAAGCCGATCGGCGCGAACACCACTTCGAGCGCGCGACCGATCATGCCGGCGAAGCTGTGTGCAATCGCCGGCCCTTCGGCCCCGGGCGGTGGAGCAGGGTAGGTGCTCAGGAACCACAGCACGATCATCAGCGCGAGAATGATGGTGCCCACGCGCTGCAGGAACACCTTGGTGCGTTCCCACAAACCGATGAAAAGGTTGTTGAGGTGCGGCCAGTGGTACTCCGGCAGTTCGAGCAGGAGCGGGTGATATGCGGCCCTGAGCGTGGTGCGCTTGAGCAGGAATGCCACCGCCATCGCGGCGATGATGCCCGCGAAGTAGAGCGTGAACAGCACCAGGCCCTGCAGATTGAACGGACCCACGGGACGCGACGGGATGAACGCGGCGATGACGAGCGCGTAGACCGGCAACCTTGCCGAGCACGTCATCAGCGGCGCGATCATGATCGTCGCCATGCGGTCACGCAGGTTCGGGATCGTGCGCGTCGCCATGATGCCCGGAATCGCGCAGGCAAAGCTCGACAGCAGCGGAATGAACGCGCGACCGGAGAGGCCGACCGATCCCATCAGGCGGTCGAGCAGGTACGCCGCGCGCGGCAGGTAGCCGCTGTCTTCCAGCGCGAGGATGAAGAAGAACAGGATCAGGATCTGCGGCAGGAACACGAGCACGCTGCCGACGCCTGCGATGATGCCGTCCACCAGCAGGCTGCGCAGGGCGCCATCGGGCAGCGAGTGCTGCGCCCAGGTGCCCAGCGCACCGACGCCTTCGTTGATGAAGTCCATCGGCACGGACGCCCAGCTGAAGACCGCCTGGAACACGAAGAAAAGGATGGCCGCGAGGATCGCCGGACCGGCGAGCGGATGCATTACCAATGCGTCGAGGCGCATGAGCGCCCGCTTGCGCAACGGCTCGACATAGCCGACGCGCTGCAGAATGCAACGCACGTCGCGCTGCGTGCCTTGAATTTCGTCGAAGGTCGACTCGCGCCAGTCGACGGCCCCGCGCGCGCCGGGATGCGGCAACGTCTCGAGCTTGTCGACCAGCAGGCGCACGCCGTCGTGATCCACCGCAATGGTCTCGACGACCGGCACGCCGAGTTCCTGCTCGAGCCGTCCGCGATCGAGTTGGTAGCCGCGGCTTGCCGCGAGGTCGCTCATGTTGAGCGCAACGATCATGGGCACGCCGAGGTCGCGCAGTTCGAGCACGAGGCGCAGGTTGAGGCGCAGGTTGGTCGCGTCCACGACGCAGACGACGAACTCCGGCGGCGGCTCGTCCGCGAGTCGCCCCAGCAGGAAGTCGCGCGTGATTGCCTCGTCGAGCGTCGTCGGCGTGAGGCTGTACGCGCCCGGCAGGTCCAGCACCTTGTACAGGCGCCTGCGGGCCGGACCCGTGAACGAGCCTTCCTTGCGCTCGACCGTGACGCCCGCGTAATTCGCGACCCGTTGACGGCTGCCGGTCAGCCGGTTGAACAGCGCCGTCTTGCCGCAGTTGGGCACGCCGACGAGCGCAAGTCGCATGGGATCGAGCGTCGCGGCCTGGCTGTTCACTGGGTGACCCCGACGACCTCGGGCTCGACCATCACGGCAAGCGCCTCACGCCGCCGCAGCGCGAACGTCGTGTTGCCGAGGCGCACCGCAATTGGGTCGCCACCGGGCCAGATTTCCCCGATCACCTCGAAGGGCTCCCCCGGCACGAAACCGAGCTCGAGCAAGCGTCGGCTGACGGTGGACTGCGCCTCGTCACCGAGGCTCTGCGCGTCGTCGCGCACATCGATGACCACGCCCCGGGCGCCTTTGCGCAGCGTGGCCAGACTGACGGGAGACATTGAGTGCTGGGGGTACCTGGACCGAAGGAGCGCAGTGTCTCCTTAATGAGATTCGTTCGCAACAAGGGAAACCCGCTATGTGCCTAACGGCCCTCCGACGGGCCGCTTGGGGCCGTTGGCCGTGCGATTGAATTTGCCTATTCAAAGCATAGACAAGACATTAGACAAAAACTAGACGAACACGTCTATACTCCAACCCCTACCAACCGGTTCCAGTCTTGGCACCCGGTTCCGCCCCGACCGAATTGAGGGATGCAAGCGATGTTGGAGTCCATCCTCGAGCGCATGGCCCGCGGCGATCAGCAGGCCGTCCGCGAGTGCATCGACGAGTTCGGCGGCCTGGTATGGGCCATCGCGCGGCGCATGACGCGCTCGCGCGCCGACGCGGAAGATGCGGTGCAGGAGATCTTCTTCGACGTCTGGCGCTGTGCCGCGCGCTTCGACTCGGCGCAGGGTTCGCAGAAGGTCTTCATCACGACGATCGCGCGCCGTCGCCTCATCGACCGCATCCGTCGCGGCCGCATGAATGCGATGATGGACGGCGAGGAAGCGCTCGAGGACCCGCGCTTTGCCGAGCAAGGCAACCACGGCGAAATCCGTGCGGAAGCCGAGCGTG
>Ga0315290_10001738_pt1 | contig 15051 bp, 9 predicted proteins | sample YL17G12_0_MG_FD_203627 | JGI IMG/M metagenome (GOLD analysis project Ga0315290, IMG submission 203627) | Sediment microbial communities from Yellowstone Lake, YNP, Wyoming, USA - YL17G12_0 | ecosystem: Environmental > Aquatic > Freshwater > Lake > Sediment | place: USA: Wyoming | collected... | reverse complement strand
TCTCACGGAAGACCGGGCGTGCCGTCCCTCTGCTGCTGACGGCCGTCGCGATGGTGATTCTGGTGGTCGTGGGAAAGAGCACCTACCAACGGCTGGCCGGCACGAGGGCCGGGAAGCTTGCAACCCCGCCGCAGGCCAAAGTGGCCGCCAGGCCGGTATCCAGCGAAGAGGAGCTTGCCAAGAGGGTTGAGGAAGTCAGCGCGGGTAAGACCAAGAGCCTCCACTTGTCGCCAAGCCCCTTCCAGGGCGACGACAAGCTGGCCAAACTGTCGGAGTTGACCGCGCTCGAGGAACTCAGCCTCGACAAGTCCATCTTCACCGACGCCGGACTGAAGCACCTGGAGAAAATGACCTCGCTGCGTTGGCTCTCCCTTTCCGAGACGCCGATCACCGACGAAGGCCTAAAGACCCTGGCCAAGCTCCCCAAGTTGGAGTTCCTCCGCCTCGATCAGGACCGGATCACCGACAAGGGGCTCGAGAACCTCAAAGGGATGCAGTCGCTCAGGGACCTGTCGCTCTGGCGGACCGGCGTCACCGACGCCGGGCTTGTCCATCTGGCGACCTTGCCCAACGTCAATCGCATCAGCCTCGACGAAACCCAGGTCTCCGACACCGGACTGGAGCACCTCAAAGGAATGCAGCGACTGCGGATCCTCCAGCTCGAGAACACCAAGGTAACGCCCGCCGGCCGGAAGAAGTTGCAGCAAGCCCTGCCGAAGCTGAAGATCACGCCGTAGGCCAAGGGCAACCTCGCCTCCGGGAATCGGGACCCTCAAACCGGGTGGCACGCTTGCGCTGGACAGACCCAGGGGGAGGGATTAGAGTGGAGGATAGTGCCCGGTGGGCCTCGCCCCGCGAGGCGACCGGGAATGCCTCCGGCCCATGGTGCCCTCCTTCCCCGAGCCTGCCTTCCGCCTTTCCTGGGAACTCGTCATGAACCGATACCTGGTGCCCGTCGTGCTGGGGCTGGGGCTGAGCCTGCCCGGGTGCCGCCATGAGGTGTCGTCGGGGGCCCCGGCGGGGAAAGCGCCCGTCGAGCCCATCCGGGCCCAGGCGGCCAAGGTGGCGCTCCAGCCGTGGGTCCGCTCGGTCCGCGTGCAGGGGAGCCTCCTGGCCGATGAGCACGTGGTGATCGGGGCCAAGGTGGCGGGCCGGGTCAAGAAGGTCCCGGTCGACGTGGGCACGCCGGTACCCAAGGGCGAAGTCCTCATGCTTCTGGAGACGGAGGACCTTGACCTCAAGGTCAAGCAGGCCGAGGCCCAGTTGCAGCAGGCCCGGGCCAAGCTCGGGCTCAAGCCGGCCGTCAAGGAAGACACCCTCGATCGGACCAAGAGACCCGCCGTCCTCGAGGCCAAGGCCCTTTGGGAGCAGGCCAAGAGGAACCTGAAGCGGGCCGAGTCGCTCGCGCCGGAGAAGGCGATCTCGCTGGAGGACCTCCAGCAGCGGCAGGCGGCGGTCGAGGTGGGCGAGGCACTGTACGACGCCGCGCTGGACAACGTGGCGGAGCTGGTGGCAACCGTGGGATTGCGCCGGGCGGAGCTCGATCTGGCTCGCCAGGCCCGCGCCGACGCCGAGGTCCGTGCCCCCTTCGATTTCGATGCCGTGGTCGACCAACGGTACGTCGCCCCGGGGGCCTATGTTCAAGTCGGCCAGCCGGTCGTCTCCCTGGTCAAGGTCGATCCGCTGCGATTCCACGCCGGCGTGCCGGAGCGCGAAGCCGTTCAGGCCCGGGTGGGGCAGGAAGTGCGGATCCAAATCGAGGGGCGGCCGGAGCCGATCGTCGCGAAGATCTCCCGGATCAGTCCCGCGCTGGACCCCTCCAGCCGCGCGGTGGTCATCGAGGCCGACGTCCCGAACCCGGGCTTCGCGTTGCGCGTGGGGGTCTTCGCCGAAGGGGAGGTTACCGTCGATCCCAAGGCCCGGGCGCTTGCCGTCCCCACCACGGCCGTGCAGGAATTCGCCGGCGTGGAGAAGGTATGGCTGGTCCGCGACGGCGAAGCGGCCGAGCAGGCGGTCCAGACCGGGCGCCGCGGGGCCGACCGGGTGGAAATCCTCCAGGGCCTCGCCCCCGGCGACCTGGTCCTGGTTGACGTGCGCAAGGGCCGCCGCGGGCCCGTGATCGTCGAGGCCGCCCAACCGGCTCCCGACGCAACGAACAAGTGACCGACCAACGGCGGAGGCTCCTCCCTTGCAGTGGCTGGCTGAGATCTGCATCCGGCGCCCCGTGTTCGCGGCCATGCTCATCCTCGCGTTGGTGGTGGCGGGGGTCGTTGCCTATTCCCAGCTCGGCGTGGACCGCTTTCCCAAGCTGGACATGCCGACCGTCTGGGTCTCGACGGTCTACCGCGGGGCTACCGCCGAAGAGGTCGAGTCGGAAATCACCCAGATTCTCGAAGACGCCGTGGCCTCCGTCGCGGGGATCGACGAGCTCCGCTCGATCTCCCGCGAGGGAATATCGCTCCTGCTGTTGACCTTCGAGCTGAACCGCGACATCGACGTGGCCGCCCAGGACGTCCGCGACGCGGTCAACAGCGTCGTCAACCGGCTCCCGCTGAACGTCGATCCCCCCGTCATCCGCAAGCAGGACCTCGACGCCTCGCCCATCCTCACCGTGGCCGTGACCGGCGACCGCGATCGCCGCGAGCTGTACGTCATGGCCGATCGTTACGTCAAGGACATCATCGAATCGGCGCGGGGCGTGGGCCAGGTGACGATCGCCGGGGCCATGCCCCGGGCCGTGCTGGTGAACGTCGAGGCCAAGCACCTGGCCGCCTACGGCATGTCGATCATGCAGGTCCGCGAGGCCCTGGTCCGGCAGAACGCCGACGTCCCCGGCGGCCGGGTCGACGCGGGGTTCCGCGAGCTGGGACTGCGCACGCTGGGCCGCTTCCCCAAGCCCGCCGATTTCCTCGACATGGTCGTCGCCACGGTGCGCGGCACGGCCGTTCGCTTGCGCGACCTCGGGGAAGTCGTCGACGGCACCAAGGAGGTCCGCAACCTCGCCCGGCTCGACGGCGTCCCCGCCGTCGTCGTCCAGGTGCAGCGGCAGTCGGGTGCGAACACGGTGGAAGTCATCGAGCAGGTCAAGGAGCGCCTCCGGCGGAGCCAGGCGCTGCTCCCCCCCGACGTCTCCCTCCAGGTCATCCAGGACCAGTCCCGCTACATCCACGCCGCCATGGAGGAAGTCCAGAAACACCTCCTCGTCGGCAGCATCCTGGCCACCGTGGTGGTCCTGGCGTTCATGCGATCCTGGCGATCCACCCTGATCGCCGCCGTGGCCATCCCCGCGTCGATCGTGGCCACCTTCGCGATGATGCGGGCCATGGACTTCACGCTGAACAACGTGACCATGCTCGCCCTGGTGCTCATGGTCGGCGTGGTGATCGACGACGCCATCGTGGTGCTGGAGAACGTCTTCCACGCCATCGAAGAGAAACACATGCCGCCGATGCAGGCCGCCGCGGCGGGCACCAAAGAGATCGGCCTGGCCGTGCTGGTGGCCACCCTGTCGCTGGTGATCGTCTTCCTGCCGGTCTCGTTCCTGTCGAGCGTCACCGGGCGGATGCTCTTCCAGTTCGGCCTCACGGCGACCGTCGCCGTCCTCGTCTCGATGCTGGTGAGCTTCTCGCTCACGCCGATGATGTGCTCGCGCATGCTCCGGCCGGTCCCGGCTTCGGAAGGCGGGCCCGCCTCCCGACGCGGCTTCTACCACGTCCTCGAGACCGGCTACCTCGCAACGCTCCGCTGGTCGATGCGCCACCGCTGGCTGGTCCTGGCCCTCTCCCTGGCCGTGGTCGCCACGAACGTCCCCCTGTACAACCTCGTCAAGCAGGATTACATCCCCACCAACGTCGACGAGTCGGAGTTCGAGGTGGGCGTCACCGCCGCGGAAGGGGCTACGCCGAAGACCATGGACGCCGTGATGCGGGTCGTCGAGGACGACATTCGCCAGGTGGACGGAGTGACCATGTGCCTGACCACCGTGGGCACCGGGGGCCTGGCCCGGGTCAACACCGGAAGCGTCTTCATCCGCCTCGAGGACATCGGCCGGCGAAAGTTCTCGATCGGGCGGCTGGTGCGGGAGACCCTCGCCGGCCGGCCCCGGGCCGCCTTCGAGGGGAACTACTCCCAGCGCGAGAAGATGCAGGAGGTCCGCCGCCGCCTGAGCAAATTCGGCCTCCGGGAGCTCTCGGTGCGCAACCTCACGTCGTTCCGCCAGGGGGCGCCCGTCGACATCGACTTCTCGTTGATCGGCCCCGACCTCGGCCAGCTCCTCATCTACAGCGGCCAGCTCCTCGAAAAAATGCAGCAGATCGAGGGGATTGTCGATACCTCCTGCACCCTGCGGCTCGACAAGCCGGACCTCTACGTGGACGTCGACCGCGAGCGGGCCGCAACGCTGGGCGTGGACGTCGAGGAGATTGCCCAAACCCTGCGGCTCGCCGTGGGCGGCGACGACCGCGTCTCCCGCTACCGCGACCAGCAATTGGACGACGTCTACGACGTCGAGCTCCGCCTGGTCGGGATCGACCGGGGCAGCCGGGACGCGATCTCGCAGCTCTACGTCCGCACCAAACCGAGCCAGGACGAGCAGGCGGCCAACGAGGCCCTGGCATCTCGGCCGGGCAACCCCGGGGCCGAGCCGCCGGCCGTCGCTGCCACCCGGCTGGATAACCTCGTCCGCTTCCGCTTCGGCCTGAGCCCCGCTCGGATCGACCGGCTGGACCGCCAGCGCATGGCGGCGGTCCGGGCGAACATTGCCCCGGGCTATGCCCTGGCCGACCGCATCGGGGCCCTCCAGCGGGCCGCGGCCGAGCTCGGCATGCCCCCCAGCTTCACCACCAAGATCATGGGCCGGGGCCGCGAGCTGGAACGCACGCTGCGCGATTTCCGCTTGACGTTCCTCCTGGCCTTTGTCTTCATGTACCTCCTCTTGGCCGCCCAGTTCGAGCACCTCGTCCACCCGCTGACCATTCTGTTCACCCTCCCCCTGGCCGTGCCCTTCGCGCTGGGGAGCCTGTGGCTGGCCGGGGAAACGCTCAATCTCTACTCCGCCCTGGGCATCCTGGTGCTCTTCGGCGTGATCAAGAAGAACTCGATCCTCCAGGTCGACCACACCAATCGGCTGCGCCGGCAGGGCATGGATCGGCTCTCCGCGATCCTCCGCGGCAACCGCGATCGGCTCCGCCCGATCCTCATGACCACGATCGCCTTCGTCGCGGGGATGCTCCCGCTGTTGGTGGGCACCGGGCCCGGGGCCGAGGAGCGCCGCTCGATCGCCGTGCTGGTCGTCGGCGGCCAGACGCTCTCGCTCCTGCTGACCCTGCTGGCCGTGCCGGTGGTCTATTCCTTCCTCGACGACGTCGGCCAGTTGCTCCGCCGCCGCTCACAGCCCCACGATGTTGTACCCGCAGTCGACGTGGAGCGTCTCCCCGGTCAGCCCGCCCGACAGATGGCTCAACAGGTACAGGCCCGTGGTGCCCAGCTCCTCGGGCAGGACGTTGCGGGCGAGAGGTGACTTGCGGGCACAGTGGTCCTGCATCCGGTCGAAGTCGCCGAACCCGGCCGAGCTGAGCGTTCGCATGGGCCCGGCGCTCAGGGCGTTGATGCGGATCTTCTTCAGCCGGCCGAGGTCCCAGGCGAGGTAGCGCACGCTGTGCTCCAACGCCGCCTTGCAGACGCCCATGAGGTTGTAGCCGGGCATGACCTTCTCGCCGCCGAAGTAGGTGATCGTGACGATCGTGCCCCCTTCGCACAAGAGCGGGGCTGCCGCCCGGCAGCACGCGACCAGGCTGTAGGCGCTGATGTCCATGGCCAGGTGCCAGGCCTCGCGGCCGACCTCGAGGTACGGCTTGCGCAGGTCCTGCGGCGGCGCAAAGGCGATGGAGTGGACCAGGAAATCGAGCCGGCCGTAGGTCTCGCCCACGGCGGCGAAGACCCGGCCTACGTCGGCGTCGGACTGGACGTCGCACGGCAGGACCAGCTTGGGACAGTGCGGCTCGACCAGCCTGGCCACCCGCCGCTGCCCCGAGGGGCTCGGCAGGTGCGTGAACGCCAGCTCCGCCCCTTGCGCGTACAACGCCTGGCTCATCGCCCAGGCGATGCTCCGGTCGTTGGCCACGCCCAGCACCAGCCCGATCTTGCCGCTGAACAAGCCCATACTCGCCGCCTGGTCGGTCAGGGAGAATGGAGGAGGTGAGAATGGGAGAGATTATAGCATCTCAGGCGGAAAAGAACACCACGGAGGCACGGAGAACACGGAGCCAATACACCGAGGAAGATATAGAAGCAGAAAGGAAAAGGGGTCAGAAGAGAGGGGATCCGAAGCCCGATGCCGTCCAAGCAACTACGACGCAGTTGGCTCGCCTACCGGCTCGCGCAGCGCTACGATTCCCACACCCCCTTCGTTCCCCTTCTCCCTTTTCCTTCCTGCGTTATGACTCTCTTGTCTTGCTCCGTGTACTCCGTGCCTCCGTGGTGATCTTCCCGTTCTCACTTCTCCCCTCAGTCCCTCGCCGGCACCGGTCCGGCCAGCAGGTCGTACTCGTCCATCGGCGACATGTCGCCGGCGAAGGCCTGTTCGAGGCTCATCGCGAGCACCGGCAGGCCGCTTTCGATGAACCGCCGCGCAACGCGCTTCTTGCGGTCGTTGACCGCGCCCTGGGCGAGGAGCAGGTGCCCGACGATCACGAAGATGGCCGAATCGACCAGGCGCCGGCCCGACAGGTCGAGGTACGCCGCGGCCCGGCCCTTGATGAACCGGATGGCTTCGAGCACGCGGGTCTTGGCCTCGACGAGCTTCTGTTTCAGGGCGGCCAGCGTGGGGTCGGAGCAGGCGGCCTTCTCGTGCTCGGCGACGTAGCTCTCGAACGTCCCGGACGCCACGCCGCGCACCGCCGCCACGACCTGGAGCTGGCTGGTCCCTTCGTAGATCGTGGTGATCCGGGCGTCGCGCAGGTAGCGCTCCGCGGCGTAGTCCTTCATGTAGCCCGACCCCCCGAGCACCTGGATGGCGTCGTTCGCCACGCGGCAGGCCATCTCGGAGCAGTAGTACTTGGTCATGGGCGTGAGCATGCCGTTGATCCGCTTCAGCGGCCGGGCCGCCTGCTTGCGGCTTTTCTCTTCGTCCTTGTCGCGAGCCAGCCCGGTTTCCAGGATGCGCAGGTTGTTGTTCTCGCGGTCGCAGGCGGCGCTGGTTTCGTAGGCCAGTGCCCGGGCGGCCTCGATGGCGATCTGCATGTCGGTGACCATCTCGGCGACGGCCGGGAGGCGCTCGATGGGCCCGCCGAACTGGTGCCGCGTGTGGGCGTAGACCCGTGCCAGCCGGAAGGCCGCCTCGGCCACGCCCAGCGACTGCGCCGCGATGCTCACCCGGGCCCCGTTCATCAGCGCCATCACGTAGGTGATCAGCCCCCGCTGCCGCTCGCCGACCAGCCGGGCCGGGGCGTCGTCGAAGACCAGCTCGCAGGTCGGCGAGCCGTGGATGCCGAGCTTCTCCTCCAGGTGCCGCACCTTGATCCGCTCGCACCGCTCCGCCAAAAGCAGGCTGAGCCCCCGGCCGTCGCTGATTTCCGGCTCGGTCCGGGCGAGGATGAGGAGGATCTCGCCGCAGCCGTTGGTGATGAACCGCTTCACGCCGTTTAACAGCCACTGCCCCTGCTCGTTCTGGTAGGCCCGCAGGCGGATCGCCTGGAGGTCGCTGCCCGCGTCCGGCTCCGTGAGCACCATGGCCGCGGTCACCTCCCCGCGCGCGAATCGCGGCAACACTTCGCTCTTGATCTCCTCGCTGGCAAAGGCGTTGAGCGTGTCGGCGATCCCCTGCAGGCCGAAGAGGTTCATGAACGAGCAGTCGGCCCGGCTGACGATCTCGTTGGCCATGGTGTACAAGAGCAAGGGGCAGTTCAGCCCGCCGTACTGCCGCGGGCTGGTGAAGGCCGTCAGCTCGGCCAGGACGAACCGCTTGAGGTTCTCCCGTACCAGCGGGTGGAGCGTCACCGTGCCGTCCTCGTTGAGCGTGTTCCCCTCCCGGTCGATCTGCTCGGCGTTGGGGGCAAGCGTGTCGGCGGCCAACTGCCCGACGATCTCCAGCACGCGGCGGTAGTTGTCCACCGCGTCGTCGGCGTCCTGGGGGACGTAGTCCGCGTCGCCGTTGCGGGCCCGGTCCTCCTGGAGCCTCGCCAGCTCGCTGAGCTCGAAGTGGTCGAACAGGAATTGGATGTCCTGGTTGTCCAGAAAGTAGTTTGCCACGATCAACCTCGCAACCGTACCCCGCGCAACCGGCCCCCCTCAACGGCCGCCTTCCGGCGGCCGCTAAGCGCTACACGGCGAATCGAACCCCTACTGTCTACTGTCTACTGACTACTGACTACTGTCTACTTCTCACCGCCGTTCCTTCAACGCCTTGACCATCGTCGGAATCACCTTGTTCAGATCGCCGACGATGCCGTAGTGGGCCACGGAGAAGATCGGCGCCTGGGGGTCGGTGTTGATGGCGATGATCTTGGCCGACTCCTCCATGCCGGCGCGGTGCTGCACGGCGCCGGAGATGCCGCAGGCGATGTACAGCGCCGGGCGCACGGTGGTGCCGGTCTGGCCGATCTGGTGCTCCTTGCCGACGTAGCCGCCGTCGACGGCGGCCCGGCTGGCGCCGACGGCCCCGCCGATCGCCCCGGCCAGCTCGTGAATCCGGCGAAAGTTCTCCTTGCTCCCCACGCCGCCCCCGCCGGCCACGATCACCCGGGCCCCTTTGAGGTTGATCTTGCGGGGCTCGAGGTGCCGCTGGATCAGCCTCAGCGCCAAGAGGGCCTCGTCGATCTCGATCTCTTCCCGGACCACCCGGCCGGTGCGCCCGTCGTCCGGGGGCTTCAGCGGCATCACCCCTTCGCGCACGGTGGCCATCTGCGGCCACTGGTCGTAGTTGACGATCGTGGCGATGATGTTCCCGCCGAAGGCCGGCCGGATCTGCAAGAGCAGGTTCCGGTGGACCTCTTTCGTCCGCGGATCGGTCACGTCGCGGACGTCCAGGTCGGTGCAGTCGGCCGTCATCCCGGCCCGCATCTCGGACGCCACGCGCGGGGCGAGGTCCCGGCCCAACGGCGTCGCCCCGTAGAGCACGATCTGCGGCCGGTGCTTCTCGATCAGCGTGCACAGCACCCGGGCATAGGGCAAGGTCTGGAAATGGGCCAGCCGGGGATGGTCGACCAGGTACACCGTGTCGGCCCCCTGGGCGACGAGCCGCGGGCACAGCCCGCCCACGTCCGTGCCCGCCAGCACCGCGGCCACCCCGACCCCCAACGGCTCGGCCAGCTCCCGGGCCTTACCGCACAGCTCCAGGGACACGTCGTGCAGCGAGCCGTCCTCCTGCTCGGCGAATACCCACACGTCCCCTTGTCGATTCGGTTCGATCATGACTCGCTCGCGCGGCCGAAGCCGCGGCTGAAGAGGGTCTCGATGCGCGTTGGTCCGCTAGCCCAGCGTCCGGTCGACCACCAGCTCCTGGATCAGGCGGCGAACACCCTCCTCCGTCGGCGGGATGTCCGTGTATCCTTGCTTCGTCAACACGATGGCCTGGACCCGGAAGACCTTGGTCGGCGAGCCGGCGATGCCGCATCGCGACAGGTCGGCCCGGACGTCGTCCAGGTCCCACTGCTCGATCAACAACCCGGCCTGCTTGAGGGCCTCGCTGCGCCGGCCGACCTCAGCCCGGCGCTCCTCCTCCGGGGCGCCGGCCAGTTGGCGATCGACTTCGGCGGTCACCTCGGCCCGGACCCGGGCCCGCTTGTACCGCATCACGCGCCGCGCCGCAGGAGGCCGCGGCTTGTTGGCCGTGCCGATCACCGTGATCAGGACCGGCAGCTTCCCCTCGACGATCTCCCAGCCGCTGCCGACGTTCCGCCTTACCCGGACCGTGCCGTCGGAAAGCTCGGTCAACTGCTCCAGGTAGGTGATCTGCGGAATGCCCAGCTTCTCGGCGCACTGCGGCCCGACCTGGGCCGTGTCCCCATCGATGGCCTGTCGCCCGCAGAACACGAAATCGAAGCGACCGACCGTTCGAATCGCCTGAGCGAGGATGTAGCTGGTGGCCAGCGTATCGCTGGCCGCTGCCCGGCGATCGGTGAGCAGGATAGCCCGATCGGCCCCCCGATAGAGGCAGTCCCGCAGCACGTCCGCGGCCTTGGGCGGCCCCATGGAGATGGCCGTCACGGTGCCCCCGTACGTGGCCTTCACCTCCAGGGCGGTCTCCAGGGCATGGAGGTCCTCGGGATTGAAGATGGTTGGCAACGCCGCCCGGTTGACGGTCCCATCGTCCTTCATCGCCTCGGCCGTGACGTTGGCCGTGTCGGGGACCTGCTTGACGCAGACAATGCTGTCGTAGGGCACTCGAAGCGCTCCGGGGAAACGCCAGGGGCCAAACCGCGGAGGATATCAGCCGAGAGTCACCTGGTCAACCCCCGCTCCCCGCGAAGGCGGGTTGGATAGCTTGTTTGGGGGATCTGGGGTTCATTTCAGCGGCTATTTCAAGCCGCAATTAGCGATAAAGTAATCATTCCAACCCGCTCGCTATGCCATCGAAGTCATTAAGACTCGCTTTTGCGATGTCAATAGGATAATGGAATCGGTATACTCGCGGGAAAACCGATACCGCCAAGGGCAAGACCCGTGAAGAACTCCGCTTCGATGGACTCCCCCCTGGACCTGGACCGATTGCGTCAAGACCCGGCGCGTGGCGCCGTCGTCGCGGAACTGCTCTGGGAGGCGACTCGGGCATCGGACGAGACGATGTACCTGAATGCCGTCTTACCCCCCCTGTTGGGTACGCTCAAGGGGACTTCCATTGCGGTGGCCGCGGGAGCAGCGGGACGATGGGCCGCCTTGGCGGAGGCGGGCCCGCATCGCGCTTTGCCGGCCGACCTCCTGGCCGAGGCCCTCGACCAGGAGACCCCCCTGGCCAAGGACGGCTGGGCTGTTGCCCCGTTGTTGGCCTGGACCGGGGCGGCGGAGGCGCTTGTGCTGCACACGTCGGGCCCGGAGGCGTCGCGCCAGGCCCTGGGGCTGCTGCGGGAGTTCGCGCCGGTGGTGGGCGCCGGCCTCGCCTCGGCCCGGCACCGCCACCGCGGCGAACAAGACCTCCGGCGCCTGGAGACGATCCTGTCGATCTCCCAGCAGTGGAACCAGACCCGCGAGGTCCAGCCCCTGCTGGTCCAGATCGCCCAGGCCGCCACGCGCCTGGTGGAGGCAGATCGGGCGAGCATTTTCCTTTGGGACCGCCGGGCGCACTTGCTGGTAGCCCGGCCGGCCCTGGGGGTCCAGGGAGGGGAGCTTCGCGTGCCGGACGATCGTGGCGTGGTGGGCCAGGTGATCCAGACGGGCCGGCCCTGCCGGGTGGACGCCGCGACCGAGCCCGACAAGATCGACCGAAACGTCGACCTCCAGCTCGGCTATCGCACGCGGACGCTGCTGGCCGTGCCCCTGCGCGGCAAAGCCGGGGAGCTGTTCGGCGTGTTCGAGCTGGTCAACAAGCGCTCGGGCATTTTCTCGGCGGCCGACGAGGCCGTGCTCGTGGACCTCGCCGGCCACGCCGCCGTGGCCCTGGAAAACGCCCGGGACCGCGAGCAGTTGCTCTCGGCCACGCGGCAAATCGCCGACCAGGCCGCCGAGCAGGTCCGCCTCCTCGGGGAAGCCCCCAAGATGGACGCCCTGCGCTCGATGATCCGACGCGTGGCCGACACCGACCTGGCCGTGCTGATCCTCGGCGAGAACGGCACGGGCAAGGAGCTGGTGGCCCAGTCGCTCCACTATCTCAGCCACCGGCGCGACAAGCCGTTCGTGCCGGTCAACTGCGCCGCCATCCCCGACCCGCTGGCCGAGAGCGAGCTTTTCGGCCACGAGAAGGGGGCGTTCACCGACGCCCACGAGACCCGGCAGGGAAAGTTCGAGCTGGCCGCCGCCGGGACCCTCTTTCTCGACGAGGTGGGCGACCTGAGCCTCGCCGGGCAGTCCAAGCTGTTGCGGGTGCTGGAGGAGAAGATCCTGGTTCGCGTGGGCGGGTCCGCGCCGATCGCCACCGACGCCCGAGTCGTGGCCGCCACCAACCAGAACCTCGCCGAGATGGTTCGCCAGAAGAGGTTCCGCGAGGACCTCTATTTCCGGCTCAACGTGGTGACGCTCGAGATTCCCCCGCTGCGCGATCGCCCCACGGACGTCCTGCTTCTGGCCGAGCACTTCCTGGGCGACTTCTCGCGACGCGCGCGGCGCAAGGTGCCCGAAATCACCGCTGCCGCGAAGGATCGCCTGCAAAGGCACCCCTGGCCCGGCAACGTCCGCGAGCTCCGCAACCTCATGGAGCGCCTGGCCTACCTCGCGACCGGCGACGTGATCGACGCCGACGACCTGGCGTTCATCCTCTCGCCGCGGTCCGGCGGGCCGGCGTCGGCCCCGGTCGACCAGAACCTCTCCGACGCCACGGCCCTGTTCCAGGTCGACTACATCCGCCGGGCCATCGAGCAGTCGGCGGGCAACATGAGCCAGGCCGCCTCCCGCCTGGGCCTGCACCGCTCGAACCTCTACCGCAAGATGCGCCAGCTCCAGATGACCCTGCCCGACGAGAGCGCCCCCTGACGGGCCCCTCAGCGCGTCTGCGAAGCCCTGCCCCAGGGGGGACGGGACGGCTGGGGCCTGGCGTGACGGGGTGACGGGGTGACGACGTGCACCGATGCGGGTCCTTCACCGCTTCACCCCGTCACCTTGTCACCCCGTCACCCGGGGCGGGCGGGGTCCCGGTGATGCGCCGGTGATGGGGTCAGCGGTGATGGAGCGGTGATGGGGTCAGGTCTTGACATTTAACTTTTGGGATCAGGAAGTCCAGGGATGAAAAGTTAAATGTCAAGGCCTGACCCCATCTCCCGCACAGGGTGCGAAACCATGAGAGTCTTCGAGCGAAGGCGTCCATGCCAACCCTGTACGTCGAGGATTGGCGGCATTGGCCGAGGACTGGGAGTGGTCGAGGGCACGTTGGTATGCCGAGCTGCGACCGGTACGAATCGAGATCTCTCAACACGCTTCCCGTGAACCATGAGACGGTGCGCTGATGGCGCGAATTCACGAGGCTCGGCGCAATTACGCATCTGGCAATGGAGGCCTCTGTGGCACCGCAGCCACACCCTTCGCAACGCCTCAGCGCGTGCCATCCGTCCGCTGCCAACTTTCGGACGTCATAGCGCCGGTCGACGGGCGAAAGCCTTGGTTAGGCCGCCTGAACGCCGCTGGCTTGCTCACTCATGGCTCGCATTCTCTGACTCTCTCCTTGCTTGTGCTGCCACCCTCTCGATCTCCGTCAGCACGCCTGCAACCTTCTCCCTCACGAAGGAAGCCTCCGCCTCACTCACGAAGGAATCGGAGTTACTTGAGACGCGGCTTAAATGCGGCACCACTGGGGGGCCGATCCTCACGAGTTCCTCCCCCCATAACTTAATCAAGTACCAGCGTTCTGACACCTCGGTGGATCTGGTTGGCAAGTATGAATCACCCTCATACTCGATCTCGATCTTCCTCGTGAGCTGGCCTACCCAGAGCGCCACGACTTTTCGGACGTAGTTTTCCCGCACTTCCTCGAGGGCGGCGTGAAGACCCTCCAGCGTCATTGGCCAGAAATCCGAGCGCTTAAGGTTCTCCAGCAGTTGAACGCACTCGTCGCGATTCCAATTGCCATTGTGGGCCTTCACCCAAGACCGCGCATCCTCCGATTGACGCCAGCGAAGCGAGTTGGTGACCTCAAGCTCTGAACGCACCCTCTGGATTTGGCACAACAGATCCGGCGTCAGCGGTCCAAACGACTCAAGTGCCTCGATCGCTGCCGCGCGCACCTCGGTCGAGGGGTCATTTATCCCTTCAGCCACGACGGACAGCGCACGAGAGCCTCCGATAGCTCCCAGCGCCTTGATGGTTTCTCTGCGAAAATAGCACGATTTGTTTTTGAACGTTTGCGTTAGGATCGGTACCGCGCGAGCATCTCTTAGCGTCCCCAGGGCGCGAATAGCGTCCACACGGTAAAAAACCGGAGCATTCTGCAGGAACTCGATGATTGGATCCACAGCACGAAGGTCACCGATCTTTCCAAGTGCAGATAGCACGTGCGCCCGAAAAGACCGAGGTCCCTTGTGCTCGTTGAGTACTGCGATGAGTGGCCCAGTAGCCTGCTCCCCGAGCCGAATCATTGCATCGAGTATGGCCTCCGTATCTATGGAATCGTCAGCCCGATGAGTCAGCGCTTCTGCCAGCACGCGAGCTGTGTGCCTGCTTCCTGACGTGGCCACCTTTTGCAGCGCCCGCAACCGGGTATTCCGATCCGGCGCGTTCTTCAACTGTCGCGTCGTCCACCATAGCATGAGGCGTAGTCCCCCGTATGGCCGAACTTACCCTTTGTCACGAATTCCAGCGTCCTCAGTGTAGGCGGGGAGGCTTGCTGCCGCAAGTGGGGCCAACGCGTGTTCAGCCTCAGGGAATCTCCGAAGCGACGAATCGACGCAACATATCGTGGGTATGAAGGCGAGGGTAAGGGGGAAAGGCGCGCTCTTGGACGATCACAGTCGGCATCCATGATAATCCACCGACAGGGGGTTCGCAACCGCCGACTGAAGGGGAATCCGGCGTTTCCCGCGCAAGCCCCGGACCTTCCGGGTAAGGTCGGGGTCAGACTTTAACTGCTAGCCAAATCCTGCGTCTCAATCAGGTGCTCGACAGCCTCCTCGAGCGGATACCGGCGCCGGCGCAGCCGGCGGCGGATGTTGCTGACCGCGGCCGAGGTGATCCCTCCATAGTGCGCGCCGATGACCCGCTGCGTCATGCCCGTCAGCCGGCAGGCCAGTTCCACGGCCACAAATTTCGCAGGACCCACGCCGGGGCCTTTTCTGCGCAATACGGAGGACGGGAGGACGGGGGAGGACGGGGTCAGACTTTAACTGCTAACCAAATCCTGCGTCTCAAGCAGGTGCTCGACAACCTCCTGGAGCGGATAGCGGCCCTGGCGCAGCCGGCGGCGGATGTTGCTGACCG
>Ga0315290_10001737_pt1 | contig 15052 bp, 15 predicted proteins | sample YL17G12_0_MG_FD_203627 | JGI IMG/M metagenome (GOLD analysis project Ga0315290, IMG submission 203627) | Sediment microbial communities from Yellowstone Lake, YNP, Wyoming, USA - YL17G12_0 | ecosystem: Environmental > Aquatic > Freshwater > Lake > Sediment | place: USA: Wyoming | collected... | reverse complement strand
TGTATTTGGATAACAAACCCGATGCTGGAAGATTAGAAATCGGTTCAAATAAAAGATTACGTTCTTTCCAAATTATTATTGACATTAGAACGTTGCTTCCAGGTCAGGAAACCAACCTTGGGGATTGGGTAGAGGAACAAATAAATGACGGCATAACCATTTATGATTATACTCCAAACTCTTCAAATCCAGAAGCACCAGTTAAAGTTATTTTAGGTCATGGAAGAGTAGATTTTGTAACAAGTTTACCAGTGTTGGGTTATGACGACGCAGATGTTTATGACCAGAACCGTTATCGTTTAACAATAAAAGTATGGATAAACGGTTAAGGAGATTATTATGCAACCAATGGTTATTCTTGGAATTCTTAATTTATTGCTTATTGTAATTGTAGGATGTTTCAATTGGTTTTCCCACAACAAGATAGTTGGGAACGAGCTGAAGCATTTAACCGATGATATGAAAACGGTAATATCAAGACAAGAAGGTATCAGTGAAAAAGTTATACTATTAGCAACAGATTTATCATTTTTAAAAGGTACGGTTGAGGCTTTAACCAGTAAGAAAACATTTAAGAAATCTAAAAAAATTTTAAGTAAAGTTTCATAATTAAAAGGAGAATTAACCATGAGCAACGAGATTAGGCACGCCAGCGCGACAAAACCCCGAATTTATCCTTGGTATGGTAATACCCAACCGATTGACATTGATAGAGTTCAATCGTTTTCTGGTGGTGTTACCCAACCAAGCGACAAAGTTTATGAGTTAGGTCGATTGGAAAAAATTTGTACTGATTTAAGAATTCTTGAAGAAAAATGTACTCTTACTCAATTAGAGTATGGTGAAATTGATTTTTATTTATCTTTAGCAAATAAAGCAACTATGCCTTCAGGTGGTTTAGAACTTTCTGATTTTGACGGTTCTTTAATGGACGTTATTTCTGTTGGTAAAGATAAATTTGGTGGCACAATGGAACAAACTCTTTGGCTTCCAAAATTGTCATTAAATTCAATCACTTTCAACATCGCTAATGCTGATGCTCGAATTGAGAGAAGTTTTGATTTAGGTGGAGATTTCTTTAAGATTTTGAAGAACAATAATAAGATTTATATGCAAAAGATTTATACCGTTCCTTCAGGTTATAGCAATAGTGCGTATTCTATTGTTATTAGCGACCCTGCACCTGTATTAGACCCTAACGTGGCTTCTAAATACATTCAGAGAGTTATGCGTACTCGTTCTGGTGTTGATACAGAACTTGAAATAACCACTAATTATACATGGACAAACGGAACTACAACACTTGCTGTTTTAGGTTCTACATCAGGTGATGTTCTTAAAGTTGTTTATACCGCTTCAGGATTTGGTACAGGTGGCGATTATACTTCACAAAACGATGCCGACCTTTGCTACATCAGTGCCGATTCTGTTACGGTTACATTACAAAGTGGCGTAGGAACTGAAGTTGAATTAGATAGACTTACTTCTTTGAACATTGCAGCTACTTTAAATCGTATTTCTGAAGGTGTTATTGGTTTAGAGGAAAAACTTTTAAAGAACGTTGAAAGCTATGATGTTAAAGTGGCTTTAAATGGTCGTATTAAAGATGCAAAGATTGAAGAAGTTTTGATGGGCCAAGCTGGAAATTCTTGGGGAATTATTGACCCTAACGAATTTAAGACGGATGTTGTTCTTCGTGTTAAAGTTTACGAAGATGCTTCTAAAACAACATTTAAATTAGGTTATAAAGTTACTGGTTTATCATTTTCTGATACTACTGAAGATGCTACAGCTAATGCGTTTTGGACGGAAGGGATAAATTTAAATTCAGATAATCTTTTGATTTCTAATGTTGAAATTGATATAGACGCGTAATAAAACAATATGTATCGCTTGAGGGATTAAATTAATTCCTCTTTGCAAGTTTTGAGGGGTTGGGTTATTATATAATTTTATACAATCCTAGCCCCTCTCCAGTAGGGTGGAGCAGCCTGGTAGCTCGTTAGGCTCATAACCTAAAGACCGTTGGTTCAAATCCAACCCCTGCAACCAAATTGAATGAAATAGAAACGTATTCCTTCGAGATAGTTAGCGTCAAAAAGGTGCAATACGCCTATTATTCAAACTAACACATGATAATAAATAGTCTATTGATTAAGTCTTATCGGTGGGATTAATCATAATGAGTATTTATTGGTATTCACCGATTCTTTTAAAGTAAGTAGAATGTATGGTTTTCACAATTATCGTTGAAATTTGGCCCTATAAACTGGTCAAATTGGACGTTCTAACGAAAGGTAAGGCAATGTTACAAATCACCGATGAAGTCCTCAAGAATATCGAAACCACTACCAGCCGAGCGTTGGTTGGGGAAAGCTGTAAAATCATTGAAGAGATTGAGAAACAATCCCTTCCAACGAAGGAATCTCTTTCTTTAGTTAAATCCTTGATTCGTAACAAGATTTACGAGAGTGCCAGAAATCATACTCAACTCATCACTAAGTTTAGTGAAGGGGTTACATTTAATATTGAATTTACTAAACCCAAGGAGTAACCTATGGGTTTTTTTCATTTATTATCTATGATGTTTGACCAAAGCAAACGCATAAAAATGTTAGAAGAAGAAATTTGTTATTTACATCGTGATATGGCAAATCTTATTGGTATTGTAGAAGCTTTAAAACAACCAGAAATTCACACTCATTACATAATGATTACAGAAAATGTAACATGTACGGATTGCGATTTAAATAACACTAACGATTTAGATAAATTAACGTAAGGAGTTTTTAATGGATAACAAAGAAATTTTAAACGAAAGTATTTCCGAATTATTTAAAAGTAATTATGATGATTCGTTAATTAAAGATAATAAATTATGTTTTACAGTAAACGAACAATTATATCGTGTCAGGATGCCAAATCAAGGAGAACAATCTTTAGCCGAACATAAAAAAAATTTAATTCAATTAGAATATTTAAAACAAGAAGGTTGTATTACAAAAAATCAATTGATTAGACAATTAAAACTTAATAATGTTATTGATATAGAGCATTTGGAAGAACTACGAGAAAGTTTATCAAAAGAACTTAAAAGATTTTGGTTTTTATTAGCAACTAAAGATTCAGGTGATAAGAAAAAAATCTCTGAATATTCAGAAAATATAACAAAAATTCAAGAAAGCCTTCAGAGATTATCGTTGGACATAGCTTCTCATCTTAGTCCATCGTTAGAAAGTAGATTAGAAAAATTTTACGTAGAATATATAACGTTTATTTGTGCAGAGTATCATCCCGATAAAGAATGGAAAAAAGTATGGGATACATTAGAAGATTTTAATAAAGCTGACACAGTTCTCACGAATAAAGCTATTGCGTCTATGACCTGGCTTCTATTGAACAAACGTTAATATGAATATCGAAAAACAAATTAGAACTATTGCCAAGTCTATCTTTTGGCAGAATATTTATAAATCAGCTAAAGAAATAGGTAGTATTCAACTTTTTGAGAATAAATCAAATTTTAGTGGATTACAAAATCTATTTCTTTTTTGGCTTTCTGTTTATGAATCTTTGTATTCTGACCTTATTCAAAAAGAATGGAAATATCTTGATGAAAAAGTCATAGAAGATGATATAAGATGTGACGCTTTTTTGTATTGGCGGTCACAGATGCGAGAAAATGAATTACATAAATATAAAACAGAACAACAAGCAAGCAAATTAAAATTTAGAGAATCTGGTAATGTCAGCACATTTAATGTTGACATTCAATAAGGTGGTAAATAATAATGGCCCTCGGAACCGATTACATTATACGTTATCTATCTGATATTAGCGGTGCAGTTCAAGGTGCAAAACAAATTGAATCTATTAATGCTAATATGGCTAAAAATATCCAAAATCAATTTGGACAAGCAACAAAACTAATTGGAACATTACCTCAAAAAGTTCAAGCAATTCCAATTAGAATTGATGGAAAAGAAGCTATCAAAACTCTTACCACTGTTGGCGAAATTGTTCAAACTACAAACGGTTCTTTTTTAGAAATGACTAGAACTACATCTAAAATTGGAAATCAAATGGGTGTTACTTCTGTTGCTGTTAAAGATGTAACTTCCCAATTTGTGAAAACTAATCTCGAAGCTGCTAAAGGAAATAAAATCTTTACTAATTTTGCAGATAACGTTAAACAATTAGCTGGTAGAGCTATTTTAACCATTCCTATTTGGATTGCTTTACGTGGTGCAATTATGGGATTTTTTAGTGCAATTAGTGGTGGATTTAAAGATTTAATTGCGTTTGATTTATCTTTACAAAAGATTCGAAATAATTTACAAGGAACTAAAGAAGAAACGGCAGCAGCATTTAATAGTATTCGAAGAAGTGTAACACAAGCATCAAAAGAAACAGGTATTAGTGTAATAGAAATAGCTGGTGCTGTTAAACAGTTTGCAACGTTAGGGTTTAGTGCAAACGAATCATTACAAGGTGGATTAGCTGCTACTAAATTATCTATTGCTTTATTTGGTGATGCAAGCAATACGGCTGAAGCATTTGCTAAAGCTTTAAATATTTTAATTGACAGAAGTAAAGGAGCCAAAACTGTTACTGACCAGATGAATGAAGCGTTTGCTCTTACATCACAATTGGAAGAAACAAATAATTTTGAAATTAAAAATGTAACCGAGGCTTTAAATAAATTTGGAGGAACTGCTGCTGGTGTTGGTTTAACCATGAACCAAACTCTTCAAATTTTAGCAGCATTAGGTACGGCTGGTCGTTCTGGTGCAGAAGGAGCTACTCTTTTATCAACGGCTTTTAATACTTTATTAAAAAATTTACCAAATCTTTCTTCAAAATTGGGTCTTGTAACTATAGCTGGTGAATCAACGTTTAATACATTTAGACGAATTATAGATAAAATTGTTGAATTAAATAATACTCCTGGCGGTAAACAAACAGCAATTACGGCAATGAGCGATATTTTTGGTGGAGCTAGAGGTATTAAAATTGTTCAATCCTTAGTTGCCGTTAAAGATATTCTTGACGCAAATATTAAACTGTTACCTAATTTTGAAGCTTTAAATAATAAAGTTGCTAGAACCTTAGAATCTGAAAGTGGACAAGCTAAAATTTTAGGTAATAATTTAACAGAAACAGGAAAATCCTTTGTTAATGCTATTATGGGTGCGGAAGATTTTACTGATAGTCTTATAAATCTTAATAAAATTATTAGTAAAATTAGTGATGCGTTACTACCTGTTGGGGCCACTATTCATACGGTTTTTTCAAATCTAGGCTTTATTGCTGGAACGGCGTTTATTTTAAATTGGTCAAAAGTAGTTACTGTTGGTAATTTATTAAAAGGATTACTTATCGGAAATGCTAGTTTAGAAAAAATAGGAGCAAATTTATCTTTTACTTTTAGTAAAGGATTTGCTAACGGTCTTGGAATTCTTGCAATTTTAGGTCGAAATAGTATTGCACGTGCATTTTCGGGAGCAACTTTAGGAAGTATTTTAGGTTCTACATTTAAAGCGTTATTTAGTCCAACAGTTGCTATTTGGGCAATTCTTGGTAAATTAGCCATTGATTCTTTTACTGAAGGAATTATTCAGAATAGAAAAGCAGCCAACGATAAAGCACAAACTGCTTTTGAACAAGTTATAGCTGGTTTAAGAGGACAATTAGCTGTTCCTGATTTAAAAATTTTAATTGAAAAATTAACACTTGAACAAAAACCAGGAGAAAATGAAAGATTACTTGGACAATTACGTACAAATCTTCAAAAACAAACAGAAGCAGGAGTAAATGTAGATGTTCCAATAAATATTGTTCCTATCCTTGGCCCTGGTGAAGAAGAAGAACTTAAAAAATCTTTATTAGCATTTAAATTAAATGAATTAAAATTACAAGGTGCATCTAATACAGAATTAGCAATAGCCGAAAGACTTTTAACAAATCAATTAGGTATTCACGAATCTGCTCTTACTATAGCACAAAAGAAAATTGCTCTTGAACAAACATCTAATGAAGAAGCAAAAATATTAAATAATCTTCAAAAAGAAGGTTTGATTGCTAATCAATTAGAAATACTAAAATTACAAGGCGCAACAAATCTTCAATTAGTAGAACATAGAATTGAATTTGAAAAAATATATAACATCAGACAACAAAACGAAGATTTAGCAAAAAATGATTTAGAATTAGCAAGAGCTAGAAACGAAGAAGAAATAAAACTTGATAATCTTCAACGTTCTAAATTAATCGAAAATCAATTAGAAATTTTACGCTTGCAAGGAGCAACAAATCTTCAATTGGTTCAACAGCGAATTGAACTTGAAAAAATGTATGGCAGGAATCAAACCGAAGAAGATTTTTTAAATAATAAACTTGAATTAGAACAAGAAATTACTAAAGAAAAAATAAATCAAAATAAAATATCAAGCGATTCACTAAAACTTTTCCAAATTGCACAAAAATTTGGTGTGCAAGCTGCAACAACGGTAACTGGATTTTTATCTGGAAAAATTCCTCTTAAAGCATTTGAGCCAGGTGGAAGAGATTCAACATTAATGCCTATTTTAAAAGAATTTTTCTCTGCCGAATTAGAACAACTACAAGCTCAAAAATTCTTTTTTGAAGGATTAGGAAGAAACATACCAATTAAGGAACTTCAGGCGATTAAGGAATTTAAACCAACAACTCTTCCACCAAAAGAAATCCCACCGTTGCCTCCTCCTCCATTAATAGGAGAAACGTTTATACCAGAAATACAAAACTTACAATTAAAAGCAGATGTTGGGCCAATTAATATAACTCTTCAAAAAATGTTTTCTGCTAAAGATTCTGCAAATGAAATTTTAGATATAATTAAGCAAGCTATAGGAAACGACCCTGATTTTAGAAGAGTTTTTGCAGAAGAAATTGTTGAACCAACGATTGAAGAATTTTAAAAATAAATTTAAGGAGTTACACTATGCCTTGGTATCCAAAATATAATTTATTCGAATCAGATGGGTTAACATCAGTTTATCCCTTTGAATTTATTACAGCCGATAATTCCCCTAAAGATGCTCTTCGTTTTACAGAGATTACAGGATTTCGAGGCCAGGGGTCAATTATTATTGGCGGTTCAACTCAACCTTGGGATTTGGAATTAACATTCTTTTTATGTGAATCCGATTATTCTTCATTAATTGCTGCAATGGATAGCATAGAATCAACAATTGAAATGAATGTTCCTTATGTTTTAAAGATTGATAGAACAATTTCAACAACAAAAAATTATAATGTTAAAAGGATTGTACCTATTACTTGGGAAAACACTCAACGTGTGCGTTATCAAAAAGGTACAATTCTTTTTCGTGTTAACAGTTGGTAAATAGGAGATTAAAATGACGAATTTAACACTTTTAATAAATAACACCACATCAGATACAGCCGTAGCCAACATTGGAACAGATTGGATAGCTGTAGACCCTGATTTTGACGCTCTTATCTTTTCACAAGGCGGTGGTGCGGTTTCGAATGGTAATCCAATTCCTTCTGAAGCTCTTTTAAATAGATACGCTGTTCAATTGGATGATACTGACCCTGTTACTGTTCCTAAATATTTTTTAGCCGATTTTTCACTTAATTTATTGAAAGAAGTGAAATTAGCTGGAAACCAAAATAAAAGGTATGTTTTTGCAGCTTCATTCGATGGTGCTACATCTACCGAACCTACTTTAGAGTGTTGGGATAATAATAGTATGGATACTATACTTTCCCCTGCTCTTGGTACTGGAACCCCTGCTGCAAGCTGGTATAAGGCTGCTTGTACAACATTGCCCTCGCCAAACCTTGGCGTCGATTGGGTAGGTACGCCTTTAGCTGGTGATGGTGTAAGTAATATCATCCTTTTAAATAATGGTAGTGGTGCTTTAAGTGGTTCGGGTATTTTGTATTTTAATTTTAAAGTTGTAATCCCTGGTGGTTATTTAACGCCAGCTTTACATACACCTATTATAGCAATTATTTATGCAACGAATTAAATTATAAGGAGAAATTAAATGGATAAATTTTCTGGAATGTTTAGAGTTATTGAGAATTGGAAAATTGATAGGGTTGACCATTATACACATGAAGTTCTTGATTCTGAAGAATTTTGTAATACTGTTGTAAATGATGGTCTTGAAAGAGTAGCTAAACTTATTAATGGAGTTTCATCTACTTATTTTCGAGCATTGGCTATTGGTACTAACGCAAGTGGCCCCACAAATAGCGATTCCACTTTAGGTGCAGAAGTAACAAGAGCAACCGCCACTTTAAGTTATGAAGCAAGTTATAAAGCTAAATTTACTTATACTTTTACTTTTGGTAGTGGCGAATCTTATAGTATTACTGAAGCTGGTATTTTTGATTCAGCAACGGTATCGGGTTCTACAATGTTAGCAAGAACGGTTTTTTCAGCAAAAGCGGTTGATGCAGATATAGATTTAATCGTGACGACAATTATAACAGTAGCTAGGGTTTAATTTTATAAAGGAAATAAATGTCAATACCTATTATCTGGACAGATAGAGTTGGAGTTTCTGTAAATTTAAATTCCCTTACTAAGACAGCAAGCACTACTTGGGGTAATGGTGGAGCTGCATCTACTCAAATTTTAACTGGCGATTGTAAAGTTGAATTTACAGTAAATGAATTAGCAACAGGTCGTATTTGTGGATTTTCTTCTACAAATTTAGATGCAAATTGGGATACAATTAATTTTGGTATAGGGGTTGCAGCAGATGATAAAATTTATATCTTTGAAAATGGAATAGTATATGGAGATTATGGAAGTGTTATAGTAACCGATGTTGTATCTATTGAACGTGTTGGAACAACAGTTTATTACAAAAAGAATGGTGGTACAGTTTATACAAGCACCGTAAGTAGTTCTGGAAATTTACTTGTTGATTGTGCTATATATACAATTGGTGGAACTATTACCAACGCCTTAATTACTGGAAATCTTTTAAATATAGACGTTGATAATCATACAAAATTATTACTTCATTGTAATGGAAGTGATGGTTCAACTTCTTTTCCAGATAGTTCTAATTATAACAAATCAGTAACCGCTAATGGTAATGCTCAAGTAGACACAGCCCAATCTAAATTTGGTGGAGCCAGTGCGGAATTTGACGGAATAAGCGATTATTTATCTATACCCGATTCTGATGATTGGAATTTTGGAGATGGTGATTTTACAATTGATTTTTGGGTTCGTTTTAACACACTTGGGATAAATCAAGCGTTGTATTCTCAAACCGATAATGGTAATAATAGGTTTAATTTAATATTACAAAGTAACGGAACAATAGCATTTTATTGTGCTGTTTCTGGTACTCCCCAGGCTCATTATACAACAGTTTCTTTATCTCCTTCTATAAATACATGGTGTCATGTTGTTTTGGTACGATATGCAACTACTATTTATATATTTTTTAATGGTGTTTCACAATCTTTAACTATTACTAATGCGATAGGAACTAACGATTTAGGAAATAGAAGTTCTGATTTAAATATTGGATATGATACATTTTATTCAATGTGGTCGGTAGATGGATGGATTGATGAGTTTAGAGTAAGTAAAGGTATTGCGAGATGGACAAGTAATTTTACACCAGCCATAGATGAATATGGTTTTTTAATAACAGATTTTGAAACAATTACTTTACAAGACACATGGTCGCTTCAAACTAATCCAGAACAAGCTCAAATAGTAGACACCGTTACTTTATCTGATACTTGGTTTGTCGCCACAAATCCAACATTTATTGATATAACAGAAACCATTACTTTATCTGATTCTTGGTTAATTGATAGAACTGGAACGTTTAAAACTAAATATCTTACAAAATTATATACAACTTTACAAGTAATAAACACTTATTTTACTGATTTACGTACTGTTTTTAATTCTACAAAAAAATATGCGACTAAATTATATACCCAATTTTCCACTAAAAATATTTATAAAACAGATTTACGTGTTAGAGTTACTCCAATTGATGAACTTGTTATTGGAACTTTAGATGATTTCTTGGTTAAATTAGATGGAGTAGAATTGGAAGATGTAGATTATAACACATTAAATATAACTTATAACTTAAATACCACACCTTCAACAGCAGATTTTGTATTAGCTAGACGGCATGATAACTTAGATGTAATGCTTAACGGAAGTCCTTCTATCATTACTGCTGAAAATAAAATTGAGATTTTTGATGTGGCTAGAAAACTATTTACAGGTTACATTTCCGAAATTAATGCTGATTCAGCTACCGATACAGTTCGAATTGTTGCTGCCGATTGTAGATTAAAATTGAGTAGGGCTTCTATGGAATTAAAATATGGCGGTGTATGGCAAGCAGATGCTAACCACAATGGTATTCCCGATGATGAAGATGAAACTAATGATAAGTCGTTTGATGAACCAGCTTACATTAAATTTGAAAAAAATATTAGTACGGCATTTTTAGAAGTTATGGCTTCTGTTGGGTCTTTGGTATCTGGCTATGATTCTTTGCCATTTTCAGGTTCTTTTGTACCTGAATATGTAAAAATTGAAAAAGATTACGCTGCTCTTATTGACGATTTGATTCGGCAAACTGCTAATTGTAATTGGTACATTGATGAAAATGAAAGATTAAGATTTCAGAAGATTGGCTCTGGTGCAATTAAAGCTTTACCATTAGCCTCTTTAAATGCTAAACGACACCCTTATGATTTGATTTTAAATAATGTGCAATTAAATAAAATAACTTCTAATTATACAAAATCATTAATTGTTAAAAGAGGAAAAAATATAATTCAACATTGGTCTACTCGAACATTTGCTGGATGGATAAATACTGATTTTTTTACATTTATGAAAGCATTAAAAGAAAAAACAACATTTGTTTTTCATGGAAAAGGAACATCATTTCCCCCACCGTTTAACATTAATGACCCTGAAGGAAATCCTACTAGAATTAATGCGACGTATTATACAGGGGTAAACGGAACTGCTATTTCTTATTATAATATAAATGATGGAGGTTGGATTTCTTACCCAACAATTATAGTTCAATGGGAAGATACAAACACTTCTTATAATTTACCAGACATTACCGTAGGAAGTGGATTACCAAAGAAAACTTTACATCTTACTTCTTATGGTAAAAAAGTATCTAACCCTCATTATAGTGAATCTATTAAATCAGGAGAGAACCCTAATAATCTTGCTCCTGATGCTGTTCCAACATCTGATAGAGCTTATTTAGTTGAAATTCGTGATGATAACTATGATAACAGTTCTTTTCTTTTAGATTTAGCTAATTTTGAATTAAGTCAAAATAACAAGATGCAATCTTCTGCGAATTTATCCATGTTATTAGATGCTTATGAGTATTATAACATCTCTTTTTCAGATTTAATTAACTTATCAAACACTATTCAATCGGGAATTTATAGTAATAACAATGGCTTTCCTTTGAATATAGATAGCGTTAGAATTAATTGTGCTACTCGTACTGTTGATTTAAGTTTAACAAATAGTGGCAAATCCTGGTATGCAAAAACGGTAAACTATTTAAAGAATTTTATGCAACCTCAAGTAACCTATCTTGCAAGAAAATGGGTTTGGGTTGTTGTGACTAAAAGTAGTGGAACCTTTACAACGGAATAGATTATGGTTATTGAAAATAAAAAAACTTATACTCAAACACCTTCGAAACTTCGTTTTCTTTGGGAAATAGCTAAACGTTTAATTGCTAATTATGAAGATTTTGATAGGCGATTAACTGAACTTGAAACAAAGATGAAAGATAACTCTTATAAACTTTCCTCAACTGCGGATAAAGTTAAAAATGTTTAATGATTTTAAAAATTTAATTTTTGATGCAACTAAAAATAAGATTCAAAAACTTAAAGACATTTTTGATAGGCTTGACCTTTTTCAATTAGAAGAAAGACTTAAAAACATTCATCTTAGATTTCAAGAAATTGAACATAATATAAAAAGTCTTTCTGAATATACTAATGAACATTATCCACCACCCCCACCACCCCCACCACCGCCTCCTCCACCGCCACCACCAACAGAGTTTTTACCAGATTTGGCGATTATAAATATCGTTCCTACAACATATACAAATTACGTAAATTTTGAAATAGAAATTCAAAATGTGGGAATAGGTGTTTCTCCAAGCACATCTTTAAGCGAAAATTTAATTGGTGGAGGATTAAGTAATTCGGTGGCAGTTCCATCTTTAGCACCAGGGGGTTCGTTTACAACAAATGTTCAGTATTCTTTTGACCCTAGTGGAGCAACAGAAACAAAAACGTTTTCGGCAGAAGTAAATCCATCCCACTCTTTTAATGAAGTTTCATTTGGTAATAACGGAATGATGATACCTGTTCAAGTTAAAACAACATGGGTTTCTGATGGTAATACATATATTATAATCCACGGTCATAGTCCTGAAGGAAGAGAATTAGGACAATTTTCTGAATTTCCTTATCCTCCACAATTATGGATAGATGGGTATTATTTCCTTGATACACCCGAAATTTTATCAGAACATGGTATTAGAATTAATTTAACAGCATTACCAGGAACACACACATTTTCTTGTATTTATAATGGGATAACCATAAATATTATTAAAACAATAATTGCGAATAGAACAACGGATATTATTTTTAATTTCCCACGTATTAATATGCCAATAGATTATTCTTTTAATGAATCGGATACTTTACATACATATTTTTATATGCTTGGCGACACATCAAATACAACTGGTCTTAGGTCTATATTACAAAGCACTGGATTTGGCTATCCTGAAGGATTTGGTTATGGCGACGGAACTATTCAATATTCATTAGATAAATCTTCATTATTCGCAACATTAACGGCACAATATAGACCCGATTTTCAGAATACTCCCCCAGGATATATGAACCATTCAAGTTTGAATGGTGGTATAACTCTTCCAATAATTTATCCTAATCCTAATTTTATCTGGTGGTTTGCTCAATCGCTTCAAACTGGAAAATATCCAACTATGGAATTAACGTCTGCTGGATATTTGATAGTTAGGCAACGTATAAATAGCGACCCTTCTCCTTTTTATCAGATGTTTCAACTTCCAGCATGGAGGGAATATTCTGGATTAAATATTCACGCAATCGAGCTTTATATTGGGCTTAGTTTGCCAGATATGACATTACATAGTGTTACACAATCAGGAGAATTGTTAAAGGGTGGATTAAAAATTTCTTCAATTCCTTATGATTTACAAGGAACAGAATTTTAACCAATATAATACTGCGGATTTAAATCGGGGATTCCTTTTTTCCAACCAGTAGAAGGCCTACCGTTATACTCCTCACCCATCTCTCTTTTTTCTTCTGTTACTTCGCCATTCATTAAATTTATTTTAATAATATGAACCTTATTTTCTTTACTTCCCATTAAATAGATGGCTCTAAGAAAATCTCCTTTATCTGATGGGCCAGAAGCTATGTACACATGTTCTTGTAAATGATTATAAGATTCATAATCCTGCATGATAATTTTTTTATCTTCAATTACCATCGCCACCTTTTTAATAGGTTTGTTTGGTAAACTATTCCAGCCACCTCCTTGAACTAATTCACCATCGGAAAATTTGACTATCAACATGGCTTACTCCTTTTTAAGAATGGTATGATAAAAAGACAGCAAGCCGTTGTAGCCGAAGCCACAATGACAGTAGCAGAATAACCAAAGTGGTCAAAAACAATCCCACCCAATACACCGCTTCCATTTCCACACAAATTACTGATACCTGTTAAACAAGCGTAAAAAAATCCCTCACTATTTTTAGGAACCAATTGAACAAAAAAATTTAATAGAATGAGAAAAGACATTCCATTAAATGCTCCAAAGGCTATGTTGTAACCTAATAGGAACCATTGATTAGGTATGTAGAGATAAAAGAGATTAGTTATCACTGTGCCGATAATCATAAACTGAAGCATCTTAAATAGGTTGAACTTCTGGCAATAACGGTAATAAAGAAGGTAGCCAATGATGCTTAGAACCTCACCTGTGGCCCCTAAATAACCCAAAAACATCTTATTGACATGGAGGTTTTCTCTGGCATAAATCATTAATGGTGTTCCGAAGGATGGGGATAACATTAAAAACGCGATAAAGAGAATCGCAATAAGGAATCCTGGCGTTTTAAAGAGTTTTAGTTCGCCTTTAAAGGTCTGGAATGATACCCCTTGAGTTTGGATAACTGGTTTGTACCATTTTAAGAAGTAAATCAAGGTGATAATTGGAAGGATTAAAGCTATCGAATAACCTACCTTTATAGCTATCGTGGTTTCCATTGCGGTAGCTAACATGGCTCCAAAGATAGAAACAAGTACACTTACTACACCAAAGGCACTCCATTGCATTGCTTGGCACTTCCCTTGAAGGTTTCCATCCTGTTCAACCACAACCATCTGTTTATCGTTCAACGTGTCTGCAAAGGCCACGTAGAAGCTTATTAGGAAGCCTGTAATGGTCAAGGACACCACATTTAACCCACAAATAATGATGTACAGGTAGGCCAGGATGCCCATGACATAATTTGAAATGAGGATAGCCTTAATTTTGCTTGGGTATTTATCCCCAATGAATCCAAAGAGGATTTTAATACACCAAGGAAGGCCTGAAATAAAAGCAATCCATCCCATTGTTGTGGCATCGAGTTTCCACAATTCCCTGGTTAAATAATAAATCGCTTGTCCTGGCAAATGATAAAGTCCTTCATTTGCGTAAACAAGAATAAAAAATAGATAAAGAGGGTTAATTTTTTTCATTTATTATCAAACGTATCAATTTTAGGTTTTTGTTTTCTCATGTGTTTGCTCATTTTATCAAACCATCTACTAACTTCTTCCCTGGCATTACGGCCCCAATAAGATTGAGCAAATCCTTGTACAAGAAGAAGGGTGATTATTTGACCGATTGAAGCTGCTAGCACCATTGTTAAGA
>Ga0315290_10001736_pt1 | contig 15052 bp, 11 predicted proteins | sample YL17G12_0_MG_FD_203627 | JGI IMG/M metagenome (GOLD analysis project Ga0315290, IMG submission 203627) | Sediment microbial communities from Yellowstone Lake, YNP, Wyoming, USA - YL17G12_0 | ecosystem: Environmental > Aquatic > Freshwater > Lake > Sediment | place: USA: Wyoming | collected... | reverse complement strand
GACGCAGCCTCGCCAAGCAGAATGGCATAATCTCCACAAGAGCGCAACCCCACTTCTGGGGCAGTAGGTCGATATTCTTGTTTGTGCAGATTTCCTCCCGGCAAACCCCGAGCCGAACACTATTGAGATCGACCTCATCACCCACGTCGAGCCCTACGCCACGATGCTCAGCGACAAGTACAACGGGGTTCGCGTGGCCGATTCGGTGCTGGTCTGGGGCAAGGGCTCGCCCGACTGCGTGGTGAGCGTCAAGGCCGAGTTCCTCAAGAAGTATCCGGGCACGGTGAAGAAGTACATTCGGGCGATCCTCCGCGCGGACGATTTCATCAAGCAGGACATGAATCGGGCGGCGGACCTGCTGGACACCGGGCACCACTACAAGGTCGACCGCGACACGATCGCGGCGGCGCTGCCGCGGCAGCCTCCGTCGGTCGACCTGCGGCCCGGGCTGAAGTACATGAAGAAGGGCATCGACGACATGGTCAAGCTGGGGTACCTGAAGCAGGTCCCCGAGGACGTGCTCGAGCTGGGCATCTTGGAGGAGGTGGTCAAGGAGTGGGAGGCCAAGAAGGCGGAGGGGGGTGGCGCCGGGCCGCCGCAGCCGGCCGGCAAGGAAACGCCCCAGAACGCCGCCAAGGGGGCGTAGAGCCATGGGACAGCTCGCCGCGCCGGAATCGGGAGGGCGTGGGTCGGGTTCGGGCCGCCGGTCGCGCAGCTCAGGATGGGAGGTGCGGCAAGGACGCCGCCGGCGATCGGACTGGCTCAGCCGGATCCTGAGCCCGGCGGTGACGATCCTCGTCGTGTGGGCGGTGTGGGAAATCGCCTACCATACGAAGGCGATCAACCTCACGTTCTTTCCCCCGCCCTCGGAGTTCGTCCCTTATCTGTTTCGGGAGAAGTTCTCTCTCGGGCTGGGGCCGGACCGGAACCACGTCGGAGTGGCGATCGTCTCGACGTTCCTGCGGGTGTTCGGGGGGCTGTTGATCGCGTTCGTGCTGGCGTTCGCGACCGGCGTTGCGGTGTGCGTGCTGCCGTTTGTCGATCGGGGCATCCTGCCCGTGGTGCGGCTGCTGGCGCCGATCGCCCCGATCGCGTGGATCCCGTTGGCGTTGGTGCTGTTTGGGATCGGGAACCGCTCGGCGGTGGCCCTGGTGTTCATGGGCACGTATCCGACGCTGGTGATCGCCACGGTGGCGGCGATCCAGCAGGTGGACCCGGAGCTGCTGAAGACGGCCGCGACGCTGGGGGCCAGCCGCTGGCAGCGGTGGGTGTTCGTGACCTTGCCGGCGGCGCTGCCGGCGGTCTTCGTCATGCTCCGGCTGAATTTCATCGCCGCCTGGATGTCGGTGCTGGCGGCGGAGATGGTCGGGCTGCGGGACGGGCTGGGGGCCCTGATCCTGGTGGGCCGGGAAGGGGCCGACGCGAAGCTGATCCTCGTGGGGATGGCCCTGATCGGACTGAGCGGGTTCCTGATCGATAGCATCCTGGTGTTTCTCCAGAGGCGTTTTCTCTGGTGGGAGACCGACAATCGCCGATGAACGCCCTCGAATTCCGCAACGTGCATTTCGCCTGGAACGGAGGAGGCGCCGAAGCGGTCGAAGTGCTGCAAGGCATGTCCTTCTCCATCGAGAAGAGGCACCTGGTTTGCATCCTCGGTCCCAGCGGGTGCGGCAAGAGCACGGTCATGCAATTGGCCGCCGGACTGGAACGCCCGGACTCCGGGGAAGTCCTGTCCCAGGGTCAGGCCGTCGCGGGCCCCCCTTCGGACCGCGGGCTGATCTGCCAGAAGCCCAAGCTGTTCCCCTGGTGCACGGCGATCGCCAACGTGGAGTGGGGTCTTCGCATGAGGGGAGTTGGTCGGGCAGAGCGGAGGCGGATCGCCAAGGAGATGCTCGCCAACGTCGGGCTTTCCGATTGGGCCCATCGGCGGGTGCAGGAACTCTCGGGAGGGATGCAGCAGCGGGTGGCGATCGCCCGGACCCTGGCGAACGATCCGGACTTGATGCTGATGGACGAGCCTTACGCGGGCCTGGACGTTCAGACCCGGCTCCTGATGCAGCGTTTCCTCTTGTCGACGTGGGCCCAAACCGGCAAGACCGTCGTGATGGTGACCCACGACATCGACGAGGCGCTGATCGCCGATCGGGTGATCGTGCTCAGCCGGCGGCCCGCGCGGATCCTCGAAGATCTGGCGGTCGATCTGCCGCGACCGCGGGAGGTTCACTGCCCCGAGTTCGCCCGGCTGCGGGCTCGCCTGTCGCGGCTGATCGAGAGGGAGGTAATGGCCGATGCCTCGGAGACGGGGGGATGGGAAGCCGCCGTCGACGCACCGGCCGTGTGGAAGACCAACGGCCTGGAGGGCGAGGAGCAACACCAACAGGCCCGATCCGAAGGAGAAGTGCCATGAGTCCAAGCGTTGTGTCCTTGGGCGTCGTCCCTCCGCGCGGTGTCTCTCTGGAGCTGGTGTCTCTGATCGAGCACACGCAGCTTCACGAGATCCGCGAAGTGGTAGCTCGCCACGGTCGGGGCGAGCGACTGCTCGGGATCCACGTCCTCAACGTTCTGCAACTCGCGGAACGGATCATGTTCTCGCAAAGGCTGGAACTCTCCGAATTCGAGCCGGACACCATTCTCGTGCCTTCCAAGGAAACCATCGAACTCCTCCAGAGGAGCGGCTGCCTCGCAGGGAGCGGTGATGAGGGCGGTCCTCGTTTGACCATCGTGCCCTTCTCGGAGCGGCAGTACGGCGAGGTCTGCGTGCGTGCCGCGGGTGAGATCCTGCCGATGCTCGAGAGACTGACTTCCGAAGTGGTGCAAGACCTCTGCCCACTGGTCGACAACGGCGTCATGCCAAAGGGGTTTGTCGAAAAGGAGAAGAACGTCTTCAAGTCACGGATGGCTCGGGAGTTTTTCGCCAAGGATCCGCCTTTGCCGGAGTTCATCGAAGAAAAGCGTCGTACCTCGCTGGCGGGCAAGACAATCGGAGCGTTCAATTTCATCATCGCTTCCAGCGGTGGAATCCTCGAGAGACTGCGGGCGTTGCTCCCTGACCCGGAGGACCCCGACTTCGCCAAGAAGCAGATCGCTCTGGAAATCTTCTTCCGCGTGGCGATCAATGAGGGCCTGGCCGATCTGCGACAAGCGGTGTACAGCCCTATGCCGAACAGGGCAAGAGCCGTCCTGGCGGCCGACCTCCAGACCCGGCGCACCTTCCGGGAGGCGGTGGAGGCGAGGATGTTCCTTGGTGTCATTCGTCGCGAGGTGGGGATTCCCCTTCCCATGTTCGCGATGTGCTTCCTGGGCCGAGAACTGCGTGTGAGAGGCCTTGCGGCTCTCATCGACAAGATGCAGGTTGAGGGGCCGCTTCGCCTTCTGGAAGCGGCGCGAAAGCTCCACGACCACGGAGACATCGCAGAAATCCGGGAATGGCTGTCCAGATACGAACGTCTCTACGCTTCCCGGGACACCGAGGAGCAAAGAAGGGCTTTCGACGAGTTGAACCGGATTGCCGCCGAGTACCTGGGGCCCCGCGAGAGCGACAAGGACTTCTTCAGCGTGTTTCGAGGAGACCTCACGCGTCAGCCCGGGGAGCCGTCGAACGTGGGCGTCGAGTCGCCGCGAGGCCGGCTTTCCGGGCAAGAACCGTTGTCGCACGAGGCTCGCCTCGGCGCACTCCTCTCGTGGATCAGCACGGAACTCCTCTGTGACCGAGGACTGTGGCAGCATCTCTTCCAGGTGCAGGATGCGTCCCAGGGTCTGGGCGGTCAATTCCCTGAAGACTGGTAGGTCAAGAAGGGCTGGCCAAGAAGCACCGCCGGCTTCGCATGCGGCATGCGAAGCCGGCGGGCTGCTAAGGAAGGCTCAGGGCTTGTCGAAAGATCGGGGACCGGATTGCAGGCAGGGGGCTATTTCGCAGCCGGCGCGGCCACGCAGTACAGGCAGTTGCTGGAACGAATCAATAGCTCGCCGTCGCCGATCGCCGGCGTGGCGCTGAAGTCGCCGTTGTCCGAGGCGAAACGGCTCTGGCCCAGCAGCTTGAACTGGGGGCCCAAGGCGAACACGAACGCCTCGCCGGAGCGGGCCAGGAAAAAGACGTGTCCGTTGGCGGCCACGGGCGACGAGTAGTCCTGCCCGCCCCGGGCGCCCCGATTGCCCGGTCCCCCGCCGGGTTTCCCGGGGCCTGGTCCCGGGTTTGAGGCAGGGGCCGCGGCCCCCAGCCGTGCCTGGTAGACCTGCTTTCCCGTCGCTGCGTCGGCGCAGTAGGCAATGCGACTGTTGACCCAGTACAGGCGGCCGTCGTGGTAGACGGGCGTGCTGATGCGAGAGCGATCGCGCCCTCTCCACACGACGTGGGTCTTGGTGACGTCGCCCTCGCCGCCTGCCCGGACGGCCATGGTCCCGCCTCCGCGCGGGCCCGTTTCCAGGGCATAGACCACGCCGTCCTGGGCGACCACGCTGGAGCAGATCGAGTCGGAAGGCAGCCCTTCGCAGTGCCAGCGGAGTCGCCCGTCGTCGGGATCGAATCCCCAGATCTTGCCCGGCACGGCGAGCACGAGGTCCGTCCGGCCCTGGCCGCAGTCCACGAGGATCGGCGTGCCCCAGGTGTTCACCAGGCCCGCGTCCTTGCGCCGCCAGACCTCGTCGCCGGTTTCTTTGTTCAAGGCAACCAGCGACTCGCTTTCGGCGGCGGCGGTTACGATGACGAGGTCCTTGTACAGGATCGGGCTGGACGCCGTGCCCCAGCCTCGTGGATTCGAGCCCGTGCCAACGCTCTTCTGCCAGAGCTTCTTTCCCTCGAGGTCGAAGGCCAGCACGCCCGTCTTGCCGAAGAAGACGTAGACGCGTTTGCCGTCCGAGACCGGCGTGTGCGAGGCGTAGCCGTGCTGGGTGAACTGCCCGCTGTACTTGTCTTCGGGCAGGACGGGCTCGATGGAGCGATCCCAGCTCACCTCGCCGGTGCCGCGATCCAGGCAGATCAAGTGGATGCGCAGGTCCTCCTGGCTCCCCGGACCGCCGCGGCCCGTCGCGTAGCCGGTCCAGCAGGTGACGAGCACCCGGCGGCCGACGACGATGGGGCTGGACGATCCGGGCCCCGGCAACTCGCGCTTCCACTTGAGGTTCTCGGTCTCGCTCCATGTTGTCGGGACGGCCTGCTTGTTGGCACTGATGCCGCTGCCGTTCGGGCCGCGAAAGCGGGCCCAGTCGCTCCCCCACGCCGGGCCGCCGAATACGGCGACGGCTGCCAATCCGACACAAACCCGAATCGCCACGTCCGCGTACTTGCGTCTTTTCATAAGATTCTCCGACATGTCTCCCTCGGTGATTACACGGCGCTCCCGCAACCAGAAGGCCGGATCACGGTCGGCAGACGGGGGAGCGTGCCCGCCATGATAACCCGTGACCGCGGTCCCTGCAAAGGCAATCGAGCGGGAGCCGGCCCCGGGCCCCTCGGCCCTCAATCCGCAGCGGGCAGAAAAAACCGCCGGCTCCGCATGCGGGACGCGAAGGCGGCGGGTTGCCGCGCAAGGGGGATACCTTCTCGAAAGATCAGCCACCGGGTTGCACATAGGGGCGAAGACCCCGCTTCGTCCGCCAACCCGTGGCCGCGCACCAGGGATCTTTCACCACACAGGCACGAAGAGGACGCAGGCAACACGGCGGACCGGGCCCCTTTTCAGCCCCCTCAGGTGCGATAGAACCTTCCGTCGCGGGGTTCTGTCGCCCCTTGCGGGGCTTCTCGGGTTTCTCCATTGCGTTCACCACGGCCTCGACGCGCACATCGGTCATCGGCATAAGAATCCCCATCATCAGGGAAGCGGTCCAGGGTCGATAGAATCCGCCCCCATGACCTTACCACCCCTGGCAGCCTGACTACCCCGTCGGACAGGGGGCATTGCCAGGACTCGTGACCCTGCGCAACCCAGCCGGCATCCCAGAAACTACCGCCAAGCTGCCTGTCTTGCCAATATCGGACCTGTCCGGTTCTCTCGCCCCCCGAATGGTGGACTCTCTAGGGCCCGAATTCATGCTTACCACCATATGTAGTGCCAGACGCCTGCTTACACACAATCGGTAGATTCGGTATAATGAACGGTAAGCCGTTTGGGGCCCGGGTGGGCGCCCTGGGAACGCACATGGGAGTGCGACCTGCAATCGGCGAATCCCATCCACGGAGGTATATAGAATGCCACGACTGACCTTCTTCCCTCTTGGCAGCGCGGACTGCTGCCTTATCCGTTTGGCTGACGGCAGACGGGTGCTTTTCGACTACGCGAACACCCGCGATCCCAAGGACAAGGACGATCTACGCTGCGACCTGCCAAAGGAGCTGCGCGACGATCTTGACGAAGCGGAACGGGATTCGTACGCCGTGGTCGCGTTCACGCACCTGGATAAGGACCATTACAGGGGTGCAAGCGAGTTTTTCTGGCTGCGGCACGCGGCCAAGTATCAGGGAAACGGCCGCATTAAGATGGACCTGATGTGGGTGCCAGCCGCGGTAATTACCGAAGAGAACCCGGACGAAGATGAGGCAAAGGTCATCCAGGCCGAAGCCCGCTACCGGTTCAAGCAGAAGGAGGGCATCCGGGTGTTCTCTCGCCCGGAACGACTCCGAAAGTGGTGCGAAAAGAATAAGATATCGTTCGAGGATCGGCTTCCCCTTATCACGGACGCAGGACAAGTTGCCCCGGAGTTCACGAAGGAGCGCGATGGCGTGGAGTTCTTCGTGCACTGCCCGTTTGCGAAGCGCCTTAACGCAACAACGGTCGAAGACCGCAACGACGATGCCCTGGTGATGCAGGCGACGTTCGCGGTGGATCAGGTGGAAACGAAAGTCCTGCTGATGGCGGATGTGACGTACGACATCATTGCGGACATCGTGGACGTGACGAATCGCAAGAACCGTGAGACGCGGCTGGAGTGGGATGTGGTGAAGATTCCCCACCACTGCAGCTATACGGCGCTCGGACCGGAGAAGGGCGAAGACAAGACGAAGCCCGTGAAACAGGTGGCCTGGCTGTACCAGACGCAGCAGCAGGACAACGCGACAATCGTTTCCAGTAGCAAGCCGATGCCCGTGAAAGGGTCGCAGGAGGACGAGGACGACAATCCCCCGCATCGTCAGGCGGGGAACTACTACAAGGGTGTCGTCGAGGAACCCGACGACCAGTTCAAGGTGACTATGCAACACCCGAAAGCGTCGGCCCCGAAGCCCCTCGTCATCGACATCGACACGTCGAAGGCGACAGTGCAGGCACGGGCACTGGCTACGGCGGCCGTGGCAGTAAGTACCCGGCCCCCGCGGGCAGGGTAGCGCCATGGCGGTGCAGTATGTCTCGATCGTCGGCACGGTTGTTTCCGCCGACACCCTGACCATCCCCAAGGCGAGCGAGCTCGGGCGTCTGCTGCGCGACGGGGCGATCGAGTATGCGACTCTTGTGGACTGCCGCTCGCGCGACGATGTGGAGGTCGTCGTCTTCGACGCAAGAGTTGAACTTGGGCAACTGCGGGTGAACCCGATCCAGCGGCACGAGCGGATTGCTGTGGAGTTCGACCGGGCCGATGCACGCATGCCAGAGGTGCTGGCGTTGCGAGAGGACTTCCCGGCCGTTCCACACGTGAACCTGCGGATCCAGGAGGTGCCGCGGAGCCTGTGCGTGTACGGCCAGGCTTACCGAGACCTCAAGCGCACGTGGACGCCATCACGCTTCATCGAAGATATCCGGTCATGGCTCGCGCGAACTGCAAAGGGGACACTCCACGAAGCGGATCAGCAACTCGAACCGCTGCTCCTACAGCATGAGGGGCACCTCGTTCTGCCAGCCGATTTCTTCGAGCGTAGTGAGGGCGACCTGCCGGAGCAGATGGTGTTGGACGCGACCCTGGCGGAGCGGGGCGCATACGTGTTCGTCGCGCAATTCGAGAGCGAGGAAGACCGATCTGAGGAGCGGAAGCCGTTTGTCGCCAGCCTCCACCGGTGCGCCCCGGTGCACCACGGGATCATCCGACGGGCTCCCGCGGACCTCCACGATTTGGGCCAGCTCATCCGGCCGGTGGGTCTGGATCTGCTCGCGGCCCTGCGAGAGCGCATCGAACGATGGAGACCAGACCCGGAGAAGGAGCCTCAACGAGATGAGGCATTCCTCAATTCCCGGCTCGTTCTGGTGATCACGTTCCCCAAGACGCGCACTGTGGGAGGGCCGATAGAATCATGGGAGACATGGGCCTTCCTTGTCCTCCAATCGATCCGCGAAATAGGCATTGGCATCGGCCTCTGGTCGGTGAGCGCCGGCCCGCTGGGACGGGAACTGACCCCTCCGGACGACCGGACGGGAAAGGGCATACCGGTCGGGGTGCTGAATCCGGTCTTCAAGGTGCGCCGGTCGGATCTCGCTCGGTTGAACGGGTTGGCAGCGGCGGAGGACATGCCGATCGTCGCCGTCGGAGCGGGGGCACTCGGATCGCAGGTCGTGATGAACCTCGCGCGCTCGGGCTTCGGCACGTGGACAGTCATCGACGACGATATCATCCTGCCACACAACCTCGCGCGCCACGTGGCAGATGGGAGTGTAGTCGGGTATCCGAAGGCCGCCGTGGTCGCCCTGACGGCGGCGTCGCTCTCGGAGGAGCAGAAGGCGTTCGCGTGGATCAAAGCCGACGTGCTCTCTCCACGGGAGGAGGCGGCGAAGGTCGCGGACGCGCTGCGCGGCGCTGCTCTCGTCCTTGATCTTTCGGCCTCGGTGACGGTCGCCCGGAACCTGGCGAGTAACGGCGAAACACAGGCGCGGAGGATGTCGCTGTTCCTGAACCCCAGCGGGCGGGATCTGGTGCTGTTGGCGGAAGACGTTCGCCGGAAGATGCCCCTGGACGCGCTGGAGATGCAGTACTACCGTGCCCTTGTGCGTCGGCGTGCGCTAGCCGGCCACTTCAGCAACGAAGACGAGCGGCAGCGCTACGGGCAAGCGTGCCGGGATGTGACGTCGCGGCTACCGCAGGACCTATTCGCGCTGCACGGCGCGATCGGCAGTAGGGCGGTCCGAGAGACTGTCGCGGCAGAGAGGGCGAGGATCGTGGTGTGGCGGAGCGGCGAGAATATGACCGTCAGACGGGTCGACGTGCAACCGTCGCCGGTACGGGTGTGCCGGCTGCCGGAGTGGACCCTATGCATCGACTACTGGGTGCGACGGGAGTTGTCGATCCTGCGGCGCGGGAAGCTGCCGAAGGAGACGGGAGGTGTGCTCATAGGGTCGTTCGACCTGGATCGGAAAGTCGTGTACGTCGTGGACGCGCTGCCCTCGCCGCCGGACAGCGAGGAGTGGCCGACTGGGTACATCGGCGGGCGCCAGGGGCTCAAGGGGCGGGTGGGCGAGATTGGGAGCATGACGGACGGCGCCCTCCAGTACGTGGGCGAGTGGCACTCGCACCCCGATGGGTGCAGTACGGCCCCGAGCAGGGAGGACTTCGATGTCTTCGCCTGGCTGACGGAAATCGTGAGCGTCGAAGGGCTCCCAAGCGTTATGATGATCGCTGGGCAGGGCGGTACTGCAAGTTGCTTCATCGGCGCACTGCGACCGGAAGAGAGTCTCATTCCCCGGGTTTAGTTATGAGCGATGAGAACAACAAGAACGCGGTTCTCAGTTTCTTGAACTTGAGCGACGAGTACGAACGCAGGGCGCGGCTCCTGCCGGCGGCGCTGAGCATTCTGGTCCTGATGCCGATGGCCATCGCGTTCGGCGTTCCGTTGCTGGAATGGGTGACGACCCTACTCGCTGGCGTGGGCCTAGGGGCGGTGCTTGCGCTCGGGATCTCGCATCTCGCGTCTGCAATGGGGAACCGGCTACAGCGGGTGCTCTGGCCCAATTGGCCTCACGACGCGCCGACGCACCGGTGGCTCCATCCGGGAGACGCAAACCGCTCAAAGCAGCAGAAGGAGCAGTGGTATGCGGCGATTCATCGGCTCACGGGGCTGGACATTGCAGCCACGAGTGCGGCGGGCGACCAGGCAGAGGTGGATCGGGTCATTAACGACGCGGTGACAACGATGCGGACGAAGCTATGGAAGACGCCGCAGGCGGACCTCGTGCGGGTGCGAAACGTCGAGTACGGGTACGCCAGAAACTTGACGGGGCTGCGCCTCTTGTGGCTGGCGGGTGCGATCGCGAGTTGCGTCGGCTCTTGGGTGGCCTACTGGTGCTTCACTGGCACCCTGCTATGGCCCGTGGTATCGACGGCCCTCGTACTGCTGTTGCCTTTCCTAGCCTTTCTCGTGCTGCCGGGGTACGTGCGCCAGAAGGCGGACTACTACGCGGAGGGCTTCTTCGGGGCTCTTATGGAGTTGGACCAAGGTGGCAGAGGGGTGGGGGCGTAGCGAAGGCTCGGTCCCCGTCGTGGTTGCCTGGGACGAGAAACAGCCGAGAGCGGTCGACCTTCAACTGACCGAGCGTGGCCTGGAGGAACTCCGCCGCGCGGAGACACTCCGCCTCTTGAGCCTTCGCGGCCAGGTCGCCGGTGAAGCAGACGTGGTCGACCGGCAGGGCGTCTTCCGTCGGCTCGTCAACATTCCTATCGGGCCAGAGACAAGATGCCTCCCGCGCCCCTTGGAATGATCCTAGCCGCAGCCCGGCCGGCTCGCCAGAAGGGCGCAAGAAAAACCGCCGGCTCCGCATGCGGGACGCGGAGCCGGCGGGTTGCTAAGGAAGGCTAATCCCTTCTCTCTCCTAATACATGTCATGCCCGCCGCCGTGGCCGGGGGGAGTCTTCTCCTCCTTGGGCTTCTCGGCGACCAGCGCGTCGCTGGTCAGCATCAGCGTGGCGACGCTGGCCGCGTTTTGCAGCGCGGTGCGGGCGACCTTGGTCGGGTCGATGACCCCGGCCTTGACCATGTCTTCGTAGACCAGCGTGGCGGCGTTGTAGCCGAAGTTCACGTCCTTCGACTCGGCCACCTTCTCGGCCACAATGCCGCCGTCCTGGCCGGCGTTGACGACGATCTGCATCAAGGGCGTGCGGCAGGCCCGCAGGACGATGTTGTAGCCGACCTGCTCGTCCTGGTTGAGGCCGTCGGGCTTGCAGGCCTTGGCGGCGCGGAGCAGGGCCACGCCCCCGCCGGGCAAAATGCCTTCCTCGACGGCGGCCCGGGTGGCGTGCAGGGCGTCCTCGACGCGGGCCTTGCGCTCCTTCATCTCGGTCTCGGTGGCGGCGCCGACGTTGATCTTGGCCACCCCGCCGGCGAGCTTGGCCAGGCGCTCCTCGAGCTTCTCCCGGTCGTAGTCGCTGGTGGTGTTCTCGATCTCGCGGCGCAACTGCTCGATGCGGCCCTTGATGTGCTTGCTCTCGCCGGCGCCTTCGATGATCGTGGTGTTGTCCTTGTCGATGACGATCTTCTTGGCCCGGCCGAGCTCCGTCAGGGGCATGTTCTCGAGCTTGCGGCCGAGACTCTCGAACAGGGCGGTGCCGCCGGTCAGGATGGCGATGTCTTCGAGCAGCGCCTTGCGCCGGTCGCCGTAGCCGGGGGCCTTCACCGCACAGCAGCGGATCGTCCGCCGCAGGTTGTTGATCACCAGCGTGGCCAGGGCCTCGCCCTCGACCTCCTCGGCCACGATCAACAGCGGCTTCCCGGCGTTGACCACCGCCTCCAAGAGCGGCACCAGCTCCTTGACGTTGGCAATCTTCTTCTCGTTGATCAGGATGAAGGGGTCCTCCAGGACGCACTCCATCTTCTGGGCGTCCGTGACGAAGTACGGCGAGAGATACCCCCGGTCGAACTGCATGCCTTCGACCCACTCGACCTCGGTCTTCAGGCTCTTCCCCTCGTCGACGGTGATGACGCCGTCTTTGCCGACCCGCTCCATGGCCTGGGCGAGCATCTCGCCGATCTCCATGTCGTTGTTGGCGGCGACCGAGCCGACCTGGGCGATCTTCTGCTTCTGGTCCTTGATCGACACCGACATCTTCTTCAGTCGCTCGGTGACGTCGGAAACCGCCTTCTCGATGCCCTGCTTCAGGTGCAGCGGGTTGACGCCGGCCACGACGGCCTTGAGGCCCTCGTTGAAGATCGCCTCGGCCAGGATGGTGGCCGTGGTCGTGCCGTCGCCGGCCACGTCGCTGGTCTTGGAGGCCACTTCCCGGACCATGCGGGCCCCCATGTTCTCGAACACGTCCTCCAGGTCGATCTCCTTGGCCACGGTGACGCCGTCCTTGGTGACGGTCGGCGAGCCAAAACTCTTCTGGAGGATGACGTTCCGCCCGCGGGGTCCGAGGGTCACCTTGACGGCCTGGGCGAGCTTGCCAACGCCCTTACGCAGGGCATCGCGGGCCTCCTGGTCAAACGCAATCATCTTTGCCATGGAATGGATTCTCCTTCTGACGATGAGGGCAGCCTACTGGAGGACCGCCAGGATGTCTTCCTCGCGCATCAGCACCAGCTTGCGCTCGCCGATCTTGAACTCCTCGCCGGCGTAGGAGCTGAACACGACACGGTCGCCGGGCTTGACCTGCAAGGGGGCCCGCCTGCCGTCTTTGAGCATCCGGCCGTCGCCGATGCTGACCACCTTGCCTCGGGCGGGCTTGTCCTTGGCGGTATCGGGCAGCACGATGCCGCCGGCGGTGACCTCCTCCGACTCTTCCCGCTCAATCACGACCCGATCCCCCAGCGGTTGGAGGTTGATCGAGCCCCCGCCGTCATGCTTTTCGCTTTTCCCCTTTGCCTTTGCCATTGCGTGCTCGCCTCCGAAAGTCCTTGGAACGTAAGGATTTGTGTAAGGGTGGTCTGGTATAGGAACAGGTCCGCCTGGGCTGGCGGGACCGTGGGCAAGTCGGCTGCCAAAACCGCGCACCCAAGGCGCTTAGACCCACGGGGGAGCAATCGGCGCGCCAAAGGAGGGCGATGCGGTAAGTGGTGCAATGGTATGAGTTTAGGAGGTGCTGCCAGGGCTTCCGACGGCCGATAGCCCGACAGCATTGGCAGACCGGCCCCCTGTCGGTCAGAAGAGGCTGCCATTTTGACAGCGGACCGCCCCAGAACCCCAACACGTGCGCTGAGTCGTCCGCTTACGACCGTGGCAGCCGCGGGACAAGCCCCACAGCGATTCGGACCTTTGAGGGCTCGTGCGAGTTGCGCCCAGAACCCGGGGCCGCCAATGCCACCGCAGGCTCCTCCGTTCCCCACTGTGAGGACGCTTGCTACGCTGTCGGAACCTTGATTCCCGAGAGCCGCAGCACCGCTTTCACGGCGAGCCTGTAGTACTGCCGGTCTTTTTCGATGCCAATGCTTCTCAGACCCAGTGCTCGTGCGGCTGCCACTGTTGCGCCGGAGCCCATAAACGGGTCCAGGATGACGCCCTTCCCCAATGGTAGCGCGGCTCACACCACTTGCCGCATGAATGCTTGTGGTTTGAGAGAGGGGTGCGGAGCCACTTCGCGTTCGACACCACGCGCTGGAGGCGAGTAGATCAAGTCGGAGAAAGGAAGATCCCGCAGTGTACGGCGCAATCCACCTGTCCACCAACTGGCTAGATTGTCGCGAACCGTTCCTTCACACGGACGACGAAAGATAATCCACGGCTCCCAGCACGATCGAGGGCTGACCGACACCTCCGGAAAATCAAGGTGCCCACCTTTCGGTCGATCACCGCCACGTAGCGTCTTCACGACTCGCACGATCTGACCGCGCAACTCGAATCCGCTCTTGAGGAACTCCGAGGCAACCAGATGCATGAAGAGATTGTGCGAGGCTACTATTACGTGGCCTCCGGGAACGAAGACGCGGTAGAGCATGGGCGATAGTGTTGCATGGAAATCACGGATGCGCGCCAGATCGTTCGGGCCCAGAACGGTGAACCGTGGCATGGGACCCCGGCTCTGCCCGTCGAACGTCTTTGGGAGTCGCCATATTCCCCCTTTGCCGTTGCGTTGCTTGGTCAATTGGTCGGGCAGGTACTCGATTATGCCATACGGCGGGTCCGTAACCACTGCGTGAATGGACATTCCCTTTCGCTTTGGCAGCCACTCGAACGCATCGGCATGAACGAGCAGACACCGCTTCGTTGTCATACATCTCCCTTGGCCGGCTTGAATTGCGGTTTCAACACACTCAGCAGTGCCGCGTGGCGGTCCGCACGCCGTTTCTTGTCATTGGCGCCTTTTTCGACGGCTCGCACATAGGCGATTACCTCTGACGAAGCACGATTCTGTTCGTCGGCAAGTCGCGACTTCACCTTGTCCGCGAAATCGACAAGGGCGTTCCGAAGGGCCTCGAATTTGCCCGGTCGCTGGCCGTCCCTCACGAGGAGAGCCACTGCAACAAAGAGGGTGTAAAAGTCCGTCCTATTGCGCCATCGCGTCTTCATTATGTCCGGTAGGGTTTTCCTGACGATTCGCAGTGATTCAGCGAAGAGCTTCTCCGCCTCCCTCTGCTCAGGGAACTCGTCCTCGCAATCTTCGTATTGCTTGTAGTATTCATCTAAGATTCTTCCGCTTCCTCCTTGAGGACCATGGAGGACACCTATCACGAGTTCACTAACAAACTCCACGTCGCGCATGCGTCGAATGGCTGCTGGCGCTACAATGCCGTTGGCTGCCCAGTAATCGTCGTCGCCGAGTCTCGTGACGAGGACCATGAACGGCCCGCTGTACGTCGCGTTGCGTAACTCCTGCGCATTCAGGGGTGTGAGATACCGGTTGAGGCGCCGAAACATGTCTCGCACCTCATCATCACTGCTGGTGTGCAAAATGCGCGTAGCGAAATCGTACCCGTAGAAGCTCTGCCTTTCCTGAGGTGACAGGTCCTCGAAAGTGAGGTTCTTCCACCGGGAATCGCCTTCGAGCTTCTCGAGGGCAAACTTGTTGTTCTCTTCTTCTCCGGGATCTTCATCACAACCAACAAACTGAAGGACCGTGCGCACGCGCTGCTGACCGTCAATCACCGCGTACTTCGTCTCGCCTTCGGAGGTTGTCGTGACCTGCATGAAGATTTCTGGAACAGGCAGCCCGCAGAGAATCAACTCAATAAGGGCGCACTTCTGGCGTCCTGCCCAGACGGGTTTCCGCTGAAATG
>Ga0315290_10001734_pt1 | contig 15055 bp, 11 predicted proteins | sample YL17G12_0_MG_FD_203627 | JGI IMG/M metagenome (GOLD analysis project Ga0315290, IMG submission 203627) | Sediment microbial communities from Yellowstone Lake, YNP, Wyoming, USA - YL17G12_0 | ecosystem: Environmental > Aquatic > Freshwater > Lake > Sediment | place: USA: Wyoming | collected... | reverse complement strand
GGCGTTTGCACCTGGCAGAAGTACCGGCGCAGCCGCCGGGCCGACGCCGCGGCCGGCCGGCTCGCCGCCGGCGCCTGGGACCCCGCCGACCTGCACTCCGCCGCGCTAGTCATCGAGGGCTACGCCTCGGAAGCGGGCCTGGACCGGCGCGCCGCCGAGCCGGAGACGATCCGGGCCGAGGCGGCCGGGGCGTTGCAGTCGTTCGTCGAAAGCGTGGCCGCGCAGCTCGACGCGCTGATCGGCCGGGTGGCCCAGCGGCACACCGGCTGGCTTACCCGCGGGTTCTACGAGCTGATGCTTGCGGCCATGGCCGTGATGCTGTTCATCCGGCCGGCGAAGAACTTCTTCTACGACTCCTGGCTGGCGGCCAATCCGGCGCCGCTCTTGGGGGTCGATTTCTACCTGCTTACGGCCTTTTGGCTCCTGGCGTGGTGCGGGTTGTTGTTGTGGAGCTTCACGGGCCGGCTGCGCCGCGGCCTGCGGCGCGAGATCGATGCCCTGGCCGGCGGCTGGAACGATCCGCGCTCGGCCGGGGGCGTGTTCGCCCGGCTGGAGGCCGATTGCCGCCACGTCGAGCGATGGCGCCAGGAACTCGATCGGCTCCGGCAGCAGGTGGCCGCGCTGGGCCGCCGCCTGGGCACGCCCGACGACGACGCATGAAGCCGCCACCTTCGGTGTTGGGCCCGCGGGAGGGACTCGTGCACGAACACTACATGCGACTGGCGCTGGAGGAAGCCTCTGCGGCGATGGGCCAGCACGAGGTGCCCATCGGCGCGGTCATCGTGCACGGGGGGCGGGTGATCGCCCGGGCACACAACCAGCGCGAGCAGCTTTGCGACCCCACGGCCCACGCCGAGATGATCGCCATCACCCAGGCCGCCGAGTCGCTTAAGTCCTGGCGCCTCGACGGCTGCACGCTGTACGTCACCCTGGAGCCCTGCCCGATGTGCGCCGGGGCGATCGTCCAGGCCCGAATCCCGACGGTCGTCTACGGGGCGGCCGATCCGAAGGCCGGGGCGGTCCACACGCTCTATCGCCTGCTGGAGGACTCGCGCCTGAACCATCGGTGCCTGGTGGTCTCGGGCGTGCTGATCGAGGAGTGTGGCCGGATCCTCACGCAGTTCTTTCAGAGGCAGCGGGAGATGGGGAAGAAGTAGCATCTCCACTGCGGAGCACTGGCTGACATCAGCCAGTGCCACCCGCCGACACGCGCTTGACACCGGGCGAGCGGCCGACCGATAATCGGGGCTGAACCGGATCCTTCCCTGAATTGTCGAAGAGAGAGCAGGATCATGAGCACGCTCCATCGCCGCGAGTTTCTAGGCCGTTCGCAGAAGGCCGGGCTGGGTCTGGCCGCCGGATTGACGATCTTGAGCGATCCGAAATCGGTTTCGGCCGCGCCGGCCAATGAGAAAGTTTTTCTGGCGCAGGTGGGCTGCGGCGGGCGCGGGGGCTCGCTGGCCCCGGGGTTCGTCGCCCGCGGCGACTGCCAGTACCTCTACTGCTGCGACCCGGACATCAACCGCGCCCAGGGCATGGCCAAGGCCCTGGGGAGCCAGCAGGGGGCAGGCAAGCTGCCCAACGCCCTCCAGGATTTCCGCAAGGCGCTGGACGACCGCTCGGTCGACGCGGTGGTCATCGCCACGCCCGACCACTGGCACGCCCCGGCCACGGTCTGGGCCTGCCAGGCCGAGAAGGACGTGTACGTGGAGAAGCCGGCCACGCACAGTTGCTGGGAGGGGCAGAAGATGGTCGAGGCGGCGCGGAAGTACAAGCGGGTGGTGCAGATCGGCACGCAGAACCGCAGTGCGGCCCACAACATGGAGGCCCGGGAGTACATCGCCTCGGGCAAGCTGGGGAAGATCCACTTCTGCCGCATCTTCAATCAGAAGGACTGGGGCAACTTCCCGCGGCAGCCGGACGGCGACCCGCCCAAGGGGCTCGACTGGGACATGTGGAACGGCGCTGCCCCGCAGGCCAACTACAACCCGACGCTGTACGGCGGCTGGCATCACCTGTGGCGGTATTCCGGGGGGGACATCGCCAACGATGCCAGCCACCAGATCGACCTGGCCCGATGGCTCTTGGGGGTCGATTACCCCAAGACCGTCTACAGCACGGGCGGGCGGTTCAATTCGGAGGGGGCGGCCGAGACGCCCGACACCCAGGTCGCCCTGTACGACTTCGACAACCTCCTGGTCTCCTTCGAGCTGACCCTCTGGACCCCCTACATGCTCAAGATATCGCCCACCATCCGCGAGTCGCTCACCGAGTACCCCTACTGGCCGCAGTGCGCCACGCGGATCGAGATCTACGGGGAAAAGGGGCTCATGATCGTGGGCCGGCACGGCGGCGGCTGGCAGGTGTTCGACCGGCCGAAGAGCGAGAAGCCGGTGGTCAAGGCCCAGGGCAACGGCAAGTTCCCCGATCCGGAGCACAAGGAGAATTTCGTCGCCTGCATCCGCTCCCGCCAGCTCCCCAACGCCGACGTCGGGCACGGCCACCTCAGCGCGCTGTGGATCCACTACGCGAACATCAGCTACCGGCTGGGTGGGCAGAAGGTGGCGATCGATCCGAAGACCGAGCAGATCGCCGGCAACGAGGAGGCGATGAAGCTCTTCCGGCGGGAATACCGCAAGCCCTGGGTGATCGAGGACCGGGTGTGAGCGGGTGGTTGGGTGGCACTGGCGTCTCGCCAGTGCTGCGGCGCGAAGCACGGGCAAGATGCCCGTGCCACCCGGCCCGCCAGCCACCCCCGCAAGCGGCTACGCCAGCAGCCGGCGATAGAGATCCCGGTAGCGCGCGACCATCGTCTCGACGGAGAACTCGTCGAGCATCCGACGCCGGGCGGCCTGGCCGAGGCGCCGGCCCAGCTCGGGGTCATCCAGGAGCCGCAAGGTGTGGCTGGCCAGGCCGGCCGCCACGTCGCGGTTCACGGTGGTCGCGGACGCGGCCCGCGCCGTGGTGGGGACCAGGTACCCGGTCGTCTCGTGCACGACGAGATCCCGCGTGCCGGGCACGTCGGTCGCGATGACCGGAATCCCGGCGGCCATCGCCTCCAGAATCGCGTTGGACTGACCCTCGTACGCGCTGGGCGACCAGAGGGCCTCGAGGTGGGGCAGGAGGCGCGGCACGTCGGCGCGGTGTCCGAGGAAGTGGACCAGGTCGGCGATCCGCACCTGCTCGCGGAACTTCAGCAGCTTCTCATGGTCGGGCCCGTCGCCGATCACCAGGAGGTGGACGTCGTCGCGCACGACCTTGAGCATGTCGGCGGCCCAGATGGCGTCTTTGACCCGCTTCTGGGGCCAAAGCCGGCCGAGGATCGCCACCAGCCGGGCCCCGGCGGGAAGGCCCAGCTCGGCGAGGACCTCGGCCCGGGTGGTCGTCACCGGCGGCGCGGCGGCGACGCCGTTCGGGATCACCTCGAACTTCTCCGCCGGCAGCCCGTGGCGGACGTAGAATTCCTTGACGCCCGGGCTGTTGGCCACGATCCGCACGGAGTACCGGGCCAGCAAGCGATCGATCGAGAGATGGGCCCAGGTCTTCCAGGGATCGACGCACCGCTCGCCGGCCACCAGGCGCTTCACGCCGCAGGCCACGGCCGCTGCCCGGCCGTACGCGTTGGCGGCGAACAGCCAGGTGTGGACCAGGTCGGGCCGGAGCCGGGCGATCAGCCGGCGCAGGCGGAGAAACGCCGCCGGATCGATCTTCAGCCGCTTGCCGACCATCGAGACCGGGATGCCCGCCTCGCGAAGGTCCGCCTCCAGCGGTCCCCCGCGCGTCAGGGCGCAGACGTGCACGTCGAACTCGTCGCGCGGCAACGCGCCGGCCAGGAGCGTCAACTGCTTCTCGGCGCCCGACCGGTCCAGCGTGGGAATGATCTCGAGGATGCGCCTGGTCATGGAAGTCAACTGCCGGAGGCGATGAGGAGTTCTTCGAACAGCCCGAGGTGGTCGTCGGCCATGCGCGACTGGGAGAAGTGCTCGACGGCCCGGGTGCGGGCGGCGGCGGCCAGGCGGCACGCCAGGGGGCGATCGTCCATCAGCCGGGCAATCGCCGCGGCCAAGCCGCCCTCCTCGCGCGGCGCAACCAGCAGGGCCTCCCGGCCGTCGGAGATCAGCTCGCGATGCTCGGCCACGTCGGCCGCCACAATGGGAAGCCCGGCCGCCATGGCCTCGATCAAGGCCACCCGGGCACCCCCGGGCGCGGAAGGAAGCGCGAACAGGTCGGCCGCGGCCAGCAGCTCGTCGATTTCGTCGAACACCCCGGCCAGGAGCACGCGGCCGCCCAGCTTCCGCGCCTCAATCTGACTGCGCAGCACCTGCTCGTCGGGCCCCTCGCCGACCAGCCACAGCCGGGCGCTCGGCCAGCGGGCCACGACTTGGGCCCAGGCCGCCACCAGGCCCTCCAGCCCGCGCGACCGCTCGAGCCGGCCGGTGTACACGCAGAGGGTGGCCTCGGCAGGGAGATTCATCGCGGGACTTGCCGCGGCCAGGGCCTCCCGGGCCGCGGCCTTGCCCGCGGGGTTCGGCGGCGCGGGGATCGGCACGCCATCGGGCACGCAGCGGACCCGGCCCTCCGAATAGCCGGCGGCGATCAGCTCCTGCCAGACCGGCCGGCTGGGCGCAATCACGGCGTCGGCGCGGAGGCACGCCCGGCGGATCCAACGGCCGGCGAAGGACCGGGCCTGCCAGGCGCAATCGCCGTCGGGCCCGGATGCCTCGGCCCGGACGACTACCGGCACCCGCCCCCCCACGGCCCGGATCGCCGCATACGCCTCGTACCGCAAGCCCGACGCGCAGACCACCTCGCACGGATCGGGTTGGCAACGGAGCCATCGGGCCAGGGCGCGGACGTATCGCAGGGTGCTCAGGCGATCGCGGGGGGCTGGCCCGATCCGCACCACCCGGACGCTGCGATAGTCCACCGCGCCCGGCCACCGGGGATGCCAGCCGGCGGTCAGGATCGTCACCCCGATGCCCCGGCGGGCCAGCTCGGCGGCCAGTCGGGCCAGGGTCTTCTCCGCACCGCCCACCAGCGGCCAGAAGCGGCGGGTTACGAGGACCACGCGCCGCGGCAACAATTCGCTTCCTCCTCGATCAACCGGCTCATCCGCTGAGGTCCAGCAGGTGGGCGCCGGATTCCGCGTACTTCTTGGACTCGGGCCAGAACTGGATCTTGCGGGCACGGCGCTGTTGGGGCCATGCGCCGACGCGATCCTGCATGTACAGCGTCGCATCGATCCAGCCGTTCCCCTCCAGGACCATCAGCCCTTTGGACTGATCGTACGTGATGCGGACCGCCTTGGCCAGGAAGCTTTGGCTCTCGACGGTGGCATTGCCGACGGCCTCCAGGGCAAAGGGGCGATTGGATTCCGTCCCGGCGAGCATCTGGACCACGGAGAGGGTCTCGCAGCCGAGCACTCCCCCCCGCGGGCCGAGGGCCTCGGGATGGTCCATCGAGAGGGTGGCGTCCCAGGCCGGCACCGGTCCGTACACCGCCCGGACTCCCTCCTTGAACGTCAACGCGCGGTCGACGAAGCTGCCGCTCATCTCTCGCTGGAAGCGGATCTCGAGGTACGTGAGCGGATCCGAGTCGCCGGCCGCGGCGCCGGGGCCGGGACGGCCGGCGATCAGCTCCGACGCCTCGCGGCGGCTGACGACCGTGAGGCGTCCCGGGCCGCTGCCGCCGAGTTTCCCCGTGCCGAGATCGATCGAGAGGTCCGGCACTTCCATCCGCTCCAGCGACACTTGCACCTGCCGGTCGAGTCGCCGGTTCTCCATGCCGACGTTTCCTCGGCAGACGATTCTCTCGGGCGACGGCTGCTGGGCGGTCAAGTCGTCGAAGCGCAGCGGCTCCTGGAAAGTCACGTCGACGACTTCGGCACGCACCTGGCTGAGGCCCACGGAGGCGACGACCGATCCGGCGAAGCGAAGCGTGCGCTGGTCGACGAGGGTCATTCCCCCCTTCCACTCGGTGACCAGGGTCGTGCCGGGCGCGATCGATTGGCCCTGGAGCTTCAGCTCGCGCGGCACCAGGAAGTCCATCCGGCCGGGACCCTCGATCCACAGGCGCTGGGTGCCGCGGTTGAGATTGATGCTCGGGCCGGTCAGGCCGAGCCCGCGCCCTTCAAAGTGCCCCGGGCTCCCCGCCACCGTGACCGCCGCGTAGGGCTGCGACGCGTGGACCACCTGGAGCCAGTCGCCGGTCACCACGAGCGGCCGGTCGCCGGGCTGGTCGGTGCGGGTCTCCACGAGCTTGACGCTCCGATCCATGGTCAGCTTCGCGACCTGGGCGTCTTGCCCCGCCAGCACGATCTCCGCCCGCAGCAGGTCGCCCTCGACCTGGAAATGCCGGCCGGGAAGCGATGCTCCCGCGGGCGCGCCGGCCGCCGGCAGGGCCTTCGGCTTCGTCGCCACGGCATGCCCGGCCAGGTCGATGGTGCCGGCCCCGGGCCGCTGCGACGGCGGAGTCTGAGGCAGCGGCTCGCCGTCCGCGACCTGGTGCTTGAACCACGCTTCCAGGCGATCCACCGCGCCGGAGAACCTGGCCGATTCCCACGACACCTCCCGCCGGCTGGGACCGTCCCTGCGGCCCGCCATCAAGCGGTCGGGAATGACGCGGGGGCGATCCGGATTGGCAGGGTCGGGAAGGTCGAAGAACCAGACGTAGATTTCCGGAGCCACCAGCTTGCCCAACGTCGCGTAGCGGACCTGGGCACCTCCGGTCAGCGACGCGAGCTGCTGCTCCTCGGAGGGGGCCAGGGCCAGTCGCCCGCCCCATTGCGCCTCGAAGGGCTGGCCCGGCCGATCGGGTAGAAACCTTCGCAGCCAGCCCGGTCCGGTCGCCTCGGCCTGCCCCAGCCGTCCCGGTCCCGCGTGCCGGTAGCCCAATCGCGGTGCATGGAGTTCGTTGACCGCCTCGGGTGGGCCCCAGCGGACCAACGCCTCCCGATCGTCCTCCAACACCACGTCCTTGCCCACAAGATCGTACACCAGCCGCGTCCCGCGTGCCTCGACCTGCTTGCTGGGGGCGAAGACGACCACCGGATGCCCCTTCGCCTCGATCCGGGTCGGCTGGAGTCCGGCCAGCGGCGAGCGGTCCTTCGGCGGGGCCGGCTTCGGCGGATCGGAGCCGGCCGGTGCGGCCGCCGGATCGGGGCTCGGTGCACGCCCGGGCCGCCGTGCGAAGTGGACGGCCAGCAGCTCGGCGGCGCTGATCTGATCGCTCGGCCCTTGGGGATGGAGCACGCGGAGGTCCACCTCCTCGTGGAAGCTCGCCACGAGCGATCCGAGCTCGAACCGGAAGGGTCCCTTGCAGGAGATTTCGATGGGGACGACGGCGTCGGCCAGCGGGGGCGAGCCCGGTTCGCGCCTTCGCGTGTCTGGTCCGCCCGCCCTCGACGGCCCCTGCGCTGCGGATCGTCCCGCCCCGGGCAGGTCGGCGCCCAGGCTTTCCCGGCTGACGAGCAGCCGGAGCTGCTCCAGGTGCTGCACCTCGATGCGGTCGACGCCGTCGACGTTCAGGCCGTGTTTTCGGCCCGACGCGGTCACGTCGCCTGGGCGGAAATGGATTTGCACGCCCGAGCCCCGGCCGGCGTTCGGCCCCAGGGCGAAGTCGACCCGGCTGTCGCTCTGGATGCGCTCTTCGGTGAGCAGGAGGTCCCGGGTAGTGATGAGCAAGTCGTCCTCGGGCCCAGGCGAGCTGCCCTCGCCGCGGATCACGATTGGGCCGAGCAATCGCCCGTCGACCAACCGGCCCACGCTCCCGCGACGCAGGTCGAGCGGCTCGTCGAAGGTCAGCTCGGCACCCTGGGGCGCCTGGAGCACGACGGCCTCGCTCGCCCGCTCCGCCACCACGGCCGAGTCCCCATGGGGGGCAAAGATGATCGTGCAGGGATAGAGCCGCATCGAACCGTCCCCGCTGTCGGTCAGCTTGTTCCAGAGGAGCTTGACCCGGTCGACGTCGAGGATCTTCGTCCCCTCCTCGAGCTCCCAGTCACCCGGCTGGAACAGGCCCCGGTAGGGCGCCAGGCGATCGATCGGCTCGCCGACCACCAGGGACGGGTCGTCCCGGCGGGCCCCCGCCGGAGGCTCGATCCAGGGAACGGCAGTCACGCGGTATGCCCAGTAGGCCACCACCACGGTCGCCACGCTGCCGACGATGCGGAGGATACGGGGCATGGGGAAACGTCGACCGTCGCTCAAGGGGAACGCATCTCAACGAAACCGCAGATGAACGCAGATGAACGCAGAGAAAGAAAGCCTCCCGCACCTCGCCGCGCGCCAACCACTACCTTCCTCCGTCCGCGTTCCTCTGCATTCATCTGCGTTTATCTGCGGTTCGTCTGCCTTCAACTGCCTTCATCTGCGGTTCCTTTTCAGTCAGGTTCGGTAGGGCTGGATGACTTCGTCCCAGCGGCGCTGGGCCTTGAGGATCAGCTCGACGACCTCGCGGACCGCGCCGGCTCCGCCCGCCGCCCTGGTGACGTAGGCCGCGGCCTGGCGAAGCTCGAGGCAGGCGTCGGCCACGGCCACGCCCAGGCCCACGGTGCGCACGGCGGGCAGGTCCAGGAGGTCGTCGCCGACGTAACAGGCCTGCTGCGCCGTCAGGCCCAGCTCGGTGAGGATCTCCCGGGTGGTCGCCAGCTTGTCGATCGAGCCCTGGCGCACGATCGCCACCTCCAGCTCCGCCGCCCGCATCTTCACGATCTGCGAGCTCCGGGAGGTGACCATCCCGAACTGGTAGCCCGCCCTCTGCCAGAGCTTGATGCCCATGCCGTCGCGGATGTGGAACTGCTTGGTCTCGATCCCCTGGTTGCTGACGATCACCCGGCCGTCGGTCAACACGCCGTCCACGTCGGCCAGGATCAGCTCGATCGCCTGACACCGCTGGTCCAAGGTCATGGCTGAGCCTCCATCGATTACGTCGGCTCGGGCGGGCCGGGTTCGCGAAACAGCCGGCAGCCCGGCGGCGAAGGGCCTACCCCCGGCAAATCCGGTCCGATCGGCAGCGTCGCGGCGCCTTCGGCGGCCGGCTCCGGCGGCAACAGCCCCACCACGTCGGTGATGTCGATCAACCCGACCGGACGCCCCTCGCCGTCCACTACCGGCAACTCGCTAATCTTCCGCTGGGCCATCAGGGCCACCGCGTCGGCCATGGGCGAGCCGGCAAGGACCGTAATGGGCCGGGCGGTCATGACGTCGCGGACCGGCCCGTCGAGCTGGGGGTCGCGGCGACGCTCGAAGAGCTTGGCCAGGTCGCTGTCGGTGAAGATCCCGGAAAGCCGCCCGGCCCCGTCGACCAGCATAATCGCCCCGGTCCGCCGGCCGGGCCTGCTCACCGAGACCAGGACTTCCCGCACGGACTTCTCGTCGGAGGCCACGCGGCACTGGTCCAGCGGGCGGAGGTGGTGGTCCACCCGGCTGAGCATCCGGCCCAGGCTCCCGCCCGGATGAAACCGGGCAAAATCCTCGCGGCGGAAGTCCCGCATCCGGCTGACCACCAGGGCCAAGGCGTCGCCCACGGCCAGCATCGCGGTGGTGCTCGAGGTGGGGGCCAATCCGAGCCGGCAGGCCTCCTCCATGGGCCCGAGCTCGATCGTCGCTGCGGCGGCCCGGCCCAATGTGCTCTCGGCGCTGGCGGTGATCGCCAGGATCGCCACGCCCAGCTCGGTCAGCGAGGGGAGCAGGCGCACGACCTCCTCGGTCTCGCCGCTCTGGGAGAGAATCAGCACCACGTCGTTCGGATGGACCCGGCCCAGGTCGCCGTGGACCGCCTCGGCCGGATGAAGGTAGTGGCTGGGCGTGCCGGTCGAGGCCAGGGTTGCCGAGATCTTGCGCCCGACCAGCCCTGCCTTGCCGATCCCGGAAACGATCACGCTGCCGCGGCACCCCAGGACGTGCTCCACGGCACGGCAGAACCGGCCGTCCAGACGCTTGGCCACCTCCCCGACGGCCCGGCTCTCCGACTGGAGGACCTGCCGGGCGTAGCGGAGCTGCTCCAACGGCGTGAGCTTCGCCGGCTGCGAACCGAGGGCGTCCGTACTCATCGACTTCTCATCCTTGCCGACCTTCTCATCCTTGACGACCGCAGGGGTCCGCGGTAACCGTTGGATTCTACCCGGGAGTCCATTCCAAAGCAAGGAAGGATGGGTAAGATAACGATGATTGGCTGGAATGGGGAAATAGGTAATGGGCTGACGGACCTCCATCGACACATTGGGTGGCACTGGCGTCTCGCCAGTGCTGCGGCGCGAAGCTCGGGCAAGATGCCCGTGCCACCCGTCGGCAGGGTCTTCAAGGCGTGGCTTGGGTGTCCGAAGGGGTGGAACTCGAGACGCGCGCCGGCCGCGGTGGCGGCCGCCCTCATATATCTGGGGAGCGGCCGTGACCGTCGCCTGGGCTCACGTCAGCGGTCTCCGACGCTTGCAGTCGAGCTGCTGGCCGTCATTGCTTATGGAGCAAACTCATGTTCCACAATCGCACCGTGCCTCGGCTGTCGTTGCAGTCCGCCGTCGCGACGGTTCGTCCATCGACGGAGATGGAAAGCGTGGTGATGCGACCAGCCCGGACCGACGACAGAGGTTTCCCCGCCTGGGTGTCCCAAAGGCGGAGGAAATCGTCGTTGTAGGACCCGGATGCAAGCAGCTTTCCGCCAGAAGAGAAGGCAACAGGCAGCGCCCAAGCAGGAGCGGAATGGACCTTCAGGGTATGCAGCAGCTTGCCGCGTTCGGCATCCCAGACGCGCATCTTTGCGTCGTGGTAGCCTGCCGCAAGAATGCGATCATCCGTCGAAAAGGCGATGCTGTTGACACCCTCGGAGGACTTCTGGGAAAGCGTGCGGACAATCCGGCCCGTGGTCGCGTTCCAGAGCCGTATGCTTCCGTCGGCTGCCTGTCCGCGAGCGATTGGGCCGATGGGTCTGCCATCGGCTCCCCTCCTGGGCAAGAAGTGCGGTTCCGGAGTGTCGCACGCCGACGCCAGGACCTGGCCGCTGTGGGAAAAACGAAGCGAAACCGTACCCTCATGCTTCGCGCGGGACAACTCCCTCTTCCCGGGAACGTCCCAGAACACGATTTCTCCCCCACTCAATGCATAGACGAGGGTCTTGCCATCGGGAGACAACGCGACAGACGTTGCGGGGTACTTGACTTGTCGTTGCCAGAGCAGCTTGCCCGTGGCCACCTCCCGGAGTTGCACCCTTCCCGGATGCACTCCATCAGGTACGTCCGGGTTGCAGTGTTCGCCTGCCGCGAGAACCGCCCCATCCCCGGAAAAAGCCAACGAGGTGAAACGATCTCCGCTGGCGAGAATCGTGCGGCGATTGCCCTCGGCGAGACGCCACAGGCCGATTCGGCCTTCGCCCCCGGCCCCGAGGGTCTTGCCGTCCGGCGAAAAAACCACGTGAAAAACGGCCGCCCCCAAGGAGACCTGCTCGCTCTCCAACGGCTTCCCTGCTTGGTCCTCTGCGCCCCAAAGGACCGCAGCCCATGAGAGCCAGACCGTGAGCGCCAAAGCCAAGAGTGTCCGCATCTTGAGGGCCTCCTCTCTTCAGCGTGGTTCCTGCCCGCTCGCTGTCTGCGAGAACCTCGTTCCCAGCCCCTATCGTATGTCTTCTGCCCTGGGGGGAACAGCCGGGGATTCTCCTGTGGATTTGTGTATTCAAGATGGCTGGGCGAGACTGCACCGCGACCCAGGGCACGCCCCTGGCAGCCTGCTTGGCCTTAGGCTAAAATCACCCCATTGCGTGGGAAGGAAGTGGCCGCGCGTACCACCCGAACATGGGGTGGCGGCGCCGGTCTGCGGTCTCATGGGAGCCAATCACGATGATCGTTACGACCAAACAGCTTTTCAAGCAAGCCTACGGGAAGTACGCCCTGGGGGCCTACAACATCAACAACCTGGAGCAGACCGTGGGGCTGTTCCGTGGCAATTTGGGGAAAATGGCGAAGAATGAGGAGCCGGTCAAGCCCGAGCTGGCCGCCCCGTTCATCATCCAGATCTCCCGCGGTGCCCGAAGCTACACCGACAAGCGGTTCCTGGAGGCCATGATCCGCACCGCCGAACAGGTGTTCTCGGAGGCGATTTTTGCGGTCCACCTCGACCACGGCACCGAGGAGGCCTGCTACGACTGCATCGACAGCGGCTTTTACAGCTCCGTGATGATCGACGCCTCGCACGAGCCGCTGGCCAAGAACATCGAGATCACCCGCCGGGTGGTCGATCGGGCCCATGCCAAGGGCATCGTCGTCGAGGCCGAGCTCGGCCAGCTCGGCGGCGTCGAGGAGGACGTCGTGGGCAGCGTCCGCCTGACCGATCCGGCCGAGGCCGCCGAGTTCGTCCAGAAGACCGGCTGCGACTCGCTGGCCGTGGCCATCGGCACCTCGCACGGGGCCTACAAGTTCGCCGGCAAGCAGGGCCTTCGGCTCGATCGACTGGCCGAGATCCAAAAGGCCGTGCCCAAGGATTTTTCCCTGGTGATGCACGGCTCCAGCAGCGTGCCCAAGGAGTGGGTCGACCGGATCAACGCCGCCGGCGGGGCCATGAAGAACGCCTCCGGCGTGCCCGAGGACCAGTACCTCCCCGCCGCCAAGCTCGGGGTCTGCAAGATCAACATCGACACCGACGGCCGGCTCGTCTGGTGTGCCATCCTGCGGGAGGTCTTCCGCGACAAGCCCGAGGACTTTGACCTGCGGACCTCGGGCAAGGTCTTCATGTCGGCCTACGCCGAGTACATCGCGCACAAGAACCAGAAGCTCGGCTCGGCCGGCCAGTTGGAGGCGGTGCGCAAGGCGCTGGCCGCTCGGGCCTGACCGCTGGCGGCGGGGTTCGGCTCCAGGGGCGCCACGGCCGGGCGATCGGTGGCCGGGCGATCGGTGACCAGGCGATCGGTGACCAGGCGATCCACCTGCGAAAGGACCACCCCATGAACACAGCGACAAGACGCGCCCTCGCGGCGCTCGCCGCCGCGCTCCTGGCCTCGCCGGGCGCGCTGCACGCCGGCAACGCACGGGAGCCGGCCAGGCCCAACGTCCTGCTCATCGTTGGCGACGACATGGGCTATGCCGACGTGGGCTTCCACGGCTGCAACGATATCCCCACGCCCCACCTCGACGCGCTCGCGGCCTCGGGCGTGCGGTTCACCAACGGCTACGTTTCCGGGCCGTATTGCTCGCCGACGCGCGCGGGCCTGATGACGGGCCGCTACCAGACCCGATTCGGCCATGAGTTCAATCCCGGCGGCAGCCAGGGACTGCCCCTGGGCGAAAAGACGCTGGCCGACCGGCTCAAGGCCGCCGGTTACCTCACCGGCCTGGTGGGCAAGTGGCACCTCGGCGCGCAGCCGGAGATGCATCCGCAGAAGCGGGGCTTCGACGAGTTCTTCGGCTTCCTCGGCGGCGCGCACGACTACTTCAAGCCCGCCGGGATCTTGCGCGGCAACCAGCCGGTCGATGATCTCGATTACACCACCGACGCCTTCGGGCGGGAGGCCGTGGGCTTCATCGAGCGGCACCGCAGCGAGCCGTGGTTCCTCTACCTCGCGTTCAACGCGGTCCACACGCCGATGCAGGCCACCGGCGAGCGGCTCGCCCGGTTCCCCAACGTCGCCGACCGAGAGCGCCGCACCTACGACGCGATGATGCTCGCGATGGACGAGGTGATCGGCCGCGTGCGCAAAAAGCTCGTCGACGCCGGCCTGGAGAAAAACACCCTGGTCGCGTTTATCAGCGACAACGGCGGCCCCACGATGCCCGGCACGACCATCAACGGCTCGCGCAACGATCCGTTGCGCGGCTCCAAGCGCACGACGCTCGAAGGCGGCATCCGCGTGCCGTTTATCGTGTCCTGGCCCGGCCGCGTGAAACCCGGGGTGTTCCACCAGCCCGCCATCCAGCTCGATCTGCACGTCACGGCACTGGCAGCCGCCGGCGTGGAGGTGAAGCCAAAGTGGCAGCTCGACGGCGTGAACCTGCTGCCGTTCCTGGACGGCCGGCGGTCCGGCCCGCCGCACGACGCGCTCTACTGGCGGTTCGGCGGGCAGATGGCCATTCGGTCGGGCGACTACAAGCTCGTGCGCTACGACACGAACGCCGACACCCGCACCGGCGCCGGCAATCAGCCGGTGACCGCCGCGAAGCTCTACAACCTGGCCGCCGACGTCGGGGAAACCCGAGACCTCGCCGCGGCGATGCCCGACAAGGTCAAGGAGCTCCAATCGCAATGGGACGCGTGGAACGCGACGCAGGTCCCGGCGCTCTGGGGCGGCGGCAAGGCCGCCCGCGGCGCCGCCGAGCCCGGCGAGCCGGCGAAGAAGAAGACGCGACGGAAAGCGAAAAGCGAATGAGCCGTAGGGTGCGTGCTCTGCACGCACGCGGGCCCTAGGCTGCGTGCCTGCCTGCCCGGAGGATCCTGGGGTCAGGCCGTGATCTGTGATTAGCCGACATACTACGCACGACAAGTCGACGAGAGACTGGGTACAACGCGGTCGGGCTACGGTCTCAGGATAGCACACTCCGCCCCGCAGACAATCGCTAATCACAAATCACGGCCTGACCCCCTGTTCTCGGGTTGCGGTCCGACCGCTCGGAGACGACCAACCTCGCCGGGCGGCATACCGCCAAGGTCCAGGAGCTTGCCGCGTTGTGGCAGAAGTGCGAAGACCAGCTCCGCCAGCAGGCCGGCCCGCCCGAGCCCAAGAAAACCCCCGCCAAGAAGCCGCGAAAACAAGCCCGCAAGGAGTAGCACCCCATGAAGACGTGCCTTGGATGGTGGAGCCTGGCGGCCGTTGCCGGTTTGGCCTGCGGCAGCGTCCGGGCCGACCAGCAAGCGGCGCCGCTGAGCGTGGGCTGGGCGTCGGTGGACGTGACGCCCCCGAAGCCGGCCCCGCTCATCGGGCAGTATTCGCGGAGGATCGCCCGGACCACGCGCGACCCGATACCGCCACCGCGTTGGCCCTGGAGACCCGCAGCCCCAACGCAGAGAAGGAGCAGGCGCTGATGGTCTCCTGCGACGTGCTCTGGGTGCAGAAGGCGATCCAGGAGCGGATCCGCCAA
>Ga0315290_10001731_pt1 | contig 15073 bp, 18 predicted proteins | sample YL17G12_0_MG_FD_203627 | JGI IMG/M metagenome (GOLD analysis project Ga0315290, IMG submission 203627) | Sediment microbial communities from Yellowstone Lake, YNP, Wyoming, USA - YL17G12_0 | ecosystem: Environmental > Aquatic > Freshwater > Lake > Sediment | place: USA: Wyoming | collected... | reverse complement strand
CACAAGCTAAAAACTCACCTCTTACGGCGGGAGGCAAAGCTTCTCAAGCGCAACGCTTCAAAGCCAATGGGCAAAATTTTGGGTGGGGGCAAAATTTTGCCAGCAATGAAAACCAGCCTATTTAAACCCTAGAAAGAACAGGAAAAATTTGCTTTATTTTTGCTTGGGATTGTTATATAATATCACAAGTAAAGCTCAATGAATATACTACTATAAGGATACTATCATAAATAGTAAGACTGTCAAGGTTTAATTTATGCTTGCGGAAAATATAAGAAGGCTAAGAAAGAAAAAGGGGCTGTCGCAGGAAAAGCTTGCTCGCCTTGCAGACATTTCTAATAATACCCTTATAAAAATTGAGCAGGAGGTTGCAAAGGAGCCCACTATTACCACTGTCACAAAAATAGCTTCTGCCTTAGGGGTTTCTATTGATGAATTGGTAAAAGGAAGTAAGAATAATGAAAAGAGGAGAATATGAGAGCTATTAATAATAAAAAAAAGTTACTGGAAATATGCAAAAATAATGACATTGTATTCTTGGCGATATTCGGATCTTTTGTAAAAGAAGACTTTACAGAAGAGAGCGATATTGATCTTTTAGCTCGTTTTTCTAAGCCTAAGAGTTTGCTTGATCTTGTGAGGATTGAAAGAGTGCTTTCAGAGGTTTTGGGTAGAAAGACAGATTTATTAACCGAAGCCTCTATCAGTCCCTATTTAAGAGATAGGATTAAAAATGAGATGGAGGTAGTTTATGAAAGAGCGGGATGATACAGTATACCTAAAGCATATTTTAGATGCGATTGCCAGAATTGAAGGATATCTTTTTGAGGTTAGTCAGGAGACTTTTACCAAGACCCCCCTTCTTCAAGACGGGGTCATTCGGCAGGTCGAAATCATTGGAGAAGCAGCTAAAAGGATTTCCTCTGGCATACGAGACAAATACCCTAATATCCCTTGGAAAGACATAGCTGGAATGCGAGATAAGCTTATTCATGATTACTTTGGGGTAGATATCAATGCAGTTTGGTCTACGACAAGAAAAGATATTCCGACGCTAAAAACAGAGGCGGAGCAAATTCTAAAAGACATTAGTAACCAAAAAACTGTATAGGTGTCGGCGGAAAAATAAACCGGGCCAAAGACATGGAAGTTAAAATGAAAACCAGGGGGGTGTAGATATGAGAAAAAGATGGCAGTTTCAATGTATCTTTTTATTAGTCTTTTTATTCTTAAGTTTTACATCAGCATTATATGCGAAGACTGCGGATGAATACGTTGATGATGTCTATAAATTAATTGACCAGAAACAGTATGATGAAGCACTTGCGCTTGTTCGAAAGGGTGTTGAAGAATATCCTGGAGATTTAGGGTTAACAATAGCGGGCACAGAAATTCAACATCTCAAAGGAAATTATGAAATTGCCATTGTTAATTATATAAATATAATGAGGGCCATAAGGTCCACTGGAAAGGAAACGCCCACATTAGCGCATTATCATTCCAATCTCGCTGATGCTTATAATGAATTAGGCCAAAAGCATTATTTTCCTAAGGAACTTTGTCTTCGGATAATCTATCACACCGAGAAAGCTTTAGAGCTAGATCCTCGATTGTATCCAGAAGGGCATTTTATCGATTTTCTCAGGAAATCTATCGGACATTATGATATGGCAAATATTGGAGCAAAAATGATGGAAACAGGTGGAGATGGAGCAGATTTCCAATTACCAGATGACTATGTTAGCGATGATGAAAAAATGCGCTATAAAGATAAGGCTATACAGAGAATAAAAGAATATGATGTGTTGCAAAAAGAAAGTGCTTTTCGAACGGTTGCCAGCGACAAGACCACAGATGATATTATTCAATTAGTTAATCGGCGAACGTCAGTGATAAAGACAATTCACTTTAAAAGAATAAACACAGCGAATGGAACAAATACATTGCTTGAAGAAATAACTTATAAGGGGCCAGATAGAATTAAAGTTGTCGAAACCAATGCAGTTAGTGTAATTAGTAATAACGATTATTATGTTCTTGATCCTCAGACCAAAAAGGTCATGCAGCAAGATCGTATTGACTTTGCCAAAATGAGTCTTCTTAAAGGAATTGGGTTTTATGATTTGCGGGGGGCTTTAGAATCGTACAATTTAATTGTTGAGAAAATTATAGGTTGTCCTAATTTCTTAAGTGAGATATGCCAGGATTCTTCCGTAAATTTGTATCTAATAACTGGAAGACTGAAAGATAAAGACAAAGGGTCTTATCCGCCTACTCCCAAGGTAGAATATTTTATTGATGGTCAAACCGGATTATGTTTAGCCAAGCGAGAATATCGGTTAGGAGTTTTAGGGTCGGGCAAAGAAGAAGAGCTCGCAAAAGAAACTATTGTTACTAAGATAGAAAAACACCCAGAAGGAATACTTCTTCCATCCGCAGGTAAAACCAAGGGATATGTAGAGGAACTGGCAAATTTAAAGGAAGATTGGACAATAGATGTTCTGTCAATAAATCAAGAAATTGGCGATCGAGAATTTAGTGTTTCCAAGTAGGTAGCCGATTAAGTGTTATAAGGGTTTCAACTGAGGAGCAGACAAGTCTGTTATTCCAACGTCATAAAAGTTATACTTTTTACGACATATTCAAAGCAAATTTTTCCTGTTCTTTCTAAGGTTTAAATAGGCTGGTTTTCATTGCTGGCAAAATTTTGCCCCCACCCAAAATTTTGCCCATTGGCTTTGAAGCGTTGCGCGTGAGAAGCTTTGCCTCCCGCCGTAAGAGGTGAGTTTTTAGCTTGTTGTAGGCGGGAGAGCGGACGAACACGCTCTTTAAAAACTTATTTTTCTTTCTGTAAAAAGTTGATGTAAGGACGCTGCCCCGCCAGAGGCGGGGCAAGCAAAGTCGCACACGGATTGCATTAGCAAGAAGGCCGTCCCCAGACGGCCGCGAAGCAGAGGCTTCTGCCAACAGAAGCCGAGCGGGGAAAAGGGAGATACGGCAGCCCCGCTCCTGCGGGGCGGTAACATAGATTAGATTTCAGTAGTCAATTTCTCAAAATAAGTTCGCGCAGCGTTTAATAGCTGCGATTTGATCTATGAAGAAACAGGTTCGCGCTCTTTATACTGGCAGGGTTCAAGGAGTCGGGTTTAGATTCACCGCCGAAAGTATAGCTAATGATTTAAATGCGACCGGTTGGGTTAAAAATTTACGTGACGGAAGAGTTGAAGTTGTGGCAGAAGCAGAAGAAGATTCCTTGAAAGATTTTTTAGAGAGAATTAATAAATATTTCGCTCGCTACATCCAAGATGTGGACATTGAGTGGTCTGCGGCAACAGGTGAATTCAAAGATTTTGGGATACAATTCTGATCCTCCTCTGCCCTTCAATAAGAAAATAATGGCAGGGCTTCGGAGGATGTCATTGTATATTTGTTTGCAAGGTGCTCCATGCGCTACGGCATTTTTTCCGATGTCCATTCCAATTTAGAAGCACTCCAAGAGGTTATCGAGGTTTATAAGAAGGAAGATATAGATAGGTATCTATGCGTGGGCGATGTAGTGGGCTATGCTGCAAATCCCAAAGAATGTATTGAAAAAGTAAAAACGCTTGCCATGATTACCATAGCCGGAAACCACGATTGGGCAAGTACAGATTTATTTTCCACGGAGTATTTTAACCCCGCGGCAAGTAAGGCGATATCCTGGACCAAACGCAATTTAAGTGGCCAAGATAGGTATTTTTTAGAATCGCTAAAATTAATCTATGAAAATGAGGATTTAACTTTAGCGCACGGCAGATTAGATAGCCCCCAAGATTTTGGTTATATGCTCGATGGTTGTGCTGCGGTTAAGACCTTTGCCCTGATGCAGACGCAGTTTTGTTTTATCGGACACTCCCATGTTCCCGGGATATTTATTCAGGATTTTAAAAGGCATATATATTACCAGCAAGATTATTCCATGGATATCAAAGACGGATTTAAGTATATTGTCAATGCGGGTAGCGTAGGACAGCCGCGCGACGGAAATCCTAAGGCAGCATATTGTATATATGATACAGACAAGAAAGAAGTCCAGATAAAAAGGATAAGTTACGATATAAAGAAGGCAAGGAAGAAGATTCTCGAAGCAGGGTTACCGCAATTTCTCGGAGAGAGGCTTTTATTAGGGAAGTAGGTATGTCTGAAAATATAAAGCATAAAATAGAAAATCTCAGACAAAAAATCCGACATCATGATTATATGTACTATTGTTTAGATCAGCCTGAGATTTCGGATAAAGAATACGATGATTTAATGCGCCAGCTTAAGGAGTTAGAAGATAAACATTCGGAATTTAAAACCGCAGATTCTCCTACGGTGCGGGTAAACGGCGGAATTTTAGAAGGATTTAAGACGGTTAAGCACAGACAAAAGATGCGCTCTTTAGATAATACCTACTCCTTTGAGGAATTAAGGGATTGGGATGAGCGCTTGCATAAAGGCCTGGGCCACAGAGAAAAAGTGGAATATGTAGCGGAATTGAAGATTGACGGCGTGAGCGCAAATATTACTTATGAGAAAGGAAAATTATCCATTGGCGCTACCAGGGGCGACGGAGAAACAGGAGAAGATGTGACCGCAAATATAAAAACTATCCGCGCTATACCTTTGCGTTTATTAGGCAAAGAAATCCCGGATTTTATCGAGATACGCGGCGAAGTTTATATGGATAGGAAGGATTTTGAGATTTTTAATAAACAAAGGGAAAAAGACGACGAGGTGCTATTTGCCAATCCGCGCAATTCCGCCAGCGGCTCCTTAAAACTTTTAGATGCCAATATGGTAGCCGAAAGAAGGCTTAATTTCTTTGCCCATTCCTTAGGAGAATATAACGGAGTAGATATTGTCAGCCAGTGGGAATTTTTCGGTCGGCTTAAAGAATGGGGTATACGCGCTAATCTCAATGCTAAGCTTTGTAAAAACTTGGATGAGGTTATTGATTACTGCAAACTATGGCAGGAAAAGAGAGAAAGATTAAGTTATGATATAGACGGGATGGTAATAAAGGTAGACAATTTATCCCAACAGGAAAAATTAGGTTTTACCTTAAAAAGTCCCCGCTGGGCAGTAGCCTATAAGTTTCCTGCCCGGCAGGCAACGACTACGGTCATTAAGATTAATGTTAATGTGGGAAGGACAGGCGTAATTACTCCTACGGCTGAACTTGAGCCTGTGGAGTGCGCAGGCGTAGTTATCAGGCATGCGACCCTGCACAATTTTGACGAGATTAGGCGTTTAAATATCCGAGAAGGTGACCGCGTCTTAATCGAAAGGGCAGGAGAGGTAATCCCCAAGGTAGTTAAAGTGATAAAGTCGCAGGGTAAGAAGCCTTTTGCAATTCCCAAGGCCTGCCCTGTTTGTTCGGGTAAAGTAGTCAAAGAAAAAGAAGAGGATGTAGCCTATCGCTGCATTAATCCATCTTGTCCTGCGCAATTAGAAAGAGGACTTTTGCATTTTGCTTCTCGTACCGCAATGGATATTGAGGGAATAGGAGAAGCAGTGGTCGAGCAGCTCGTTGATTTGAAGTTAGTGCATAATTTTGCCGATATTTATAAACTCAAAGAAGAAGATTTATTGAAATTGGAATTATTTAAGGACAAGAAGGCGAAAAATTTACTTTCGGCAATTCAGAAGAGCAAGGGCCAGCCTTTATCCCGCTTAATTTATGCCTTGGGTATCCGCCATGTTGGCGAAAAAGCAGCCTATGTTTTGGCGCGTCAATTTAGGACAATGGATAAACTATTAGCCGCTGAAAAAGAAGATTTTGATCTTATTTATGAAGTCGGACCAGTTATGGCCCAATCAATCGCCGATTATTTTTCTCAAAACCAGACGCGAAAGTTAATTCAAGAACTAAGAAAATCTGGTCTTAATTTAAAAGAGGAGGTTTCTGAATTGAAACCGACTCCTTTAACCGGAAAAAGCGTAGTCTTCACCGGAGAATTGAGAGATTATAGCCGTTCTCAGGCTAAAGGATTAGTGCGTAAATATGGCGGAAATCCTTCATCCAGCGTAAGCAAGAATACAGATTTTATGGTAGCAGGAGATAATCCCGGCTCCAAGTATGATAAGGCCAGGAAATTAGGGGTAAAGATTATTAATGAAAAAGAATTCTCCCGCCTATTAACTTCTTTGTAAGAGGCGGGATCCCCCGCCAAAGGCGGGGGAAGGAGATGCTTAAATGAAGGTTAAAATGATTATCCGCTTATCCATTGTTTGTTTTTTAATATTTAGTTTATTGGGTTGCGAGGCCTTTGTGCGCAAATTCACGCGTAAGCGTAAAAAAGAAAATTTGCCTAAAGAGGAATTAGTACTGGCGCCCGAAGAATATAAAGTAACTCAGATGACCAAGGAGGAGCTGTACCGTCAATATTTTCTGTTCTGGAGATCCTGGCATGATGAATTAATCGGAGCATTATACGAAGGGGCCAATCGTAAGAAACAGAAGGATTGCCTAAATGAGATGGTTAAGAATCTTAAGCAACTAAGATTGCTTTTAAACGATGAAAAAAAGGCTAAACTGGATGTTTATATTAACCAAATTAAGGAACTTGATGAGATTATCGCGCAGGATTTATACGGTAACAATATCGCGGTAAATCGTTTAACCGCAGAGCAGATAAAAAGAAATATTCTGCGGGATTTTTCATATGATAAGGTAAAAAATTATTTATCATGATTCTAGAGACTGTTTGTGTCGGGCCGATGGAGGTCAATTGCTATATCCTGGCCTCGCGAAATAATTCCCGGGCAATAATTATTGACCCCGGAGACCAGGAGCGCAAGATCAGGCAGGTTTTAAACAAATACCAACTCAGCCCCGGCCTGATCATCAATACCCACGGCCATTATGACCATATCGGATGCGATGATAAGTTTGGCGCGCCTATTTATATTCATCGCCAGGACTTAACCTTTTTGAAAGATCCTGGGCTCAATCTTTCAGGGATTTTTGCTTCACCCTGCGAGGTTAAATCCGAAATCAAGACTTTAGAAGATAAACAAACCATTGAGCTGGATGGTATTCAATTACAAGTTATGCATGTGCCTGGGCATACGCCCGGAGGGATAGCATTAATTCTTAAAGAACCAACGGATAAAATTGTTTTTACCGGAGACAGTCTATTTTGCCAAGGCATTGGCAGGTCGGATTTATCCGGAGGAGATGAATCTTTACTGATCAAATCCGTGAAAGAAAAATTACTCACTCTTTCTGATGATACGGTTATCTACCCCGGACACGGTCCAAACTCTACTATCGGGGCAGAAAAGAGGAGCAACCCTTTTTTAACTTAGTATGCGCGAACTCATCGACACTTTCTTGAGCTATTTATCAGTTGAACGCGGATTATCCCGCAATACCATTGTTTCTTATCGGGGAGACCTTAATTTTTATATGGATTTTCTCGCCCGTCGCCATCATATAGATACTTTATCCAGGACTTCCAAGAACGAAATAATCAATTTTATGCTTTATCAGAAGGATAAAGGCCTGACAGCTAATTCTATTGCCAGGCGCCTGGCTGCCATTAAGGTATTTTATAGATTTTTAGTCAGGGAAAGAATCTTAAATAGCGACCCCACTAGCCTTATTGATTCGCCGAAATTATGGAAAAAGGTTCCGGATACCCTTTCTTTGAACGAAGTAGACGCGCTGCTCAATCAGCCAAATCTTAGAGATAAGCAGGGTATAAGGGATAGGGCGATTTTGGAAACTTTGTATGCTACAGGCATGCGCGTCTCCGAAGCCGTAAACCTAAAAATGGATAACCTCAACTTAGGGGTGGGATTCTTGCGTTGCATCGGTAAAGGCAATAAAGAACGGGTTATACCTTTAGGCAGGAAGGCCATCATCAGCCTTAAAAGATACTTAGAGTTTAGCCGGCCAAAATTTTTGAAAAAAGAATCCGAATTTCTATTCTTGAACCGCTTTGGAAGCAAGATTTCCCGGCAATCATTTTGGAAGCTGATCAAAAAATACTCCAAAGAAGCCAGAATAAAAAAACCTATGCGGCCGCATATCTTAAGGCATTCTTTTGCCACGCATTTATTAGAAAGAGGCGCAGACCTGCGTTCAGTTCAGGAAATGCTCGGCCATTCTAATATCTCTACCACGCAGATTTATACGCATATAAATAAGGATAGGCTCAAGACTATACATAAGATGTTTCACCCGCGGCCTTAAAATGAAAACGAAAAATTATTTTAACAAATTAAGAAGAGAAATCCGGGATTTGGTTTATCTGGCCAGAGATATTTCATCCCAAAATAATTTATCCGCTTATCTTGTAGGCGGGTTTGTGCGGGATCTGCTTCTGGGGGCGAAGAATTTAGATTTAGATTTTGTAATCGAAGGCGAGGGGATAAAGTTTGCTCAAGATTTTGCTAAAAAGTTAAATGCCCGCCTTATTCAGCATAAAAGATTCCGAACGGCTACAACCATACTTAAGCCTAATCTTAAAATTGATTTTGCGACAGCAAGAAAGGAGTATTATCCTCATCCCGCAGCGCTCCCTTTAGTTACAAGCGGCAGTTTAAAAGACGACTTATTTAGGCGCGATATTACCATAAATGCTATGGCTATAAGTATAAACCGCAAAAACTTTGGCGGGCTTATTGATTTTTTTGGCGGTAAAGATGACCTAGAAAATAAGAGGATACGCATATTGCATAGTTTAAGTTTTATTGATGATCCTACGCGCATATTAAGAGTTATTCGTTTTTCCGAAAGATACAATTTTAGGCTCAAGCCCGAAACTTTCACCTGTTTAAAAGAAGCGGTGAAAATGGGAATGCTAGACAGGATTCAGCCGCAGCGGATACGCAATGAATTGATTTTATTATTAAAAGAAGAAGGGCCCTTAAAGCAGATAAGGCGTTTGCAAAGATTAGCGGGTTTAAGCTTTATAAATCCGCACTTATCTCTATCGAAAAATAATTATAAACTTCTTAATGCGATTCAAAGTCAGGTTAGTTGGTTTAAGAAAAATTATTCCCACCGCCGGCAGCTCGATACTTGGCTAATTTATTTTATAGGGCTTACGGATGCGCTAAAGCCTGATGATATCAAATTAGTTTGTAGGAAATTTGTATTTTCCAAAGGAGACGAGAGAAGAATCTTAAGCTATCATTCCTCTTGTCGTAAAGTTATTTCCGGTTTAAGCAAAAATAAAGTTAGCCCGGTAAAAATCTTTGATTTACTTGAGCCATTAAGTTATGAGGCTACTCTTTTGATTAAGGCAAAAACTAAGGACAATAACGTTAAGAAACATATCGAAAGGTTTTTTGGAATTTACAACGGGATGCGTGTTTTTGTCTCGGGGGACGATCTGCGCAGATTAGGAATTAAACCCGGTCCGGATTATGAGAAGATTTTTAGGCAGGTTTTAAAAGCCAGGCTTGAGGGGTTGGTGAGAAACAAAGAAGGCGAATTGGCGCTAATCAAAAGATTAATAAAAAAATAATGACCATCGGGATCTTAAAATTACTTCTCTTTATACCCGAGAGTAATTCGCTTAAAGATAAGAGGATGGTCCTGCATAGTTTAAAGGCGAAGATGCGTAATAAGTTTAATGTGGCTATTACCCAGATAGACGATGAGGACAAATGGCAGAAGGCTACTTTAGCTATAGTGGGCGTGGAGAAAGACAAAAGGCATATGAATAGTGTTCTTTCGGAAATAATTAATTTTGTCGAAAACTTTAATAGTGCAGAGTTGATTAACCATGAAATGGAGATGATTTAGATGTCAAGACGCAATCGAGTTGCTGAAGCCATAAAGAAAGAGGCAAGCCTCATAATTCATGATGAATTGAATGATCCGCGTTTAGGGTTTGTGACTATTACCAAGGTAGAGTTAACCGAGGATTTAAGGTATGCCAAGATATCTTTTAGCGTTTTGGGTAAAGACCAGGATTATAAGAAAACCCAAGAGGCGCTGGATTCGGCTTTGGGTTTTATCCGCAGGTTAATCGCCCAGAGAATCAATTTAAGACTTGCCCCCGAGATTATTTTTAGAGAAGACAGATCCACAGAATATAGTGTTAGAATAGAAGAGGTCCTTAACGAGATAAAGGAGCAAAATGAGCCCCGCCCTTCCCCTAGAGGAGTGGCTGGGCTAAAATCGAGAAAGGAAGGGCGGGATGAGCCTAAAAAGGGTAATCGCGTGCCTAAAAAGAAATAAGAATTTTTTAATCACGACCCACACCAATTTGGAAGGGGATGCCTTGGGTTCGGAGTTAGCTTTTTTTAGGCTTATTAAAGCCCTGGGCAAAGATTCCATCATTGTCAATGATGGCGATGTTCCTTATGGATATGGGTTTCTCCCGGGGTTAAAACATATAAAGAGGTTTAAAGAAAATTTAAGCGGGATAAAGTTTGATTGTTTTGTGAGCCTGGATTGTTCTGATTTGAGAAGGTGCGGTAGTGTACGTAAATTAAATAAGGATAATAAGCCTATTCTCAATATCGATCATCATATAAGTAATGAAAAATTCGGAGACACAAACTGGGTAGAGCCGAACGCCTCTTCATGCAGTGAAATGATTTACAGGCTCTTCAAAAAATTGCACCTTCCATTTGATAGAGAGATAGCCATAGCCTTATATGCGGGCATGATGACGGATACGGGCTGTTTTCGTTATATCAATACCACAAGCTTCACGCATCAGGCAGTATCCGAACTATTAAGATACAATATTAATGTCTCAGAGGTTTATAGGAACATATACGGAAATATCCCTTTGGAGGACATGAAGTTGTTAGCTAAGATATTACCTACTTTAAGGATTTCGGAGTCAGGAAAGATTGCCTGGTTTCAAATCAGACGCAGTATGCTTAACAAGAGAAAGATATCTTTTGATTTAAGCGAGCATATATTAAGTTTTGCCCGGGCAATCAAGGGAGTTGAGGTTGTAGTCTTGTTTAGGGGAAATGTAGATACTAAAAACGAAGTAAGGGTAAATTTAAGGTCTCAGGGCAGGGTTGACGTGAATAAAATCGCCAAATTTTTTGGTGGCGGAGGCCATAAGGCTGCCAGCGGTTTTGTTATCAAAGGCAAGCTAAGAGCGGTTACCAAAAAATCCCTGGATAAAATAAAAGAAAACTTGAAGTGAGAGTTACGTACGGATTAAACAAAATCAAGAAATTTAAGAAACCCGCGGTTGCCTTGGGTGTATTTGACGGAGTGCATCGCGCTCATCGCAGCATTCTTAAGGCCGCAGCCAAAGAGGCGCGGCGGACAAAAGGGACAAGCGTGGTTTTAACCTTTTGGCCGCATCCCCAGAATGAAGAGACTCTATATTCCTTAGAGCACCGCTTAAGACTCATCAGCGAAATTGGAATCGATGCCTGTATCGTAGTAAGATTTAATAAGTTTTTTGCGAAACAGTCAGCCGAAGATTTTATCAAGGACATCCTCGTCAATAAGCTCGGCGCAAGTTCCATATATATTGGCAGGAATTTTAGATTCGGCAGAAATGCCGAGGGCGATTGTAAAATGTTGAAGAGATTCTCCCGGATATATAATTACAAATTAAAGACATTTGGGATCATCAAAATAGATAATCAACCCATAAGTAGCACTTATATCCGCAGATTAATCGCGCAGGGCCATCTCGCCAATGCCCAGAAGCTGCTCGCCAGGCCAGTGAGTGTTTTGGGGACGGTAATTAAAGGAGCAGCCTGGGGGAGGAGATTGGGTTTTCCTACCGCAAATATAAATCCCCACCATGAAGTCATTCCTCCCAAGGGCGTATACGCAGCGAGAATATTTTATCGCCATAAGAAATTAAAAGGCGTTATTTACATCGGAAATAAGCCGGCTTTTTTAAGGAAAAATAAAAAGGGGGAAAATAAAAAAATAGAGAATATAGAAGTTTATATATTTAATTTTAAAAAAAATATTTACGGCGAAAATTTAGAGGTACAGTTTATTAAGAAGATAAGAGAGAAAAAAAGATTTTCCACCCTTAAACCTTTAGTCAAACAGATTAAAAAAGACATAACTTTGGCCAAAAGGATATTTTCCCGCCACAATTAGATACCCCAAAATATGCCCTCATAAGCATTCCTTAACCACTACCCATTGTATTTAATAAAGTTAGGAAATTTTTATCTTGACAAACGGGTAATTTTTATCTATACTTTGGATACAAAGTGGATAAAAGTGGAGTAAAGTGGAAAGGAAGCATCTATGTTCTATGGCGAGTATTTGCATTCCATAGACCGCAAGGGTCGTCTTATCTTACCTGCCAAATTTCGTGAGGCTGCCAAGGCCAATTTCATCGAGAAGTTTTTTGTTACCCGCGGATTAGATAAATGTCTTTTTATGTTCTCCGAAGAAGAATGGCGTTCGCAGGAACAAAAATTTAAAGCCATTACTTTTACTAAGCAGCAGGCGCGTACATTTAACCGGCTGTATTTTTCCGGGGCAGTAGAAGTTATCGTGGATAAACAAGGACGAATCCTGCTGCCACAGTACCTCAAGGATTTCGCCGAGATAAAAAGAGAGGTAATGATAGTCGGCGTGTCCAATAGAATTGAAATCTGGGCGAAGGATAAATGGCAGGAATTTTACGGAAGTTCAAGGCAGTCTTTTGAAGAGATCGCTGAGAAGTTAATGGATGTTTAAATTTCACACCCCCGTTATGCTTACTGAAGTTTTAGATTATTTGGACTTGAGGCCGGGTAAGACTATTGTTGATGCCACGATAGGAACTGGCGGCCATAGCCAAGGCATTTTAGAACGCATCATGCCCGGGGGAAGGCTTATTGGCATTGACCGCGACCAAGAATCGTTAAGCATAGCCAAGGAAAGATTAGCTAATTTTAGCGAGTCTTGTGATTTTATACATAGTAATTTTATTGATATCGATAACATCTTGAAAACTTTAAATATTTCCAAGATAGACGGCGTATTATTTGATTTGGGTATTTCTTCTTTTCAGCTGGAAGATCCGGAACGCGGTTTTAGTTTTCAAAACGGGGGCCCCCTGGACATGCGTTTAGACAGGAACAGCAATATATCCGCATATGATTTAGTCAATAACCTTAATGAAGAAGAAATATCGTCATTACTTTGGGCTTTTGGCCAAGAGAGATGGCATAACCGCATTGCCCATATTTTAGTAAGAGAAAGAGAGAAACACCCCATTGCTACGACCTTAGAGCTAAGCAGTATTGTCCAGAAGGCGATACCTCTTCGATATAGACATAGGTATTATCGGATACATCCGGCAACGCGGACTTTTCAGGCAGTACGCATCGCCGTGAATAGAGAGTTAGAGACATTGGAAATGGCGATAAGCAAGGCAATTGAATTGCTGAATAAAAAATCCAGGATATGCGTTATCTCTTTTCACTCTTTAGAAGACCGTATCGTTAAGTTCGGTTTCCGAAAATTGGCTTACGAGGGCTTAATAAATATTATAACCCCCAAGCCGCAAACAGCTACCTACATAGAGATAGAAGAGAACCCTTCGAGCCGCAGCAGCAAATTAAGGGTTGCGGAAAGATTATAATTCGCCCGAACAACTTACGTTGCTCTTTTCAGAGCTTCCGTAAGTTGTGGGCTCATTAAAGATGAGGCTATCCAAATTTCTATTGATTGTTTCCTTTGCTACTTTGTCCTCTCTCCTTTATGTCTGCTTGCAGGCAGAGATCTTTCGTCTTGGCTATGTTGCCGAAAAGAACCAGGCAGTATTTCAAGATTTACTTGATAAAAACAGTATCTTGAGATACAATATTGGAAGAAAGGCCTCTTTAGTGCATATCTTTAATAAGGTTTCGGATTGCGCGGATTTCGAGATGCCTGACACTTACCAGTTAGTAAGGCTAACCTCACTTAAAGAAGGCTTAGGCACAAGGGCGCGTAACTTAAAGAGAGAAAATTTTGTTTCGCGTTTTTTTAGCATTAAAAGACAGGCAGAGGCTAAGACTATCAACCCTTAAATCTCACTTCTTTCGACGAGTTCAGTATGTTTTAAAATATACTGAGCAAGGCCGAAGACAAACCTAGACAATTGTGTATATCAGTAATTATCGCCGCAGATTGGATGCGGTGTTTTTATTCTTTTTTGCCTTTTTCGTATTTTGCATAGCCCGCATTTTTTTCATTCAATTCTTTCGCGCAAATTATCTTTCCAAGCTCGCTAAAAGACAACACTATCTATTTGTGGAATTGGAGCCCCGCCGAGGAACAGTCTATGATACTAACCTTAAGCCCCAGGCAATAAACATATCCGTGGATTCGCTTTTTGCCGACCCTTTAGAAATACAGGATAAAGACAAAGAAGCAATTATCAGGCAGCTCTCGCCTATCCTGGGCGTGGATTATAATTATTTAAAGGATAGATTATACCGTGAAAAGTCTTTTGTCTGGGTTGCGCGCAAGATTGATGCCGCGCAAAGCGAGGCAATTAAAAGATTAAATATCAAAGGGCTTAATTTTATTAAAGAAACCAAGCGTTGTTACCCTAACGGTTACCTGGCCAGCCATATTATAGGCTTTGCCGGATTAGACAATACAGGGCTTGAGGGAATTGAGCTTTATTATGATAAATACCTTAAGGGCGAGCCCGGCGGAGCCGTGTTTTTAAGAGACGCGCGCCAGAAAAAGTTAGACTTATGGGAAGAGATGGTTTTGCCCAAGGACGGTTATGATTTAGTCCTGACCGTCGATGAGATAATTCAGTTTATCGCTGAACGAGAGCTGGATAAGGCCTTCAAGGCCTATCACGCCAAAGGCGCAAGCGTAGTAGTTATGGACCCTTATACTGGAGCAATCCTGGCTTTAGCTGTGCGGCCAACCTTTGATTTGAATGAATACTCTAATGCTGACAAAGAACAGATGCGTAACCGCGCCATCAGTGATCTGTTCGAACCCGGTTCGGTATTTAAAATTGTGACTCTTTCGGCAGCCTTGGAAGAGAAAAAGGTAAGCGAAGAAAATAAATTCTTTTGCGAGAACGGCTCTTATAAAGTGGCTACCCACATACTCCACGATCATCGTCCCCACGGATGGCTTACTTTTAGA
>Ga0315290_10001728_pt1 | contig 15084 bp, 9 predicted proteins | sample YL17G12_0_MG_FD_203627 | JGI IMG/M metagenome (GOLD analysis project Ga0315290, IMG submission 203627) | Sediment microbial communities from Yellowstone Lake, YNP, Wyoming, USA - YL17G12_0 | ecosystem: Environmental > Aquatic > Freshwater > Lake > Sediment | place: USA: Wyoming | collected... | reverse complement strand
GTCATCGGCGAACTCTCGCTCGATGGGTCCATTCAGGCGACCCGTGGCACCCTGCCAGTCGCGATCGCCGCCCGAAAGGCTGGGTGCACGCGGGTGCTGGTGCCTGCCAATAACGCCGCAGAAGGGCGGGTGGTCGGCGGCATCCAGACGCAAGGGGTCGCGACGCTGCTGGGCGCGGTCGACACGCTGAACGGAGGTGAGTCCGCCGTCGAGGCGGCTGCGCCAGTCCGGCCGCGGACCGATACGGCGATCGACGACTGGGGCGACCTGGCTGACGTTCGCGGACAGGCACTCGCCAAACGGGCTCTCGAAATTGCGGCCGCCGGCGAACACAGCCTCCTGCTAGTCGGCCCTCCTGGCAGCGGCAAGACTATGCTCGCGCGCAGGCTTCCCGGGATTCTGCCGCCCCTTTCTGACGAAGAATCCCTTGAATCGACGTCGATCCACTCGGTGGCCGGCCTGCTGTCTCCAGGGTCAGGCTTGCTGAGCGCCCGACCCTTTCGCGCGCCCCATCACACGATTTCGGACGTGGCCCTGGTCGGCGGCGGGAAGCTGCCCAGGCCCGGGGAGTTGAGTCTGGCGCACAACGGGGTGCTGTTTCTCGACGAAATGCCCGAGTTCGATCGCCGTGCGCTCGAAGTCCTGCGCCAGCCGCTCGAAGAAGGCCGCATCCGCATCGCGCGCGCGGCGCGGTCGGCCGAGTTTCCATCGCGGGTGCTGTTTGTCGGCGCCATGAACCCGTGCAAGTGCGGCTACGCCGGGCATCCCGTGCGCGTGTGTCGATGCACGCCCCTCCAGCGCGAGTGCTATACCGGGCGGATCTCGGGCCCGCTTCTCGACCGGATCGATTTGTGCGTGGAGGTGCCTTGGGTGCCCCCTGATGTGCTCGGCGACGAGCGCCCTCAGGAATCCTCGGCGCTGATTCGGGAACGCGTGCTGCGGGCACGCGAACGGCAGGCGTCGCGATGTGGCGAGACCGGCGTTCAGCTCAACGCGCTGCTCAAGGGGCGGATGCTGCGGCGCTTCGCGAGGCTCGATGCTGATGGGAGGGCGTTACTCGACGCGGCCGTCCGACGGCTCGCCCTCAGCGGCCGGGCTCACGACCGCATCCTCCGCGTGGCGCGTACCATCGCCGACCTGGCCGGCGCCACCGATGTCCGGCCGGAGCACCTGGCAGAGGCACTGCAATACCGGCTGACTTCATGAGAGACGGTTGGAGGCAGTGCGGAGGGTGGGCGGCACGTGGTTCGCTTTATGTTCGGTTTGAATGACCGCCGCCCTTCCCATGCCTGGTTTGGTATGGTAGAGTCCGGTATTCGCGATTCTGGACCGGCTTTCGTGCGCCGGTACCGAGGACTCTGTCCCGGAGGCGATCGTCAGATCGCCCGTGCAAGACGAGGCTGATGCGAAGGTTCCTGTCACGTCGTTATACGTTCGTGGTCGTTGATCGCGCCTCGGGCGTAGGCCGCCGTTTCTCCGTGAAACTTGGCTGGACGCTCGGCACGCTCGGCTTCCTCTTCGCCTTGCCGGTGCTGGTTGGTCTGGGGATCCGGTGGGGCACGGTCGCCGAGTTGTCGGCCCTGCGCGTGAGCACGGTGACCCTGGCGATGGAGAATGCCAGCTACCGTGCAGCAACCGGCGAACTGACGACGCAGCTCACGTCGCTGCAGGGCGTGATCGACGAGCTGGGCGTTCGCTCGGCGGTGAACCCTGAAGCCGCGAGGGCGATGCAGAAACTCCCGGCGCTCATCAAGTCTCGCGCGATGGGTGGCGCCACAACCCCTCTGCCGCCCACGCTTCTCGCTTCGGCCCTGTCTTCCCCGGAAGACACCTTCGGACTGCTCCGTAACGTGCTTGGGCGGCTTGAGAGCCAGCTCCGCGTCGTGCGGACCGATGTGGAACGGCGCGAGGCGCTGGCCGCTGCGACACCGTCCATCTGGCCGACGGTGGGCTGGCTGTCGGCCCGCTACGGCGAACGGGCCGACCCGCTCACCGGGGATCCCGGGTATCACCAGGGGCTCGATCTGTCGGCGGATCGGGGCACGCCGGTCGTCGCGACGGCAGACGGAGTCGTCGAGAGCGCGGCGTGGAGCGGAAACTACGGCAACCTGTTGGTGATTGACCACGGGTTCGGCATCAAGACGCGCTACGGTCACCTCTCGGCATTTGCGGCAAACGTCGGTGCGAGGGTGCAGCGCAACGCTGTGGTTGGCTACGTCGGCGCAACCGGGCGCACCACCGGCACGCACCTGCACTACGAAATCATGACCAACGGGCAGTCCATCAACCCGCTCCTCTTGCTCGGCTCCCCTCGGTAGTTCGACTCGCCGTCGCTGCCGCCAGCCGCGCGCTTCCTTGACGGATCCGCAGGCGGTTACCTACAATCATCGGATACCCCCGGTCTGGCGCGATCCCTACATGATTAATGCCGTCCTTGCCAAGATCTTCGGCACCCAGAACGAGCGAACGCTTAAGCAGTTGAGACCGGCTGTCGCGCTGATCAGTGAACGCGAAGAGCGTGTTCGGGCTCTCAGCGACCACCAGCTCCAGGGGCAGACTGCCCTGTTCAAGGAGCGGGTGGCGCGGGGCGAGACGCTCGACGATCTGTTGCCGGACGCCTTCGCCGCGGTGCGCGAGGCGGGTCGACGCACGTTGAACATGCGGCATTTCGATGTCCAGCTCATCGGCGGCATGGTGCTGCACCGCGGCATGATCGCCGAGATGAAGACGGGCGAAGGCAAGACGCTGGTGGCCACACTGGCCGCGTATCTGAATGCCCTCGCCGGCAAGGGCGTCCATGTCGTCACGGTCAACGACTATCTGGCCCGCCGCGACTCGGAGTGGATGGGACGGATCTACCGCTTTCTCGGGATGAGCGTCGGCGTCATTCAACACGAACTCAACGACCAGGAACGCCAGCACGCCTACGCCTGCGACATCACGTACGGCACCAACAACGAGTTCGGGTTTGATTACCTCCGCGACAACATGAAGTTCGACCTGGCCCACTACGTCCAGCGGGGCCACGGCTTTGCGATTGTCGACGAGGTGGACAGCATCCTGATAGACGAGGCGCGGACGCCGCTCATCATCTCGGGACCGGCGGAACAATCGACCGACCTCTACTACGAAGTCGACCGGGTGATTCCGAAGCTGACGCCCGGCGCCGTGACGCGCGGCGACGCGAAGGCCGAGGAGCGCGAAGCGCTTGAGGCCACGGGCGACTTCCTGGTCGACGAGAAGCACAAGACGGTGACGCTCACCGAGAGCGGGATGGCCAAGAGCGAGAAGTTGCTGGCGCACCGCCTCCAGCCGGGCGGACTGTACGACCCGGTCAACATGCCCCTGCTGCACCACATCAATCAGGCCCTGCGCGCTCATTCCCTGTTCAAACTCGACGTCGACTACATGATCAAGGACGGCGAGGTCGTGATCGTCGACGAGTTCACCGGGCGATTGATGCCGGGGCGCCGCTGGAGCGACGGGTTGCATCAGGCCGTCGAGGCGAAGGAGAAGGTGAAGATCGAGCGCGAGAACCAGACGCTCGCGACGATCACCTTCCAGAACTACTTCCGCAAGTACGGCAAGCTCTCCGGCATGACCGGCACGGCGGAAACAGAGGCCGAGGAATTCGCCAAGATCTACAATCTCGAGGTCGTCGTGGTTCCGCCCAACCGCGTGTTGCGGCGCGAAGAGATGCCCGACCTCATTTATCGCACGGCGACCGAGAAATACGACGCCATCGTGGCGGACATCATCGAGCGGCAGGAGAAGAAACAGCCCGTGCTGGTCGGCACGGTCTCCATCGAGAAATCGGAGAAGCTTGCCGGCATGCTTCGCCGCCGCGGCGTCAAGCACGTCGTCTTGAACGCGAAATTTCATGCCCAGGAAGCCGAAATCGTCGCGCAGGCCGGACGGTACGGGGCCGTGACGATCGCGACGAACATGGCCGGCCGTGGCACCGACATCCTGCTGGGCGGCAATGCGGAGTTCATGGCGCGCCAGCGCGCGCTGGCCGATGATCTGGCCGAGAAGCTACCGAAGGGTGAGGAGAAGTTTGTCGACGACGAGGAATTCGTCTACTTCTATCACCTCATCGGGTTCTACCGGGTGAAGCGACCGGACTGGGAGCGGCTCTTTGCGCACTTCCGCGATCTGACGGCCACAGAACACGAGTCCGTCGTCTCCATCGCTGGCCTGCACATCATCGGCACCGAACGCCACGAGGCGCGGCGCATCGATAATCAGCTCCGCGGGCGCGCCGGCCGGCAGGGCGATCCGGGTTCGTCCCGATTCTACTTGTCGCTCGAAGACGACCTGATGCGCATCTTCGGGTCCGATCGCATTTCCGGGCTGATGGAGCGCCTGGGAATGGAGGAAGGCGTGCCGATTGAGCACGGAATGGTCACCCGGGCGATCGAGCGGGCCCAGAAGCAGGTCGAAGGTCAGAACTTCTCCATCCGCAAACACCTGCTCGAATACGACGACGTGATGAACAAGCAGCGCGAGAACATCTACGCGCTGCGCCGGGAGCTGCTCGAAGGGCGGATTCGCGTCGACGAAGGCGAAGAGATTGACAGCCGGGGATACCTGATGCGTCTCGCAGAGGACATGCTGGGCGGCCTGATCGATACGTATTGCGCCGAGGCCCAGGAACCTGACACGTGGGATCTTGACGCCCTCAAGCGCGAAACGACACGGACGTTTGCGCTGGATGGTGCCGAAACGGCTGCGCTCGACTTTTCCGGGAACTCGGCCGGCCAGATGCACGACCAGTTGTGGTCGCGAATAGCTAAACGGTACCAGGACAAGGTCGCGAGCATCGGCGACGAACTGCTGCAGCGGGTCGAGCGCGACATCATGTTGCAGATCGTTGACGCGCAGTGGAAAGATCACCTGTACAGCCTGGATCACCTGAAGGAAGGCATCGGCCTCCGCGGCTACGGACAACGCGATCCGCTTGTCGAGTACAAGAAGGAGAGCTTCGCGCTCTTCCAGGACATGAAGGCCCGGATCGACGACGAGACGGTGCAGTACCTGTTCTGGCTGAAGCCGGTCGCATCCGAAGAGGCGGTGTCAGGCGTTCGACGGCCTGCCGGCCGGCACGCCGCGCCGCTGACCTTGAGCGCCCCGAGCGGCGACGCCGGGTTCTTCGGCCGGGCCCCCGCCAGCGCCGGCACGGGGTCGGGTGAGGTACCCAGGCCGGCCCGCACCGGCGGAGACGATGCGCCGATCACCACCGTGCGACACGACGCGCCCAAGGTTGGCCGCAACGACCCGTGTCCATGCGGCAGCGGCAAGAAGTACAAGAAGTGCCACGGAGCGCTTAACTGACGATGGCACCGCCGCGGGCGTGGGCTGTCTGGGGAGAATGAGGCATGGATCTGAACTCGGTGACCGCAGGCATGATGCACGCTGGCAGCGAACCGGTGACCGCACTCACCTTCGACGACGTGCTGTTGGTGCCGTGGCACTCGCAGGTCCTGCCCAATCAGGTCGATGTCAGCACCCGGATCACGCGCAACATCCGCCTGAACGTGCCCGTCGCCAGTGCCGCGATGGACACGGTCACCGAATCCCGGCTGGCCATTGCGATGGCCCAGCACGGCGGCCTCGGGATCATCCACAAGAACCTGAGCATCGACGAGCAGGCGTCCGAGGTCGACTGCGTCAAGCGCTCGGAAAGCGGCATGATCGTCAATCCGATCACGCTGTCGCCCACTCATAAGATCTACGAGGCGCTCGCGCTGATGACGAAGTACCGGATTTCCGGGGTGCCGATCACCGAGGACGGCTCCAAGGAAGGCAAGTTGGTTGGCATCCTCACCAACCGGGACTTGCGCTTCGAGACGAATGTGGACCGCCCCATCTCGTCGGTGATGACCCACGAGAACCTGATCACCGTTCCGGTTGGCACCACGCTCGATGAAGCTCGCGCAATCCTGCATCGGCACAAGATCGAAAAACTGCTCGTCGTCGATCACCAATTCATGCTGAAGGGCCTCATCACCGTCAAGGACATCCAGAAGGTGATCAAGTTTCCGGCCGCCAGCAAGGATGGCCTCGGCCGACTGCGCGTGGGCGCGGCCGTTGGTGTCGCTGCCGACACGCTCGATCGCGCCGAAGCCCTGGTCAACGCGCATGTTGACGTCCTGGTGGTCGATACGGCGCACGGGCATGCGCAGAAGGTGATGGATACGGTCAAGGAGTTGCGCCGGAGATATCCGGACGTCGATCTGGTGGCCGGCAACGTGGCGACGGGCCAGGCGACAAAGGACCTGATTGATCTGGGCGTGGATGCCGTCAAGGTCGGCATCGGGGCCGGATCCATCTGTACGACACGGGTGATTGCCGGCATTGGCGTGCCGATGATCACCGCCATCCTGGATTGCTCAGCGGTGGGCCGGGCGGCGGGTGTGCCGATTATCGCGGACGGCGGCATCCGCTACTCGGGCGACATCACCAAGGCGATGGCGGCAGGCGCCAGCTGCGTGATGGTCGGCAGCCTGCTGGCGGGCACCGACGAAAGCCCGGGCGAGGTCGTGCTGTACCAGGGCCGCAGCTTCAAGGAATACCGCGGGATGGGCTCAATCGGCGCCATGCGGAAAGGCGCGCGTGATCGCTACTTCCAGGACGACTTCGATTTGGAGGCGGCTGGCGCATCCGAGAAACTTGTGCCGGAAGGCATTGAAGGCCGCGTTCCGCATCGGGGCAGCGTTTCGGGTGTCATCCATCAACTGGTGGGCGGCCTCAGGGCCGGGATGGGCTACGTCGGCTGCAGCACGGTGGCGCTGCTCCAGCAGAACGCGCGCATGATCCGCGTGACGCCCGCCGGCGTTCGCGAAGGCCACGTCCACGATGTCGTCATCACCAAGGAAGCACCGAATTACCGATCCGAATAGCCTTTCGACCGGCAATCCGCCGCAGCGCCCGCTCAGGGCTCGCGAGGCGATTGGCGCTAGTTCGGCGTGACGACGGTCAGCCGGCGGGTGTCGCCGCCCAGGTCTTCAATCTGAATATCGACGGCGCCTTCCGGCCGCCGCGACAACTTCTCGGCCCACTCGATCGCCACAATCCCCTGCTGGTTCAATTCCTCGAGGCCGAGATCGTCCGCCTCCACTGACGAGATCCGGTACAGGTCCACGTGGAACAGCGGGAGCGGGCCGCGGTACTCCTGAATCAGCGTGAAGGTCGGGCTGCTCACCTCGTCGCCGGCCAGACCCAGTCCTTCGGCCAGGCCTCGAACAAACGCCGTCTTGCCAGCGCCCAGCTCACCGTGGAGCAAGACTGTTGTGCCGACCGCCAGCGCGGGCGCCAGTTGGCGGCCAATCGTCAGAGTCTCAGCTTCGGACTGTGTGATGGTGACGCGCGTCATCGGTGATCGGTCGCGGCGTCTTCCGGACCCGTCAGCGCCAGCGCCGCCGCACCGAGGTTCCTCAGGATGTCGCCAGCCGTCATTGCCGCCTGCCCCTCGGCCCCGGCTGCCAGGTCGCCTGCGGCGCCGTGAAGGTAGACCGCCAGGCGGCACGCATCGACCGGGTCGGTCATCTGGGCCAACCATGCCGAGATGACGCCGGTCAACACGTCGCCGCTGCCTCCGGTCGCCATGCCGGGATTGCCACTGGAATTGATGAATACCCTGCCATCGGGGGCCGCCACGACAGTCCGGTAGCCCTTCAGGACGACGATGACACCGCGATCCCGGGCAAACCCGCTCGCGATATCGATCCGATTGTTCTGGACGTCAGCTGCCGTGCTGCCGGTGAGCCGCGCCATCTCTCCCGGGTGCGGAGTGATGACGACCACCTGACCGTTCCGCGCCCGGAAACGCCCAGCGTCGGCGGCCAGCACATTGAGCGCGTCCGCGTCGACAACCAGCAGCTTACTCGAATGGGCCAACACGTCCTTGACGACCGCGCGCTGCCCGGGTCCGGTCCCGAGGCCTGGACCGATGGCCAGCACGTCGCAGATGATCCCAAGAACCGCTTTCGACGCGTGGCGGGTGACGCAACCACTGGCCGTTTCGCTCAGCCCGACGGTCATATACTCGGCGCCCATCCTCGCGACAATCGGCAGGCACGAGCGCGGCGTGGCGATTGTTGCCAGCCCGGCTCCGCTTCTGAGCGCCGCCATGCCGGCCAGGTGGGCTGCGCCGGTCTTGCCCCGCGAGCCAGCGACAACGCAGACGTGACCGAAGGTACCTTTGTGCGCGTCGGCAACCCTGACAGGCACAAGCGTCCGCGCTTCGGCGCGAATCGTGAACTCGATGCTCGGACCCTCGACGCCGCCCAGCACGTCCCTTGGAATGCCGATGTCGGCCACGACGAGAGCGCCGACACACGCCTCGGCGGGCGGCATCACCAGTGGCAGTTTCGGCGCCCCGAGCGTCACCGTCAACGACGCCGCGATCGCCGGCCCAATCGGGGACGACCGATCCGCGGAGAGACCACTCGGCAGATCGACCGAGACCACGGGCGCCCTCGCCGCATTGACATCAGCGACGATCGTCCCGTGCACACCGCTCAGGGGAGCGTTCACACCCGTCCCGAAGAGCGCGTCGACGACGACGTCGCAGTCGAGGACGGACCGACGGTGCCTGATCCACTCGACGTTCGACGTAACCGCCACGACCGGCACACCGAGCCGTCCAAGAATCTCGAGATTGATCCGGGCATCGCCCCGCACGTCACCAGGTGCAGCCACGAGGCAGACCACGACGTCGCATTGCTGCTGCCAGAGGCCTCGCGCCACGACGAATCCGTCGCCGCCATTGTTGCCGCGCCCCGCGATCACGCTCACGCGGCGGCCCGAAAGGGAGCCGAACGCCGCTTCCATCGCGGCGATCACCTGCCTGCCGGCGTTCTCCATCAGGACGATCGACGGGATGCCCAGATCCTCAATGGTGCGGCGATCGGCCTCACGCATCTGTCGAGCATTCAGCACGCGCATGACTCACTCCGAACACATCGGGCCGGCTGGCTCTGTGCCACATCGTGTCTTGCGCGCACTCTACCACAAGAGGTACCGTAGCGCGTTGGTACACCCGCGGCGTTCCACGCGGGAAGAGACGCAACTACGGAGCACTTCCACATGGTCGCCGTCGCATACGTCAATGGGCGCATCTGCAATCACCAGGATGCCCTGATTTCGGTCTTCGATCACGGATTCCTGTTCGGCGACGGGGTGTACGAAGTGGTTCGCACCTACAACGGCGAACTGTTCCTCCTCGATCGGCATCTGGCGCGTCTGAAGACATCGGCCCAGATGATCGCCCTGCCCGTGCCGGTGGACGATGCCGGCCTGGATCGCGCGATACGCGACACGATGAAGGCGTTTGCCGACGGGCCTGGCCGTGGCGCGCCAACCGACAATCTGTACGTCAGGATTCTCGTGACCCGCGGTCTCGGCGATGGCTCATACAACCCGGCCTCCTCGCCATCGTCTTCGTTGGTGATTATCGTGAAGGCGCTCGCTCCCCCGCCGGTGTCGGCCTACGAGCAAGGCGTGAAGGTGTCGCTCGTGCCGATCGTTCGGAACCACCCGGGCTCCGTGAATCCGCTCATCAAATCGAACAACCTGCTGAATAACGCCCTGGCGATGCGGGAGGCGCTTCGGCACGGGGCGTTCGAGGCGATCCTGCGCAACTATCGGGGCGACATCGCCGAGTGCTCGCAGTCGAACCTGTTCGTGGTGAAGGGCGGAATCGCGAAGACGCCGAGACTCGCCGAGGGGTTGCTGGCCGGCATCACGCGGGCTTTCATCATAGATGTCGCGCTCGAGGCGGGTGTGCCTGTCGAGGATTCGGTGCTGCTCGACGAGGACGTGTTCGCGGCAGACGAGGTCTTCCTGACCAGCACAACTCGTGAAATCGTGCCGATCGTTCGCGTGGACGATCGCGTCATCGCCAACGGCGTGCCGGGCCCAATCACGAAACGGCTGCTGGAGGTGTACCGGCAGAAGGCCGACCAGTTGACGCGCCGGCCGCCAATCCCTAACCCCTATCCCTCGTAGGCCTCGATCGGGGGACACGCACACACCAGATGGCGGTCGCCGTAGGGGTTGTCGATCCGCCCGACACTTGGCCAGAACTTATTGGCGCGCACGAACGGCAGCGGGAACACCGCCTTCTCCCGCGAATACGGGTGCATCCACGCGTCGCTGGTCGCCTCGCCCACGGTGTGCGGGGCGTTCTTCAGCACGTTGTCCTTCGGGTCGGCCTTGCCATCGATCACGTCCTGGATTTCCTGCCGAATGGCCAGCATGGCGTCGCAGAACCGATCGAGTTCCTCCTTCGGCTCGCTTTCGGTCGGCTCCACCATCAGGGTACCCGGCACCGGGAACGACACGGTCGGCGCGTGGAAGCCGTAGTCCATCAGCCGTTTCGCGATATCGCCTTCTTCGACACCCGCCGTTTTGAAGGCGCGCATGTCGAGGATCATCTCGTGTGCGACCCGACCGTGGGCGTTGGCGTAGAGCACCGGGAAGTCGCGCTCAAGCCGCGATTTGATGTAGTTGGCGTTCAGGATGGCGTACTTCGTCGCTTGCGTCATACCCGATCCGCCAAGCAGCGAGACATACGCGTACGAGATCAGCAGGATGTTGGCGCTGCCCCACGGAGCGCCAGAAATAGCGTGGATCCCCTTCGCGCCTCCCACCGTTGCCAGCGCGTGCCCCGGCAGGTACGGTTCGAGATGAGCGGCAACCGCGATCGGCCCCATGCCGGGTCCCCCGCCGCCGTGCGGGATGGCAAACGTCTTATGAAGATTCAGATGGCACACGTCGGCGCCGATGAGCCCTGGACTCGTGAGGCCGAGTTGCGCATTCAGGTTCGCGCCGTCCATGTAGACCTGGCCGCCGTGTTCGTGGACCACGGCGCAGATCTGCTGGACCGCGTCTTCGAACACTCCGTGGGTTGACGGGTACGTGATCATCAGCGCTGCCAGCGTGTCGTTGTGTTGCGCGGCTTTCGCCCGAAGGTCGGCGACATCGATGTTGCCGCGGCTGTCACAGGCCACCACGACGACCTGCATGCCGGCCATCACGGCGCTTGCCGGATTGGTGCCGTGGGCTGATGACGGGATCAGGACCACCGTGCGTTGCCCTTCTCCACGATGATGATGGTACGCGCGAATCACCATCAAGCCGGCGAATTCGCCCTGGGCCCCGGAATTCGGCTGAAGGCTGACGGCAGCCAACCCGGTGACCTCCCGCAGCGCCGCCTCGAGGCCGGCCACCACTTCCGCGTATCCGGCGGCTTGATCCAATGGCGCGAACGGATGCACGCCAGCAAATTCAGGCCAGGTGACCGCTTCCATCACCGTGGCGGCGTTCAACTTCATCGTGCAGGATCCCAGCGGGATCATCGAGGTGTCGAGGCCAACGTCCTTGCGCTCCAGGCTCTTCAGATAGCGCATCATGGCCGTCTCGGATCGGTACATGCGGAACACCGGGTGCTGCAGGATGGGCGATGTCCGCCGAAAACCGGCAGGCCATTCCGGCGGGCCCGCCGGAATCGCGATCGGCGTCTCTGGGACCCTGGCGCCGAGCCCCCGCGCAATCGCCTTCCGAATCGTGTCGAGATCCGACTCGTCAACCGTCTCGTCGATCGCAATCCCGATCTGGTCCGCCCCGCCCGGGAACCGGAAGTTGATTCCGGCGTCGAGGGCCGCCGCGCGAACGCCCGGGCGCTTGCCGGCCGGAACGCGGATATCGAGCGTGTCGAAGTACACGGCGTTGCGCTGGATACAGCCGAGGGCCTTCAGTTCACTCTCGAGGGCCACGGCCATCGTGTGCACGCGCGTCGCAATCTGGCGTATGCCCTCCGGGCCGTGATACACCCCGTACATCGCAGCCATCGTGGCGAGCAGCGCCTGCGACGTGCAGATGTTCGACGTGGCCTTCTCACGCCGGATGTGCTGTTCGCGCGTCTGCAGCGCCATGCGATAGGCCCGGTTGCCGTGCGCGTCGACCGACACGCCGATGATCCGGCCGGGCGTCTGCCGCACGTGCTGCTCGCGCGTCGCAAAAAAGGCAGCATGGGGACCGCCGTTGCCCATCGGCACACCATATCGCTGGGCGCTTCCCAGGACGACGTCGGCCCCCAGCTCTCCCGGAGGCGTCACGAGCGCGAGAGCCAGCAGATCGGTCGCCACCGCGACCTGCACCCTGGCGGCGTGCGCGCGCTCGATCAGTAGACCGATATCGTGCAGGGCGCCATCCGTGTCGGGCGTCTGAACCAGAACGCCATACACCTGGTCGTTGAACTCAATCTTGTCGTAGTCCACCACGACGAGTTCGATGCCCAGTGGCTCGGCCCGTCCCCGCAACACGTCAATCGTCTGTGGGAAGCAGTGGCTCGCTACGACAAATGTCGACCGGGTCCCCCCCTGCACTCGCCGGAGCATCGTCATGGCTTCGGCGGCTGCGGTGGGTTCGTCAAGCAGCGATGCGTTGGCGATCGGCATGCCCGAGAGGTCTTCGACCAGCGTCTGGAACGTGAGCAGCGCCTCCAGGCGACCCTGGGCTATTTCCGCCTGGTAGGGCGTGTAGGGCGTGTACCAGCTCGGATTCTCGAGCACGTTCCGGAGAATCACCGACGGCGTGACCGAATCGTAGTAGCCGAGACCGATATAGGACCGGAACGGCTTGTTCTTCGCCGCCACGCCCCTGAGCCTGCCCAGGAAACGGTATTCGCTTTCCCCTTCGGGAAGCGCCAATGGCCGGGCCAGCCTGATAGCGGGCGGAATCGCCTCGTCCATCAGCCGATCGAGCGACGACACGCCAATCGTCTTGAGCATCAGTTCGCATTCCTGCGGGCGCGGACCAAGGTGGCGGGACTCAAACGAGCCTGTCAGTTCACGACTCATGGGTTACCTCGAACAGGAATGATCTCCAGGCGGGATCGCTGGACGCCGCCACACACCGCGGCGCGGCCCGCGTCGCCGGGAGAAATGACGCTGGCAGCCTACTTCACGAGTGCTGAATAGTCGGCGACAGCCAGCAACGATTCCAGTTCGGCTGGCGCCGACAGGCGGATTTCGACCATCCAGCTGCCGTGCGGATCCTTGTTGACCGTCTCTGGCTTTTCGGCCAGCGCCGAGTTGACGGCCACGACCTCGCCGGAGACCGGGCTGTACAGTTCGGATACCGCCTTGACCGACTCGACCGTGCCGAACGCGTCGCCCAGTTTCAGCGCGCGACCCACCTGAGGCAGGTCGAGATAGACGACGTCCCCCAGTTGCTTCTGAGCGAAATCGGTAATCCCGACGCGGCCGACGCCGCCGTCGATCTTGATCCACTCGTGGTCCTTGGTGTACTTGCAGTCGGCAGGATACATGCTCACCCTTTCGGTCGTGTATAGAACGGGAGCGGAACCACGCGGGCCCGGCGCAGGCGCCCGCGAATCTCCACGTCGACTCCAGTGCCTTCGGCGGTGTGAGTGGCCGGGACGTAGGCCATGCCGATCGCCTTCTTCAAGAAGGGCGTCTGCGTCCCGCTTGTCACCACACCGGCCTTCCGGCCGTCGATCATCACCGGATACCCATGCCGGGCGATGGCCCCTTCTGTCATCTCGAAGCCCACCAGGCGGCGCGTCACTCCTGACTCCTTCTGACGCAGCAACGCATCCCGGCCGATGAAGTTCTCTTTCTTCCAGCCGACGATCCACTCGAGGCCGGCCTCGAGGGCCGTCGTTTCGGCATCGATGTCACTGCCGTACAGCCTCATCGCCGCCTCGAGTCTGAGCGTGTCGCGAGCGCCAAGTCCGGCGGGAATGACGCCGTCATTCTTGCCTGTCTCGAGAATCGCGTTCCACACGGCTGGCGCCTGCCTGGGCGGCACAAAGACCTCAAAACCGTCCTCGCCTGTGTAGCCGGTTCTCGACAGGGTCGCTCGAACACCCGCCACTTCCCCGTGGGCAAACCAATAGTACTTCATGCCCGACAGATCGAAGTTCGTCAACTGCTGCATCACGTGGCTGGCGACGGGGCCCTGCAGCGCCAGCAAGGCGTAGCGTGAACTCGTATCCAGGGCCGTAACGTCGCCAAACTGCCGGATGTGCTCAACGATCCACGCGTAATCCTTGTCGACATTCGACGCGTTGACCACCAGCAGGAAGTGTTCCTCGGCGAAGCGGTAGACGAGGAGATCGTCGACAAACGTGCCGGCCGGCGTCATCAGCCCCGAGTACTGAGCCTGACCAATCGTGAGCCTGGACGCGTCGTTGCTGGTCATCCATTGCAGCGCGGCGAGCGCGTCCTTGCCGGCGATCTCGACCTGACCCATGTGGGTCACGTCGAACAGGCCGGCTCTGGTTCTGACCGCAAGGTGTTCGTTCGAGAGCCCGGAATACTCAACCGGCATGTCCCACCCGGCGAAGGGGACCATCCTGCCGCCAAGAGCGCGGTGCTGAGCATCCAGCGGAGTGCGTTTGATCGAAGTCGAACCTGATTGAGCCATGAGGTGCGCGAGAGGGGCTGAAGACGAAGCCACACTACTATGCGAGCGCCGGCCGGGTCAACCTGGGTAGAAATTCCACCGGAATCTCGAATACCGGGCAGCGTCTCGGCGGCGTCCCAACAAACTACTGATTCAGCCTCACATTCGACGTGGCCTGGCACGACTGCGGTCTGTCACTTTCGTCCCTGGCAGGTGTCTCAGAAGACGGATGTCTTTCGGTACACTTGCCGACTCGCGGCATCAGGCGCACTTGTTCGGTATTCGTGAGGTCCCGAGGCGAAGGTTCGGAGAGGCTTAATGAGACAGCGGGACGAGCGCGCCGTCATCCCCTTGTCGCGAGCGAGCAAGCCACCCACGCGCGGCCGCATGGCCTGAGGATAAGCAAGCATTAGAGCGGTTTACGCGCGCCTGCCGCTCGCGAGTTAACGTAACCGCCGTGATCGGACACCACCAACGCCCCCACGGAGGATACCGCGCCCGGGCACAGGGTTGATAGGGCCACCGCGCTGGTGGCCCCAGGTGAACCGAGCAGCATGCGGCGGCCCCGATCAGCCGCGACGACCTAATGGAGCGGTCGTCCCGGCACGCCGACGTCGATCTTCACCAAGCCGGGGCCGGCCCAAGGGA
>Ga0315290_10001727_pt1 | contig 15085 bp, 9 predicted proteins | sample YL17G12_0_MG_FD_203627 | JGI IMG/M metagenome (GOLD analysis project Ga0315290, IMG submission 203627) | Sediment microbial communities from Yellowstone Lake, YNP, Wyoming, USA - YL17G12_0 | ecosystem: Environmental > Aquatic > Freshwater > Lake > Sediment | place: USA: Wyoming | collected... | reverse complement strand
TGACAGCCACAAGCAGAACGCCCGTGGTGTGGGTGAGAATCGGAAACTGCTCAAATGCCGCGCTGACCCGATGGTTTCAACCACTCTTCCCCCAAGTCATCGGATACCTTCAGCAAGGAGAACACCTTATCGAACTGTACTAATCGCCTCCGCACATTCAATGCGCAACGGCTTCGCCATCCCGTATCCCAGCCACAAACACTGCTATGGTTCTAGCCCCCCTCCTTTCACGGCTTCCTGCTTGAACCCTGCTAAAAACTTCCGCCTTTGCCTCCATGACACCCCTCCTGGTCCATGATGACCTTAATCAAGGTGTCCCTAAAAGCAGGGCAGAAACCTCCTGAGCTACCCCCGATTCCATAGACACCCCCAAATGGGAATCAGGTCTCAATATTTTCCCTCGAAGGAACCTCGTAATTCGGACGTTCTATCAGTACCTCTGTCAGGCGGGGAAGGCGAAGAAGTTATCGTTGACGGCCTGCATGCGCACGCTGCTCACCGTTCTCAATGCGATGCTGAAGAGTGGAGCGCCATGGCGGATGACGGCCAGTCAGCCGGCTTGATGTTCAAGACAGTGGCTCAGGCTTGCCCCTCGTACTGATGCAAATGTCATATTACAAGATGTGAGGTGCCCCTTCTTACGTCCGTAATGATCAGGGCTTGATCCAAACATCTGACAAAAAGACTCCCGACCCCTTTGATTAGTTCACGTTCAGATTCCCAATATGACGCCGATTGCTGTACGGCCCGCTGCAGTGGCCACCCGTAAGGTGCCGGGCCACTGGGAGGGCAACCTCCTCAAGGGGGCTCGCAATAAGTCGGCCATCGGCACGCTGGTGGAGGGGACGACCCGCCTGGTCTTGCTGGCTCGGATGCAGGGGACGGATGCCACAAGTGCATACCAGGGCTTCACGAAGCAGCTCCGGCGCGTGCCTGCCGCGCTGCGCAAAACTCTGACGTATGATCGTGGCAAAGAAATGGCTGAGCACGAGCGGTTGCCCCAGCGACTCGCGATCCGCATCTTCTTTGCCGATCCGCATAGTCCCTGGCAACGCGGGACCAACGAGAACACCAACGGGTTGCTGCGCCAGTACTTGCCGAAAGGCACGGATCTGTCGACCTACACCCAGCGGGAGTTGAACGCCATCGCCGATCGGCTGAACACGCGCCCACGGAAATGTCTCGACTTTGCCACGCCGCGGGAAGTCTATGCGCAACTGCACCATCATTCACCCGTTGCACGTGGAACTTGAAACCGCCCTCGGTGAACTCTCTGCGCAGTGGCATCATGTCAATCGGGTGTGCCACGCGATTCAGCACGATTCGCCTGTCACGCATGACTTGGTCAGCCATTCATGATCTCGACTTTCTTCTAGTTTCTTCAAGAACTCAGGAACGAGTGCCCTCATCCGCGCCATATCGCTCTTTCGTCTATGCCAACCTGTTTTCCTTCGCATATTCTCGACGAATCCCGTCCAGTAAGTCCTGCTGCCGCAAGATCTGCTCGCAGCGGGAGATCGCCTGCAACGAAGCGTACCGGATCACATTCATGATCATGCCGCCACTCAGTTCGTAGCGCGTCGCGATGTCCGTGAGATCGACCGCTGGCTCCAGCGATGCCGGGGCCGGAAGCCCTTTCTTCCAGATGAGCAGACGCTCGTTCTGACGGGGCATCGGGAAGTGGACCACCTGCTCGAAGCGGCGGGCGAATGCTTCGTCGAGATGACTTGCGAGATTGGAGGCCAGGATGACGAGGCCGTGGTACGTCTCGATGCGCTGCAGCAGGAACGAGACCTCTTGGTTGGCATAGCGGTCGTGTGCGTCCCGCACCTGTGTGCGTTTCCCGAACAACGCATCGGCTTCGTCAAAGAATAGAATCCACTCCTTGTGCTCGGCCCGATCGAACAGACCGGCCAGGTTCTTTTCGGTCTCGCCGATGTATTTGGACACGACCATCGAGAGATCGACTTTGTAGACCTGCCGTCCCGTCGTCTTACCGAGCACGGTCGCCGTGAGCGTCTTGCCCGTTCCGGGCGGCCCGAAGAACAGCGCCCGGCAGCCGGGCCGGAGCTTGTGGCGCATGTTCCACTGGTCCATCAGCACGTCGCCGTGGCGGATCCAGTTCTCCAGCTCGCGGATTTCCGCCAGCGTGCGCGGCGGCAGCACTATCTCCTGCCACTCGATCGCGGTCTCGAGACGTTGCGCCGGAAACCGCATGCTCAGTCGCGGAGCGCGCACCTTGCCGCTGATGAAGCGTTCGGCGTAATCGCTGTCCAGCACGAGGCGGCCGCTCATGGGAGGGTCGCCTTCCATGGGCTCTTCCAAGTACACGATTCCCTTCTGCACGAGCGGATGCTCGCCGCACAGTAAGACTTGCCAACGCAACCGTGCTTCGAGATCGTCGCCCGCCAGTAGAAACAGGGCCGTGTCGCCGGTGGGAAGGAATCCGCGATGCTGCCGCCCACGCAGGCCGCCGAATTGCGGGTAGTCACCGGCGCCGGGTAGGACTCTCTGCATGATGCGGTCGAAGAAGTCCGGCTTGAGCCAGGGCGCGAAAGCGAGCAGCAGCAGGAGTTGTGACTCGCCGTCCAGATGCTGCTCCCTCACGAAGCGGCTGTAAGGCGCATCGTCATTCGGCGTGGGCGGATCGAACGCGAGACGCGGCGCGCCTCGGTCGGCGTCCTGCTGAAGATGCCCGCGAATACGATGCTCGAGGGTCGCTTCGAATTGCTGGAACGAGCGCTGCAGATAGGTTTGACTCGCCACGCTGCCGCGGGCGTCCCGCGAGGCCTCCGCCGTCGCCGCGGGTCCAGTGTTCGTCTGCACGGGCTGCGGGCTCACGGGATGTCCACAAACTTTAAGAAGAAGAACGGGCCCATCTCGAAGAAGGAACCCTTTTCCTGCTCCTGGAGTACCAGGAACCCGGTTCCCAGATTGCTCTCTTCCTCGGCGAACGAGTAGGTGAGCGCCTCACCCCTCGCGATCTTGTCCAAGGCGTAGAATCGGCTCGTCTTGACGATCAGGCGCATCTTCACGCCCTTGAACTCTCTTTCGACGTAGTGGAAGTAGGCCCCGATGCGGTGCCCCTCCTCGGTCTTGATGCCGACGATGGCGCGGCCTTTCACGTCGATGAACTCCGCGCTGTTGTTGTCGAGGTTCTCCCAGTGCAGCGACGTCAGATCTTTCTTCAGCTGCTCTTCCGACGGGAACGGCGCGGCCAGCGCCGCTTTGACCTTCTCGTCCTTGAGCAGCGCGTCGATCTCCTTCCGTCTCTCTGCGGCCGCCTTCGCCTCTTCCCTGGCTGGCTTCTCTGCCTCCACTAACTCGACGGCATTCTTGTACGCCTCGTCCTTCGGCAGATTGTTGCGCTCGTAGAATATCTTGGTCGTGCTGGGTCCGGCCATCCCGTCGGCCTTGATGCCGAGCATCTTCTGGATGTCATAGATCGCATCGGCGAACTCCCTGGAGTGGGACAAAACCGGGTTTCGAGGAGAGCCGATCTCGCCGGGCTTGCCGGAAGAGACGAAGAGATCTGCCTTCCACTTAATCTCGTCGCGCTCGAACTTCGGGTTGCTGCGCTGCGCCTTGTCGTAGTCGATCTTGCGGGCTGCCCTGCGCTCGATCTCCTCCGGAGTGAGCGAGGCGATTTCCTTCAGGAATTCCTCCACCGGGACGGGGACCCCTTCGGCCGGCTGGTTCGCGGCCAGCTTTTTCATCTGTTCGATCGACAGGGAATCGATCAAGTCCTTCAGCTTCCTGATGCGCTCGGCGCTGAGTGCAACGTTGTAGTCGGCAGCGCGCTTGGCCGCCATCTCCAGGAACGCCTCCATCTTTGCGTCGCCTACCTGTTTGGCCAGATCCATGAGGGCCTTCTGTTCCTCGGTTGGCTCCGGACCGCCGCCGCCCTCGCCGCCCTCCTCACCGTCGCCGTCGCCGCCACCGCACTTGTGTTTGTAGTCTCTGCCGTTGACCTTGATCTCCGCGAACAGCGGGCCGATGCCTTCCGGCAGCGGCACGACGTCGTTGATCTTCTCCGCGATGACCTTTGCCATCTCCTTGGGGAAGTCGAGAATCTGCGTGATGCCGCTGTCTACGATCCAGCCGTGCACCTTGGTTGAGAACCAGCACGTCTCCATGATCTTGGCGAACAAGAACTCGAGCGCGGCAACGGCAAGGTTCCACAGGCAGCCCAGGAGCGGCGGAGAAGCGCACGCGACGATGCGGATGCCCCATCGCACCACGCTGACGATCGTGCTGACCGTGCTCGCGATCTCCATGACGGTATTGAGCTTGCTGAAGAACTCGAGCTTGTCGCCGAACAGCCTCTTCTCGAGCGACTCCTGCGCCTCCTGCAGCATCGTTTCGTACTTGGCCTTGAGTTCCTCGAGCTCTTCGATCTTGCTCTTGACCGCATCGGGCGTGACGGCATCCGCCAGCTGCTTGACGATGTTGATCACGCCCTCCTGCAGCGAGTCGAGCAGCGTGTCCACGATGATGTTCACCGCCCACTTGCCGAGCCGTTTCGCTACCTTGAACAGCGCGAGCGCGCCCGCCTTGATCCAGTTGCCGAAGCCGCTGCTGCCGGCGGATTTGGTCAGCTTCTTGACCTTTTCTTTGACTTTCTGCGCGAAGCCGGCCAGCTTCACGTACACGCGATCGAAGGTCTTGCGGAACCAGCCGTACAACTTGCCGTAGCGGATCCAGTGCCGGATCGAATGGGCGCCCTTGGCGCGATCCGTCACAGCCTGGGGAGTGCCCGGATCGAAGCCGGTGCGCTTCTTGCTCTCGGTGAGCGCTTCGAGCACATCGGTGTGCTGCTTGGTCTTGGGATCCTCGAGTGTCTTCGCCGCATCGGTCCGCCACGGGTTATAGGCGTTCTGCCAGGCTTGATCGTTGAACTTCTCGTGCGGCTTGGCCTTGCGCTGCAGGAACCGGCGCAAGGCGTGTCGCGGCTGCCGGCGGCCGACCGCGCGCGAATCCCGCAGCTTCGGAGCGGGTTTCTTCTCGCCGTGGAGCTTCGGCTTCACCTCGTTTTCGAGCCGGTCGAGCAGCTTCTTCAGCTTGGGATCGTCGCCGACACTTTCCGGTATCGACACCGGCATCCATTCGTATGCCCAGATGCCGCTGACGGAACTCTTGTAGACGACGAGGCTGCCCTCCATCGCCGTCGATGAGTGAGGCTCCCAGCGGCCCATCCACTCCCACACCGAGAGCGGGCCGTAACGGATGCCGCCGGTGCTCGGCCTGGCAATCTTGGCAGGCACGTCGAGGCTGCCCATCGGCGTGGGATCGGGATTCCAGCGCTCGGGGAACTGGTGGGCGGCCTGGTAGTCGTTCACGGCCTTGGCCGTGTTCTTGATGCCCTTGGTGTACTTAGAGATTTGATCGCGCCCGAGATGTTCTTCACCAGACTGGCCCGGCTTCAGGTCTCCGAGCTCGATTTTCTCCGGGGGGTTGCTCATCTCCTCGACGACGGCGCCGGGCGTGAGCGGCGGTTGCGGCCTGGCATTCCCACCGTTCATTCTCGAAAAGCCTGTGAGCGTCGTCCCCACATTGATGCCGATCGGACGGCCGTCGAAGGCGGTGTCGCGGTAGAAGTCCGGCTTCCCGAAGAGGCCGTTCGCGACCACCTTGCCGTTAGCGCCCGGAACTTTTGGCTCGATCCACAAGCCTTCGTTGAGGCCGGGCGCCTTGAACGTCGGCAGGACACCGAGGTTGTGGACCACGTTGCCTTTCGGCATTCCGGTGCTCGGTCCGAAGATCAGGTTCTTCGCCTGGATGCGTTTGGGCGCGCGCCGCACGCCGCTGTTCTGCTGGACCACGTGCGTGAGCTCGTGAGCCAGGAGACGCGTGCCACCTTCAGTACCCGGTGCGAACTCTCCGTCGTTGAAGTGAATGTCGGTGCCGTAGGTGAATGCCCGCGCGCCGATCTGATCGTTCATGTCCGCCGAAGCCGCGCCCGTGTGCACGCGAACGTTGGAGAAATCCGCGCCGAACGCCTCCGCCATCTGATCGCGCGTGTGCGGTGCGAGCGCCGATCCCGAGCCGCTCGCGTCCGACAGAGAAGACTCCAGATCCGAGCTCGCCGATTCCGCCAAGTCTGTGTCCTTCGCCTTGGCCTGCAACGGCGCGGCAGATCGCTCGTCATCATCAATGTTGGCGGCCTGGCGGCGCACCACACGATCCGCCATCACGTCCGCCTCGGTTTCCAGGGGGTCGTTGACCGGACCGATTTCGAGCTTCGGGCGAATTCTCGGATCGGCCTCGCAAGCGGCGCACTTGCGCTGCACGACGGACGCCGGGTCGAAATCGTCCTCCGGCTCCGCCTGGCGTTGCAGCTTCTCCTCTGCCGCGCACTCGGCGCACTTCGCCTGCAGCATCGGCGCAAAGAACGCCGGCGCAGCAGAGGATCGCGCAGCGAAGAAAGGCGGCGCTGCGTGCGCGGTAGACTCCTTCGAACCAGCTTGGGTGCGCATGTCACCTCGCCACACGGGGTTGGTCAGAACACCTGCTGCAGCCGCGGAAACAGCTTCAGCAAGTCCGCGTTGATCGTGAATTGATAGCCGGGCCTGCCGATTTGCGGCAAGCCTGGCACTTCCTGCATCAGCCACGAGCCTGGCGCGCCGGGCTCGCGTCCGGGAATCAAGAGCGGGTACGGGCTCAGATCCTTGAATGTCTTGCCTTCGGCCTTCAGCGCGCCACCGAAGAAATCGAGCCCGAACTTACCGCCGGTCAGCGAGAGGGCTTTGCCGGTCGGATCGTACGAGGACTCCAGCCCGAAGGTCGCGCCGGTCAGCGGGAAGCGCGAGTACTTCTTGCGCAGCAGGTCGAGATACGGGGTCAGCGTGAAATCCGCCGAGAACCCGTACCCGGATTTTCCCTGCTCCGGCAGCTGGTACGTGAAGCCCTCGATCGGTGAATAGGGAATCCAGCCGAGCGGCTTGCCGATGTTCACACCAGACAGCGCCGCTCGGATCTTCGGATCAAGCGCAAAGGCCGTCGAAGCGGTCCCCAGATTCAGGCCCAGAAAAGTGAGCATCGCCGCCTTGTCCGCTGGACTCGCCTTGTCCCACAGCGTGAGCTTTAAGCGGTTCAGCTTCGGCTCGTACCACTGCTTGAACGGCTCGTGCTCGGCGAGCTTCTCGCCCGTGGTCTTGAGCCCTTCGGCGAGAGGATCCTTCTTCTTCTCCTCCTTGCTTTCCTGGCGTTGAAGCATCGGCCCCTGAAAGAACGGGGCGTCGGCCGACGCGCGTTGCACCACCGGCCGGAAGAACGGGGACAGCCGGCACGGCGTCGTCTCGCACACCTTCCGTTTCAGGCTTCTCATGTGGCAACCGGACTCTGCGACAGCCGAACGCGACTACACCGTTTGCTTCTTCCGCATGATCAACATGATGATGAAGATCAACAGGAGAATCAACAGCAGAATCCACCACCACCAGGGCCAACCCGGCGTCGGAGGAGTCGTTTCACCCGAACCTGGAAACACCACGTGCGTCTGCCAGCCGGCGCCGTGCGGCCTGAAGCCCTGCATGACTTCGTAGCTCTTGGCGAAACCGAGATTGCCGGTGATGGCGACGTCGAAGATGCAATCCGCCTTCTCGTTGGTGCCCGTCACCGCGGCACACGCCAACTCCGCGGCTTGCGGGGTCGTGGGCTGTACGGAAGTCTGTCCCTGGAGATCGCACGACTGCGGGTTATTGCGCGGCCATTCATCCAGGGTGAACTTCGCGGTCTTGGGGCCTGTCTCGTAGATGAACAGGCTGGTCGAATCCGTCACGCGCCAGGCATCCGCGAAGGTCTCGTAGAGCTGCTGGTAGCGCTCAGTGGCCGACCCGGGCTTGTGTCCCAGCCCCGTGCCGTCGGGCAGTTTCGGCAGCCAGTCACCCTCATGGATGAGACCCATGGTTCCGGTTTGCGCCGAGCTCTGAAAGACCTTGATGTTCAGATACCAGACGTTGGGCCCGTTCCAGTAAGCGGGCGTCATCACGATCTGTGCGCCGTCGGCGGCGCGGATCTCGATTGCACCGCCAGCCGCCTTGAGGATTTGCCCATCGAACTGCCTCTTTGGACCCTCACCTCCCGAGCTGAGCACAATGCCCGCATCGGTCAGCTCGACCGGATTCCCATTGACGTACAACTGCATCGAGCGCGCGTCGTGCTCCCCGAATTTGGGCTGGAGCGCCACGCGGGTATTTCCGAGACGCGCCGCGACCGCCGTGTAGATGGCTACGCAATGCCTGATATCGGTGTAGGGATTGGTGATCGGAACAGTCGCGGTTGGAACCGCCGCCTGACGCGTTTGCAGTTCCAGCCGGTCGCTGCGCAGCGCCGTGAATTCACCGGCGCTCTGGAAGTCGTAGTGTGTACCGTCGAAGGTAGTGAGGTGCGGATCGCCCCAGCCACCGACCGCAGCCGCCGGAACCTGGTGAAAGAGATAGGTCTGTTCGCATTCTTTGGTGCCGTTTTCATCCGTCGCCTTGATCTTGAAACGGTAGTTCTCGTCCGCCTCCGTCAAGGACTGACTCGAGATCGTCACGAACGTCGAATCCAGCTGTGCGGTACTAGGATTTGGACTGGACACGGTCAGACTGGTAGTGCCAGTTTGTGGACAATGCACTTCGTCGCCCACCTTTTTGCAGTTGAGATCGGTCGTGAGATTCCAGTACACATTGCTTCCACTATTGCCCACGTTGACCTGTGTATTGATCGTGTCTCCGATGTGGAAGCCGAATGTCCGCTCCGGTGCTGCGTGGCAGCTTCCCGGCAGTCCGGTGAGGTCGATGTCTTCGTAGGTTCCTGCCTGCGCCTGCCCCGCCAGCAGCGTGGCAAGCGTCGCCAGCATCGCCAGCATCGCCAGCACAGTCACGAGGCCTCGACTGCACAGCCGCTGCGAGACCTGATTTGTGTTCGTCATGTGTGTACTCCTTCCTTTTGTCAGACTACCGCGCTGACGGGCGCACCTGCGCCTAGTCGAGCCAGCGCACGAAAACCTTCTCCTTCATCCAGGGAAATCCGATCACGCCCAGTCCCCAGGGCAGCCGCGCGAGCAGCACATCCTGCGCGCGGCGTTCCACCGTGAGCCGGAACCCCTCATCGACGCGTTCGAGCTTGCCGTCGCGCAGGAAGAACTGGGCACGCAGCCAGTCGGCCGAGCTGCTACGCAGCGCGCTCCAGTGCCTGAGCACCGCGGCAAGCAGTTCCTCGCAGGCCACCGCGTCCGCGTCTTCCAGTGCCGCGGGCGCGAGCGGCTCCTCGAGTGGATAGCCGCACAGCAGCTTTGCCGCGACGAGATCGAATTCGGGAACCTCGCGGCAGCCGAACACGAGCAGCCCGACGAGATGCACCGCATGCTCGCGCGCCGCGAGGTCGCGAAAATCGCGCCCCTCGAGCAGCCCGCGATCGCGAAACATGGTCTCGAGAAAGGGATGCAGCAGGATGGCCCCGGCGCCGGGCAGGTAGATAGCGTTCTCGTCCAGTGGTTTCAAAGGCGCCCGCATGTCACGTCCGGCGCGCAGCTTCACCGGCGATACGCCGCGGCGATTAGCATCGTTCTGCGTCACCGGCTTCGAGGGTGATTCGTGCCCTGCCGTCCCCGGGTTATGCCCGGATGTCAGCCATTCGCGCCAGGGTGAAGGCAGCTCATCGAGCAGCACCTCCGGCTTCGCGTCGTCAATCTCCGCCGACGTGCCACTCGCAGGTGCTGGCAGCCGCGCGGGAAATTCCGGGTCCGCCGCATGAGCGGCGTCGAGCAGCTCGCGCACCAGTTCCGGGCCCCGCGCCGGCAACACATCGGGCTCGACAGCCGCTTCCAGCAAGTGGCTCCAGAAGCGACGTCGCCACCCGGCGCGTGCCTGCATCGGCATCGCGCGTCGCGCGAACATTTCAAACGCGAGCACGGAGTGCGGCACCCCGCACCAGCCTGCGACGGCATGCTCCAGCAAATCGTCGTCGAGCGAATCCACGAAGCGCAGGCGCGCATGCGGGTCGGTCTGAAGAATAGCGCGCAAGGGCACTCCATCGAGCCTCACGCCGGAAAGCGAGGCGCGCCATCCCGAGGCAGGCCTTTCGCCCCACCACGGAATGCGGCCGTGCTCGAGGAAGAATAAGAAGAGCCTCAGCGGCTCGCGCGACCGATCATCGGGCGAGACACCTGAACCCGGATCCATCGATTCCGGCCTGTAGCGCGCGAGTTCCTGTGTGAGCTCGATCCACAGCCGACGGCGAAGTTCTGGCTGCCAGTCATGCGTGACGATCGTGCCCAGATCGATCTCAAGGCGATCGAGGCGCAGCAGTTGATGAGCATTGGCCACGCGATCGAACACGGTCGTCATCTCGGGGACCAGTTCCTCGCGGAACGTGTACGCCAGTGACTCCTGCACCGCCGGACTCGCGAGTCCGCCGTCGAGCGTGAGCTCGACGATCTGGCGCTGGATGCGATGGCGATTAGGCTGTGTCATCGGCGATCGCGTTCAGCGCCTCCACCAGCCGGTTGCGTGCCAGGTCGATAGCAGCCGGCGCTGCGCCGGGAATCAGCACCGAACCCAGCCAGTCGAAGTAGCGCGCTTCGAACGTGTCGAAGCTGGCGTTCGAGAGCGGCGTGACCGGCACCTGCCGGTCCACCCAGTAGATAGTCGGTGACAGGTGCGCCGGGCAGGCACGCCGCACCATGCCGGCGAAGTGGCGCCGGAACTCGGGTTCGCGAAACCGGTCAGGCGTGGTCTCGATCAGCGTCGCCGTGGCGGGCGTCAGCGAAAAGTCCCGCGCAAACCCCGAGGGCAGGACGAGGCTGATCCGCTGGCTGTACGGGTCGCGTTCGCGCGCCGTCTCGCCTTCCGGCAACGAGAGGAACGTGTCGCCATTGAGCCGGGGTCGCAGCAGCAGGTGCTCGACCAGGTGCATGCGTTCCGCGCCAAAGGCGCGATACAGGTGGGCAACGATGGCATCGAGTGCGACGCGCGTATCTGCCGAGGTGGCGAGCGCGGTCTGCAGTCTCGCAAGCACCCCGCCTGCCGGGTCGCGCAGCTCGAGCTGGAAGGTGTTTCCGGCCGCGGGCACGATCTGGTAGTTCCATTCGTCGAGCCCGTACCGGAGCACCTGCCGTATGCCCTGCTCCGCGCGCGCAATGGCCTGCGGATCGGCGGGCGCCTCGTAGCGGATCGGGCTCACCAGGAGCACGGCTCCGGCATTGCCCGACAGCTCGTGCAGCTCCCACCGTTTGCCGAACAGGCCGCCGCCGGGAGGATCATCGATGATTTCAAAGAACTCGTTGGTCGGCCTCAATGCCCGGCGTCGGCGCGTATCACGAATGCCGGATTGGTGTGCGACCTTCCGTTCGAACGGCGACGCCGAAGACTCGAGGCGCAGCGCAGAAAACTCGAGCGCCATTGCGGCCAGCGCAGTATTGGCCGCCCCCGGTGATGCGAAAATCTGCTCGCTCTCGCCGATGGCCAGGGCACCTGCCCCGGTGCCGTCCATGAGGTTCAACTGGCGTTGACCGCCGCCGAGGTTGAGCTCCCTGTAGTTGGATGCCCGCCCGGCGAGCACCAGGGCGCGCTCGGCCGCGATGGCCGCCGCTGCACTATTGGCGGCGGGCGTGATGGCCCGCAGCAGCGTGGGTCCTCCGGCCGACAGGTGCCAGACAAATTGCGTTGACGTCACCCGCTCGACTGTCAGCAGCGAGCCATCAGCGAAGAAAGGGTTGGAATTCGCCAGCAGCCGCAACGCGTTTAGCTCGGGCGCGTCGCGCAGCAGCGCAGACTTGTGCCGCAACAGCCGTTCGTTGGCGGCCTCGCGGCGTTCGGCGATGCGCGCTTCCTGCTGTGCCGGCGGCAAAGTCGCGGCCAGCAATTCGGCGCGCGCCCAGCGATGGATCTCCTGGCCGAGCGCCGCCGCATCTTCGCCCTGCCGCGCGAGCAGGTGATCAAGCATACGGTTGCGACGGTCGAGCTGGCGTTCGCGGCTCTCGGCCGCCTCGCGCAAGGCCAGCATCACCGCGTTGTCGGGATTCGCGATGAACGTCTGCCAGTCGGTGCTGGCCGAAACCCGGCGCAACAACGATCGCGCACCCGGGAGATCGAAGGGCTGCCGCACGAAGTAGCTGGGAATGAGCGCGGCATCGGCCGAGAAAAATCGATTGATGTTGCCGAGCTGCGCGGTCACGTCGCCCAGTATCTGTTCGAACACCAGTAGATAGCCTTGCAGTTGCTTGACCGCGGCGTGCCGTTCGGGCCCGGCGCTGTCGGGCAGCACCGCCTTGCCAACGCCGTAGGTTGGGGGCAGCTCCTCCTGCAGCGGTACATAGTCTTCCACCGGAAGCGCTTCGCCGCGCACCACAGGCCAGACTGGCGATGGGTTGGTGGTGACCGATCCGGCCTGCGCCTCGGCCTGCAAGGCGTCGTACAGGGTCTGCACGCGTCTCGAGTCATAACCCACCTCGGACTCATTGCGCACACAGACGATGCGTGACTTCGCAATGCTCAGGCGTGGCAGGTAACGCTCGATCTCGACCAGGTGCAGGCAATCGACGGCTCCGACGGTGATCGGGCGGTTGTTGATGAAATTGCCGAGCGCGAGGTTCGTGACGGCGACAATGTCGCGCCCCGCCGGATTCTCCTGCGTGACGACGTCGCCCCCCTCGTTGCTACGCCGGCGCATGATGATTCGCAAGATGTCCGAGGTGTAGACCACGCGCTGGTACGCGATTTCGTCGCCGCCGCCACCGAGGAATCCACGCCGCAACAGCGGTCCATCATATATAGTCGAGGAGTCGGGCTCGTCGGCGCGTTGCTCGGCCAGCGACCGGAAGCGCACGCGCGGCGTCAACGCCGCGTCGATGTCCATGAAGACGCGCGCCAGCAGTTTCTCGACGTCGATGCCGCCGCTGACCTCGAGGCGCGCACGCACGAAAATATCCTGAATTCGCGCCAGCCCGATGCGCACCGGCTGTTCACTCAGGTTTCGCCAGCCCGCAAGATAAGCGCCCAGCGCCTCGACCGCAATGGCAGCGCTGCGCACGCGCTGCGCGAAGCGTCGCAACGGTTTCGTGGGCGTGTTGGATTCGATCTCCGCTTGGGCGGCCGCGAGAATTCCCGGCAGTACCGCGCCGGGCTGTGTCACCAGCGTCGCGATTCGCATCACTGCCCAGCTTTCGATGGTGCCCGAACTGCCCAGCGCATCCGTGTACGCGACCGTTAACCGGCCGTAATAGCTCTGCTCCTCCGGCAAAGGTTTCCAAGCGACGCCGGAGTCCAGGATCATCGCAATCGAATTGATGGTGGCCGGTCGGCGGAAAGGAACCGCTTCCGTATCGTCCGGGAATGGCAGCGCTATCTCGAGGTCGAAGACCTGCCCGACGGTCACCTGCAGCGCGTAGATGTTGCTGTTGAGCGCGCTTTCGGGGTCGAATGGATCACTCCGAGCCAGTTCGACCAGCACTTCGTAAAGCCCGTCTGGACGGACGCGCGCTGTGCCGGCCGTGTAGGTCAGCGGCGGACTGCCGCCGGGCAGCTCGTAGAAGGCCACCTCGCTGGGCGACGGCTGAAAGATCTGCACATCGCTGACCAGTGGATGGTCCAGCAACACGCGGCGCAGGTCCGCCGAGTTCACCGGGCCGACGGGCAGCACGTGGTGCGCAGGCTCGAGCTGCGGCGCTGCGTGGACCTCGCCGCTGCGCAACAGGTCGGCCACGTCGAGATCGAGGCGCAGTCCCAGCTCGGTCATCGCGTAGCTGAAGGCCTCGAGCATGGTGATGCCCGGATCGTGAATGTTGTGATCCGTCCAGCTCTCCTTCGCCCACAGGCGAATCCACTCCATGCCGTTCTCGCGCAGCGCGGCGTAGTTCATGCTGGTCCGCGCGGGCGGCGCGGCCGAAATGTGCTCGGTGTCGTTCACTGCGTACCTGCAGCCTCACGGCGCGCGAGCGCCTGTTCGAGTACATCGACTTTCTGCGCGAGCTGTTTGACGGCATTGATCAGCACGAAGGTCAGCGCCGAAGGGTTGAACACCCGCAGCTCGTCGATTTCGTCAGAGCTCGTCCCGCTGGCGGACACCTTTTCTATGGTCTCAGGAAAGATCTGCTCGATCTCCTGCCCGAGCACGCCGACGCCTTCCAGGCCCGCCTGTGTTCCGGCGCGGCCGTTGTAGCGATACCGCACGGGCCGCACGCGTCGCAGCTCGGCCAGTCCCGCATCGAGATCGCGAATGTCCTCCTTGACGCGTGCGTCGGAGGTGAATGCCCAATTGGCGTTGCCGTCGTTCTTGAACGCGCTGCCTGAGACCTGGAGAGCCTGGTTGGCCGAGCCGGGTAGATTGCTATCGCTGCCGATGATCACCTGCCCGGTAGTCGAGATGCCGAGGCGCGGGGTGTCGTTCTGGCGCAGGCTCAGGATCTCGTTGCCCGCTGCGTTCAGATGCGTCGCGCCGGCCGACGACTGGCGCAACGCGTAGGTGCTATTGGGATTGGCCTGGTTGGCCTGGTTGCGATGCGCGAACATCGCGGAGCCCTGGAACGCCGCGCTACCATTGCAGCACACGACATTGCCGAATCGCACCCGCTCGGCTTCCGAAGTGTTCGGTCCGAGATCCACCTCGAGCTGGAACGTCGGCTGCGCCGTGGTGCCGATGCCGACATTTCCTGCGGAGTACGCGATCGCGGTCGATGCGCCGACCTGCGTGAAGCCGGCGGCATTGGCCGCGATCGGCTTCCACCCGGTGCCGTCGTTGAATTGCACCTGGCCACCGGTGAAGCGCAGGCCGCCCGCGGCATTGGCGGCACTGTTTCCCAGTCTCAAGCCTCTCGCCAGCACGAGGGTCTGGTCGTCGTCGATGCTCAGGCCATCGGAGGACTTGTTGAGGCAGCTGTCGAAGATGTCTTTGAAGTCCTTCCCATCCGGTCGCTTACCGTCGTCGAATAGGACCGCAAGGTCCGATCTGGTTTTCGCAGCCATGATTTCTCCATTCGTGTGTGTTGTTGGTTCGTCACAAAACGTCCTCAAGCTCGACTTCGAAATCGAGCCCGACAGTCATGAGGCCGATGCCGAGTTGCGTGACGCCGGAGCAGATCTCCGCGCCATGAGCAACCGGC
>Ga0315290_10001723_pt1 | contig 15098 bp, 20 predicted proteins | sample YL17G12_0_MG_FD_203627 | JGI IMG/M metagenome (GOLD analysis project Ga0315290, IMG submission 203627) | Sediment microbial communities from Yellowstone Lake, YNP, Wyoming, USA - YL17G12_0 | ecosystem: Environmental > Aquatic > Freshwater > Lake > Sediment | place: USA: Wyoming | collected... | reverse complement strand
AGCCCAATTCGAGTTTGCCACGCCGTCGAGCGGAATCGAGTTTGTGGCCGGGTCGGTCGGCGGCCAGATGCTGGTCGACGATCGTATGACCATCGAAGACCTGCTGCGCTTTGCCGGCCTCGACCAGGTCGTGGCGCAGGTGCACGAGTTTGTTGCCCTGGACCTCGACTCGTCCCCTGAGGACGGGAGCGGGGTGTTCGAGGACGGCGTTTGCCTCCGCCTGATCGGGCGGGGTGAGGAGGCCGAGGAAAGCCAGGCGCGTCAGCCCCTGGCGGGCCAGCCCGATTGAACGTGGGATTATCCGGAATCGGATTGGGATTGGGATTGGGAAGTACCACTAGGCATTCCTCCGGCACCGACAGTCTTCCCGACGTAAACCACGATGGTGTCTGGCTTTAGAGAAGTCTTGTCGGCAGTCTGAGCGTCTTCTTCGGCACCAAGCCCGGTCCCCTTCCCCGTTCCCACAGATCCGGCTATACTGACTCGACCGGCGGAGTGGCATACCAACCCGATTGGCAGAGCACATGGTCAAGCTGATTTTGAGGGAGCGGGAGTCGATTCAAGAGGCCGTGCGTCGTTTCCGAAAGTTGGTTGAGCGAACCGGCATCAAGAAAGAGATGCGCAAACGCGAGCGGTACGAGAAGCCGAGCGCGACGAAACGGCGAGCGAAGCTGCGTGCGGTACGGCGAGCCAAATCCATGGGCCAGCCGTAACGAGAACAGGTTCCTGCATTTACCCCTTACTCGGCCAGACTCCCCGGCATGCGGTATGCCAACGCCGCCTGGGACGGCATGCGTGCCGGTCACACTGGCTGAGCAAGTGCACCCAGGCCCGCAGGCTCCGTCGCGGCCCCGCTTCTGGCCCTCCCTTCTTGTGGGGTGGGGCTGTCAGGATAATCGAGAAGAGCCCTTGCGACCCCCTGGATCCACAGATACAATGTTTGTAGGTGCAAAAGCGCAATCTCAAAGAGGCTGGTAGAGGGCGACATGCCGCGAGTGACCGTCACCCGTCAGAATTTTGGCCAGGATCGCCAAGGACGGACCTTTGCAGACGTGCTTGGCGACCCCGAGCAGCCGTTTGACGAAGTGTTGAGCTTTTTCAACGACGAGGCCCGCCAGCGCCGCATGGAGGAATCGGAAATCCACCACGACCGGCCCCCTTTGGCGGGAGTGGTGCGAGAGCTTGAAGCGCAGAACTCCATCGACGCGTTTCTCTCCTCCCAGCATCCGCGTCGCACCAAGCGTTTGCGGCAGGCGGTCGGTGTCGTGGTGCGCATGATCATGGAGCGCCTGGGATGGAAGAAGACGGGCAAGAAGGGGTCGTTGGGCGTTCGGGCCAAGGTCTCTCATGGGACGGCAACACCGGGGGCGTATCACAATACCGGCGGCTTGGCCTTCTGGTTTCTCCGGGCCGAGCGCTATCAACACCCGGATCAAGTGTCCTATCCAACCGTCCGGGGTCGTGCCCGGGATCTCAAGTCCCCACCGGCGAAGCACTCGTCCGCCGGGAGGCAAGGCAAGAGTTCTCGATGAGATGGAGGATTCATGTCGCGAAATAACAACACCTACGCAAAACGGCAGCGGGACCTTCACAAAAAACAGAAGTCGGAAGACAAGAAGGCTCGCCGCATGAAGAGAAAAGAGTTCGCCAAGAACACCGGCGACTCCAACGCGGACGACCGCTTCACGGGCGAGCCGTAGCGGCCTCGCCTTGCGATACGAGGAGACCGAGCAACATGGTCAACGCCTGTCTTCTCTTGCGGCCGGCAACCCCTCCGAGCGGCCGTCAGAGATCCATCCGGTGCCGCGCTCGCGGCCTGTCGTTGCGCGACGCCGTCCGCTTTGCGGCCGACGCCTTCTTCCGGTTCAAGTACCGCGCGGCCAAGGCCATGGCGCTCTGGTCGAGTGCCGAGCGCGTCTGGCTCGGGCGCGAGACGTTCCACTACTGGGCGTTATGGGACACCGGCATCGACATCCCCTGGATGGTGGCACAAGCCACCGATGCTCCTGAGAACACCGACGAGCTTCTCGCGGCGGTTCGTGCAGAGCTTGCCGCCTATTGGGAAAAGCGAATGACCTCCTTACCACCCACGGGACAGCCGCACTGGCTGCCCCTACCCTGAGAAAACGAGAAGGAGTTGTGCATGGCGAACGCTGAGCATCTTGGCGACCGTAACGCCGCAGGGCACGCCCCCGCGCCTCGGCAAGAGGCTTCCGATCCGCGAGGTGAGCAACAGCGGGTCGAGATCCAGGTCGACGACTCCCATGCGCTGACCTCGTACGCCAACTTCTGCCGGGTGACGGGCACGCCTGAAGAGCTGATTGTCGACTTCGGGCTCAACTCACAGTCCTCTGGAGTGCCAGGCCAGCCGATTGTCATCACTCAGCGGATCGTCACGAATCTGTACACGGCCAAGCGGCTCTTGCACGTGCTGGAGTTGACCATTCAACGCCATGAGGCCACGTTCGGCGCCCTGGAAACCGACGTCCAAAGGCGCGTCAGCAGGACGTAGCGACGCCAGGGCGCTCCGCACCACCGGGCCAATCCACGCCAACGACCAGTCCGGCACGGCCGGCCTGGAAGGGGCTTGGCTGGGCCGGCCGCCCGAAGTACACTTGCCCATGGGGCTCTCCTTGGCTGTCAACGGCGGGGCGGAGCTGTCGACCGCGTGTCCAACGGCCAACTCGATCCAACGAGAAACATACGCAAGTCTTTATTTGCGAAGTGCTCAGAGCGCCTGTAGCTCAGGGGATAGAGCGACGGTTTCCTAAGCCAAGATTGCCATTCGCCCAAAACCTCGGAAAAGCCTTGCTTTCTCGGGGTTTCTTGCGTTTCTGGCACCCGGGGCAAAGCCCTGTTTATCCCCGTTTTTCAGCCTCCGCAGGCGTCAGTGACGCCCGGGGCCACCAGAAGGGCTCGGCCCCGTAGAATCGCGTAGGAGGGCCTGGGGCGTCCAAGGTGGAATCGTACCGGGTGGGCCCTTCCATCGCATCCTGGTGCATCCTGGGGGGCCGGTTTGGGCATCCATCCGCTGGAATCCCTCCTGGCACGCCAGACGCCCCGCGTACACCCGCTTCGGATTGCGCCCCGGGGCCTGGACGTGTCCAGACATCATAACCCCCTGGGCAACGCCGGCCGGGTCCTCAAGACCGGCGTCCCCAGGAGGCTTCGGCTATCCCCGCCGGTCGATCCGGCGGCCGCACGTCCCCAACAAGGAGACGCACAGTTTCGGGCCGGGCCGCGAACATGCCGCAGGAGCCACCCCGACACGCTCGAGCGGCCCGGCCATCGCGATCCGGGCACTCGTGGCCCGGACCAGGTTTACTTCTCAGCCCAGCCCCGCGAGCCGCAGGGCGTAGGGGTCAAGGAGCGCGGCCCGGCCAAGCTCGTTCCTCCGCGTTTCAAGCTCCGTCTCCCGTGCGATCGACTCGGCAAGCAGGACGTCCAGGCCGGCCTGGTCCGTCGCACCGGCCACCTTGAATAGGTCGCGCGCCTCCTTCATCCGGGCCGCCCGGAGGGCCCGGTGTTCGGCTCGCGTGGTGGGATGGTCCTCGCCATGCCGCACCTCGATCCTGCCGCTCTCGATTTCGGCACTCATCTTGCCGGCGGCCGTGAACGCCTGCTGCCGGGCCTCACGTTCCTTGCGTTCCGCGAAGACCTCATTCGATAGCCGGTTCGGTTCGTCCAAGGCCCCCGGATCTGCCGTCGATCGCAGATAGTTCTCGGCGGTCAAAAGGCGCCGCTGCAACTCTTGACGGCGGTAGTGCCACGCCTCCCGCGTTCTGGGCACGCCACCGGGCACTAAGACCGTCTGAACCAATTCGACGATCGTGCGAAAGGTTGTCGCCGGTCCGATAACATCATCCAAGCGCGGCATGACCGGCTCGGGGGGCAAATCCACGAGGGCCTGCCGGGCCGATTCCGCCTGCTCAGTCGCCTCGATTCGCCGCCGCACGGACAGGTGGTTCGTATTCCAGTCGTTGACAAACACCTCGTCGGGCACGATGTGCCCGTTGTCACTTTCGACGGCCGCCCGGAGGTGGTCAATCCACTCGGCTCTGGACAGGCCGCATTTCTCCACAAGGCAGGTAGTCATAGTCCGTTTCTCCTATAGTGTCCAAGGTCAGATAATGGATTCGACAAATTGCCGGCCACGGGGGACGCCCGCTTCCTTTGTGGGCGTCCAGTCGCCTTCGCCACAGATAGCCTTCGCAAAATCGGAGGGCTCGCTCGCGTCGTCTGCCGGCTTGTCGGGCCCGCCGGCCATGCCGCCGCAAATCTCACTGACGAATTGGGGCCCAGAGGGAATCGCCCCCCCGGGGGAACCGTCCCCGCAAATCGCCGAGGCAAAGTCCGCACCACTCGGCACCGGGCCACAATGGGCCGCCTCAGCAAGCCGCCGCACTGGCCGGGCCGCCGGGCGGGCTGAGGCGGAATCGCCAGTGACAGCCTCGGCGAATGCCAGGCCAGAGGGAAAGGCACCGGACCCGCGGTGGGACTCCGAAGTCGGGGCCGCCGGTTCAGTCGGCAGAGGCGCGGGGGCCTCGGCCGCCTTGCGTCTTTTGTCGATCAGCTCTGCGACTGCCGCGAACAACTCGCCCGGGCCCCAATCCGTTCTGTTCAGCATCTTCTGAAGCTCCACCGCGAACTCTTCGTTGCGGCTGAGCGGGGCGTCGGCCGCGGGTGTGGCGTCCGCCTGCTCAAACAGGCCGTTTGAAGTCGCCGGGGCCGACACGACGTCAACAGAAAAGACGCGCGTGATTTGTTCCACGAGCACCGTGTCGCCTTCCCGCCGGGTCTTGCCCTCCGCGTGGTGCGAAAAGCCGAATGCCGCCGGGTTGCGTTCGGCCGCCTCACAAATCTTCGCGGCGGTCGCATCGCTCTTGAAGTAGCAGAAGTCCGCCCGCAGGTCCCCCGCCGTTCCGACACGGGCATTCTGTAGCCAGCCCGCGCGGTCTTTCACGCTTCGCTCGTTCGGGCTGTGGTCGAGGTTGACCTGGAGGCCCTCATACAGCCCCACGGCACCACGGATCGCTTCCGGCAAGTACCGCCGGCCGTTCCGGGAAGTCGGTCCAAGGACACGCACGCCATGAATCACGCCGTTTTCGCGGTCAACTCTGCCGCCGCCGCCGAGCGTGATTTCCCGTAGCCTTTCAATCTTCGTCGCGCTCATCGCAAATCCTCCGAATAGAGTAGTTACTTGTCACCTTGACGCGCCAGCCGCGGCGCCCATCGCACGCTGCCGCGCTTCCTGCTGCCATTGCACCTGAAGCCGCCGGGCTAGTTCCTCATCGCGTTGGTTGAGCACCTGGTCGATTTCGTTTTTGATTCGATTGACCAGCCGATCGTCGTCGCGCTCAACCTTCACCTTGACCTGACGCTCGCCTTGGAGTCGAACCTCCAGGGCCGGAATCTCCCTGCCCAGTCTCTCGACCGTGCCGCGCTCTTCCGCCCCGAATTCCCGAGAGTACCCGGCCACCTCGGCGCGCCGTTGGAACTCGCGGCCCGCCATTCCCTCTGTCTGCCGCGTGCCCACGTCCCGAAGAGACTGCCACTCTTCGATGGTGAGTTGCCCACCGCCTTTCGCCCGTCGCGATAGGCCAATCAGCCGGGCCTGCTCCTGTGCATCCAACTGACCGAAACGCTCGATGGAAGTCTTGAGCTTGTCCTGCTCTTCCTTCAGCGCGTCCCGTCGCAACTGGATTTCCTCTTGCGTCTTGCCGGCCGCCTTCTCCGCAGCCGCTATCCGACCGGCGCCGATCTCTCTCTCGATGCGGAGACGCTCATTGGCGTTGACGACGGCCCGATCGTCGGCAGCAAGGACCCGCTCGCGAAGGTCTCCAACATGTCCCTCGCTCGCACCGGACGCCTGAAGTCCGGACAGCTTGGCACGCGCGGACATGGCGTCTTCTCTGGCGGTCTGCCACTCCACACCCGCAGCCATCCGGCGGCCCGCCGCTTCCTTCTCAAAGGCCGGGCCCTCGAGGTCACCCAGTTCCCGCCATGGGCGAAGACCCGCAGCCCGGGCAGCCGCATCCCGGCGGCGCGCCTCCCCGCCCCGTCCGACTTCCCTCAGTGATTCGTCCAGCGAATCTTCCCGCCGCAGTCGCTCGCTCGTGGCCGCCGCCTGCGCCCGACGCATCCTGTCCGACTCTTCCTGACCGGCCAGAGAAGCCTTCCGCGCTTCGAGCCAGTCCGCCTCGGCGTTCAGGCCGCGGACGCCAAGCCGCTCCGCAATTCGCCCGGTCGCATAGAGGGCACCCGAGCCGAGCCTCTCCATCCATGGCAACTTCGCCGCCTCGTCACGCACGCCGGCGACGTTCAGGCCCATGCCAATGGCTGCGCCAACGCCCCCAACGGCAAGGGCACCGGCGCCTACGGGAGAGGCTGCCGCCGCCCCCAGGGCCCCGATCCCCTTTCCAACGCCATAGGCCGCGCCGCCGAATAGCGTCGTCGCGAGCCCCGCTTTCGCAGCAGTTCCCACGCCCGCAATGCCCGTAGCTGCCAACGCCGCTTGTGCCGTGGCCGCCGCAGCCGTCGCCCCCGCGTAAACCCGGGCCGCTTCGCTCAGGCCCCGATAGACCTCAATCCCGCCGCGAAGGATATCGAAGAACGAGCGGACGGCCACCAGCCCGGAGACCATCTTCTGCATCGACTCTTCGCCCACCAGGCCCAACCGGGCAAAGCCCTCCCCGAGCTTCGTCACCCCCTCCATGACGCGGTAGCCCGACTCCCGCATCTGGTTCTGCGATCGCCGGATAGCATCGTGGGACTGCTGCGCCTTGCGGGCAACGGTCTCCCGGGCCCGTACCTCTTCGCGTTCCACCCGCTGGGAAGCCCGCTCCTGCTCTCGCATCTCCTTGTCGGTCTGCCGGAGAATGTCAACCGTCCGCTTGTTCGCGGCCTTCTGCTCCGTGTCCGCCCGCTTCCGGCCGGCAGCCTCGGCGCCCCGGTCTATCTGGGATTGCACCGCAGCCATCCGGCCGCCAAACTCCTTCAGCCGAGCCTCAGCCGCCGGATCTGCCGCAACCGCCAGACGAAAGAGAACCACACGATCCGCTTGACCTTCAGGCATTACCTGAACCTCCTGCTTCGATTGCCTCCGCGGGCACCTTAGCCCGCGCTTCGATTCGCTGTACCACTATCGCCAGTCGCCGCCGGCACTCGGAAAGCCAGCCCTCGGCATCGGCGATTGCCACCCGGCAACGCCCCCTCACGTCGTCCAGGTTCCTTTCCGCAGCCCGCACCAGCTCGGCGCCCTCGACCCGCTCGACCGCGTAATCCCGCTGGCATTCGTTGGGGTCCATCCTGATTCCCTCGCTTCGCAGTCGCCGTTCGCAGCACGTGTCGCAAAGGGTACGCACTTCCACAATCCCCGCGTCGACCAGCCGCTCGGCGATTCGGGCCAGCTCGCGTCTGGGAATCGTCGAGCGGCATTCGGCACAGCGGACACACTTCGTCATTTCTCAGACCTCCCGGTGGGCGGGGCCGCTGGCAGAACCGATCGGCACCTCAGGCGGTAGCACCGCAGGCCGGTCTTCAACCACCCCCGCAAGCGCCTGAGGGCCTCGTCGGGGGCAGTCCCGGCCGCGGGCTCGACCACGACAACGAAAGCGGCCGGTGCGATCCGGGGTATCGGCGGTGCGGCGCCGGGCGTTGGACGTTTCCATGGTGCCGTTGCCGTGCTCATCTTCCGGCCTCCCGACGTGCCAGATCGAAAACCACCTCGAGGTGGGCGAGGGCAATCCGCCGGCCCACCTCGCCAAACAGCCGGCCGCCGTCGAACTCGCTCAGGAAGTGGCCCGCCGTCCGGACCCAATCGAGCCAGCCATCGAAGCGGTTCGCGCCGGCTCGCCGCGCGTTGTCCTGCCACGTCGTCATGGCCCCAGGGGCCTCGTGCATCAGGTCCGCCCAGGCGATAGCCCGCCGCTCTCCAGCCGGCCCACGCCCACCCGGGGCACGCTCTCCAGCCGGCCGTCGTTGTTCGATTGTGTTCATGCAAGCCTCGCAAGTCGGCAGAAACAGTCGACCAACACCACCCCGACGTCATGCTGGTTCAGGAAGCCCGGCTCCCACAGAACCGCCCCGTGCCTCACCCGCACGTCGTACAGCTCGGGGATGTACGGGGGCACCCAAGGGCCCGCGGCCGGGGGGGTCCCCATGGCCGCAACGATTCCCTTCTCCCGAAAGGACCGGGATATCGCCTCACGCCAAAGCAGGATGGTGCCGAGCCCCCCCGTCAAGTCCTGGTTGCTCACCCGGGCCACGGCCACGGCTATCGTGTACTTCATGTCGACCGACGTGCCGGTCCCGCCGACCTCCCCATCCGCCCGGGGGGACACGATGATCCCCGGCAAGGGCAGCCCGCGCGACCACGGCAGCTTGCGAACGAGGATCGACGAATTCAGAATCCCCTCCAAGTCCAACGAGACTATCCTGGTGTGAACCGCAGTCAGGCATCTTTCAAAGCGCGACTCACCAGCCATCAGTCAATCCCCCCTACCGGGTTGTCTATCGCCTTCTGTCACCAGCAACCCCACCGTGGCTAAGACACGTTCCCCCATAAGAGCGTAACTGGCAGCGTACACACGCTTCGTACACCCCAACCGGGGAACCATACACGCCCACGATGGGCCAGACCGGTATCCCGCTGAAGAATGGAGTTGCCGGACATAAACCCCCAAGAGGGGGCAGGAAAGTAGCCCGAATAGGATGGGGCCCCCCCCGCATCCGAAGTACCCCCCCCGGCATGATTTGTGACCCCGGGGGGGTGGTCTGCCTGGGGTGACGCCTACTGCCAGGCGTCACGCTATCGGACGCCCGTTGACGCAACCGCTTGGAGGCAAACGAGTTATCGCCAGCCGCGGCACGCAAGGGCAGCGTATTCATTATCCGTTGACTGCCCTGAGAACCACCTACAGCTAGCCCATCCTGCCTACCATGCCATGATAAGAACCGCCCACCGTCAACCCCCACCGTAGCAGGGGCTCGGCAACTCGACGCGCGCACGAACGCGCGCCAGCCTCTCCGGCCGGCCTCCAGGGCTTGTGGTTCGATGAGGTCGGGGCAGTCGGCCCGCCCGGACAGACCGCCTGGCTGGCAGTCCGCCCGCCCGCCCCTATTACATAGGGGGCGGGGCGGACCGTCTGACGGCCCGGCTTCTGCGGTCGGCCTAGGCCGACTGGGCGTATCCACTAGGCGGACTGGCATATTATTCCCCATCTTGCGTATTCGCCTCAAAAGCAGGAACCAGGCGGTTGGCCTTACGGATGGAAACCGCCTCCTTGGCGTGCCCATCCCGTAGGAGGGTTGCCCACGCCTTTCGGAATTGATCGTGCCCCAGGCCGGACAGGTCACGGATCGCCGTTTGGCTCATCGGCCGGCCCCCTGGGGTTGGGTGTTCGGTGAAAGCGGGGAGGTTGACTCCGTAGGGATGGAAGTGGGGCGCGTGGCTCTCTCCGCAAAGTCTGGTTTCCACCTTGCCGCCCGGTTGAAGTGGAAGTGGGTACAGGGCTCTCTCTATAGAGCCCCTGTCCCACTTCACTTCTTTGGAACCGGGCCAAGTGGGATACCCACTTGTGCGCCCCACTTGTCCCACTTGTCCCACTTCGCTCATAAGGCACCCGGAAGTAGGGTTGTTTGGTGCTCGCTGGAACCCCCTGGCGGGCGGTACACCCGCCGCGTGCCACCGCGCCCCCGCTCCGCAGCCTCGACGATTCGTTTGTCCCCGATGAGGGTGAGGATGGCCCGGTCCAGGGCTGTTGTGGACAGCCGGGCTTGGGTGCGGAGGGTACGATAGGCCAGCCCATCCGGGGCGGCCCCAAGGGCATGGAGGACGGCCTGGACGTTCTCAGCTTCCCGCCGCTCCCGTTCCTCCGCCCGCCTGCTCTCCCGCTCTTGCTTGACTTCGGCCCTCACGTCGGGGGCCGGCTTGACCATCACGTCCCATCGGCGCCCGGCCATCGTGTCCGGGTCGATCAATCCTTCGTCGATATCCACGGCCCAAAACCCGGCGTGGCCGGCAGAGCCGCCGGCACGCATCCAAAGCTCGTGCCGGCCATCCGACTGGTAAGGGGACCGCCGCTGTAGGAGAATCCACTGCCGAGCGAACTCGGAAACGCCGGCCTGGGAAAGCTCTTCAAGCTGGCAGGGCTCCACGTCGTCAATCTGCCCCGACTTCCTGAAATGGTGGAGCAAGATAAACGTAACGCCGCTGTCCGTTGCCAGGTCTGCCAGGGGTTGGAGCTTGGCGCCCATCGCGTAGAGGTCGCTGGCCCGGGTGCTGTCGGTCGCGTCAAGCAGACTGAGGTAGAGCGGGTCGACGACGACCACCTGGAGCTTGTGCTGTTCGATCAAGGTGGCCAGCGCGTCGAGGTGGCCCTTGTTCCCCAACTTCGGCAAGGTGAAGCCCCAGACAATCGAACAGCCAGCCAGATCAACCCCTTTGGATTGGGCAATGGCGATGGCCTTCTCTCGCAACGTTGCCGCCCCCGATTCCCCCGACCAGAAGCCCACGTTGACACGTTCGGCGTGGAACTCTCCGAGGAACGGGGAGCCGCTGCCGAGCGAGACAATCAAGTCTTCGGCGATGGAAGTTTTCATCCCCTTGGCTCTGGCCCCGACCACGGCAAGCTGGCCGGCCACCAGGATCTTGCGGACCAGGAAGCGCGGCCGCAGATCCAAGTCGAGCAGCTCCCGGCAAGTGACCACCTCCACGAACCGCGGGGGCCCTGCCTCCGCTTCCCCATCCGCATCGACCGGCCGGGCCTCGACGATGGCCTTGCGGATCACTTCCGCCCCTGCCTCCCTGCCAAGCCGCTTGAGAATGTCCCTGACGTCGCAGCCGAGGAACTCCACCGGCCAGAGAACCACGCGAACCGACTTGGAAAGCGGGAAGAGAACCTCTGCCGTCGCCGTCGCCCCGGCGGCCCCCGCGGCGTCGGCATCGGGCACGACCACCGCGTCAACGCCCGTGAACAGCGGGGCAAACTTCGGATTCATCCGGTTGCCCGGCAGCCCGGCCGCCTTGTACCCCAGCTCCCACAATGCCGCGGCGTCCTTGACGCCCTCGCAGATAAGCCAGGTTTCGCCGGGCTTCGGGTAGACCACCCGCGTCTTGCCGTCAACAATCGCCACGGGAAGGAACAACCCCGTTAGCTTCCCCTTCGCATAGAGCCCTTTGCCCCCGCCGGGTGTCAGCCGCATCGACGAGCAGCACTTGTGGTTCTCATCGAACATCGGGAGATAGACAGAACCGTCTTTCACCCGGGCCCCATAAGCTCGAAGCCCGGCGGGGCTGACGCCCTTCCCTACCGCCACGGCTGCCAGAATTTCATCGTCGGTCATGGGCTTGCCGTCGCCGGCCGGCTTGCTCTGGCCGTTGCCGCCGGCGTTCCCCTTCCCGCCCTCGAACAACTCGGGGAAGAGCCCCGCCTCGTGCATGACCCGCTTGGCGGATTCGTGGTCCCCGAGCATCACCTTGCAGAGGTCGAATGCGTTTAAGCCCTTCTGGCATGCGAAACAGAAGAAAATCCCAGTCTCAGAATGAACGCGGGCCGCGTCGGAAGAGCCGCAGAACGGGCAGGACACCTTCAAGTCATGGCCCTCGGCGCCGACGATCGACAGGTTCAGCCGCTCGGCAAGAGCCCGGCCGGGTTCGCGGTTCGCTGTTGCGGCGTTCATCGCCCTGCCCCCCTCAGTTTACGAGTCTGCCACTGATAATCGTCGGCACAGATCCTAAGCACGCGCCGTCGCTCAGAGGGTGAGGCACGGGCGATCTTTTCGTCGGCCCGCAGCTCGCGTTCGACGTCGGCCCACGGCCGGCCATCTTTGGCGGCCTGGATGGCATGCACCCGGAGCCAGCACGTCATTCCGACAGACTGGTATTGTCGTTTTGGCCTGGTGGCCGTGGGCATCGAAGCGGGGCCGGCCGTGGCGAGCGGGGCGGGGCTGGTGGGCGGGGTGATTGTCGTGGCTTCCGCTGCCATGGGGTGATTCCTTAAAAATACTCCACTATCTTGCAATCCCGCTTCCGTCTCCGCACGGCCGGGGCCGGGGGCTGCGCTGCTCTGGACGCCAAGAAGGTTTGGAGGTCCGATTCCAGGATCCTCCAGCGCGGCCGGCCGCCAGCACGTTGGGCAACATTGCACGCCCGAAGCTCCCCGCGCTTGATCCAGGCGAGCACGACGTCGACCCTGACGACGAGGCGCTCGGCAACTTCGCGCGGTCGGAGGGCTGGTAGTGGAGCAATCACGTCGGCGCCGCCTCCTCCCGCAGTGTCTCGGCAGATTCGGCGTTCGGGGGGAGCCAGCCTCTGGCCTGCAGCGCGGCCACCACGGCGGGGAGCGCGGTCCGGGGGATCATTCGGGCGCGACCGAAGCGCGGCGGATCGGGCAGGGTGCCGTCCTCGAATAGACGACGGACACGCCACTCCGTACTGACGAGCAGGTCGGCTACTTCGCGGGTGGTCAAGACGGTTTTCGTCACTTGGGGTCTCCTGTGAGAGAACACCTATTAGTCTACCGATGGGTGGATTTGCTCCCATATCAAGTAGCATCAAGGGGGTCTGTTGTCCGGGCAGAAACAGAGAATCCCCCGGGAAAACAAGGGGATTTTGATGGCTGATAGCCCGAAAGATTGCGGACAAAACGGGCCTGTTGTCCGCTGTTGTCCGAGGGCGAGAAACGGATTCAGCTAACGGCCGGGGTTCCGTTTGCCCCGGGTGGCCCTTCGCCGGTGGGTGTCGATTGCCTGCCGGGCAGCCTCCAGCGTGAAGCTATCGAGGTGTTTCTGGCCCCTGCCCTTGTAGCGCCGGCGGTACTCATCTCGCAACTCGCTGGCGCTGTACTCCGGATGCTCGTCAAGGATCTTGAGGGCGTCTGAAAAGGCGGGTTGTTTACCGCCCTTGCGCTTGCGGCGCTCCGGGAGAGGGCTGATCAGAAACCCTGTTGGGCTGGCCGGGAAGGTGACCGATGCCCCTTGCGACCCGATTACCTTGATGGGAGCGCACAGCTTTCCGTCTTTGATTACCTCGTGGAAGAATTGATCCTTTGCCATGACGTTCATCCTTTCTTGACGGGCCGCCAGCCCCGGGGTCTCCGGCGATGAACTTTCCGGAGCCCCCAGGGCCAGCGTTCGGCCGTTGCAAGCGGCCTGCCCGATTCGTAAAGTCTACTCCGTTTCGTGTCCCTCACGCAAGTCCGCCAGTAGCAGGGGCGGGACCGCCCGGATGGTCGGTCGGTCTCCGTCCCAGAAGAGCCAACGGCGCACGTGCTCGACCACGGCCACCAGCCTGGAATCGTCGATCGCTTCGGTATAGGCCGCATCCATCGAATCATCGGAGTGGCCCATGATTGCCCGGCACGCGGGAAAATCGCGAGTGGCATCGGCCTTGGTGCGAAACGTGTGGCGCAGGGCGTAGAACCCCAGCCCGGGCTTGGCGAGACCCAGGCGCTTCAGCACCTTGGCAAACTCCTTCGTTACGGGACTATCCGCCTTGTCCGATGCCCACGGGCCCCGCTGTTTCGTCACGAACACGAGGTCCTTGTGGTCGAGGTCCTTTGGCACCGGCCGCCGGGCCAGCCAGTTGCGTAGCGCCGCAACCGTCTCCGGCCACAGAGGGCAACGCCTGGGGATTCCGGTCTTTGGCCTCGGATAGTTGATCCAACCCGATTCGAGGTTGACCGCACGCATTCGGAGCCGGCCCACGTCGGCATTGCCAAACGCGCAGTTCAGGCCCAAGAGGATCATCGTTCTCAGAGGCTCGCTGGCCGCGTCCAGCAACGCCCGGAGTTGCTCGGGGCTGAACATCTTGGAGCTGGCCTCGGCGCGATGTCGCCGCAAGACGGATTTCGAGGGCTTCTTGAACGTCGCCCCAAACTTGACGGTCTGGTTCAACAGGCCAGACTCGGCGCCGTACTTGAACAGGGTGCGGACCCGCTGGACCTCGTTACCGAGCCTCACCGGGCCGTTGTGCTTGGCAAGCTCCGCGCGTAGCTTCTCGAAGTCCGGGCCGTTCAAGTCGGACACCAGCCGCTCCCGGCCGAACACCTCCACCGTCTCGGCGCACGTGGCATAGTAGTCTCGAAAGGCCCGTTCCGATAGTTCCCCAGCATCGACAGCGGTCTGCTTGGCGGTCAGAAAGGCGTTGACGACGTCTTTGATCCTGACCCCATCGCCGTCTGCGGGTGTCCGCGGGAGACGGCCGGAAAGAAGGGCATCCTTGACCGCCAACCATCTATCGAGGGCTGCCACGCCATTCGGATCGGCAACGGTGCTGCCGAAGTAGTGGATCTTGCCCCGGATTCGCTTGGCCCACCGCCTGGTGCAATGGGGGTACATCGGGAAGTCGGGACGGGGCTTGGCCGGCTTGGAGAGGGGTTGGCGGAGAGGGCCGCCTGAAGTACACTTGGCCATGGATGGCACCTCCTGGATAGGTGTTGTCCTGACCTCGGCGGGCGTCAATCCCGCCGGGGTCGTTTCACTGAGGATAGCTTACCAGGCGTCATAACGGGCGTCAATAGGCTGGAAAGCGAATTCCGAGAATAGCCATAAGTCCTTGAAAACAAATGATTTGCGCCTGTAGCTCAGGGGATAGAGCGGCGGTTTCCTAAACCGTAGGTCGCAGGTTCGATTCCTGCCAGGCGTACTTCGGCATCCTAAATGAGGGTGCGTGATTCCAGGAGTCCCCGGGGTGGCTGGTGGCCGCAGCGACCAAGCCCCAGGCCCCGGCACTTCCGAGTTCACAGCCACGTGCCGGGCGGGGAACACGTTGATCGTGCCCGCCCGGTCCGTGTCGTAAAGGTGCGAAAGCTGATAGACCGCGTCGGGGCGGAGCGTGTACGACAGCACTTCCTGCCATTGCTTGTCCGGGCACCCCTCGGGCGAGCCAAGGCAGGCGCGGAGCGCGGCCTGGGCCTCCTTAAGCGACGGCCCGCCCTGGGGGAGCAAGTACTCGCGGACCGAGCCGACCAGATCGAGCGGGTCCCGCTCGCCGAGAACCTCGTAGCGGTACCGGACCGCAGGGGCTGCCGAACCGGGCTTCCGGATCCGCACGATCCGGGCCTCCCGGCCGCCCGGAGCTACGACCCGCACCGCCG